>Ga0180008_1000551_pt1 | contig 30484 bp, 36 predicted proteins | sample MM_PW_MetaG_FD_121121 | JGI IMG/M metagenome (GOLD analysis project Ga0180008, IMG submission 121121) | Groundwater microbial communities from the Aspo Hard Rock Laboratory (HRL) deep subsurface site, Sweden - MM_PW_MetaG | ecosystem: Environmental > Aquatic > Deep subsurface > Groundwater... | reverse complement strand
TGTTAATACGCCCTGGGGCAGTGCCAACCAACTCTGATGTCTGAACGGCACGGCGTCGCGTCAAAAAGCACCTTGATCCCGCTCTATCGTCTTTTGTGAGGGCAAGTCCGACAGGCTCCTAGAGCTATTATTTGATCATTGAATTTTTCAAATGAAGAAGCAGAAGTAATTCGATAGTATTCGGATTTTAGTAGTAGGTATCTATCTGTGCCTATATATGGGTGAAGAATTTCTAGGCTTTGATGGGAATATGAAATCGTTTTTTGTACATAATCTGCTTTTGAGATAAGAAATATCCCCATGGCGAATACCGACAGGGCTACTCCGAGGAAGTATGCGCTAGAAATTGCTGAGAATTTAGTGCGGCGCTCTTGGGGAAGGTAGGAAGCCAACCGTTGCCACCAATTTGACCTCGAAATTAAAGAGCCAGCCCACGTGGCTCCCACGATTATAAATATTAGAGCTGCAATTTTTTGCTGATAAACATTTGGTAGATCATAAGCTGCAGATTTGTATATGGAGTCTAAATATCCTGTGTAGATTCCATCTACGAGCTGTATAGAGCTTCTCGATAGTTTATCTAGCGCTGGGGATAGGACACTTTCCCATAGGCCACTGCCGACGGCCCCAAGTATTATTGTTGCAAGGATTCCCGCTATTAACTTCAAGTATTTCATCTGTACGTGATGTCCGGTTGTATTGCCTAACTATTATTAGGCGAAATTGGTGTCGCATAACCCACCTTGAGGTGTCTGACAACGTTCCTTGTCACGCACTAAGCTCTTGAATTACTGCGGTCGCGAATAACGACAGCGAAACCGATGGGGTGAAAAGCGCCATGAGGCAAGCCCAAGTGCCGTACGGCAGCACGATGGAGGCTAGAAACTACTGATAGGGCGTGCGCCTGTCTAGCCAGCTGTCGGAAAAGGCCAAAGCCTGGCTGTTCGGGGGTTGGCAGCATCCAGTAACGACTCGCGTTATCCATCAATGACTTAGCGAGCAGAAGGCTATAAACTTTCGGCTCTTTACGGTGAGCCAGCCTGCGGTTCCGACGAGCCGCCCAACCCAGCATGACACCCATACAACTGCCTTTAGGTGTGCGTCTGCGTGATGACGCCACTTTCGCCAACTACTACCCCGGAGCCAACGCTGCGGCGCTTGGCTATGTCGAGCGTCTGTGCGAGGCCGATGCTGGCTGGACGGAAAGCCTGATCTATCTGTGGGGCGCTCAAGGTGTGGGTTGCAGCCATTTGTTGCAGGCTGCTTGTTTGCGCTTTGAGCAGCGCGGCGAGCCGGCGGTTTACTTGCCGCTGGCGGAGTTAGTCAGTTATGGCCCGGCGCTGTTGGATAATCTGGAGCGCTACGAGCTGGTCTGCCTGGATAACCTGGATGCGGTGGTCGGTGACAGCGAGTGGGAAGAGGCGCTATTTCACCTGTTTAACCGTTTGCGTGACAGTGGCCGGCGCTTGTTGCTGGCTGCCAGCGCTTCGCCGCGAGAGTTACCGGTCAAGCTGGCTGACTTGCAATCGCGCCTGACCCTGGCGCTGGTGTTTCAGTTGCGCTCACTCTCTGATGAAGACAAGTTGCGTGCTCTGCAGCTGCGCGCCTCGCGCCGCGGCTTGCACCTGAGTGATGAGGTTGGGCGCTTTATCCTCACGCGCGGCGAGCGCAGCATGAATGCCTTGTTCGATTTGCTGGAGCGGCTGGATCAGGCATCGCTTCAGGCGCAGCGCAAGCTGACGATTCCCTTCCTTAAAGAAACCCTGGGCTGGTAAGCCTGATTGAGCGTCGGGTCACGCTCAATCAGGCACCGTTAAGGCTTAGTTTTCTCCAGCCAACTTGCGCTCGTACTGAAAACGCCAGCGGGTGAACATCAGTGCGGCGCAGAACAGGCTAAAGCTCAGCCCGGTCAACAGCCAGCCGTATAGCGCCTTGCTTGGGTCGAAGGCGGCGAGTACGCCCTGGATAAAGTACAGGTTCACCACAAAGCAGGCCCAAGCATGGGCACGGGCGTTGCCGAGGATTATGCCGGGGGCCAGCAGCAGCAGTGGTACGAGCTGAGCGCCTAGCACGACCCAGAGCAGTTTGCCGGGGACGTTGGCGAACCACAGGTTCCACACCACCAGCAACGTGCCGAGGCCAAAAAAACTCAGCAGGCTGGCAGCGCGGCTGATGTTCAGGCGCGGCTGAAGCCATTCCAGTGTGGGCAACGGTTTTGCGGTTTTAGCCACGGGTGCTCTCCAGTTTTGCCGCGGTTTGCGCCAGGCGTTGGCCGAGTGCGCGGCACAGGGCGGTTTCATGTTCATCGAGGGCGCGCTTACCGTCGGCTCCGGCATGATGGCTGGCGCCATAAGGCGTGCCGCCGCCACGGGTTTCGAGTAATGCGGCTTCGCTGTAGGGCAGGCCGGTGATCAGCATGCCGTGGTGCAGCAGTGGCAGCAGCATCGACAGCAGGGTGGTTTCTTGACCGCCATGCAGGCTGGCGGTCGAGGTGAAGACGCCAGCGGGTTTGTCGACCAGGGCTCCGGTCAGCCACAGGCCGCTGGTGCCGTCGAGGAAGTACTTGAGCGGCGCGGCCATATTGCCAAAGCGGGTTGGGCTGCCAAGCGCAAGGCCAGCGCAGTTCTTCAGGTCATCCAGGCTGGCGTACAGTGCGCCTTCTGCCGGGATGTCTGCGGCTACGGCTTCGCACTCGGTTGATACCGCCGGCACGGTGCGCAGGCGTGCTTGCAAACCGCCCATCTCCACGCCGCGAGCAATCTGCCGGGCCATTTCAGCGGTTGCGCCGTGGCGGCTGTAATACAACACCAGGATGTAGGGGGCGCTCACGGCAGAATCTCCAGGATATTTTCCGGTGGGCGGCCGATAACGGCTTTTTCACCAACCACCAAAATAGGGCGCTCAATCAGCTTTGGCTGAGCGGCCATGGCCTCAATCAACTGGGCGTCCGTCAGGTTTGGGTCGCTCAGGCCGAGGCTTTTGTATTCATCTTCGCCGCTGCGCAGCAATTGCCGCGCAGGGATGCCGAGCTTAGCCAGCATGTCCTGCAGTTGTGCGGCGCTCAGGGGCGTTTCCAGGTAGCGCACGATGGCTGGGTTGAGCCCGCGCTCTTCCAGCAGTTGCAATGCGCTGCGTGATTTTGAGCAGCGCGGATTATGGTAGAGCGTCATAGCAGCCATGTTCGGGTCGCCTGTTACCGTTGATGGCGGCTATTCTAACCGCTATCGGCATCCGCGCCTGTAGCAGGTTGCGCGGTCAAATAGCTAAGGAGAAGGCATGCTGCAGCGGATTACTGAACTGTGGGACTTTTGGCGTTTTTTGCTGCAGCGGTTTATCGCTGATCAGGGGACAAATAGTGCTGCGGCGCTGACCTACACCACGTTGTTTGCCGTGGTGCCGATGATGACGGTGACATTCTCCATGCTCTCGGCCATTCCCGCGTTTCAGGGCACTGGCGAGCAGATCCAGAGTTTTATCTTCCGCAATTTCGTGCCTTCTGCGGGTGAAACCCTGCAGCAATATCTACGCGAATTTACGACCCAGGCGCGCCAGCTGACGTGGGTGGGTGTGGCGGTGTTGGCTGGCACTGCGTTCTGGATGCTGGTGACCATCGAGAAGACCTTTAACACCATTTGGCGTGTGCGCCAGCCGCGCCGGGGTGTGTCGAGCTTCCTGCTGTACTGGGCCATTCTCAGCCTGGGGCCACTGCTGCTCGGGGGCGGCTTTGCCATCAGTACCTATTTCACCTCGCTGTCGCTGATTTCCGGGCCTGACGCCTTGCTGGGTGTGCAGGCGTTACTGAAGTTCATGCCATTAGTGTTTAGCGTGGCCGCGTTCACCCTGCTGTATGCCACGGTGCCGAATGCGCAGGTGCCGATGCGCCATGCGCTGTTGGGCGGGTTATTTGCGGCGATCCTGTTTGAAGTGGCGAAGATGCTGTTTGGGTTGTATGTGCGGTTGTTCCCCGGCTATCAGTTGATCTACGGCGCGTTTGCCACGGTGCCGCTGTTTCTCTTATGGATCTACCTGTCCTGGCTGATTGTTCTGTTTGGCGCCGAGTTGGTCTGCAATCTGGGTTTTTCCCAGCAATGGCGTAAGCGCGCGATGCCGCGTTTGTTGATGGCGCTCGGTGTTTTGCGCGTGTTCTATGAACGTCAGCAGTCGGGTTTAAAGGTGCGTTTGCGGGATGTGCAGCGTCAAGGTTGGCTGCTGGCAGAGCATGAGTGGGAAGAAATTCTGGTTTTCCTTGAACAGCAGAAGCTGATCGCGCCGACCGGCTCGGGTACCTGGGTGTTGAGCCGTGATCTCGGCCATTACTCCTTGCAGCAATTGCTCAGCCACAGTCCTTGGCCGCTGCCGAGGGTGGAGAACTTGCCCGAGCAGCTTGATGAAGCGTGGTATCCGGCGTTGCGCGCAGGGCTGGAGAAGTTACAGGATGAGCAGGCGGCACTCTTTGCTGAAGACCTTGCGCAATGGTTGCAACCCGAGACTCAGCCGTCGAAGTGACGTAAAACGTCAGTTTACGGCGCTGCGCTGGCGGCACACCCGGCGACTGGCGACCATGGAGGTCGCCAAACGTGGTTATAGGGAAGCTGGCACGTTTCTGGCTATCTGCCATGTGGATAGCAATCGGTGCCAGCAGGGCAGGGATTGGCAGAGTGTGAGACGTTATGACAGCCAGCAAAGGCAAAGTGATTCATCTGCATCAGCGTGATCCTCAAGAGGCCCTTGAGCGCCTCAACCGTATTACCGGCTTGCGCTTTAGTTGCTGGCCGCAGTCGCTGGTCGATACCTCGACAGCAGCGGATCAAACCTCAGCAACAGCTGTGCAGCCCGCCCCAGCCGTAGAGTGCGGAGCTGCTGAAAGGCTGTCGCGCTAAACGCAAAACCCCGCGTCAGTGCGCGGGGTTTCTATTGTTGGGCAAGGCTAGTGTGCCAGTGCGTGGCGGCTATCAGCCTGCGACAACTCAACTGCTTGAACGAAGAGTTCTTCGACGACCAAGCTGGTCGCGGGAACAGCAGAGCGCAGGCGCACCTGCATCTCTTCAATTTTCAGCTTTACCGGCAGCCGAGCGATGCTCGAAAGCAGAATCTTGCTGTGCTGATTGACCTTGCCGTGATCGACCATCACTTCACGGCGGGCCGTGCCGTCGCGGTAGCTGATTAGCAAGGACACGGGTAGGTTTGCCAGCCCTGGCAGGTGTAGCCAAGCCGCTACGTTGAACTCTGCGACGCGCCCTTCGTAAGGGGTGACCTGTAAGCGGGCGAGATTGACGATGGCAGATGGCACGGGGCCGACCAACTTATCGAGGGCTTGGGTCATGGTTGTTTCCAGGCTAATAACAGATCGCATCATGCGTGAGTGCGAAGGATTATAAGCTCGGCTTTCTGGCGCAGACTGTGCGCTCGGCCGATGTTCGGCGTGACCTTTCTCGCAGTTTTAGCGTGTGGGCAATAGCGTCAGGCCAGTTGCATCGGATAGCGAGTGACGGATGCCGTGACCAAGTTGGCTGCCGGCAGCTGAAGGATGGCTTGGTTGTGCGCGTTGGCTAACTGCAGCCAGATACTTTCCCCTGCAACGAACTGCCCATCGGGCAGCCATAAGCCATGGTGCCAGCCGTTACCCGGTGCCGGGGTGCTTTGGAGTACGCCCGGATGAGTTTGTGCGCTGGGTGCGCGACGCAGCCAGACTGGCCGCGGCAAACCTTTGAGGTAACGCAGGCCCAGGTGCAGGCCTTCACTATTAAGGTGGCGCCAGCGCACCAGGGCCAGGGTCGGTGTATCGCTGCCGGTGAGCAGCAACACTAACTGACCAATCGACAGCTGCGCTGCCTGGTCGGCATTGCACAGCAAGCGTGCGCCGCCCGGGCTGGCATCCTGCATCTGCGCGCTGGTGCGCAGCGGGCGCTGCTCCAGCAGTTGGGCATGAATAGCGCTAAGCCCCACGACCAGGCTGCATTCGCTGCGTTGATCGGCGCGGATATGGCGGCGCTGTTGGCGAACCAGCCAATGTTGCTGCACACGCTCCAGCACTTGGCGTTCGGCAGGGCTTTGCAAGGGCGCAGGATCATGCAGGGCGACCAACAAGGCGCCTAGCTCGAAACGGCGTAAATAATCAGTGCTGCCTTTCGAGGTCTGGGCGTAGCTCAGGCAGGGTTGGGCTTCGGTTAAATCAATCGTGGGCCCTTCGGCTTCATCGTCTTCATCCCAGGGCAGCAACCGCGCCAACCCGGCCAGCGGTGAAAGCGCTCCAAATAGCAGTGCGCATTCACCTTCAGCCAGGTGGAATGGGTTGCTCAGGGCCAGTAACAGCATTTGCTGATAGAGGCCGCGCAGGGTGCTCGCCGGTTGCGGAGTAAAGGCGGCCGCTACCGGCTCGTCCAGGCAGCCCTGATGCTCGCAAATCCAATACAGCAAGTGACTGTCCCGCCACAGGCTGGGCGAGGGCTCCTGATAAAGCTGATAGTGGCGCAGCAAGCTCTGCGCGAGAAAGTGCTGCGCCATGTACAAACACCAAGCCAGGTGGGGGCGTGATGGCTGACGGCCCTGCAGGATTTGCAGGAGCAGGCGTTTGAAGCCGATGGCCAGTTCATTGCACAGGCGCACAAACATTGCAGTCGGTGGATGCTCACCTTGGTAAACCTTGCAGTAGTGCCGGTACTGGTCGCTGAAGCTTTGCAGGGCGCGTTGCCTTTCGAGTAAGGTCATGGCACTGCGATTAAGCCTGAAGAGTAGGCTGAGCACTTGCTGCAAGGCCGGATCTACTGGCAGCAGGCGTGCCTGTGCCAGTTGCTCGTTGAGGTCGGCAAGTGAGCCGACGTCTGTCTCGAGGATGTCTGGCACTTCCAGGCGCAAGGCATCTAATGTCATATCAACCTTATGGAATCAGGGAGCGAATGCATGGTAATGCGTTTCCAGGCGATCATTCGTGCTGTTGCGGGCATAGGTTTAGGGCTGATGCTAGCCGGTTGCGCTGAAGATGTAGGCGTCGATCAATATGGACGAAAGGTAGCGGCTGAGCGACTGGAAGGCCAGTGGTTAGTGATTAATTACTGGGCGCAGTGGTGCGCGCCGTGTCGCACCGAGATTCCCGAACTCAACGCCTTAGAGAAGCAGCTCAAAGCGCAATCCGTGCAGGTGCTTGGGGTAAGTTTTGACGCGCTGCAGGGCGATAAGCTTACCCAGGCGGCGCAAGACATGGGGATCACCTTCACGGTACTCGCGCAGGATCCTGCCGAGCGTTATCAGTTACCGCGCGCCGAGGTGCTGCCGGTGACCTATATCGTCGATCCGCAGGGCCTTATGCGTGAGCGTCTGGTCGGTGAGCAGACTGCAGCGGGCCTTAGCGCCCGCCTGGCTGCACTCAAGGCGGAGGGTTAGAGCCATGGCGCGCGTGTGTAGGCATGGCTATGTCAGCGGTCGTGTTCAAGGGGTGTATTTCCGTCAGGCGACTGCGGCGCAGGCTGAGCGTCTTGACCTCAATGGTTGGGTGCGCAACCTGGCAGATGGGCGTGTTGAGGTGCTGTTCGAGGGCGAAGAAGCGGCTGTGGACGAGTTGGCGGGCTGGTTACAGCAGGGGCCTGAGGCAGCCGAAGTGACCGCACTGGAGTTGCACGAACAGGCGCTGCAGGGCGTCGCCGGCTTTATCGTGCGGCGTTGAAGACTGTTGCCGATCGGTGGCGTTGAAACAGGCCGGCAGCTAGCGAGGTCGTCCTACCGGTGCTTTGCGCCGATTCAGGGTTTGACGTACCAGAAGTCGTGCCAGAAACCGACCACCTTGGCCGAGTAGGTGTGTTTGCCCAGGCTGCCGTTGTAGCGTGCAAGGGCGCGGTTGAGGTCGCCGTTTTCCTTGCGCAAATAGAAGCTCAAGATGGTGCAGCCGTAACGCAGGTTAGTGGCGTTGTCAGTGAGGTTGTCCTGTGGGCGGCCCAGTTCGCCTTTCCAGAAGGGCATCACCTGCATCATGCCCTGGGCCCCGACCGAGGAAATGGCAAAGCGATCAAAGTGGCTTTCGGCGTGAATCAACGCAATTACCAAATCCGGGCGCAAGCCTGCCTTGCTGGCCTCACGATGCACCAGCCTGAGCAGGCTTAGGCGTTCCTCGGCATTCGGAATATAACGGCGCAGGCGTGTGGACATGTCCAGTAGCCACACCTCGGCATCGAACCGATCCTGAAAGCTATCCGCCTGGGCTACGGTCTGTTGCAACAATGTGCGCAACTCGGGCTCAGGCGCCTGGCGTACGTCGGCCAGCCCGGCACTGCAGAGCATTAGGCCGAGAAGGGCGCAGATCAGGCGCTGCCGCATGCGCCTGTCAGTCGTTGCCTGGGTCGGCGACCAGGCGGCCGGCGTCCTTGGTCAGGGACAAGAGGAAGATCTTCTGCAGCTCCGGGTCGTTGCGCGTCAGTTCAATCAGGCTCTGCTCCAGCTCGCTGGCTTCTTCTTCGAGGCCTAGCTCTGACAGGCGCTTAACCCGATGCACCCATTGGGCAACGTCATCGCCTTCGAGGTCGCTGTAAATCAGCTCATGAGCTTCTTGCAGCTTGCCGCGCAAGGTGCGGCTGACCAGCAGTGAGGCATCGGCACGCGCCGAACCTTGGTCATCCTCAACCGTCAGCAGCAGGGTGCTGATGCGGGTGACATCCTGCTCGGCAAATGGGCTGTCGAGCAGGTTCAGGCGCAGGATGCCGTTTCGGTCGGTCAGCAGTTCGTGGCTCTGCTCGCCTGCTTTAACCACTACCGGGCGCTCGGCCCAGGGCAGGCTGGAATACTCCATGCGTGCGTCCTGGCGGTGCTCTTCAAGGCTGGCCAGGCTCTGCTGCGAGCGGCCATTGGACTCGACGTTGATCGCCGGGTTTAGTCCGGCAAAGCCGTAACTGATCCAGTCCTTGGTGACGCTATCAGGCAGGCTGCCGAGCAGTGCCACGTTCAACACGTTGGCCCCAATGCCGCCGACCACAGCCAGTGCGCCGAGCGGTATCTCATACAGCTCGCGCCAGGGCTGGTAAGGGGTGTAGCGGTCATAGCGGCGGGTTACGTTGAAGGCCGTAACCTCAAAGGTTTTTTGTTCGTGCACGCGCACGCGGCGCTGCGGCAGTTCCAGTACGCGTGGCTCGCCCACATCGATCTGCAGACTGTGGTCGAGTAATTTGCGCTCGATGCGCTCCTCGTGCTCGCTACGCTGCGGTAACTGGTTGGCGCAACCACTGAGAAGCAAGCTGCCACCCAGAAGGGTGGCAGTAAAGCTGAGGGCGTTTCGCTTGAACATGACGGCTCTTGCTAAAGGGGCTGAAATCAGTGGCTGATACGGGCCTGGATAACACTCAGGATGTCGGCCACAGGCACAGCCTGGGCTTCGGTTTCCTTGCGGCTTTTATATTCCAGGTTACCTTCGGCCAGGCCACGGTCGCTGACGACGATGCGGTGTGGGATGCCGATCAGTTCCATATCGGCAAATTTAATGCCTGGGCTGGTCTTCTTATCACGGTCGTCCAGCAAGACTTCGAAGCCTGCCGCGGTCAACTCGGCGTACAGCTTGTCGGTCGCTTCACGCACGGCCTCAGTCTCATAACGCAGCGGTACCAGGGCTATTTGGAAGGGAGCGAGGGCGTCGTTCCAGAGAATGCCGCGCTCATCATTGTTCTGCTCGATGGCTGCCGCAACAACGCGGGAAACGCCAATGCCGTAACAGCCCATGGTCAGAGTGACTGGCTTGCCGTTCTCGCCAAGGACCTGGCAGTTGAGCGCTTCACTGTATTTAGTGCCGAGCTGGAAGATATGCCCGACTTCGATGCCGCGCTTGATTTCCAGCGTGCCTTGGCCGTCCGGGCTTGGGTCGCCGGCCAGGACGTTACGCAGGTCGGCAACTTCCGGCAGCGGCAGATCACGCTCCCAGTTGACGCCGAAATAGTGCTTGTCGTCGATGTTGGCACCTGAAGCGAAATCGCTCATCAAGGCAACCGAGCGGTCGATGACGCAAGGGATTGGCAGGTTGATTGGCCCCAGCGAGCCAGGACCTGCGCCGATGGCGGCGCGAATTTCAGCTTCGCTGGCCATTTCCAACGGGCTGGCAACCAGCTCCAAGTTCGCGGCCTTGATCTCATTGAGTTCATGGTCGCCGCGCACGATCAACGCGATCAGCGTGCCTTCTTTAGCACCGTGAACGATAAGGGTTTTGATGGTTTTCTCGATCGCAATATCGAACCCCTGAACCAGCGCATCAATGGTCTTGGTATCCGGGGTGTCAACCAGGCGCAGGGCTTCGCATGCGTCAGCGCGCGCGGTTTCACGAGGCAGTGCTTCGGCTTTTTCGATATTGGCGGCGTAGTCGGAGGCGTTGCTGAAGGCGATATCGTCTTCACCCGACTCGGCCAGCACATGGAACTCATGGGAGCCGGTGCCGCCGATGGAGCCCGTATCCGCCTGTACAGGGCGGAAGTTCAGGCCCAGACGCGTAAATACGTTGCAGTAGGCCTGGTGCATGCGGTCATAGGTTTGTTGCAGCGAAGCCTGATCGACGTGGAACGAGTAAGCATCCTTCATGATGAACTCGCGGCCGCGCATTACACCGAAGCGCGGACGCGTTTCGTCGCGGAACTTGGTTTGGATCTGGTACAGGTTGATCGGCAGCTGCTTGTAGCTATTCAGCTCGTTGCGTGCCAAGTCGGTGATCACTTCTTCGTGGGTCGGGCCGGCACAAAATTCGCGACCATGGCGGTCCTTCATGCGCAGCAGTTCAGGGCCGTACTGCTCCCAGCGGCCTGACTCTTGCCACAGCTCGGCGGGCTGGATGCCAGGCATCAGCACTTCCAGTGCGCCAGCGGCATTCATTTCCTCGCGAACAACTTTCTCAACCTTGCGCAACACACGCAGGCCCATGGGCAGCCAGGTGTAGAGGCCAGAAGCCAATTTGCGGATCATGCCGGCACGCAGCATCAACTGATGGCTGATCACCACGGCATCGGAAGGGGTTTCTTTAAGGGTCGAGAGCAGGAACTGGCTAGTACGCATATTTGGCTGTTCTGTCGTTTGCAAGAGGATTTCAATGGCCGGCATTGTACGGTGCCTGTACAGATGCGTACAGGCGGCTGGCGTGTGCGGATAAAAAGGAGATGAGTGTGTCGATATTGACGGCAGAGCAGGTGCAGGCGCTGATTCGCGCAGGGTTGCCAATGGCAGAAGACATTAACCTGTGCATCGATCGACTGGATGCTAAGGGCGCGCTGGCGCGCGTGCCGTTCCACAGCAAGTTGGTGCGGCCCGGCGGCACGCTGTCTGGTCCAACTATCATGGCGCTCGCCGATGCAGCAATGTATGCCGTGGTGCTCGGCAGCCTCGGGCGTGTGGAAATGGCCGTGACGTCGAATTTAAATATTAACTTTTTGGTTAAGCCAAAGCCGGTGGATCTATTAGCTGAGGCACGCATATTGCGCTTGAGTCGTAGACAGGCTGTGTGCGAAGTGTCGGTCTATTCACAGGGTAATGAAGAAGAGTTGGTGGCGCATGTGACAGGAACTTACGCCTTGCCGCTTTAAGTTTATTTAGGCAATAAAAAAGCCCGACCTGAGTCGGGCTTTCTTTGCAGGCTAAACAGTCTGAATTACAGAATGCTCAGTGGGTACTCAACGATCAGGCGAACATCTTCTAGGTCGTTGTCGGAGCCGAAGGCTTGGTCACTGCGAACAGTGGCCTGACGAACGCGTAGTGAAAGATCCTTAGCTACGCCTTCTTGAACGACATATTTGGCTTCAAGGTTACGTTCCCAGCGGCTTACGCCAGTCTCGCCGCCAACTTTGGCGTCGTCACCTGAGATGTAGCGAGCCATGAAGCTGAGACCCGGCACACCAAAAGTAGACATGTCGATATCGTAACGGGCTTGCCAAGAAGTTTCGTCTTCAGCATTGAAGTCGCGCACTTGAACAGAGTTGGCAAGCCAGATGGTGCCACCACCGTCAGCGCCGTATTCGTACCCTTTATCACCACTAGAGCGTTGATGCGCAAGGGTGAAAGTGTGAGCGCCCATGGAGTAAGCAGCTGCAAGGCTCCAGATAGTATTATCTAGGCTGCTTCCGTAGGCTTTTTTGTCGTAATCAGTTTTGTAGATGTTGAAGTCAAAGTTCAGCGACTGCTCATCGGCAAGGCCAAGATTGTAATTAATGTTTGCATACTTTTTCTTGAAAGTGTCTTCAAGGTCGGATGCATAGACGGCAGCGCTTAAATCGTCCGTGAAGCTGTAGCTAGCGCCATAAACGTTGATGGACTTCATTTCACCGCTATCGCGGTCGGTCTGCCATTGCTGGTTCAGAGAAGTGAAGCGGCCAGCGTTAATTTCCAGGCCTTCAATTTCATTTATAGTCAGCAATGTACCGGTAGTTGCTTCGGGTAGAAGGCGGCTGTCGTCTGTGCTGAACACCGGAAGAGCTGTGAACTGGTTGCCGTACTTCAATACAGTGTTAGATACACGAACCTTTACTGCGCCGCCGGCTTCAGAAAAATCATCTTGGGAGCGGCCATCGCTGCCTTGCGGCATCTCGAGAATCCCAGCTCGGCCTTTACCACTATCAAGCTTAAGGCCCAGTAAGCCATAGGCATCAACACCAAAACCAACAGTACCTTGAGTGAATCCAGATTCGAATGTGGAAATGAAGCCCTGGCCCGAATGGCACTTACTTAACCTTCCTTGGATGTCCATTTTTCCTGATTTCCTTGCGCTCCGCTTGGCGGGCTCGGGTCAGCAATGGATAGGGTTTCTGCCTTCGCTTTACTGCTCTCGGCTCCATTCGGCCTGACCGGCCACCTACGCGTTGTTGGGCAATGAGCATCAGAAGCTGATGGAAGCACTCATCAATATCCGATCCATCAAATTGCCGCCAAGCAAGCCACAGCTGCAGGGTGTGCTTGAAGCTCAGCTGGCGTGGCAGACAGTCCGCGATTGATGCCGATTGCACCATGAGCAGCCGGATCAAGTTGTGCGCCAATAGATAAACCCACAGCTCCTTCACTGCCATGGCGGCCGTTTTGCAGCTCAACATCTCCAATCCCATCGTGGTCTTGAGATTGCGCAGGTCCAGCTCGACGTGCCACCTGTCTTTGAACAGCGCCTTCAAAGCCGCTTTTGGGGTTTCGCGAGCGCAGCCCAGCGTCGTAACCAGGATCTTGTTTCCCGCTTTCAGCTCCCGGACCTCCAACTGATCAGGCGCTTGCTCGTAGCTGGCCTGGCTCATCCAGGCGGGCCGTTTGCGAGGCTTTTCCAGGGTGATTAGGTGATCGCGCGTGCCAAGACGCGTACCTCGCCGGAAGTCAGTACTCCGTCGGCGAGCACCATATTGTTCGAACACGCCATCAATACCTCTGCGCTGCAATTCACAGAGTAAAAAGTAGGTCGCGTAGAAGGCGTCCCCCAGCAAAACATCCCCAGTATTCAAGGTGTCGAGCATCGAACGCAGCAGCGTCTGCTCGTCGCCACCCTTGCCTCTGAAGCGCCCGAGGGCTGCATTCAGCAAGGCTCCGCTGGAAAGGCAGACGATGCCGACCATCCGGCAAATGGGAAAACCAAGCCCAGGCTTTTGCCCTCGCGATTGCGGGTAGGCATCCTGGTTCGCCTGGGTATCGGGCATCACCACTGTCGTGCCGTCTACCAACCGAACGGGGCGCCCCATCCATTGCCCGGATCGGGCGTTGCTGCTGATCAAGTTGCCGGTGTTACGTACCAGACTGGAAACCATCTCCACCGGCAAGCGCTGACGGGCACGGCAGTAGCCGCCGGTGTGTGTACTGCATGGCTTCAACCCTGCTCGTAACTGCTTGACCGCCAACTCATTGACCGCCCTCTGGCAGGACCGATCAGCGCTCAGAGCCTGAGCCATGAACATGGATAGCGTCTCGGTCGGCGGAAACAGACGCTCTCTGTGGTCTGGCAGCAGCGATTCGACCTGGTCAAACAGCTCGGGGCCGGTCAGCAGATTGAAGAACGCATAGGCATCCGCATTGGATGCGAGGTGATGCGTACGGCGCTGTTGAAGGATGGCGGCTTGGCGCCTAGGATTCATCTGGGCTGCTCCTTGGGCTCGGTGTGTGTTCGCAACTATCACCGTAGACCAAGAGCAGCCTTTCTTCTTCTAGATCAATCGGTTAACGATTAAGTAAGTGCCATTCAGCCCTGGCCCCATTCTTCTGTATAACCTTTAGGGTTGTCGGATGAGTTGCTGTAGTTGGTTGCATCGCCGCCGCGATGGAAATCACGGTTGATGTACAGGTTGCGGCTTAGAATGTTTAGGCTGCTGTCTTCAACAAAACCCTTGGACTCGGACTGGCTGGACGCCATTGCCATTTGGGTGGTGCCCGCTGCTACTGCGAGGGCGATTACGCTCCACTTCATCACTTGCATCGTGATTGCTCCTTTGGTTTATAAAAGTTGCGCCGCCCTGCTGGTTGTTGTATGGCGGCTCTTTTCTTTTTGTGTCGGCGATAACTTATAGCACGCTGCCTATGTTGGCGATAGTTGCAATCTATCCATTGCGTTTTCTTCAAAGCTGTGTCGCAAAGCCTATGACGCATGTCGCATTTCTGTAGGTGCTGCAGGTGTGCTGTAAGTCATTACTGACGGTTTTTTTGTGCTTGCCTGCTGATTATTTTCTGCAGACGAGCGGCGCGATACGATTCGTCAGGGATTGCTAAGCAATAGTCGTGCACAAAATGCCAAAGGCCTGTTTTTAGTCGTTAGGCGACTTGCAGGGGCAGTTTTCTCGGTAGGTTGTGTTGGTTTTTTGTGGGTTTTCAGGCGTTATTTCTATTTTCATAGTCAGCTGAAGGTTTTTTTGATGATTGCATTTCCTCAGGTTTTCATGGGGTTGCAGTAGGGGCGTGACTGTTTGGCATATGGCTGCTGTGCTGGGATTACCGAAGGGAACAGTTTTGGTGCGCGGGTGTGGGATGGTTCTATTGAGTGCTTTCTAATGGTGCGAGACTTGTGGCGTCTGCACCGTGGATGCTGGAAGCACTGCTTCGGCGTATTCTGCAATGCGGATATTGGCGCTCTACAGCTGGGTTAGTGGTCTGCTGGCTGGCGCGTGTCAGGTGTCGCGGCTGAGTGCTGTTGCTCGGTCTGTCCGAGTATTGTCAAAACACTGTGGGTGGGTTTTTAGGGGTAATAGTGATGTTTGTTTTGGATTCGCGTTTGCAGCAGGACACGCTTTTATTGGGTGACTACCCGTTATGCAGTTTGCTGCTGATGAATGATGTGCAGTACCCGTGGTTTATCTTGGTGCCGCGTCGTGAGGCTGTGAGTGAGTTGTTCCAGTTGGATGCGGTGGATCAGCTGCAGCTCTGGCAGGAAACGAACAGCTTGGCTGAAGTGCTTAAAGACTGTTTTGCAGCGGATAAGATGAATGTCGCTACACTGGGGAATGTGGTCAGTCAGCTGCATATGCATGTCATCGTGCGTCGCCGCAATGACGTTGCTTGGCCCGCGCCTGTATGGGGTAAGTATCCAGCACAGCCTTATAGTGCTGAGCAGTTAGTGGCGCTGAAGGCCCGGTTGCGGCTGATTTTGACTGAAGGTTTTTGTTTTGCTGAGGGCTGATTGGTGGACGTAGAAGAGCGCATCAACGATTTACAAAGTCGCCTGGCCTTTCAAGATGACACGATTCAGGCGCTCAACGATGCGCTGGTGACGCAACAGCGATTGCTTGAGCGGTTGCAGTTGCAGGTGGCTGCATTGATCAAGCGGCAGGAGGAGGTGGGTTCGCAATTCGGCATGGCCGAGGATGAGGCGCCGCCGCCGCATTATTGAGTCTCTAAAACGCAAAAGGCCCGCATGTGCGGGCCTTTTGCGTTTTTGGGTTAGCGTCTTGCAGGCAGTGCGGCGATCACGTCTTCGGCTTGCAGGCCTTTGTCGCGGTGCATGACGGCGAATTCGACCCGCTGGCCTTCTACTAATACGCGGTGGCCTTCACCGCGAATAGCGCGAAAGTGCACAAAAATATCGTCACCCGAGTCGCGGGAGATAAAACCGAAACCCTTCGAGGTGTTGAACCACTTCACGGTGCCCGTTTCGCGGTCGCCCAAGTCGTGCGAGCTCGAAGTGTTACGTGACTTGAGGCGCAGGTTGGTTGCCAGATGCAGGGCTACGGCGGCGGCAATGATGATCAGGCTAAACAGGCTGGCAGGCTGGTTGGCAATTTCTGCTAGGGGGGCTAGCAGGATCAAGGCTTGTAGCAGGCTGCCAATTACCAGTAGGGCTGAAACCAGGTTCTGCGCTTGATGGCGCAGGCCGGCATGCCAAATCGGCAGTTGCGGAGCAAGTAGAAGGTTAAGCAGGCCGAACAGTGCGAGGCACAGGGCGTCGGGGTGGTTTAAAAGTGACTGTGGTGTGTCGCTGAAGGCTGGAGCAAAAGAAAGTAGCAGGGCGATAGCGCCCGTCAGGAGATGGACAATTTTTAACATGTTCGATTAGCTCGCTCAATTTAAAGGTCAACGGACGGCTGGCTGCGCGTATTTGGCGTTGCAAGGGAGGAGTAGAAGCGCGTGGTACCAGCCGATGTGCCTGCGTGCTGAACCATGGCTGCGATTCAGCGGCACGGGGCGTATTTAACAGTAAAGAGGCGGGGTTCTCAATCAGGCTCTGAGTGCAGTATCGCTTGGGTTGGGGTTTACCTGATTGCGGCCATTACGCTTGGCTTGATAAAGCGCATCATCGGCGCGCGTGAGAAGTGTTTCCAGGGTGTCGCCTTGTTCGGCAAGGGCGAAACCAAAGGAGGCTGTGATGCTGTCGAGTACTTCGTCGGTACGGCGCACCTTGATGCGCAGTGACTGGATTTTCAGGCGCAACTGCTCGGCAAGAGCGTGAGCAGTAGAACTGTCGAAGCAGTCACGCAAGATGATGCAGAACTCCTCACCGCCATAGCGGGCGGCAATGGCGCGCGCAGGGAGGGCGTCGCGTAGTAGTTGACCAACATGCTGCAGTACGCGATCACCCAGGGGGTGCCCGTATTGGTCGTTGAACTGTTTGAAATAGTCGATATCCAGCATCACCAGGGCAACGCCTTCGTGCTCCGTGCTTAGGGCTTGTTCAAGCAGTCGGCTGAAGGCGTTGCGGTTGAATACTTGTGTCAGGTTATCCAGTGTTGCGGCAATGTGGGCGAGTTCGAGTTGACCGCGCAGGGTCTTGATTTCCTGCTGGGCAGCATTCAGTCGATATAGAAATTGGGTTTGCTGATTCTGCATCAGCTGAGTGCTTTCTTGCAGCTCGCTCAAGACGCTAGGCAGGTCGTCGATGATCGGTTCTTGTAGGGCGGCGAGGCCGAGCTTCAGGCTGACTTGATAGTTACTGCTGCCGGTGATGCTGAGTGAAACATCGCCTTCTATGTCGTCGACCAGTTCGATGACTTGTTGTTGCCCTGCGCGCGCTTCTTCGAGTTCGCCATGGATGATGTAGTCACGAAACAGCTTGACTGCGGTTTCCGGAGGAAAGCTGTCAAAGTCAGCAACGGTCTTATCCAAACGGCGATTAAGTTCCGGCTCAAGTCCTTTGCTGTAGGTGTACCAGAGGGCGTAGTGCACCGGGTTTGGTGGAATGCCATGGCGCATCATCAGGGGGACTGATTTTTTTAGAAGCGCGGCAGCGTCGCGCGTTTCTTCGGGATACAGCTCTAATATCCCGGGTGCTTTTTTGGGAGCGTTCATGCACATCACTGTGTCAGGGGTCCAATTGGCCAAAGCATAGATCAGCTGTTGTTCATTGCCCAGCAAAACGCCCGTGGATGCGGGGTCAGTTGCGTTAGGAGTCCAAGGCTGGCGGTTAAATTTGCAGGGCTTGCTACTTAGAGAACAATAAACCTCGAGAAGTGCTCCCGAGGTTTATTGTTTCTGGCTTACGCCAGGCAAGTTTTCGGCTTGTTAGGCGGCTAGCAGGCTGCGCAGCATCCAGGCGGTTTTTTCATGGACTTGCATGCGCTGGGTCAGCAGGTCGGCGGTAGGTTCGTCGCTGACTTTGTCCAGCAGCGGGAAGATGCCGCGGGCTGTGCGAACAACGGCTTCATGGCCTTGAACCAGTAGTTTGATCATGTCTTGTGCATCTGGAACGCCTTCTTCTTCTTTAATGGATGAGAGGCGAGCGTAGGCTGCATAGGTGCCCGGTGCTGGGAAGCCCAGGGTGCGAATGCGCTCTGCAATATCGTCCACGGCCAGTGCAAGCTCGGTGTACTGGCCTTCAAACATCAAATGCAGGGTGTTGAACATTGGGCCGGTGACGTTCCAATGGAAGTTATGGGTTTTCAGGTACAGCGTGTACGTATCGGCGAGTAAGCGCGACAAGCCCTCAGCGATGGCGGCGCGATCATGTTCGGCAATACCAATATTGATTTCCATACCATTTATCCTCGTATGTGGGGCTGGGCTGTTCTTTGATGGGCAAAGCCTAACATGACGACTGTTGGGCTTTATCCTGCTTTATATCAATAGAAGTGCTGTTTGGATGATATTGCCGAGCCGGGGTTCAATTTTCTAGCGGCGCGTTATGTGCTCAGCGGTTGGGCCGGTTTCGCTGGTCTGGCGATGCGCCAGTTCTGGATGCTGCTGAAGTGTTTGATTGAAAAGCTCAACCCAGTGAGCACTGAACTGAGTCCCTGCAAGGTTGTTTATTTCGAGAATGGCGCGCAGCAGTGGGCGCTTGTTCAGTGTTTGGTGGGCGCGCTCGTGCGTACGCGCGTCGAAGGTGTCGATGATGCCAATAATAAGGGCGCCAGGGCTGGTTTCGATTTCTTTCAGGCCTTTGGGGTAGCCGCTGCCGTCCGCACGCTCCTGGTGCTGCAAGACAATTTCCGCGGCTGAATGCCAATGAGGCATGCGCTTGAGCAGGTCATGGGCGATGCGCGGATGCGATTGCATTCGACGACGTTCTTTATGGGTGAAATTGGCCTCTTTGTGCAGCATGTCCAGCGGCAAGAAGGCCATGCCCACGTCGTGCAAGCAGATGGCTGCGGCCAATTGCGCAGGCTGTTCTGGGGTGCCGCCCAGTTGGTTGATGGCCAGGGCCAGATCGAGCTGACGTAGCCCGCGGCCTTGCCAGTAGTGAGAGCGACGTTCGCTGGCGTGCATCAAATCGACAAAGAACAGCAGGTCAGCATCAAGCTCAATGCCGTAGCGCCTCAGTAGTTCTGCAACCGCAGGTTGTTCAGTTGTGTGGAGAGTGGCGGCTTCAGAACTGGGGTCGAGTTGCTGTAGCAGTGCGCTACGCATGCCGGTTTGTTGCGCTGCAGGTACGTGCGCAAGGTGGCTGATTGCCTGAGCAAGGGCCTGGCTCTGGCTGTCGCTAAGTTGTGCCTCTGGGCCGCCGAATGCGTAATGGATAAGCGCTTTGAGATGGTCGAGGGTTAGCAAGAGAATGTCGCCCAGTAAGCTGTCAAAACTTAATTCGCCCTCGCGCAAGCAAGACAGTACATCCTCCATGGCTTGTGGAACGCTCATCAGCGCATCTAGTCCGACGCAGCCCAGATTGCCTTTGACTGTATGGATCAAGCGAAACAACTCACGCAGACGCTCGTTATCAGCGGGTGCATGCTCAAGCTCGATCAGTAATTGCTCGCAGCGTTGGAATTGTTCGCTGGACTCCAGGCGAAAGTCATCGAGCAAATCGCTGGATAATTCAGCCAAGTCTGGCCTGCTCATAGGCGTCTCCACTCACCGATAGTCTGAAAGCTGCATGCCTGAGTATAGGAAGGGCTTGGCAATAGCGCTTAGGGCGGCGGCTGCACGTGACGGCTTAACCATATATAATCCCGCCCTTTGCCGTGTTTTGTGGGGCCTTGCGGGCGATTACGTATGCGTCGCCGGTCAGTTACCACCCATGAAATCAGCGCAATTGCGGGAAAAGGCGCATGCGCCAGCCGGCCAACGAGCGTCGCATTGATTGCGGCCCAACGAATTCAAGACTCAGAGAAGCGATTACCACCATGATGCGCAGCCATTATTGCGGCCAACTGAACGAGAGCCTGGACGGCCAGGAAATCACCCTTTGCGGTTGGGTACATCGCCGCCGTGACCATGGCGGGGTGATTTTCCTCGACATTCGTGACCGTGAAGGTCTGGCTCAGGTGGTGTTCGACCCGGATCGTGCCGAAACCTTTGCAGCGGCTGACAAAGTGCGCAGCGAATATGTGGTGAAAATCACTGGCAAGGTGCGCTTGCGTCCGGCGGGTGCAGGTAATGCCAACATGGCCTCCGGCGCGATTGAAGTGCTGGGTTATGAGTTGGAAGTGCTCAACGAGGCGGAAACCCCGCCGTTCCCACTTAACGAATACACCGATGTCGGCGAAGAAACGCGCCTGCGTTACCGCTTTATCGACCTGCGTCGCCCGGAAATGGCGGCCAAGTTGAAGCTGCGCTCGAGCATCACCAGCAGCATTCGTCGCTACCTCGACGACAACGGCTTCCTGGATGTGGAAACGCCGATCCTTACTCGTGCCACGCCAGAAGGCGCGCGTGACTATCTGGTACCGAGCCGCACCCACGCTGGCAGCTTCTTCGCGCTGCCGCAGTCGCCGCAGCTGTTCAAGCAATTGCTGATGGTCGCGGGCTTCGACCGCTACTACCAGATTGCCAAGTGCTTCCGTGACGAAGACCTGCGTGCCGACCGTCAGCCTGAGTTCACTCAGATCGACATCGAAACCAGCTTCCTCGATGAAGCGGACATCATGGCCATCACCGAGAAGATGATTCGCCAGCTGTTTAAAGAAGTGCTGGATGTTGAATTCGGCGAGTTGCCGCACATGACCCTGGCCGAAGCCATGCGCCGTTATGGTTCGGACAAGCCGGACCTGCGTAACCCGCTGGAGCTGGTGGACGTTGCCGATCAGCTCAAAGATGTCGACTTCAAGGTCTTCGCCGGCCCAGCTAACGATGCGAAGTGCCGCGTTACCGCTTTGCGCGTACCAGGCGGGGCGAGCATGCCGCGCAAGCAGATCGACGATTACACCAAGTTCGTCGGCATCTACGGTGCCAAAGGCCTGGCCTACATCAAGGTCAACGAACGCGCTGCTGGCGTTGAAGGTCTGCAGTCGCCGATCGTTAAGAACATCCCGCTGGACAACATCAATGTGATCCTTGATCGCGTCGGTGCGGTCGACGGCGACATCGTGTTCTTCGGCGCTGATAAGGCCAAGATCGTTTCCGAGGCATTGGGCGCGCTGCGTATCAAGCTGGGTCACGACCTCAACCTGCTGACTTGCGAGTGGGCACCGCTGTGGGTTGTTGACTTCCCGATGTTCGAAGAGAACGACGACGGTAGCCTGACCGCCATGCATCACCCGTTCACTGCACCGAAATGCACCCCGGCTGAGCTGGAAGCCAACCCGGCGGCCGCACTGTCGCGCGCCTATGACATGGTGCTCAACGGCACTGAGCTGGGTGGCGGTTCGATCCGTATCCACGATAAGTCGATGCAGCAGACCGTGTTCCGCGTACTGGGCATCAGCGAAGACGAGCAGCAGGAGAAGTTCGGCTTCCTCCTCGATGCCCTGAAGTTCGGTGCGCCGCCTCACGGTGGTTTGGCCTTCGGTCTGGATCGCCTGGTGATGCTGATGACCGGTGCGCAGTCGATCCGCGAAGTGATTGCCTTCCCGAAAACCCAGAGCGCGGCCTGTGTCATGACGCAGGCGCCGGGTGAGGTGGATAACAAGTCGTTGCGCGAGTTGCACATTCGTCTGCGCGAGCAGCCGAAAGCGGAATAAAGCGTCAAAAGAAGCCTGGTTTTCCAGGCTTCTTCTTTATGGCTGGGCGCAGCGGCTGAACTGCTTCAGCGGCTGCACTCGATATTGAATCTGAAGCAAACGGAGTGAGTTATGGCTGGTCATTCCAAGTGGGCCAACATCAAGCACCGCAAAGGGCGTCAGGACGCCAAGCGCGGCAAGATTTTCACCAAAATCATTCGTGAGCTGACCGTTGCGGCCAAGCACGGCGGCCCAGTGCCGGCGGATAACCCACGTCTGCGCCTGGCGGTGGACAAGGCGCTGACCGCCAACATGTCGCGTGATGTCATCGATCGGGCGATTGCGCGTGGCGCCGGTAACAATGACGCCGACAACGTTGCGGAGCTGAGCTATGAAGGCTACGCCGTGGGTGGTGTGGCGATTATCGTTGAGGCCATGACCGACAACCGTAACCGTACGGCAGCGGAAGTGCGCCATGCCTTCACCAAGTGTGGCGGCAACCTCGGTACCGATGGCTCGGTGGCCTATATGTTCGACCGCAAAGGCCAGCTCAGCTTCGCACCGGGTGTCGACGAAGATGCGCTGATGGAAGCGGCCCTGGAGGCTGGTGCCGATGACGTGGAGATGGGTGAAGATGGCTCGGCGCTGGTCTCCACCAGTTTTGCTGATTTTCATGCCGTTAACGAGGCGCTCAGTGCTGCAGGCTTTAAGCCTGAGGACGCTGAAATTGCCATGATCCCTTCGATTAGCGCGCCGATTACCGACCTGGATACTGCGCAGAAGGTCATCAAGCTGATCGACATGTTGGAAGACCTCGACGATGTGCAGGAGGTTTACCACAACGCCGAGATTCCTGATGAGCTGATGGAGCAGCTTGGCTGATCGTCCATGGCTTTAGCGAAACCGGAAGTGGTTGGGTGAATAATCCAACGCTTCCGGTTTTTTTATGGGCGCTGGCTGGGTGACGCAAGCCTGGCCGAGCTCTATACTCGCGAACTGGATAAATAGACAGTGTGCCGGCTGAGTTGGCGGGTACCTTGAGTGAGCGCTAGGCATGACCTTGATTCTCGGCATCGACCCGGGTTCGCGCATTACCGGCTACGGCGTGGTGCGCGATAACGGGCGTAATTGCGAATATGTCGCCTCAGGCTGTATTCGTACGGGCAATGGCTCCATGCCGGAGCGTCTGCAGGTGGTGTTTCGCGGTGTGCGCGAGGTGATTGAAACCTACGGCCCTGTCACCATGGGCATCGAGCAGGTGTTTATGGCGCGCAACCCAGATTCCGCGCTTAAGCTCGGTCAGGCGCGTGGCGTGGCCATCGTCGCGGGAATTGAAGCTGGTCTGGATATCGCCGAATACACCGCGACTCAGGTCAAGCAGGCGATTGCCGGCACCGGCGGGGCGGACAAGGAGCAAGTGCAATTGATGGTCATGCACTTACTCAAATTGGTGCAGAAGCCACAGATCGATGCCTCTGATGCCCTGGCGATTGCCTTGTGCCATGCCCATCATCGACAAAGTCTAATTCCTCACGGCCTGGTCGGCGCCAAGCGTCGCGCAGGTCGCCTTCGTTTGTAACGTAATTTTTAAGGAAAGCAGCGGTGATCGGACGTTTGCGCGGCACCCTGGCGGAAAAGCAGCCGCCCCATGTGATTGTTGACATAAATGGTTTGGGTTATGAGTTGGAAGTCCCCATGACTACCCTGTACCGTTTGCCCTCGGTGGGCGAGCCGCTGACGCTGCACACCCATTTGGTGGTGCGTGAAGACGCGCATCTGCTCTATGGTTTTTTTGAGAAGCGTGAGCGCGAGTTGTTTCGTGAGCTCATCCGCCTGAATGGCGTCGGCCCGAAGCTGGCACTGGCCTTGATGTCGGGGCTTGAGGTCGATGAGCTGGTGCGTTGTGTGCAGGCGCAAGACACCTCGGTGTTGGTGAAAATGCCAGGGGTCGGCAAAAAAACCGCGGAGCGTTTGTTGGTTGAGTTGAAGGACCGCTTCAAGGCTTGGGAGACCGTTCCCGGCATGTCGAACTTGGTGGTGGAACCTCGCGCCGGCAGCGCAGTCTCAAGCGCGGAGAATGATGCCGTCAGCGCACTTATTTCGCTCGGCTACAAACCCCAGGAAGCCAGTCGCGCCGTCTCAGCTATTAAGGAAGAAGGTTTGAGCAGTGAAGATATGATTCGTCGAGCCCTTAAGGGAATGGTCTAGTGCTAGAAGCTGATCGTCTGATTACCGCCACCCCCCGCGACCGTGACGAACAGGTCGACCGCGCTATTCGCCCGCTTAAGCTGGCTGAGTACATTGGTCAGCCAAGCGTGCGTGAGCAGATGGAGCTGTTTATCCAGGCTGCCCGTGGGCGCAGTGAAGCGCTCGATCACACCCTGATTTTCGGCCCGCCTGGCCTAGGCAAAACGACCCTGGCCAATATCATCGCTCAGGAAATGAACGTCTCCATCAAAAGCACGTCCGGCCCAGTGCTGGAGCGGCCGGGCGATCTGGCTGCGCTGCTGACCAATCTTGAGCCGGGCGATGTGCTGTTTATCGATGAGATTCATCGTCTTTCGCCGATTGTTGAAGAAGTGCTGTACCCGGCGATGGAGGACTTCCAGCTCGACATCATGATCGGTGAGGGCCCTGCAGCGCGTTCGATTAAGCTCGATCTGCCGCCCTTTACCTTGGTCGGTGCCACCACCCGTGCTGGCATGCTGACCAATCCGCTGCGTGATCGTTTCGGTATCGTCCAGCGCTTGGAGTTCTATAACACCGAAGACCTGACCACTATCATCATGCGTTCGGCGGGGATTCTGGGTTTGCCGATTGAACCTCAGGGTGCGTTCGAGATTGCGCGCCGGGCACGCGGTACGCCGCGTATTGCCAACCGCTTGCTACGTCGGGTGCGTGACTTTGCTGAAGTGCGCGGCCAGGGCGATATCACCCGGTCGATTGCCGATCTTGCGCTGAACTTGCTGGATGTCGATGAGCGGGGGTTCGATCACCAGGATCGGCGCTTGCTGCTGACCATGATTGAGAAGTTCGACGGCGGCCCGGTGGGAGTCGACAATCTGGCGGCAGCCATCAGCGAAGAGCGCCATACCATTGAAGATGTGCTGGAGCCTTATCTCATCCAGCAGGGCTACATCATGCGCACCCCGCGTGGACGTGTGGTAACCCGGCATGCCTACCTGCATTTTGGTCTGAATGTACCCAAACGCATGGGCGAACTGCCCGTGGAGCAGCAGGCTGACGGTGCGCTGGAATAAGAAAAAATACTTGCTGTACCCAATTGGCAAGACCGGGAGCTAAGACTAGAGTATGCGCGCGCAAAACGGAGTTCAGCCGTCCACCTTTCGTTGTCGGGTTTATTTCGAAGACACCGACGCAGGCGGCATCGTCTACTACGTCAATTACCTCAAATTTATGGAACGGGCTCGTACCGAACGCCTGCGTGATCTGGGTTTTCTCCAGTCGACGCTGGCCGAGGAGGGCCTGTTGTTTGTTGTGCACTCGGCTGAAGCGCGCTATCACGCGCCAGCCAGGCTCGATGATGAGCTGGTGGTAAGCGCTGAAGTGGTTGAGTTAAACCGTGCCAGCCTGCGTTTTCGTCAGCAAGTCAGGCGGGCAGCGGATGATGTGTTGCTCTGTGAAGGGCAATTTATGGTGGCCTGTGTGCGCGCCGACAATTTAAAACCCCGGGCTATTCCCCCAACTCTGCATGCGGCCTTTGCCGGGCAGGGTGGCGCGGGTACATCTAGAGCAGGAGAGTAAGCGTGGAAGCCAACGCCGTTGACCACATGTCGATGTGGAGTCTGATCAGCAACGCCAGCCTGGTGGTGCAACTGGTAATGCTGACGCTGGTGGCCGCATCGGTCACTTCGTGGGTCATGATTTTCCAGCGCACCGCTTTGTTGCGTGCGGCCAAGCGTGCCTTGGACAGTTTTGAAGAGCGCTTCTGGTCGGGTATCGATCTGTCCAAGCTCTATCGCCAGGCAGGCAGCAATCCGGACCCGGATTCCGGGCTTGAGCAAATTTTCCGCGCCGGCTTTAAAGACTTCTCACGTCTGCGCCAGCAGCCGGGTGTTGACCCGGATGCGGTGATGGATGCCGTAGCGCGCGCCATGCGCGTAGCGATCTCACGCGAAGAAGAAAAGCTGGAGCAGAGCCTGCCGTTCTTGGCCACCGTGGGGTCGACCAGCCCATATATCGGCCTGTTCGGTACTGTGTGGGGGATCATGAACTCCTTCCGCGGCTTGGCCCAAGTGCAGCAGGCAACCCTGGCTACTGTAGCGCCGGGTATTGCTGAAGCGTTGATTGCCACTGCGATTGGTTTGTTTGCGGCGATCCCGGCGGTCATTGCCTACAACCGTTTTGCCGCGCGCGGCGAAATGTTGATCGGCCGTTACTACACCTTCGCTGACGAGTTTCAGGCGATTTTGCACCGCAAAGTGCACACCAGCGACGACTAAGCCTTAGGCATTCTCAATACAGGTTTTTCAAGCCATGGCCAGAATTCGCAACAGACGCAAGCCCGTCGCCGAGATGAACGTGGTGCCCTACATCGATGTGATGTTGGTGCTGCTGGTGATCTTTATGGTGACCGCGCCGATGCTCAACCAAGGGGTTAAGGTTGACCTGCCGAAAGTCAGCAGCGAGGCCTTGCCGCAAGACAACAATGCCCAGGTGCTGACTATTTCGATCAAGGCCGATAAAACCTACTACTGGAATATGGGCACCGAGGTCGATGTCGATACCGTGCAGGACAAAGCGCTGACGCTGGAAGAGATGACTCGCGCGGTAACCGCGATCATTAATCAGAGTCGTGCCACGGGTAAGCAGGTCCAGGTCTTTGTGCGTGGCGATAAAACCGTCGACTACGGCACGGTGATGGCGGCCATGGGCGGTCTGCAGCAGGCTGACGTGGGTAACGTCGGGCTGATTACCGAGGCCCCCTGATGCAATACCAGCGCGAGCGTTCGTCCTCGGAAAGTCTGTTTTGGCCTGTGGTCTGGGCAGTGGCGCTGCACCTCATCATGTTTGCCATGCTGTTTGTCAGCTTCGCTTTTGCCCCGGATCTACCGCCGGCCAAGCCGGTGGTGCAGGCAACCTTGTACAAGCTGCAATCGCAGAGTCAGGCCACCACCCAGACCAACCAGAAAATAGCCGGTGAGACGAAAAAGACCACTGCACCTGTGTACGAAACCGAACAGCTTGAGCAGAAAAAAGCGGAGCAGGAGAAAGTAGCGGCCAAGGCAGCGGAACAAAAGAAGGCGCAAGAGGCTCAGAAAGCCCAAGACGCTACAAAAGCCGACGCTGAGAAGAAGTCTGCTGAGGCGAAAAAAGCAGCAGAGCAAAAGAAACTGGCTGACGTAGCAAAAAAGAAAGCCGCTGACGAAGCTGCCAAGAAGAAGGCCGCTGAAGACGCTAAGAAGAAAGCAGCCGAAGACGCCAAAAAGAAAGCGGCAGAAGAGGCGAAGAAAAAAGCGGCCGCTGAAGCCGCGAAGAAGAAAACAGCTGACGACGCCAAGAAGAAAGCAGCGGAGGCGGCGCAGCGAAAGGCCGTAGAAGACAAAAAGGCTGCCGCACTGGCCGAGTTGCTGTCCGAGGATGTCGGTCGTCAGCAGGCTATGGCTGACACTGTTGGTGATGAAGTGGCCGGCAGTTTGGATGATTTAATTGTCATGCTGGTGAGTCAGCAGTGGCGGCGCCCGCCTTCTGCGCGCAATGGCATGAGTGTAGAAGTCCTGATAGAAATGCTGCCCGATGGCACCATTACCAATGCTAGCGTGACGCGCTCAAGTGGCGATTCACCTTTTGATAACTCGGCCGTGCAAGCGGTGCGTAACGTCGGTCGTATCGCTGAAATGCAACAGCTGGATCGCGCCACTTTTGATCGCCTTTACCGGCAGCGTCGCGCTGTCTTCAAACCGGAGGATTTAGGTCTGTGAATACCCTGATGCGTATTGTTCTGCTCGGTCTGACCTTGCTGGTCGGCTCCGTTCAGGCCGCTGACCCGCTGGTGATCAGCAGTGGTACCGACCGTGCTACGCCTATCGCAGTCGTGCCATTTGGCTGGCAGGGCGGCAGCGTGTTGCCCGAGGATATGGCCGAAATTATCGGCAATGACCTGCGCAACTCGGGCGTGTTCGAGCCGATCCCGCGGCAGAATATGATCAGCCTGCCGACTCAGGCAACTGAAGTGATCTACCGCGACTGGCAGGCGCTCGGTGCTCAGTACGTGCTGGTGGGCAGTATTGTGCCAAGCGGTGGTCGCCTGCAGATTCAGTTTGCGTTGTTTAACGTGACCACTCAGCAGCAAGTCATGACCGGCAGTGTCGGCGGTGGTGTTGATCAGCTGCGTGATATGGCGCACCACATTGCTGATCAGTCTTACGAGAAGCTCACCGGTGTGAAAGGCGCGTTTTCCACGCGCATGCTTTATGTGACTGCCGAGCGCTTTGCGGTCAACAACACCCGTTATACCTTGCAGCGCTCTGACTATGACGGCGCGCGTGCAGTGACCTTGCTGCAGTCGCGTGAGCCGATTCTATCGCCGTCGTTTGCCCCGGACGGTCGCCGCATTGCCTATGTGTCGTTCGAGCAGAAGCGCCCGCGGATCTTCGTGCAGCACATCGATACCGGTCGGCGTGAGCAGGTCACCAATTTTGAAGGCCTGAATGGCGCGCCGGCGTGGTCGCCGGATGGCAATCGCCTGGCATTTGTATTGTCCAAAGACGGCAATCCGGAAATCTATGTGATGGACATGGGCACTCGACAATTGCGCCGGGTAACCAACCAAGCCTCTATCGATACCGAGCCTTTCTGGGGCAAGGATGGCCAGACGCTGTACTTCACATCGGATCGTTCCGGTAAGCCACAAATCTACAAAACCAACATCAACAGTGGTGCGGCTGAGCGTGTGACCTTTATTGGTAACTACAACGCAAATCCGAAGCTGTCTGCTGATGAGAAAACCCTGGTTATGATTCACCGCCAGGATGGTTACACCGTGTTCAAGGTGGCTGCACAAGACCTGCAGCGCGGCAATTTGCGCATTCTTTCAGATACCAGTTTGGATGAGTCGCCCACTGTTGCGCCCAACGGCACCATGGTAGTCTACGCCACCCGCCAGCAGGGCCGGGGAGTCTTGGTTTTAGCGTCCACCAATGGACGTGTGAGGCTCCCTCTTCCTACCGCTCAAGGCGAAGTTCGAGAGCCTTCTTGGTCCCCTTACCTGAACTGATGCGGCGCTATACCGTTGTTGTTTGAAACATTGCTTAACACACTGGGGTTCATTAGGAGTTATATGATGGAAATGCTGAAATTTGGTAAGTTCGCTGCACTGGGTTTGGCTCTCGCCGTGGCTGTAGGTTGTTCCTCTAAAGGCGGTGATGCTGCTGGTGAAGGCGCTATCGATCCTAACGCTGGTTACGGTGCCAACACTGGCGCTGTTGATGGCAGCCTGAGCGAAGAAGCAGCTCTGCGCGCTATCACCACCTTCTACTTCGAATACGACAGCTCCGACCTGAAGCCAGAGGCCATGCGCGCTCTGGACGTGCACGCCAAAGACCTGCAAGGCAACGGCGCTCGCGTAGTTCTGGAAGGCCACGCTGACGAGCGCGGTACTCGTGAATACAACATGGCTCTGGGCGAGCGTCGCGCCAAGGCTGTGCAGCGTTACCTGGTACTGCAGGGCGTTTCCCCAGCTCAACTGGAACTGGTTTCCTACGGTGAAGAGCGCGCCATCGCCACTGGTAACGACGAGTCCTCGTGGGCTCAAAACCGTCGTGTCGAACTGCGTAAGTAATTCGATATGCGAACGTGCCGCCGTGCTTTAACCGTTTTGGCGCTCAGCCTGCCGCTTGCGGCGTGGGCTGAGGTTCCCGTGGTGGATAACAATGCCGGTTACGGCAGCAGTTATCCGCCTGCTGGTTACGGTGCGTCCGGCACCTACGCGGGGGCAGGAGCTGCGGCTCCTGTCTCGGCGCAGGGCATGCTGTTCAACCAGTTGCAGCAGATGCAGCAAGAGATCGCGCAGCTGCGCGGTACATTGGAAGAACAACAGAATGAAATTCAGCGCCTTAAACAAGAAAGCCTGGAGCGTTACCAGGACCTTGATAAGCGTTTGAGTGGTAGTGCAGCAGGTGCTGCAGCCAGCCAGAATTCTTCAGCCGCTGGCGCGATCAATGCCAGTGGTGCGCCGACCTCGCCAGCAGCGGGGCAGGCTCCGGTCAGTAATGAGCCGGCCGATCCGGCAAAGGAAAAACTGTTCTACGAAGCGGCCTTTGACCTGATTAAGGCCAAGGACTTCGACAAGGCCAGTCAGGCGTTTGCCGCGTTTCTACGCAAGTACCCGAACAGTCAGTACGCCGGTAACGCGCAGTATTGGCTGGGTGAGGTGAACCTGGCGAAGGGTGATCTGCAGGGTGCCGGTCAGGCCTTTGCGCGGGTCAGTCAGGCTTACCCAAGCCATGCCAAGGTGCCGGACTCACTGTTCAAGCTGGCTGATGTCGAGCAACGCCTAGGCAATAGCGACAAGGCCAAGGGTATTCTGCAGCAGGTTATTGCGCAGTACCCAGGCAGCTCTGCCGCCCAGCTGGCGCAGCGTGATTTGCAGCGCTTGCCGTAAGCTGGATGAGTGACAACTAAGCCCGCGCCCTGCGCGGGTTTTTTATGGTGCGCCAGGCATGGCGCGTAGCGCCGTGACTGGCGCTGTCGGGTTCACTGTGGTGGTGAGCCTGGCGACTTGGAGGTGAAAGTCCTCTACACACCCGGCAAGGGGAAGT
>Ga0180008_1000548_pt1 | contig 30572 bp, 30 predicted proteins | sample MM_PW_MetaG_FD_121121 | JGI IMG/M metagenome (GOLD analysis project Ga0180008, IMG submission 121121) | Groundwater microbial communities from the Aspo Hard Rock Laboratory (HRL) deep subsurface site, Sweden - MM_PW_MetaG | ecosystem: Environmental > Aquatic > Deep subsurface > Groundwater... | reverse complement strand
CTGTAGCCCCTGACTTTCCTGAATATCCTGAAGTTCCCGTCGCCCCTGTCGCCCCTGTTGCCCCTGTTGCCCCTGTCGCTCCCGTAGCACCTGACTTTCCCGAATATCCTGAGTATCCTGAAGTACCCGATTTACCCGAATATCCCGACGTTCCCGTCGCTCCTGTAGCACCCGTCGCTCCTGTCGCCCCTTGAGGTCCTGAATAACCTGAGTATCCTGAAGTTCCTGTAGATCCCGTAGATCCTGTCGCCCCTTGAGGTCCTGAGTACCCCGAATATCCTGAGTATCCTGAAGTTCCTGTAGATCCCGTAGATCCTGTCGCCCCTTGAGGTCCTGAGTACCCCGAATATCCTGAAGTTCCTGTAGATCCCGTCGCCCCTTGAGGTCCTGAGTAACCACTGTAACCCGATTTACCTGAATATCCTGAGTACCCTGATACTCCAGAATAACCACTGTAACCTGAAGTACCCAATTTACCTGAGTATCCAGAATAACCCGAAATTCCAGAGACCGAGTAAGCCCCGGGCATTCCCGAATATCCCGAATATCCCGAATATCCTGAATATCCCGATGTACCTGATTTACCCGAATAACCTGACTGCCCATCGTTACCCGAATAACCCGAATAACCTGAATCACCTGTTAGACCTGTAGCCCCAACTACACCACTGTATCCACTATAACCTGAAACCCCCGAATACCCACTATAGCCTGAAACCCCAGAGTATCCCGAATAACCACTGTATCCTGAAGTTCCTGAGTATCCCGAATACCCTGAAACACCCGAATACCCTGAATAACCTGACGTTCCCGAATATCCCGAATAACCTGAAACCCCAGAATACCCGGAGTACCCGCTATATCCGGAATAACCACTATACCCAGATGTACCCGAATAACCACTGTATCCCGAAGTTCCCGAATATCCTGAATACCCCGAAACACCTGAGTAACCACTATATCCGCTATAACCTGAATAACTCGAATAACCTGAAGTACCAGACTTTCCTGAAAATCCTGAATATCCCGAAGCAGAATAAGCTCCAGGTATTCCCGAATAACCCGATTTACCGGAATACCCCGAATCTCCCTTATCCCCTTTAACCCCATCGTTACCCGAATAGCCTGAGTAACCCGATGTCCCAGGCACACCTGTAGAACCTATAACCCCCGAATATCCTGAGTATCCTGAGTACCCTGAATATCCAGATTTACCTGAATATCCTGAATATCCTGAATCACCATAATCACCTTGAGGTCCTGAGTAACCCGAATAACTAGAATATCCAGAATAACCACTATAACCCGATTTACCTGAGTAACCGCTGTATCCCGACGTACCAGAATAACCTGAGTATCCCGACACACCAGAGTATCCTGAGTATCCTGACACTCCTGAATAACCGCTGTAACCCGAAGTACCAGAATAGCCACTGTATCCTGATGTAGATGTACCTGAATAACCTGAATATCCCGACAACCCTGCCCCTGTACCTACATCAGTCCACGAACCACCCGAATTTTTATATTGCATAGTTCCAGAATTATCTCTGAAACCATAACCCGTAGTTCCGTCGGTATCTCCCCAATTGATATAACTATTAACCGCTAATCCAATATTACCATTAACATCTAAAGTGTGACTTGGCGAATCATCATTAATACCTACTAATCCAACTCCGGTTATTGAAAATCTTTCTGTACTATTTGTAAATATACCAAATGGATTGGATCCTGTTTGATATAAAAACGCTTTATTTGCTTCAGCGTTGCCAGGGCCATATAAACCTAATTTAAATCCCGTCCCTCCCGCTGTAGTTATTAAATCGACAGAAGAATACTCAGAAGCGTCTGTACTTGTTACAGTAATACCTTTATTATCACCACCAGTAGAAGAAATAGTCAGAGGCGAAACATAAGTAGTTGTACCTAAACACAAACCCTTACTCGAATTATCCCAATAAAAATTAGAATTATCTTGTGTTAATATAGTACCATTGGAAAATATAACAGATCCCGAAGTAAACGATGAGTTACCCGTTCCACCCCTAGATATATCTAATTGTCCAGTCCAACAAAAATAATGAGTGTCTACAGTTGAAGTTATAGTTAAATTAGGAAAGCATGTTCCGTCTACAGCTAAAAATTGTATAGATTCGCTCAACCCATTAATAGAAGTAATAGCAGAACCAATTACACTGTCCCAACTTGCGTTTGTACCGTCTGATTTTAAAAAATAACCATTATAACCTGTTTGAGAAGGCAGTAGATTGTTTATAGCACTATTTCTAGTAGCAGCACCCGTACCACCCCTCGATATTGCTAACTGACCCGCCCAACCTATAGAAAACGTATGCGTTTCAGCAACCATATCCGTAGATATAGTCAATGTCACATTCGTGTCACTAGAAGATACTAAATCTAACCAATGAGATCTACTAGAACCCGCAGTTAAAACTCTACCATACTGTACTATCTGAGTAGGAGACATAGAGAATTCATTTATCAACCCACCCTCGTAGTCATTAGTGTGATTATGTAGCGCATCTAAAAATCCATCTATGCTAGGATAAAACAAAGTAGCAGATAAAAAATGTTTATGCCCGTTTATTGTCTGACTTGTATCGGTAGTTACTACATTATCACCTAATTGTATGACTGGATCGTCGTTTACACCATCTGGATTTATTATTTCTATATAATTAGTATGACCTTGTAAAGTTCTAGTTTCGAATTCATATAAGCCAGTTACACTATTATATCTTCTTACCATAAGACCTTCTTCGTCAAATAGTAAGGATAGACTTTTTAAATCTTGCGATAGTTGAACTTTAGTTTGTGTAACGTCATCTGTTACAGTAAACCCAGCCCCTGAAAAATTTAAAATTGTTCTTTGTGTTAAAGCAGTTAAATCATCATATATAGTATCGTATCCCGCATACGCATCTATTGTAAAAATACTACTATTTAAATTTACAGTAGTGTTTACACCGTCTAAAATCCAACCTTTATTTAAAACACCAGTAGAAGTTCCTACTAATATCTGACCTTCTGAGTACGAAGTCCACCCAGTTCCACCCCTAGAAGAAGATAGATATCCTGTATGATCAGAAGAACTTAATCCGTGAATCTGATTATGATGTTGATTTGCTGAAACATCAGTCAACAAATCATGGTCTATAGGCCAACTGAATGGTAAATCCGTAAAATCCAACGCACTTGCAGACCACACTCCGTAGTTGACTTTAGCTATACCAGTCCACAACCGACTATCCTGCCCCGTACCACCTTTTATTGGTCTAACTGCGATACTAAACGCATCATCGTCTATTTGACCACCTTGTGCAGATGTTTCGTGATTATGAGTCGCATTTGTGAAATCAGATATGACAGGAATTGTTAAAACTGGAGTTACTAGCGTTTTATTATATATAGTTTGAATATAATCTACAGTTACTATTTCAGTTTCATTATTTACATACCCTATTACCCACTTATTGTTAGATTCATCCCACATTATACGAGTATCAGTTTCTAACCCTCTTACGATCTGAATACCCGCATTCTCAAAAGGCATACCCGTTGTATCAGAATTTAGATATATCCAATTGTCAGCAACATTCCAATTTTGAGTATTTATATAAGTTATAGTACCGTCAGCGTATATATTACTAGCCCTTATACAAGCATAATCTGTGTCAACCGCATTTCTTATTCCTAGGATTTGTTCACAACCAGAATAGGATTCATCGTTTTTAAGTACAACACCAGTAGTTGTGTTCTCTAACTGAAAAGTTCTATTAGGTGTTCCTGAAATACTAGCCTTATCATTTAGTTGTATTTGTATATTAGCAGAAGCATCATTTAAATATTGAAATTCTGTATTTGATACTAATCCATTTGCAATTCTAGCAGCATTTATACCATAAGGTAAATCTTCATCAAATATTAAATCATTCTTCCATTTATCCGAAGTTTCATTGTATCTTAAGAAAAATCCCGCATTTACGTCATGGGCCATATATATTCTATAGGCTACTTTATTCGTAAAATCTATATCTGTATCACTAAGATCGTCTATATAATAAACAGGTAGGGTTCCACCCTCGGTCACACCATCCCCTATATAAAACCTCTTTTCGTCACGAACGTATACAGGTTCCCCTTCGTCAAATATTTGGTTGGCTCTATTTGCTTCTAAACCACGTCGTAACAGTATTTTAATTATCATATTCAATGAACCTATATTGTTTTATATTTTTCCTCGGTGAAAACGGTAACATAGGTTTTTCATAAAAACGCAAATTCACTATATATATAAAATGTTAATATAATAATCAATGCCGACGAATAATTGCGAGGGTAGGTAGCTTTGCGTCTACCTTCGTAAGAACCCAATATAGAGACGTGTTCATCATTTACAACTTAACGGTTGTAGTTATTCCCTCTGCGCGTCTCTATTTCAAAATATATGGGTATGTGTGAATTAATCACAACTTAATTGTTGTGTGACGGTGACAACACACATGCTCATTGAAAATTATAGGTCGGTTGAGTGATAAATTCTCAATTTAAATATTGAGGCGGCATGTTTCCACTCAACTGACCTTAACAAATATTAGAGAGACGGGTGCAGATAAGTACAACGTAACAGTTGTCGCTGGACACAGACATCCGTCTCTCTTTTTGAAGGATAATAATATGACAGATAGAAACCCCCCTTACTCAAAAGATGATATTCAAAGATTCACTGAATATCAAAATTCCAAAAGATTTCACCCTTATACTTGCGGAAATGGATGTGGAAATCTAATGATGAACGAAGAAGGTTTGTATTGCCCTAGTTGCGACTACAAACAACAATGGATACATCCAGAAAGTCTTACTATCATAGAACAAACAACAAAAAAGGAAGGTATTATATGTTAAATTGGTGTATAATGGTAGGGGCAATGTTTCTATTCGCATGGTCTATTGTTAGGTATCAACCACTTTTCGAAACGTATCGTGGTTATAATATACCTAGTTATTTGTATGTATTAGTTGGAATCGTTCTTATATCATTAGTTGAATTTTTATTTGGTGTAAAGGAACCTGAAACATTTGCAATAGGGGCTTCTCTTTATTGTCTTATGTCCGCATTAGTACTTATCGCAGACGCTTGGATATGTTATTTAATATATGCATGGAAAGGAAAAAATAAAACAAAATGATTGAACCATTTATACCATCATGGATCATTATGATTATAGCAATAATAGTTTCAGTTAAATATGGAAAATATGAAGATTGTACTGTGGTAGTACCACACGGAAAGCGAAAACCCGGACCTATACAAATATTCTTCAGTAACGTTGCTTTGCATTTAAGTGCTTATGTATGGTTAGGTATAGCGGTGGCAATAATTGTAATAATCTTGAAGGAATGTAATATTATATTTGATGATCTTGAATGGTTGATTAGAGCGGACATATGGATAGTAATATCATATTATTCTATGATTGTGACACTATTTGATCAATATCTCAAATGGAAGTATCAACCTCGTCCAAAATTATCTAATACTGTAGAAACAACTTTGGATGCCGAAACAAACACAGATGGGTCGAACTCAATTGATTCCCACATTCCAAACTGATCGGGCCTCAAATTGTCTCTAGAAAGTAACAAATTTATATTGCTTTTATATCCAAATATTAATGGGTCGGATCTTCCAAAAATTGCAACTCCAGGTTTTTTATAATAGTTAGCAAAATGAGGAAAAAAATTATCACCGCTTATCCACGTAACACTATCGTATAACAAATCCCTAAGTTGGCTCATATGTAGATTAAAATAGTGATCGTCTGCTGAAGATATCTTATGCTCATCTTTCGAACCTATCTGAATCACTTTGAAGTTATCTTTTAATCTAGTTACAACTTCATCCCAATGAGGATAATTCTTGGGATTTTTTTTGCCGTTACGCATTGCTCTTGAATATGGACTTATAATTATTTGTTTCATTTTTGGTCACTTTCTTTAAGAATATCTGTAATATCATTACCCATACAATCAGCACTTTTTATGACTATATAATCTTCAATTGTAAGTTCACAATCTATATCGGGGTTACTTTGTCTTAATGTTTTTATATCGTTCATAATCCGAATTATATCATGAACATTTTTCACAGCAACAGTTTTTACAAGATCTCTGACTTCTTTTATAGTATCAACATCACCACTCAGTAATTTATTATAAGTGTCCGCGTAAATAATAACATCACTATAATGCGATAAATCACAATCGACTGTCAATCGCATTGGTTCTACTTTTTCTTTCATATCGTTGCCAAACACACACATTGGTGCTACAGATACACCACCTAAAATCAATCCACTTTTTAAAAACGATCTTCTATCCATTATAAATACACCTCCTTAAATGCCTCTACTAATTCTCTCTCTTTCCAATTGTTATCTAAGCAATATTTATATATATTATAATTATCGATATTACCAACCATTCTTTTAGCTTCTCTTAGACTCATCAATTCAATACCTTGAACATCAAAAAACACATCCTCGTAACAAGAAGCAATTAAAATGTCGTGGTCCCTACTATACTTCCGTTTTATATCTTCTAATATGTTCTTAAAACAAAAATGATCACCTATACCATTATCCAATACAATTAACTTAACGTGACGTGGTTTGACTTCACATTCACTAAGAAAGTTTTTAAATATACGTTCGTCGTTACCTGGATTTCCGTCTGGAGTAGATCTCAACCCACCTTCGGGATTAGTCATGTGCCAAGTTACAGCATTAGGATCAACAATCAATTTATATCCTGCTCGCTTCATAGAATATGTAAATATAGTTTCTTCTCTATGTCCTATCTTAGATAGTTCTTTACAATACCCTATTTTTTTACCAGTTTTTTTTCTAAATAAAAATGAACTGTATAAATGATCCACGTCTATAGGTTCTTTAGTGTCATGTTTAAACCATTGAATGTTCATACCCCTATAAATATGTTCTATTCTATTAGACGCACATCTAGGTTTACAATCATAATCTGTTTTCGGGTCTATAACTAATCCACCCACAGCATCAGCATCGGTCTTCTGTAATGTATCAGCTAATCTATCCAATACATCTGGTTCGGGAACGTTATCGTCATCTAATCTCCATATGAAGTTACCTTGTGCCATGTCTAGCGCACGATTGTGGTTAAACACTTGTCCTGTACCGTCACTGTACTCTACGCGCCAAAAGATACGTTTACTAGTCATCATCTTAAGTATGTGGTCATAGATAGGAATGTCTCTCATATCCCTTTTATTGGTAGAATCATCAAACACTATTACTTCTCTGGGCATATGAGTTTGATTCATTATAGCCATTAATGTATGCGATAGAGTTGTATCATATCTATCTTTAGTACACACAGTAGCGGTTACGTTTAATTTATCTTCAAACATAATAGAGTCGTCTTCCTCGTCAGTGTTTTTATAATTAATATTTTTTTTATATTTAATCCATGAAGTATCGGAAAATACCTTATCAGGTTCTCCTAATAATTCATGTACCGCTTGTTTTACACCAGATACATCGTTGTAGTCGTGCCCACTTATAAACCCGTCGTCTCTTACTTTCTTTAACCAATGTTCTATATCTTGTTTAACACTTTCGTATTTATGACATGCATCCAAATAAACAGCATAACACTGGCCATCCTTAAAATGTTTACATGCGTCTATACTAGGTTCTTCGATTATAGTTACATTCGGATTAAGATCCATTAATTGTAAATAAGAACTTCTAACTTCTTCCATATCACAAAACGCTAATGGGTCATCCGGATCATAATAATTCTTCCATGGGTCTATACCTATTACATTATTGAATTTAAGAGCAAATTGTTTTGTAGAAGCACCTTTAAACACACCCACTTCTATTAGTGTTTCATTGCTAACATCTCCAATATAATCATTGAACTCTTTTAAAGAACCCTCTCTGGTTTTTTCACCATTATCAACCATGTATTTAATAGGATCGACACTATTAGGTTGTTCTGATTTATCATCCCCGGTCATGTCTTTATTACATATGGCAATCGCTCTCAAATCTTCTTTTACCGTATATGCTTCTATATCTTTAAATCCATTCCACCCTAAATGTTCTGAAATTGTATCTTCATCCCAACCGTACATGTGTTTTTGATGAGAACCTTCTTCCATAGCACCATAAACCGGAGTAAGTGCTACATATTTATCACCTGTCGTTTTAGCATTTAGATATTTTTCGGCACATATTCGGATGTTGGGCATTTCTAGTATTAGTTTTCCATTAGGTACCAATACTCTATGAAACCCATGAAGAGTTGAGTTTGCTAAATGAGGATTGATATGTTCAAATGTATGTATACCAATTATTTCATCAAACATATTATCTTCAAATATACTCAAATCGGTCATATCAACTCTCATGTCAGCGGCAGGATTAACTAAATCTACATTTAGATATCCTTTTTTAACTTTACCCCCGCACCCCACTTGTAATTTAGATTTACCTTTAATATGTTTTTTCAGTAAATAAGACAACGCACCTCTTACATATTCAGCCTTTGTTTCTGTACTCTGTTCTCCACCCCTGTGATATATAGGAAAATCACCAGAACTCATATCAGCATCGGCTTTATATTCCGCTTTAGTTCTAGTAGGTACTTCGACTAGTTTAAAATAATTCATAGTCGCTCTATACCCAAAATCTATATCGTCGCAATACGAATGCCATTTTCCAAATTCTGTATCCATCAACCCTATTCTATCAAATACTTCTTTTTTAATCATAACACAGAAAAACTCTAAAAAATAACAATTAATAGAATTTATATATGTTCGCTTAGGACCAGTCATTCCTACTCTATCAGACTTACTAAACGGGTACTGTAATAATTTTAACCAATGATTTTTTTCTTGAGGTAATAACGCAATATCATCGTTTAATAAAACGTAATAATCTGATTTTACAGAACTGACCGCTATATTAACCGCTTCACTGTAAGGTTTTAATTCATTTATACATACAACGTCAATCTTAGATTTGTACTTATTAGACATTTCTTGTATGTAAGGTATACACTCCTCTTTACACGCGTTTAATACGATTACTAGTCTGACATTGTACCCCACATCTGTATATTTTAATATTGATTCTAAAGATTCTCTCAATACATTCAATTTGCATGTGAACAAAAGTAATGAATAAGTCTTGTACTCTTCTAACCCCGCATAATTTTCACCATACATTTCTTTCAACGTATTTCTATTTTTAGTTAATACGTCGTTCCATTCCCACCAAGTGTTATCTTCAACAGTAACTTCGGCAGTGTGATTTATAGGAAAATCTCCTCTATAAAACCCATCGTCAACTACCATATCACATACCAATTTCATTTTATAACCTAAATCTTGTAATCTAGCACAATAATCGGTATCTTCCCCTCCCCCAGGATTAAACACCTCGTTTAATAAACCAACTTCTTCTATTACTTTTCTCTTAATCATAACGCAATAGAACAATAAAAAATCTCTATCGGCATGATCGCAATGTAACATATGGCAGCCAGTTATACCCATATACGGGTCGTCTTTGAATGGAGTTTCTAATCTATTCAACAGATCGTATCCCGTAATAGTAATATCGTTATTAAGTAAGACTACGTATTCGCCGTTACATTGTTGTATTCCCAAGTTAGTAGATTTAGTATATCCTAATGGTTCATTGTATTCTAATATGACTAATCTATGAAACCGTGATTTTATACTATTAAGATATTCAACAGTTCCATCGTTACACCCGTTACATACAATTATAAATTCAATATTATTATTTTTTATATCCATATGCCGCAGTATACTTTCCATACATGGTCGTAGTGCATCTTCTAAATGATTGTATGTAGGTATAACAATTGAATATTTTATATTATCGATACTCATTAAATAACTCCAATGCTTTTTAATTAAATTTATATTAGAAATACCTTCTGTTTCCATAGGTACTAAATCATTTCTAGTTACTCGCCCTTTATGTACAATTCTAGGCTTATTAGTATATGCTATAGAATAACCGTGTTGTTTTAATCGTATACACCAATCACAATCTTCTGTACAACTCAATAGTTCTTTATCTAAACCACCAATTTCATCATAAATACTTTTTTTAAATAGAACACAATAAAATTCAACAAAAAAAATACTTTTTGATATTCCCAATTCAGTAAAATCAGAAGCAATGCAGTTATGCCCTACAATACCAGAACTATTCGTAAGTTCTTTCAAATATAAATTCAACCACTGATTCTTAGGTTGATCTAAAAAAATCACATCGTTGTTTAGATATATAATATATTCGGTATCACAATTCTCAACTCCGATATTAAATCCACCCGAACACCCTAAAGGTTCATCAAACCATATATATCGTAAAAAATCTAATTTTAAAGAATCTAAATACTCTCTAGTTCCATCAGTGCAGCCATTGCAGATGACAACTATTTCTTTATTCTCAAACGATGTATATTTAATTAATGATTTCAAACAAGGTCTAAGACAATCGTCTAAGTGATTACAGGTTGGTATAATTATTGAATATTTTTCATTAGTCATAGTTTTCAACGTTTTTGCAGAAAAAAGACAAAAGTCGTGATAACTATATATAAATGAAATAGTTATCACGACGATTTTATTTTGGGTATCTTCTGCTTATTCAATGAGGTATAATTACAATATTATCTATTTGGTAAATAGATCTAAAAACCATCTAAACAAACTGCGTTTTTTTCTGCGACCCGAATATCCAGATTCTTTGTGAAAACTATCTAAACACCCACTGTGTGAACTGTAACCACTACAAGGTTTACAACAACTCTTTCCGGAAGATCCTGAGTTACCACTATTACCACTAACACTATCTTCAACAACAACAATTGGCCTATTAGTAGCATCTACACAGTAACCACTTCCAACAACATCAACCGATGGTCTATTAGTAGCGTCTACACAGTAACCACTACCAATACTGACTTTTGGTCTATTCGTAGCGTCTACACAGTAACCACTTCCGATAGTTTTATCTTCAACAAAACTACTTACACCCGAAGATCCCGATTCTTGAATGTTTTCGGGTAATTTTACACTACCAACTGGTCCAGTAGGTCCAGGGTGTCCTTTTGGACCCGACGCTCCACTTGTTCCTGACGTTCCACTTGTACTCATTTTAAATCTCCTATTTCACACATCGTTAAATTTGTTAGATATATCTTTCAATCTTCTGTGTATATTATTCAAATCACAACATTCTACACTATGTCCTGTATTAATACCAACTATTAATTTACTTATATCCATCCTAACAGAATCTATCTCATTTCTAATATCTTGTACATACTTAGGAAAATCATTCAATAAAGTATCCGTTGAATCCATAAGCCATAGAGGGAACTCATTATCATTATTCTTATCATACCCTCTCATGAAAATACCTAGAGTATCCGCAGTTTTCTTTTCTAAATCTTCTAATTCCTTTTTGTAGTTCCAAGCCATGTGTATTTCTTTCTATATTTATTATGATTTTATATTTTCATACCAACTCAACAGTATGACCACAATGAGGACATTCGGGAAACGTCATATATTTACGCCCATCCAATCTAAAATTCTCTCTATCGGAAAACATAAATATCTCGGCACACTCTAGGCATTCTAATTCAATTTCCTCTCCATTTAAATTGTGAATAACAAAACCTTTAAGTATTGTATCGAGAGACACTCTCATATATTAACCCTCTCTCAGTATCTTATATTCGTACTCGCAAAAAGGACATTTCGGATAAGTCATACCATGTTCAGATATAGAATTTAACCCTACAGAAAATTGAAATTCATTACCACATTGTCTACAACCAATAGCTAATTCTCCCATATCAACTTCTACATCGTTAACATCAAACTGAGTTGTCAATTCTTCAATCTTGGGAATACTCATGTTTAATCTCCTACTTTATTTAATTGTATACCGAGGGTTGGGATCGAACCAACGACTTCCTGAATATGAGTCAGGCGTTCTACCACTGAACTACCCCGGCTTTTAACTTAACACTGGTAGTTGGTTATACTCTTTTCCATCTAACAAACAACCAGAATTCTCTTTGCCCATATAATAACCTAACTCGTTATTTCCAAAACTATATTTTTTCCAATGCTTATCTACAGGAGTATGCACATCTAATATTAATTGCGATTCGTGTAAACATTCTCCCCATTGCTTAAAGAAGAAAGGTGTGCTATATTCTTCACACTGATCTTTAATATAATATACACTACTAGGATGTAATGGTCTAGATTTCTCTCCAGATTCACCACCTACTATAACCCAATTCAAATATTTAAGATATTCACCAAAATCTATATCTTCTAGCAAAGGTTCAGCCGATACTCCATAATATTTAGATTTGTTGTCTAATAACTCTGGCAATCTTTCATTCGTTCTTTTCTGATTTTCACAAGTAGTCATTAACATCACGTTATCGTAACCCTCGCCCCAGTCTTTGGGTAATGTTTTTTTAAATCTTTCTGGTCTCTTAGTAAGTAAAACCCAAAACAAATTAGGGGTTTGTTTTATCAATTCAAATAGATTATTAATTAGATATCTGAACTTCTTCATGCCTAATGGGTCGCATATATCGCACATAGAACCACAAAATACAAAATCTCTTTCGCCTGGTTTTACTTTATCGTTCCACTTAAGAGGTTTTCTCCAATACGATTCTTTCATCTTTTGCCTATCATCGATTTCCCAAAATATTGCTAGATCGTTTTTACTAGAATCTCTCAACGCATAGCAATTTTTACAACCCTCACTGATTTTCTTACATCCTATCCAAGGGTTAAATGAATGTTTAGTCCATTCAATCTTAGAGTTTTCACCCATCATCGTTCTCGATTATTTTATTTTTATAGTATTCCTTGATTAATTCATTGTCGATTGAATACCCAAACTTAGTCCATCCTGGTTTATTTCTTGTTACATACCACGGTGTATTTTCTGAATTCAATAATGTACTTAATTGTAATCCTGAAAACTTTTTATATCTATTCCAAACATTATCTATAATATTCAACGAATCTTGATCTTCTATTCTAGGTAAATATATTTTACCAGAACTATCTACTAAGTATATGTATTCTCTAATATCCCACACCTTATAATACCATTTATATTGCAAAGAAGGTAACATCGGACCATATTCTAAAGCCGAAATGGATTCGTCAACTAAACATCTGTCTAAAAGAGATAGATGCCAACCATGTGCGATACATATTAATTTAGATATTTTCAAAATATCATTTTTCTTTAAATTATTATTAAAGATTTTACAAATGTTCTTTCTATTATTCAAAGTAACGAACTCATTTACAACATTAATCGTGTTAGGCCTATCCATTGGTTTTCCACTCTTCCCATTTATGATCTTCATCGGGAACAAAATGAGACGTTACCCTTTCAGTATATCCCGCGGGATGGATTACTTTAATTAACGTTGACCACCCTCCCTGAATAGGCATTCTATACGTTTCAGTCTTCTCGACCCATTCCTTCCCAGGCGAGCCACAAGTAGTATTCACAGTATCTATCAATTCCCACGTACTAATCTTATCAACTGAATTGCTCATACTCAACACTCCTTTTTTATTTATTGTTGTTTTGAAATTTTATACCACTCATTATTTACTAACTATAGGCTTGACTGGTGTTTCTAACACTTTAATTCTATTTTCTAAAACTGTTATTTTATCAATTAATTCTTGTATAGCCAAGGTATTTAAACTGATATTCATACCCAAATCTCTACCTTTCTCTTCTACTATTTCTTCACTGTGTTCAACTTCTAAATCCTCTTTATCGTGTGCTTCGCAAACTGTTTTGAAATCTAAAGAGCATTTACATATTAAATCTTCTGGAGATATATCAGATTCCGCAGCAGTTATATTTACAATATTGGTTACATATTCATCAGTTTTTTTATTCTTTACTCTAGCTTTCTTATATGTTCTATTTTTAGTTTTTACTAACTCTATAGGTAATGCATCTTTATCAATTAAAGCAACTACATCGTTTTCTTTTTCTAATGGTTTAACTGCAAATCTCTTAATTTTATCTATTGCTGTATCTTCTGGGGTAATGACAGGTGCTCTCGATCTGTCGGTGAACGAAGCAGCTGAACAATCGTCATAACACCATACGTCACCGTCGGTTTCAACTTCAAATGCTTTTGTAAAAGTAATAGTACCATCAGCCGCCCCACTATCACCAAAGTAAAAATCTAAATAATTATCGCCTAATGCAAATAACATACTCTGATGTGCTATATGTCTCTTCCAAGTACCATTATCATAATATGTATTCGAAGCAAAATAGTAATCTCCATTAGACCCACCCTTATTAAACAACACACAACAACTAGTAAAATCTATGGCACCATACGAGGCGTTACCACTCGTATGACCCGCCCCACCCATTGCAAATCTATCACCATAAATAGTTAAATCCCCTGCGCTATTCAAAAGGGCTGCTGAAGTACTAGAACCAGAAGCAGCAGTAGCAAAGTATAATCCCCCGTCATGATTCGAATTGTTTTCAACATACCCGCCTATATACCCATACTGCACTTCTGATCCAGTACTATTATCTAAATAAAATCCTACACCTGTTCCAGCAGAAACAGTGTTAGTATCTCTATGTATATAAATTGAACTATATTCTAAGGAAGATGAAGTCGCAGTATCATGCGCGATTATAGGTGTTGTGCTCTTAGTTGCAGAAATACCCGCCGATGCAGTTACTAAACCGTCTGAAGCAACCGCCCCTTTGAATGTAATATTTGTAGACGTATATACACCTTCAAACACACAAGCCGCAGTTACACCGTTATATTTATAAAATCCCCAACGAGGAGAACCACCGTCCCATGCTTCTATTGAACATCCGTAACCAGAAGCAAACCCCGTTCTAATTCCACCATCACAAGCTGAACCAGCTGCACCAGTACCCGTAGATTGATGTCCCGTTATAGCATTCGTTACAGTTACACCACCCACACATAAGTTACCCTGTGGAATAAAAACATTATAAGAGTTATCTATATACATAGTAGTAACCCAACTAATCGTCGCATCCGCTGTACCTGAAACAGCCTGATACCAATAATGAGCACCATTATTTATTTGATATAATGCGGTATAATCAGATTCTTTATATACCCAAGTTCCAGAAGTATTTACATAAGCATTTGACATTAAACTCATAGTTTTATTGGCGTCCCCCTCTGCAACGCTCATTAAAGCACCACAAGGTAATTCAATAGTAGTATAAATAGAATACCATTCTTCATTATTAGTAGTTCCAACAGCTAAATTACAATTATTTGCAATATTGAACCATGCCCTGCCAGCACCCGCAATAGGAGATACTACACTGGAAACTGAAGCGGGTAGAACGGGTGTAAATGATACATTAGCAGATGCCATACCAGAAAAATCAATATAACCTTCAGGCATACCATACGTTCCCCCATGTTGTTTTAAATGAATCGCAACATATGTGGAACCTGAATATGTCAATTGAACCATTTCTCCCGTAATATAACCATAACCAGAAGACTTAGGTGCTACAGTGTAAGCGTTTGCTGCCCAATAATCAGGTCCAGTACCATCACTTCTATACTGTACATGTATAGAAGCCATTGATGACGTACCAGTGCCATTCACTCTAACACCTTTTAATTCCCCATCTAAATAAACATCTACTGTTGCTTTCAAAGCAATTAATATGTAATAATCGCTATCAGCCGTACCACCGTAAAGTACACGTTTAGTAACATGTTTAACTCCAACTGTATTTGTTACATAACTAGCCATTTCACCATAATTATTTATATATAGTTTAGTGAGTAGGGCGGCAACATTACCTGCTGTACCAGATACAACAGTATAGTATACTAACGTTCCAGCAGACTGCCACAATAAACCACCCGCAGCTGTTGTTTTATATATCCATTGGGATGCGGCGTTATAGTACAAATTGTTTAAAATTCCAATTGGTTCTGTTGTCAAACCATACATTATTGCAGAACCACCAAATTCTAAAGCAGAGAAAGAAGAATGCCATGTATTATTAGACGCAATATTAAATCCATGAACACCCGCACTATCAACATGATATCTTAAAACACCCTGATTGTTTGTTTCGTTATAAGCAGCAGCGGTGTAAATTCTAAAATCGGTTAAATCTGGAGCTGAAAAACCACCACCCCCAACATACAAAAATCTACCCAATCCATTATCCCAAGTATTTATCACTGTAAAAGGTTGATTTGATGTTGTATATCTTGCACCAAAAATCCCTCCCCCTTTAGAAGTTGAATTTGTATTATTACTAGAAAAAACTAAACATCTATAAGATGCAGCTTCTAAATATAGATTTGATGTATAAGGATTTGCAGCCGCCCCAATACTATGACCTGCTTCAGCAGTTACATTCAAAGTACCAGTTGTAATACCTATATCACCATAAGGAATAACTAAATCATAACTAGAGTTAAGTTGTAAAACACTCTTTGAATCGGTAACATTATAAATTTCAAATCCTGTGTTAGAAACCGCAGCTATATAAGGGCGAATCTGCCAATTTTTTCCCCCACCCGCCCCAGTATAAGTTAAATCTAATATACCACCGTGACTAAGACTTAAACTTGTTGCTGAAATAGGAATACTAAAAGTTGCTAAAGCTGACGCAATTGTAACTTTGGTGCCGTTATTTGTTCCTAAATATAAATTTGTATTTTCAAAATTGTAGATATACATATTGTTATCAGCATGATAACCTACAAAACAACCATCGCCCGCCGCTGAACCTGTATCACCCGTTGTAAATTGTAAAATTGAGTAATCAGATGCTCCTGTACCCGGATTATGAATTTGCATTTGATAATTAGGACTAACCCCAAGCCCAACAGTTCCCCCGAATTTAGCATTACCTGTGGGAATACTTATATTATCTGTCGATGTAGTAGGAACTAACCATCCGCTTGACGCAATTCTAGTCCAATCGGCAGGATCACCAGAATATCCCGAAACACCTGAGTAACCCGATTTACCCGAATAACCTGAAACACCTGAGTACCCACTATAACCTGAAACACCTGAGTATCCCGAATAACCTGAAGTGCCTGAATAGCCCGAAACACCAGAATATCCTGATTTACCTGAGTATCCACTTACACCAGAATACCCACTATAACCTGAAACCCCAGAATATCCTGAGTAACCCGAATAACTAGAATATCCAGAATAACCACTATAACTTGAGTAACCTGAAACACCTGAGTATCCGCTATAACCTGAGTATCCTGACACACCAGAGTATCCTGAGTAACCTGAGTAACCACTGTAACCCGAATAACCTGACGTACCTGAATAACCCGATCCCGCATAAGCACCCGCGATACCTGAATAACCCGAATACCCTGATTTTCCGTTACTATAATCTGATATATTTACCATAATACATTCACCGTCTTTACATCTATATTAATTCCAACAATAACTGAACTGTGTTATATTATTCACTATACGTTTTCAAGTGCCTCGATACGTAAAACAATTTCAGCGTAATCACTTTGGATTTTACTTAATAATACATTCATTTGTTTTATAGATTTTGTATTAGCATCAGAATTATTAATTACGTATTGTAATGCTTTAGTGTTACGGGAAATTGACATACCTAAATCTCGTCTATTCTCTTGTATTACTTCAGTTCTAGGTATTACTCTTACGTCATCGACCGCAACATCGTATTTTGCTGCAAATTCTTCTAATTTTTTATCTTTTTGTCCAACTTTCTCAATTTTTTCAGGTTTAATAAATTTACCATCTCTAAATTCAATACCTTCTTTAAGTTTCTTACCCGATACAACAAGTTTTTTCTTATATATAGTTTCAGGGGGTGGTGTTATGATTTCACCATCTTTAGTTAATTGTTTAGGTAACTCTTTTATATAATCTACAACAGGCACTTCTCTAGTTTTAATAATCTTGCGAGTTTTCTCTATCTGTCTTTCTACACTCTTAGTTTTTTCTGTGTCATCGTTTATTTGTTCTTCTACTAATTCAGTTTCATAATAAACTTCATCTTCTTCGTACTCTTGTATTTCTGTTTCATTGACTTCTTCATAATCATCTTCTAGTGCTTCTTCTATTGTTAATTCTTGCTCTGGGATAATCTCTGTTATATCTTCTACTTCGGGTGTATAATTACCTTCTATCGTTTCTACTATAATATTATTGACTTCTATATCATGATAGTGTTTCTTAGTTTCTGCTATCTTGTGGGCTTGACCTAATGTAGAGTGATCGATTTCACCGTCTTTATCACTTATTGCTAAAACTTCATCAGCAGCATCTTTTGTAGTACCTAGAAATGTTGGGGTTCTATCTGTAAAAGTTAAAGCGGACATATCACCTTTTGTCCATGAGTTTCCAACACCGTCGATGTAGTATAATAAATTTGCTTCGTCATGATCGTAAGCCGCAAATGACTTATCAGTAGTAGAACTTCCTGCATTGAGTTTCAACCCATAACTTCTGTCTGTAGTGTCTTCCGTGTTCGCTATAACAGCCGCCCACGTATTATCTACTAATTTTGATACATGAAATAAATAAGAAGGTGTAACGCCAATCCCCACATTCCCCCCGAAGGTGGATGCGTGCGTACTATGATCCCAAGTCTGCATAACTGCTTCAACCGCTCCAGCATCAGTTAAGGCTTTTAGGTGCGTGTAATCAGAATCATTGATAAATTGACAATATTTATTATCAGTACTTCCACCTGAATCTTTTAGTAGGATATAAGCATTTACCGATCCTGTAATATTTAAAAAAGGGCTGGTTCCTTCTAGTCTGATAGAATCATCAGCTGTGAGAGTTCCAGTAATCTCCACATGTCCCGTAATAGTAGTACTGCCATCTGACGCAATTTTCAAACGCTCTACACGACCTGTACCGTTTTCCGATACTTTAATTTGAAAATACCCATCACCATTAGAGGTCGTACTATTCTCTTTATATCCTCCGATTTGCGCCCACACTTTATTTGCGGCATTGCTAGTTATCCAGCGTCCAGACAACGCTAATGTACCACCTGTATCTATAGCCATATCCGAATTACTTGCGACTTGAACAGTACCCCCGTTTGTATCCGTTGCCGCAGCAAAGTAATACTTACCTAGAGGATCAACAGAATATACATTTGGACCATTTGCTCCTAGTACGGCATATAAATAACCATTACTCAGAGTCACATTTCCCCCGAAGGTGGCGTTGCCAGATGTATCAGTCGTTAAAATATCCGTCCAACTGATAGCCGTGTCAGCTGTTCCGCTGGTCGCAGTTCGCAACTTGAAAACCCCATCATGCAAGTACAAGTTTATCGCATTATCCGTGGCTTTGTACTTATAAATCCCATCAAAATAGCAATTAGACAGCAATCCTAAATACCCATTACTGTCTTCACCCCAGACGATAGACGAATACGGGGCTTCCATTACCCCATACGCCGAGTCCCATGCTTCAAAATCACTTGAATTTAGTCCGATTTTTCCCCCGAAGATGGCGTTAGTAGAAAAATCAATCGGATATGTTTCTGCGATATCCCACCTATCATCGCTGCCAAGACGTAATCCGACTTTTACATTCCCAGCAGAATCTTTATTAACTACCCCATAGTTATTATCAAATAATGCATGACCAGAGTGCACATTAAGTTTATGATTTCCTCCCGACCCATTAACATCAACGGTTCCCCCGAAGGTGGCGTTGCCAGAAGAATTGATATTTAAGGCTTCAGTCCCAGAGTTATTAGTTTCATCAACATCGGAAGTCGTATATATTTTTATTTCATTTGCGTCGGGCCTCCCCCAACTTCCTCCACCGATATATAAAATTCTATTTGTTCCTGTATCCCAAGTACCAAAACCAGAAAATGGAGTATGAGAAATATCTTGACGCGCACCATTAATCATCCCGCCCTTTGCCGTGCCATTATTTCCTGTATTCTGAATCGTCATTGCATTGTAATCACTGGCTTGAATCGTAAGTGCTGCTTTTGGAGAAGATGTTTTAATCCCCACATTTCCCGCAAAGGTGGCATCCTTATTGTTATCAATGGTTAATGCGGAACTCCATGTTAAATCATCATCAGCGACCCCAGTTGTAGCAATACTAAAATATATAACACCATCATATAAGTATATTATAGCCGCTTCACCAGAAGATTTATATTTCCACCCTGTAGTGTGATAATAAGCATTAGAATTTAAAGATAAAAATCCTTTAGAAGTCGACCCCGCAAGTATAGAAGAATAATCGAACTCTATTGCTCCATAAGAAGAAGCCCAATCTTCAATATCTATAGTACCTATTGCAACGTTTCCCCCGAAGTAATTATTAGCCGTACCGTTTTGATATATACCGTAATCTACATTAGAACCCTCATCGAGATATAGCATATAATTTAATCCCGATAAAGTACCGTCTGAATCAGAAACTATATTTAAACCATATATATTACCTGATATATATCCGTCATTATGATCTACGCTTACAAATTGACCGTAAACATTACCATAAACATTACTATCAGGATTGATAGTTGTTATAGATTGTATACCTACAAGATCTTTGTTATTTAAAGTATTACCAACATCACCATGTGTTAATTCAGCTTCTACTGATATACCTATTGTATGACCAACTTCACTACCTGTACTATCAATTCCTATATAATGATATGTACTTATATGATCGTCTTCGTAATCAGTAGTACCAGTTGTTTTATTATAAGCAAATGTACCTCCCGTAAAATCATCAGTTGTGTCTATACTCAAATTACTTATAAATAGGCTTCCCGTATCAGCATTCAATATCATAGAATCAGTATTTGTATTAGAATGCCATTTAAAATATTTTTCAGAATAAGAATCAAAATCGTCTTCGGATATAGCTATTCTATATGTAGTTCCATATAAATTAATTTTATTTTCGTATGAATAAGAACTAAATCCAAAATATTCGGTAGCCAAAATTCTACCACCTGAACGAATATCACTAGCAGTATCCGTTATTCCTGTATCTCCCCAAATCACAAACATATTATCTGTGGTATCACTGTGAAATTTAAAATTTCTACCAGACATAAAATCCATATCGGACGAAGAGATAGATATATTATAGTCTGCATCGTAGAATCTTATTTTTTCACCATATTCAGCTGGAAACTCTATTATAGAATTAGGTACAATAGAAGAACCATCAGCGGGAACTAGATACATATCCTGATTTGTTTCTATTATAGAATTACCACCCTCAGAATATAATTTTATAGCATCATCAGTTACGGATATATGTTTTTGAACTGTTATAATATCAAAATCTGCTGTGCTATCAAATGTACCCGAAAACCCTGAAAACCCAGAATAACCCGATACACCAGAATACCCTGAGTAACCACTATAACTTGAATAACCTGAGTAGCCAGAATAGCTTGAATAACCTGAGTAACCACTATAACTTGAATAACCTGAGTAACCACTAAAACCCGATGCGCCAGTTACAGTTGTATCAAACATCCAACCATTACTAGCATCGGCATATGTAAAAGTTAAAACTAGATTATCCAGATCACATATGGCATCTTCTGCTAATCCTAATACATTACTTCCGTTTCTACTGACAGTCAGATTGTTTGTTAGAAATGTACCACTTACATCTATTACTTTAAACGAATCACCTGGAGATGGGGTTGAAACAGCATTTATAGAGAATGGGGCAACTGACGTATCTGCTAAAATTAAATCGTTATGTAACGCTGTATATGTAGGATCTGTATTATTTTTACTAACAACATTATAATACCCTTCAACACCCGAATAACCCGAATAACTTGAATATCCACTTACACCTGAGTACCCACTATAGCCTGAAACCCCAGAATACCCACTATAGCCTGAAACCCCAGAATATCCCGAATAACCTGACACTCCAGAATACCCACTGTAACCTGAAACACCTGAATATCCTGACACTCCTGAATAACCGCTATAACCCGAAACCCCACTATAACCGCTATAACCTGAAACACCTGAATACCCTGAATATCCCGATCCCCCCAATACTCCATCGACGCCCGAATAACCTGAATATCCTGAATATCCCGAAGTACCCGATTTACCCGAATATCCTGACCCACCTATAGTACCCGTTACACCCACACCACCGGGGGTAGAATTATCACCGCAGTATAGTTCTCTAGTATCTTTAACCCATATCAATTCCCCTTCATCAGGAGTAATAGATAATCTATCGGCTTCTAGACCTCGTTTAACTTTAATTTTAGCAACTACCATAGTGATATATCCTTAATCTTCGTACTCATCCGTTTTATCATCAAATACTAAATAATCCATACCATCGAATTCATTGTAAAAATTCTTACATGCTATGTATATATTTGAGTGTGTATTATGTAATACATCAATATAACTTATATTTTTTATCTTATTGAAATCTTCTTTAATTGTATACTTATCATCAAAAAATCTATAACTTAAAACTATAGGTATATCTTTACGTAAATTATTTTGACATGTTTTAACAAACACATTGTATACTTGAGGTACTTTTTCATAATATGGTTGAACAAAAAATACAAATTTGCCTCTTGTACATATATATCTAGCCCCCAATACTATACTTATGAAACTCAAATAAGCATTCAGACATTCATCCTTTCCTGTAACAATGTAATACTTGCTATCACCATTATAGTAACAAGTATTGACAAGCTTAGTTAAGCAATGTATTATATGTTTACGGAAGAATAAACAGAAATCGTTTAACATATTGTACGTTGTATTACACATTATAGATTTAATGTCATTGGTTATGTTCTGTTCGAGTGGTTTGGTTATTCTCAAAGAGTCTAGAAATTCTTTAACAGAAACTTTATTTAGTATAGCAGTTTCAAATATATTACATGTACTTCTATACAAAGAAAAGGTGTTTAGAAGGATTTTAGACATGTCTTCGTTAAACTTAGTCCTTATTTTGGGTAATTTTAATTTTAAAGACATGCTCTCCTCTACACCTATCTGTAGTACATTAATAATGTCTCTCAATGTTTCATCTGAATTTCTACTAGCGCAACATACGTTCATATCTAAAACCCTGCACTACCTTTTGACATATAATCTATCTTCGTTGATATTCCAATTAATGTATCATTAAATTTATCAAGTTTATCAAGTATTTTATTTACATGATCGTCGACTAAAACATTCCTACTAGAACACGCATTTAGTCTAGTAGCCATGTCAGAAACATTCTTAGATATATCAACTAAATCTCTACTAATAGATTTAAATAAATCAGAGAACTCAGCTACCGATATATCGTCCGTTGTTATTTTACCTTCTAATATAGATTTCAATTTATCTATATTGTTCATGATATCGTCATCTGGAGATTTATCGCTTTTCTTAGAAGTCCACGATTGCAATAATATCTTTATCGGTTCTCTAAAATATAAAATAACACCACAAACAGACACTATAACAATACATATGGCACCAAACGTTCCCAAATTATAAAAATTATCAGTAAGATTGTCCATTAAATCACCTAGAATGTTCCACCGTCGATAACATCAAAATACGTGTCTAAAAAATTAGTAAATTCTTGTAAAATTCTAGCCGCAGACCATGTATAACCTAAACTTGTTTGGGAATCACCAACAGGTAGAAACCTTAAAATATTACTACTCAGATCTTTAACGAATATGACTTTTTCGTAGTTACTTAAAATCATTTCTCGAATATCCAAATCCGAAGATGTAACTGGAGATCCTTGTTTAGTTCTTAGTTTAACTTTAGAAAACTCTACCATAGCGTTTACCTTATTTTGACATACCTAAGTCTTTATTATTTATCCTGAATGAGTTTTATGGCATTATATTTTATCTATTATCACCATCACCTGATAATTTGTTTCTGTCTTTACGATTCGCTAACTTTTTAATATTATATTCAGCAATTTCACTCAAATCAGAACTCAATTCCGAGGATAGTTGGGACGTATACCACAATACATCACCAATTTCTTTTTGAAGTTCTTCCACATCGCAATTTCTTTTTGAATTAACCTTGGTAAACACCTCAAGCGACTCATCTACAATACCTAATGAAGTATATAACTGAGAAATATTAGCTCCGGTCCACATGTTATCTTTAGCATTAACATTAATACCCTCATTGTTCATCAAGTCTAATCTTCGGCAACACATAACAATAGCATTTCGTAACTCATTATATCTATGTAGTTTCATTCTACCTTTATCGTCTCGTATCGTCTTTTTAAGAGCATTTGTTATTACATTTAAAGGTTCTAATACGGTTATAAACTTACGTATCAAATTATCTGTTTCGGGATCTAAATACGTATCCTCGCGCGGATAAATTGCGGTTTCTGAGGTTTTCGATTGATATTCGTTGAACTCCATTATTAAATCTCCTTTTAGATTAAATCATCTTCTTTTATTATTTTAATTAGTTTTAAAAACCCTATAGATTTGCCATCTTTAGTAACATCCCTATTAAAGTAAGTATGATCTATAGATCCTATATATCTAATCATATCCTCTATAATACCCATTGTCAATTCGCTTATATAGGAACCTTTTCTTTTACCCTCTATATCTAGAATAAATACCATAATAATAGCATCTTCGTCTTTATAATTAGTCCTATATAAACAAAAATTAGTATTAGTGGTTTCATTATAAACATAAATCTTATCTTCTTTTTTTGCTTTAACAACTATTTCGCTGGATAGCATATCACTTCTTATAGTAGTCTTTTCTTTTTTTGTTTTTATAAACATCTTCATTATTTGATTCATAACCTTCTCCTGCGTAACCTATTAGATTTAATTAAACTGATTGGGTTTTCACCAAAGTCAGATCCAAATCTATTCCAATACACTTCTATACTTGCAACTCTTGGGTTTCTTTTTAAAAACCCATATCTAGATTCTCTTATATTTGAATCTGATAATATAATTATATTCGCTCTAGGTAATCCACAATCGTTCAGAACCATATCTACAGCATTCGCATAATTGTTTCCTAGTACTGCGGCCCACCCACAAATATTTTTATTTTTTAATTTAAACGATACGTCTTCATGCGTGCTGGATAATAAAACATCGAATACTCCTTCGCACATAACAACGGAATTTACATCGTCGTGTACATTATTAATTATACCATAATAATCGGGATTCTGGGTTATACTTAATTTTACATATCTAAATTCATCATTGGAATCACAATTTCTTAATATTATTTTATTATTGTTATTGGTTATAAACCCTATAAACTTATCTTCATATTTATCCAAGTCATTAACACACCAGTCGGTCAACTCAATATTATTTTTTTCTATGAACTCTTTAATTGAAAATACAATTCTAGGAATGGGTTGTGTGTTTAGATCGACATTTAATCTGTTCTTTATATAATCATATTTTAATCTATACTTATCATTATCTAATTCAGGAGTGATTACATGTACTTTCTTTCTCGTACTAAATTTGCGTCTGGAAGGAGACTTTAATTTTAAATCCACCGGAACAAATTCAATCGGAGATCCATTATATTCAGATATCAATGTTTTAACAGTACCACTAGTTTCACATTTGAAACAATGAAATACTGGAAATTTATCATCTAACTTCAAATATAAGTGACCTTTGTTCTTAGAATACAATCTTTCACAATTAAAACATTTAGTAATTAATTGCGTTCTAGATGAATTATAATAACACACTCCTGTTTTAGATAATAAAAAATCTTTAATGCCATTCCAGTTTATATCAGACACGCTGCACCAAACCTAGTAGTTTTTGACCTACCTCTATTATGTCATATACACACGCTATAAAATTAAGAGACGGTATAATCGCAGTTGTATGATTGTTAGAATATTTAGATATTAGAATCTTAGCCCATACCGGTGTATTTTCATTTAAAAATACATCATTGTATAAACTAGCATAATCAACTTCATTGTTAGAGGCTATTTCCGTAATACGTTGAATGCAATTACCTGGATCTCCACCTATACCTTTAAAATACAGAAATATTTCTGTAATATTAGACTTTATACCATTCTCAGGTGAATTTTCAGGTTCAAAATGAGTTATTTCACCATCTACTGTATGTTTGGATATAGTACCAACTATACGTCTAACATCCGGGTAATACATCTTTATAATACGATCTATGATTTTGGTATCATACTTTACTGATTCGCTAGTTAATATATTTTCTACATGTGTTTTTATATACTCTTTAGGTAATTGCTTGAATTCATAATTCTGACATCTAGATTTTACGCCATCTATTACTTTATGATAATAATTCAAGGTAAAAATAAATCGAGCATTTTCATAATATTTCTCAAGAGTCCCTCTAAGAGACCCTTGAGCGTTATTGGACACCAAATCAAATTCGTCTATAAAAATAATCTTAAATTTACTATTTATAGTAGGTAATGATGCAAAAGATTCTACAACATCACGCATATAATCAACACCAGTATCTGTACTACCAGCTACTTCTAAAAAATCATTCTCATGACCGCATAACCCATCAACTAGAATTCTAGCTATAGTACTCTTACCGCCCCCAGCACCACCATACAACAGCAGGTGTGGTATTTCTTTGTTTCTTATATACTCACTAAACTTCTTTCTATAATCTTCGCTTAGAACCATTTCGTTTAACGATCTGGGTCTATATTTCTCAACCCATAATGATTCTGTTAATAATAATTCATTTGTTTCGTTCATTTATTATTTTAACTCCTTCTTCTAAAACATCATCTAAACTGATATCGTCTGGAAAACTACCTCGTCGTAACATATCTGCTATTCTTTCATCATCAAATTCTTCATGTAATATTTCTAATATATACACAGCATTCTCTATGAATTCTTTCTGCCGTATATACATATCTAACGCTTCATTGTCAATAGAATAAAATCTCATACGATCAACCTTTTCTGTCATAATACCACAGCATGTATACCCATACAATATTCAATGAGAATATACTGACTCCACCTATAAATGATAACCATTGTCCCAGGTGTGGATAATAAAATAAATTCCATCCACCCCACGCTGCAAAATATGCAACTGAAAACCAATTTACACCTTTAACTTGTTTATCTTTATGTAATCTCTTTATGTTTAACCATATAAAAATAGAACCCGCTAATTCAAAACAACCATTTATCAAGTCTGGAATCATCATATTAGATCTAATTTTCTCGCATTATCGTATACACCTGAAACTATCGGTTGAACACAATCGTTGGTATGACCGTGTCTAAAATATCCGTCACATCTACACCCTCTGTCTTCTATATCAATGACAATATCCAGCACCTCTCTTAAAAATTCTTGTTGTTTTTTGAATTTCTCATATGAATCTGGTTCTAGCATATGGATTCTCATTTAATCAACCCTAATTTTTTAGCTTCTTCTATTGTACCTTCAACTATATAAAACGAACAATATCTATAATGGTTTGGCCCATCGTCTAATCCGCCGCAATAACACCCATTTTTTTCAATCTCTATTGCTGACCAAAGAAGTTCCTCATAGAAAGCTTGTTGTTTTTTAAAATTTTCGAATAAGTCCTCTTCTACAACGTGAAGGTTCATTTTGTAATACCTTACTACCTTTCCATTTTAAGATATAATTCCACAAATCAAAAAGTATATTAATATACACACCCACGACACAATGGCCAATGCATGTGTTAGTGCTGACAAAAAACTAAGCGCACGATTTTCACTTTTTACCATAGCAAAACCTGTAAAACCACCACACGTATAAGTTATAAGTATAAGTAATAATAATTTCATTATTCATCTCCTTCTTCTTCTATTTCACCCTCTTCCTCTTCCTCATATATATATTCAACGTTGTTATAAATAATAGTATCTAATATGTATCTATCGTTTTTATATTTCTTTAATTCTTGCAAATTATAAATTGCTGGTATATTTCTATAATAACCATCATCGTCCAAACCATAACCAACCATAAATACGTCTGGTGAAACCCAACCAACAAAATCTAAGTTAGGATATACACATATGTTATCAGTTCTATTCTTTTTAATTAATGCGCACGTTAATACTATATCGGCACCCAACTCTTTAACAATCGACACAGCTTTTTTCATAGAATACCCAGTATCTAAAATCGTATCTACTATTAAAACTGCTTCATTTTTACAAAATTTTACTTTTGGTTTATAGCGAACTTTAATATCATTCGTTCGCTCTTCACCTTTATAAGATTCTAATACTAGGAAATCGTAATCGATACATCTCTTACCTAATAAAAATACAACGCTAGTCATTATAGGTAGGCAAGCTTTAGCTACACCTATAATCTTTATTTTATTTATATTTCTATCTTCACAAAAAGAAATTATTTCTGAGCAAGTAGCAGAAATAATTTCTAAAATATCATCAGACGAAAGCATAGGATTAATAGCCATGCTTTCGTCTATAACCAAATCACCTTTATCCGAGATGTTTATCTTCACGTCGTTGTTTTTAGTCATAACAAGTCCTTATTAACAAGTTTTTCTGAATTTGAATAACAACTCCATTGGCATAATCGGGGCAGTTAATTTAACATCTGCTACACTATCTAACTTAAAGTAACCTTCCGATTCTACTAATCGTTTAACAGAATACTTATTACACCATATCGAATGTCTATCCCTAACGTTGTCTCCCTCGCTAAACAATTCGTGGTTTAATCTATGAACATATTCCATTTTAACATGGGTCTCGCTCCAAGATTCTTTGAGATCGTCGACAATAGCATCCATATCGGGTGTGATTATTTCTAAAGTAGAATTTTTTTCCATAATCGTTGCAATATTGTACATGTACCAATCAACAGTTCGTATAGGTAAGTGTTCAAATACTCTATACATTAATACATAGTCATATAACCACATAAGATTGTTTTTTAATTCTTCAATACCATCGACTATATCCATAGAATTATCCATAACTTGCACGTTTCCATGAATACTAGACCTTATAATTCTTCCATTAAATCCTGGACATATCAATAATATGGTACTTTTACTTGACGTTGCGTTTACTTCTTTTAACCTATCAAGTGTATAGGTTATATAATTTCGTGGTTCGCTCATATAACACCACCAGTTGTTTTAGTACATGGGCATGCTTGACCAATCCATACTATCTGATACGCACGTCTAAATCTTGGGTTCTTCATCTTCACCCACCCAGGATGACCGCCCTGTGCGTATGATTTTTTTGTTCTCTTTCTAATTTTAGTAGGAGATTTCCAATAATTGGAAACTAATGCAAACCCACCCTTGAATTTCCCTTCGGTTATAACGTGTAACGAGTATCCATGTCTATTAAATTCATGCTCACTGTCGCGATGAAACGTGCATACAAAATCAGCATTGACTATATTTTTCATACCTTATAATACCTTTCTGTAAAGTATCTTTTAAATATATCCACAAACCGACATACTTCAACCATAGTGTTGAAACAGGATAATGAAATTCTTATGGTATTAGAACCTATTTCTTTTTCTAAACCCAATGCTTTTACTATCTTAGAACATTCTGGGTTGTTGCTATTGCAAGCGGATCCAGTTGAAACATACACATCGTTATCAGATAAATAATCAATCAAATGTTTTACATCCACAATACCATCATGGGAATAACCAAAGAATAACGTATTCACAACCGAATCTTCGATATTAGTTAACAACTTAAATTTAAATCCATTTGTACCCATAATACTAACCAGTCCATCCAATATATAACTTCTCATTGACGAAACGGTTAGTTGATAGTGATTGATATTATCACACGCGAGTTCAACCGCTTTCCCAAATGCAACAATTGATGGTACATTTTCCGTACCACCCCTTAATCCTTTTTCCTGACCACCCCCAAATACAATAGTATTAGATTTTAACTTATTTGGATCTTTTACATATAAAGCACCAATACCTTTTGGGGCGTGTAACTTATGACCTGAAAAAGATGCTGCATCTATATCCATTTCATCTAAATTAATTGGGGTTTTGCCTATTGCCTGGGTTAGATCCAAATGAATGAAATTAGTGCTGTGGCTAGACCGAATAATATTAACTACTTTTTTTATATTGAATAATCTATTACCAGTTTCGTTACTTACTGGTAATAATGAAAATATTGTTTCGTTTTCACGATAATCATCTTCCACTATCAACTTTAATAATGTATCGGTACACAACAAACCATTTTTTAAAATGGGAATTTCGTCATAAATATTTATGCTT
>Ga0180008_1000544_pt1 | contig 30711 bp, 32 predicted proteins | sample MM_PW_MetaG_FD_121121 | JGI IMG/M metagenome (GOLD analysis project Ga0180008, IMG submission 121121) | Groundwater microbial communities from the Aspo Hard Rock Laboratory (HRL) deep subsurface site, Sweden - MM_PW_MetaG | ecosystem: Environmental > Aquatic > Deep subsurface > Groundwater... | reverse complement strand
TACAAGTTGATACTTTATTTCTTCCATTATTTTTGGCTTGATAAAGAGCTTTATCTGCTCTTTTTAGGATAGAATCTTTATCATCACCTTTTTTTGATACTGTTACCCCAAAACTAGCAGTTTGATTTTTGATTTTTTTAAAATTATGATTTTTGATGATTAATCTAAAATTTTCCATTAAATCATTTATTTTTTCTATTGTAGATTCAGGACAAATTATTACAAACTCTTCTCCTCCAAATCTACCTACAAAATCAGTTTTTCTAAGATTTTCTTTTAATATATTTGCAATTTCGATTAATACTTCATCTCCAACTTGATGACCATAAGTATCATTTACTTTTTTAAAGTGGTCAATGTCTAAAATAGCAAAACCAAAGGTACGTCCAAATCTTTCACTTCTATGAATTTCATTCTCAAGTAATTCATCAAGTTTTCTTCTGTTGTATAAGTTCGTTAATTTATCAGTGATAGCTAGTTTTTCTAACTCTTTATTTTTTTCTTCAATATCTTTTTGTGCTTCTATTAATAAGGTATTAGCTTTTATAATCTTTCTATTCCAATAAATAATAAGAAGAATCAAAAAAATAGCTCCAATAGATATTTTCCAAACCAAATCATAATCAATACTTTTTTCATATTTTATAGGAACCCATTTAGTGAAGATTTCTCTATGTAATTCATTTGTGATTGTATTTATTGTTTTTTGCAAAATATTTAATAGTATTTCATCTTTTTTTATAACAGCCATTGATAATTTTAAGTTTTCAGATATTTTCCCAGCTATTTTTAATTCACCAAAATATTTTGTTTGAAATTCGTAGCCAATACTTGCTAAAGTATCAATATAAGCAAATAGTTGAGCATTTTTAACTTTGTCTAATCCATCATAAATATCATCAACTTCTACTATATTTAAAGATGGATATTTTTCTCTAAGTATTTTTACAAAAGCATCACCTTTTATAATACCTATTTTTTGACCTTCTAAATCTATAATTTCATTTATAAATGGAACATTAACTCTAGTTGCTACTACTAAAGGAACATCTAAATAATAACTCGTGAAATTTAAATATTTCTTTCGTTCGGGTGTTTCCATCCCTAAAGCTAACATATCACATTTTTCTTCTTTTATATAACTTATTGATTCATTCCAGTTTTTTGTTTTTACAAGCTCAAATTTTGCCGAAAGAATTTTTTCAAATAATTTATAATAATCAGCACTAATGCCTATATGCTCACCTTTGTCATTAAGTCCCTCAAAGGGTAAACCACTTGGGTTTATGCAGTATTTTATGATACTTGTATCTAAGTAATTTATTTCATTTTCTTTCAGCTCAATGTGTCTACCACCATACTCTTTAATTGATCCTATCCATTTATTTACCAAAGATTCTTTTTCTTTTTTTGTGATTGAATTTAGTGCTTTTTGAATGATTGAACTAAGTATGATATTTTTAGGCTGTATGCCAAATCGTAAATCTTCTTTAGTGGTATTTGGAAGAATTAATTCACTTGCTAATTTTAAATTTGTGTAAACATTTTTTTTAATTAAGTAGTTTATATTAGTCAAGTTTTGAATTAGAGCATCAATTTTTCCAAATACCAAATCTTTTGTTAAATCAGCGTAATTATCGTAAAAAACTAGGTTCATACTCTCTGTATTTTTTAATTCTTCAATATAAAAAACATCTTTTAGTACACCAACTTTTTTATTTTTAAGACTTTTAATTCCATGATATTCTCCAAAATCATCTCTTATAAATATCATGATAGGAATATCATAATAAGAACTTGTAAAACTAGTAAAAGGTTCTCTAAATTTTTTATATGAAATACTAGTTATCATGTCTACTTCTTTATTTTTAAAAGCATTATAAATAGTAGTCCATTTATCTATAGTTTTTTCAAACTCTAAACCAGTTCGTTCAGAAATCATTTTTAATAAATCATGCTCAAATCCAACATGAGTATTCTGAATAATATATGAAAATGGTGTAAAATCAGGCATCATAGCAACTTTTACTAAAGGAGTTGTTTTTATGAATTCTTTTTCTTCTGTTGTAAAAGTAATAGAGTTTGCTATTAATTGTATTGAAAAGCAGAATATAAAAAGTAGTTGTACAAATAATATTTTCATTTTAATCCTATTTCGTATGGAAGAAAATCTATTCTCCTTTTAAACCTTTTCTCATAGCTTCAATTACCATATTATCAGCTTTTGTATTAGTAAAATATTCAAATGCCAAGACACCTTGATATAAAAGCATATCCTCACCATCTTTTACTTCAAGTTTATTTTCAAGTGCAAGAGCTAAAAATGGTGTTACTTTTCCATAAACACAATCAAATGCAAAAGAGGCATCTTTGAAAACTCTTTCTAATATTTTTTTATCACAAGGTAAATATTCATCCTTTAATCCAGCACTTGTTGAATTTACTATTAAGTCATAATTTTTAGGCTCAAAATTATCCCATGAAAAACATGTGATATTATGTTTTTTGAAAAATTCTAGTTTTCCTTCACTTCTATTTAAAACTGTTACATTTATATTTTTTGATTTTAAAGCAAGTGCAATTGCTTTTGCAGTTCCTCCTGCTCCTAAAAGTAAAACATTTTTAACATCTCCAAAACTCTCTATTGCTTTTAAGAATCCAGGTGCATCTGTATTATAAGCTATAACTTTTCCATTTTCTATTATATATGTATTTACAGCTTTTATTTCTTTTGCCAATCCTCTTACTTCATCAGCATTTTCGTAGGCAAATTCTTTATGTGGAACTGTAATATTTGCCCCTGTATAGTTATTTTGTAAAAAAACTTCTTTTATTGTATCTCCGTGAATTAATTCATGTTTTTTATATTCACCATTAAATTTAATATGATTTAATCCTGCATTTTGCATTTGTGGTGATTTTGAATGAGATACTGGATTTCCAAATATAACAAATTGTTTTTTAGCTTCAGACATTTATTTCCTTATTTTTAAGACTTATTGTGAGAAAAATCAAAATTTTCTATGTGATTATCCAAGTGTTCTTCTAGTGCCAGTTTATACTCTTTCATAAAATATTCAACAATTTTTTGTTTTTCAGCTTTCATATCTTCTGATGATTCAAAAGAAGATGCAGCCATCCATGCACTAAATCTAGCAGAACCGTACATAAATGAAGCACTTATTTCACCTTGAGTTAAATTTTGATTTAATTGTTCATTTGCAAGTGCAATATGTGCATCAGCTCTTTTTAAAAATCCATTATTTTTTTCATCCATTATTTATCCTTTAATATTTTTTTAAATTGTATTTAAACAAATCTTTTATTTTAATTTTGCAATAATTTGAAAAATAGGATATTCTTTGTTGTTTCTATAATCTGTGTAAACAATTTTATATTCAATCAGTTCAAAGTCATTATTTTCTATTAATTTACAAAGTTCATCTTTATCATAACCAAAGTGCTCAACTCCTTCATTTTTATGTTCATCATGAAATGTTCCATCTTCTGTAACTAAATCATTTATACATAAATATCCACCAGTTTTTAAAGCATCTTTGGCTTTTTTAATAAACATATTTGTATCTTTTATATGATGTAAAGTCATGGAAATAGCTATTAAGTCAAATTCGTTTTGTGGTAGTTCTTGTTCATTTATATTGTGTTGAACTGCTCTTATGTTTGAAAAACCTAATTCATTTGCTTTTTTATTAAATTTTTCAACCATTCCAGCAGAATAATCCATACCTATAACGGTATTTGTTTCTGTACTTAATCCAAAACCAATAAGTCCAGTTCCACAACCATAATCAAGTATTTTAAAGTTTGGTTTTAAATCAATTATGTCTTTTATATTATCCACACTTGATTTTGCTGTTTGTACTCTTGAAGGCTTACTTTCCCAGTCTTTAGCTACATTATCAAATCTATTCATATTTTTATCCTTAAACAATAACTGATTAATATTTTGGTAAATTATAGCAAAAGCAAATAAAAGAAGAATTATGAATAATATAAAATACTATTTTAGTACAACAGATGATGGAAATTTGGCTTATCATGTAAATGATATAAAAGAGAATGTGGATAAAAATAGAGAAACAGTAGCAAAGTTATTAGGATATAAAAAAGAGGACTTGGTTTATATGAATCAAGTTCATGGAAACAATGTACAAGTAGTAAGTAAAAATTCGCCAAAACTTATAGATAATTGTGATGCAATCATCACAAATGAAAAAGATTTACCTCTTATGGTTATGGTGGCTGACTGTATACCAATACTTATTTTTGATGAAATACAAGGAGTAATAGCAGCTATTCATTCAGGAAGGAACTCTACTTTTTTAAAAATTACTCAAATCACAGCAAATAAAATGATAAATGAGTTTAATTGTAAAGTGGAAAATATGAAAGTAATTATGGGGCCTAGTATTCATAAGTGTTGTTATGAAGTAAGTGAGGAATTATTAAATATTGTTAAAACTTCATTTGGAGAAAAATTTTGTGATGGTAAATATATTGATTTACATGGAATTAATATTATGCTTTTAGAAGAGTTAGGAATCAAACATATAAGAGTTTCTGATATCTGTACAAAATGTTCAAATGAACCATTCTTTTCATTTAGAAAAAATAATAAAACAGGAAGGTTTGCAGGAATTATTACATTATAATTATTTCTAATATTAAAGTATTAAATTAATATTATAATTTAATACTCAATTAAGACTTACATAATTTTTACATAACTTACTTAATTAAAAATTAAATCAATTTTTTTTTGTAAATTTATATTTTTTAAGTTTCTTTTGGTTACTATTTTCGAAATTCATTTCAGAAGCAGAAATTAAAAAGGAAAACAATGAGTACAAAAGTTACAAAAGAAGAAGCATTAGATTATCATAGAGTTCCAAGTCCAGGAAAAGTAGCAATTGCAACTACTACTAGACTAGAATCTCAAAGAGACTTATCTTTAGCATACTCTCCAGGTGTTGCATACCCTTGTGAAGAAATACAAAGAAATCCAGAATTAGCATATGAATATACTTCAAAAAGAAATTTAGTTGCCGTTATTTCAAATGGTACAGCTGTACTTGGACTTGGTGATATTGGAGCACTTGCTTCTAAACCTGTTATGGAAGGTAAAGCTGTATTATTCAAAAAATTCGCAGCTGTTGATTCATTTGATATTGAAGTTGATGAAACTGATATAGATAAGTTTTGTGATATTGTAAAAGCTATTGCTCCTACATTTGGTGGAATTAATCTTGAAGATATTAAAGCACCTGAGTGTTTTGAAATTGAAAAAAGATTAGTTGATGAGCTAAATATTCCAGTTATGCATGATGACCAACATGGAACTGCAATTATCACTACAGCTGCACTTATGAATGCTGCTGAGATGATGGGTAAAAAAGTTGAAGATATGAAAGTAGTTGTTGTGGGAGCTGGGGCATCTGCGATTGCATGTTCAACTATGTATAAAGAACTAGGTGTTAAAAACTTAATCATGTGTGATTCAAAAGGTGTGATTCACAAAGGAAGAACTGATATTAATAAATATAAAAAAGATTTTATCACTTCAACTGATGCTGTTACTATGGAAGATGCCTTTACAGACGCTGATATGGTATTGGGATTATCAAGACCTGGAACATTTACAGCAAAACATATAGCACTTATGAGTGAAGAGCCAATTGTATTTACACTTGCAAATCCAACACCTGAACTTTTTCCAGAAGAAGTAAAAGCTGTTAGACCAAAAGCAATAGTAGGAACAGGAAGATCAGATTTCCCAAATCAAGTAAATAATGTTCTTGGTTTCCCATTTATTTTTAGAGGTGCATTAGATGTTCAAGCTAGAAAAATAAATATGCCTATGAAAATGGCAGCTGCAAAGGCTATTGCAAATCTTGCAAAAGAGCCTTTAACTAAAGACTTAAGAGCTTTATTTGGTGATTTAACTTATGGAAGAGAATATATTATTCCAACTCCATTTGATAAAAGATTAATGGTAGAAGTATCAGCAGCTGTTGCAAATGGTGCAGTTGAAACTGGAGTTGCAAGAGTTAAAGAGTTTGATTTGGAAACATATAGAGCTAAACTTGCTTTAATGGTGTAATCTTGAACCATCTTTCAATTATCTATTAATTAATAAAATGGTATTATTCTGGCTTAATTTTTAAAAAAGAATAATACCAAATAGGATAGAAATGGAAGAGTATATACTTTTAATTGATACTGAAGATGCAAAAGGTTTAGTATACAATGTCTCAAAAGTTCTTTTTGCAAACAACTTAAACATAGAGCAAAACGCTGAGTATGTTGATAAAGATACAAATAAGTTTTTTATGAGAACGGTTATTTCTGGAAATGTTTCTAGAAACATTCTTTTAAAAGAGTTAAAAGAAGTTCTGCCAAAAAATGCAGAAATCAAACTAAATAAAAAAGCTAAAAAAGATGTAGTAATTTTGGCTACAAAAGAATCACACGTTTTAGGTGATTTACTAATTAGATATATTGCAGGTGAATTAAATGCAAATATCAAAGCTGTTATTGCAAATCATGATTATTTACAAGATTTAGTTGAAAAATTCAATATTCCATTTACTTGTATTAGTGCAGAGGGAATAAGCAGAGAAGATCATGAAGATAAAATGATTGAAAAAATAAAAGAGTATGAGCCTGATGTTATTGTTCTTGCAAAATATATGAGAATCTTAACTTCAAAATTTGTAGAAACTTTCCCTAAAAAAGTTTTAAATATTCACCACTCATTTTTACCTGCATTCATTGGTGCAAACCCATATAAACAAGCACATCAAAGAGGTGTTAAGATTATTGGGGCAACTGCTCACTATGTTACAAATGATTTGGATGAAGGTCCAATTATATTCCAAGATGTTGTAAGGGTTGATCATAGTTATTCTTGGGAAGATATGAGAAATGCAGGAAGAAATGTAGAAAAAATTGTGCTTTCAAATGCCTTTGAATTATTACTTCATGATAGAGTTTTTGTTCATGGAAATAAAACGGTGATTTTATAATGTTTAATTTAGTTTTACATGAACCCCGAATGCCTGGAAATGTGGGAACTATTGGTAGACTTGCTTTTGCATTGAATTGTACACTTCATTTAATCAAACCTTATGGTTTTGGTGCTATTACTGAAAAAGAAGTGCGACGTGCGGGGCTTGATTATTGGTTTGAACTTGATGTTAGAGAGTATGATAATATTGAAGATTTTTGGGCAAAAAATCCATTTAATGATAGACATTTTTTAGCAACAACAAAAACAAAACAAGTTTACTTTGATGCTGAATTAAAAACAGGAGATTATTTTTATTTTGGAAGAGAAGATGCTGGACTTCCTCAAACTATCTTAGATAAAAGTCCAAAAACTTGTATCACAATTCCTATGACAAATGAGGCTAGAAGTTTAAATATTGCAAACTCAGTTTCAATTATTGCTTATGAAGCTTTAAGACAAAACTTTAAAGATTTTAAATAATGGCTAAAAAAAATATAGTTGTAGGTGGCTTTTCAAAAGAGCAAAGAGAAAAAGAGCTTGAAAAAGTAAAAACTAAGTATGAAAAAAAAGGTTATAAATTTTTGCAATACTTAGATAATGGGACTTTAAAATCTATTGCTGTATTTGAAGTAAGTGACGCTATTATAAAAAAAGAAAGATCAGCTCAATTAATTGTTGTGGGAGTTGGTTTTCTTATAATTTCTGCAATATTATATTTTAAATCTATGAATATTAATTAAATTTAGGATTTAACAATTTATTAATACTACTTAAATATAATCTAAGCAATTACATAAGGATAATATTTGTATAAAATTTTACTTTTAGAAGATGATGAACTTTTTGCTTCAACTGTTGAGGATTTTTTAAGTGATGAAGGCTTTGATGTTGATATTGCAATTGATGGTGAAGAGTGTTTGGAATTGAATTTCAAAAAGAATTATGACCTTTATATATTTGATATAAATGTTCCTAAAATAAATGGTTTAGATTTACTAGAACAACTAAGACAAAGTGAAGATAATACTCCTACAATTTTTTTAACATCTTATAAAGATAAAGATACATTACATGATGCCTTTTTAAAAGGTTGTGATGATTATTTAAAAAAACCAGTTGATTTAGATGAATTGATTTTACGAATAAAAGCACTTTTAAAACGAAATAAAAAACAGTTTGAAATAATTAAACTATCAGATACTCTTACTTTTAATCCTTCTAATAAAAGAGCTTATGAAAATGAAGTTGATTTAAATCTACCTGTAAAAGTACTTGATTTACTTGAATTGTTTTTGGAAAATAAAGGTGAAATTGTTACAAAAAACATGATTATTTCAAAACTTTGGACTACAGAAGAAGAATATAGTGAAGGCTCTATTAGGGTTTATATAAATCAAATAAAAAAACTATTAGGAAAAGAAGCTATTTTAAATATCAAAGGAATAGGGTATAAAATTGAACTCTAAAAAAAGAGATTTTTTAATCTCAATTTCTATCATCTTTACTTTTTCTCTTATTATTATTTTGTATCTAAACTATTTTTTCATCTCAAAATTTGGTCTAAATCAAGATAATTTTATCTATATAATTATTCCTTTAATAGTTTTAGGATTAGCAATATTTTTGAGTTTTTCAATCTCAATACTAAAGCCACTTTTTAAAAGTGACGAAAAGCTACAACAAAGTATAAAAGAGACTATACATGAGTTAAATATTCCTGTTTCAACTATTAAAATGAATGCACAACTTTTACAAAAAACTATTAGTGATGAAAAAAGCTTAAAAAGACTTAATAGAATAAACCAAGCTAGTAATAATCTTTTAAAGCTTTATGAAAATATGGAATATAATATCAAAAAACAGATTGATAAAATTGATAAACAAGAGTTTTATTTAGATGAAATTATTGCCATATCTTGTGAGAAATTTGATGATATTAAAAAAAATACAATAATTACTACAAATGTACCAAATATCAAACTTTTTACAGATTTAAATGGTTTTGAAAAAACAATTGATAATCTAATTTCAAATGCAATAAAACATAATATAAAAGAAAATCCTCTTGTAAATATCGAATATAAAAATGGAATTTTATCTGTTTATAATACAGGTGAGAAAATAGATACGAAAAATCTTTTTATAGTCTTTGATAAATATTTTCAAGAAGATACTTCAAAAGATGGCTTTGGTTTAGGGCTTGCTATGGTAAAAGAATTTTGTGATAAAAATAAAATCACTATAAATATTGATACCTTAGAAAATGGAAATAGTTTTAATTTAAATTTGAAAAATATCCTTTGAAAAAAACAATTATACTTTATTATGATAAACAATGTTTTTTTTGTGATAATTATGTAAGACTCTTAAAATTAAAAGAAAACTTTGAAATAATACTAAAAGATGTAAGGCTTCATCTTACTGAAATAAAACAACTTTGTAATAATTTAGATATAAATGATGGTTTTGTTGTTATTTATGAAAAAAGATGTTTACAAGGCTCACTTGCATTACAATTTTTAAATACAGCTGTTGATAAAACAACTTTTATTGGAAAACTTCATTTCTTATTTAAATATGATAATCTATTTTCTAAAATATTATATAAACTTTTCTTTAATATGAGAAAAATAATTTTCTTTCTTTTTAATAAAAATCCTAAGATATAGTCTTTTCTCTTATTATTATAACTTTAACTTATGTATAAATACTAAGATAACATTTTAATAAACACTTATAAATAGGATACTTTTTATCTTATATTATAAGAATAAATTATAATATTTATATAAAAATTAATGAAAATTTATTTTTATTTAATAATTATTCTCCTACAATTAATATTATTTAAAAAGGAGTTTGAAATGAAATTAGTAACATCTTTAGCTGTATGTGTCTTAGGTGCAGGTTCTTTATTTGCAACATCATTAGTTGAAAAAGCTGTGAGTAATGGTTTAAAAGCAATTCCTGCTAATAAAGCTGAATTAATGAAATTGATTGATGATAAAAATGATCCAATCACAAAAGAAAAAACAGAACTTGGTAAAAAATTGTATTTTGACCCTAGAATCTCAAAAAGTGGATTAATCTCTTGTAATACTTGTCATAATTTAGGGCTTGGTGGAGCAGATGGAATTCCAGCTGCAATTGGTCATGGATGGACTGCAAATCCACATCATTTAAATTCACCAACAGTATATAATGCAGTGTTTTTCAAGGCACAGTTTTGGGATGGAAGAAGTCCTCACTTAGCTGATCAAGCTCAAGGTCCTGTTCAAGCGGGTCCTGAAATGGCAGCACCTCCAGCATTGGTTGAGCAAAGAATAAATTCAATTCCTGAATATGTAAATGAATTCCAAGTTGCATATGGAAAAGATGTAAAAGTTGATTTTGAAAAAATCACTGCAACAATTGCAACTTTTGAAAAAACGTTGGTAACACCTTCTAAATTTGATGATTATTTAAATGGAAATGAAAAGGCTTTAACTAAAGAAGAAAAAGAAGGTTTAAATACCTTTATAGATAAAGGTTGTGTATCTTGTCATACAGGAATTGCACTTGGTGGAACTATGCAACCATTTGAATTAGCTGCAAAATATAAATTTATGAATGTAGGGGATTTTAAAGGAGATGCTCAAGGAATGGTAAAAACACCAACTTTAAGAAATATCACTGAAACTGCTCCATATTTTCATAATGGACAAATTTGGTCTTTAAATGATGCTGTAAAAGAGATGGGCTCTGTTCAATTAGGAATAGTTATATCTGATAGTGAAGCTACTTCAATTGTAACATTTCTTAAAACTTTAAAAGGTGTAAAACCTGATATTTCATATCCTCAACTTCCAGAATCTACAATAAATACTGCAAAACCTGAATTTAATTAAAAAGATTATGGGATAAATCCCATAATCTAATCTTCTAAAGCTTTATTTTTCATAAAGATAAAACATATTAATCTAAATTATTATAATATAAAATATAAAAAATTTAAAAAGGAATTTTATGGAAACAAGTATTATATTTGCTGTTGCAATAATATTTTTTGTATTAATAATTATTGTTAAAGGGGTTAAAATTGTCCCTCAATCTGATTTATATGTAATTGAGAGATTAGGAAAGTTTAACAAAGAGCTTCATGGTGGTTTTCATCTTATTATTCCAATAATTGATCAAGTAAGAGCAATATTGACTTCAAGAGAACAGTTAGTGGATATTGCAAAACAATCTGTAATTACTAGAGATAATGTAAATATTTCTATTGATGGGATTGTATTTTGTAAAGTTGATGATGCAATGGAAGCTACTTATAATGTGGTTGATTTTAAAAATGCAATTGCAAATCTTGCAATGACAACTTTAAGAGCTGAAATTGGTGGAATGGATTTAGATGATACTTTATCAAATAGGGAAACATTAAATGCAAAACTTCAAAATGAGCTAGGAAGTGCCGCTGCTAACTGGGGAATTAAAGTAACTAGAGTTGAAATCTCTGATATTTCAGTTCCTGCTGAAATTGAGCGAGCAATGAATATGCAAATGGAAGCAGAGCGATCAAAAAGAGCAGTTGAAACAAAAGCCCGAGCTGATAAAGAAGCTGTTATACGAAAAGCTGAGGGTTTCAAACAAGAAGAGATTTTAAAAGCAGAAGCAATTGAGAGAATGGCAGATGCAAAAAGATATGAACAAGAACAGCTCGCTGCTGGGCAACAAGAAGCTATGAGACTTATAAATATTTCTATGATGGAAAATGAAAAAGCAGCAGAATTTTTACTTGCAAAAGATAGAATTGCAGCATTTAGAGCTTTGGCTGAGAGTGGTTCAACAGATAAAATGATTTTACCTTATGATGTGGCTCAAATGGTTGGAGCAACTTCTGTTTTGGGTGATGCATTTTTCAAAGGTATAAGTAATGTCAACTCAAATAATTCTTAGTGTAATTGACCCTTATATTCTATTGGCAATTGGAGTTGCTTTAATAGCTTTTGAAGCTGTAATTGTATCTTTTGTTTTAATTTGGTTTGGAGTAGGGTTTGTAATAACAGCTTTTATCTCTTATATTTATATTTTTGATGATGGAATTTGGCAAATAGCAACGGCTTCATTAATTTCTTTAATTTTATTATTACTTTTGAGAAAAAAAACATTGGAATCTTTCTTGAAATCAAAAAGAGATATTTCTGATAATTTTTTAGATGAAAAAGGAATAGGTGAAATAAAGAATTCAAAAGTTTTTTATAAGGCTACTTATTGGGATATTGATTCAAAAATAGATGAAAAAGAGTTTGTTGAAGGTGAAAAAGTTGTGGTTTTAAGAACTCACAAAAATAGTGCTACCATAGAAAAAAGATAGAAACTAAAAGTTTCTATCTTTTTGTAATTTATATAATAAAATTAATAACTTAGATTTTGATAATCTTTGTTTAATAAACTACTTGCAACTTCAGCAGGTTTTGCAACTGTGATACCTTCAAGTAATACTGATTCATCTTTTGAAGCATTTGGTAAGTATAAAGGACAAACTTTAACAATAGCACCTTGTTTCATAAGTGCTTGAAGCATCATCTTCGGAGATTTGTCTTGTGGTTTTAGAAGTGGACTTTCCATCCCTTTTACAGCTAAATCACCAGCTTTTGAACAAAGAGTCATATTTACTTCTTTGTTTTGTTTTAGTGTCATCATTGATAAAACCATTCCCATCATTTGAGTTTGAGCATCTTCTGAAGTTATAATTACATTTAATCCTTTTGCAGAATTCTCATCTGCAAGAGATGCTGTTGTTAACAATAGTGATGATAATAAAACTAGCAAACCTTTTTTCATATTATATTTCCTTATATTTAATTGTTCTATTTTTATAAATAAAACTTATTTAGTATAGATAAATAAAACTTATAATTAAATAAAAAGAAAAGTTATAACTTCTCTTTTTTAAAAAGAAAACTTTTTGTAAAGTTTGAAGAAGTAGATAATTGTTTTTATTTGAACATAAATAAATGGAAACATAATTATAAAATATGCAATAGAGTATTTTGTAATAATTCCATTATATGTTAATCCAAAGTTTACAAAAAACATACCAAAAACAAAAAATGCAACCCCTGGACAAATAAGAGCAAATGAAATAGCTGATTTATCACTTGATTCAATATATTTTTCAAAATAACCCATTTTTTTCATAATCATGTATCCTAAAATTCCAAATATAATTTGTAATGATAAAACAATTGATGTAAATACAAAAAGTGATGATTTAGCCAATGGCGTTGAATAGTTATGCTCTAAGCCAAAAGAAACTCTAATAAATGTAATTCCAAGTAGAGTTAATATTGGAATTAAAATCCAAATAGAAGGAGCAGCTTCCAAACCTAAACCTTTTTCAAACATATCTTTAAACCCCATTGTAAGTTTTATAAGCATTAATAAAACAGCAAGTGATGCAAAAAATAAAGCTCCAAAAATACCAATAGAGTTTATAAGCAAGTTATGACTCATAGCTCCAGGTGCAGCGAATCCAACTGCAATCATAGAAAGAGCAAAAATAGAAATCATTTGAGATAGATTATTATTTTTAGAAAAATCAAAATCGCCTTTGATTAAAAGCCTAGAAAAATACTCAAGAAATATTTTTAGTGCAAAATAACCAACAATCATAAATCCAATTAAAGCAAATGGAAATAAAAACTCAACAATTCCCCAAAGACCAGGTACAAATACAGCTCCCAAAACAAAACATACATTAATAGTCATAGCATAAGTTAAAGGAAGAGTCATAAGTGTAATTTGAGAATTTGAATTTATCAACTCTTGATAACTAGCTGTTTTTTTATATAAATTGTATTGTTTAGTATTCCAAATCAATAATTTAAAATGCAAAAATGCAAAAGCAATAATAAATACTAATGAAAAAGAAACAACAAATGATAACCAATCACCTTTTAATAAAGCTGGCATTATAAAATCATATGTAGCCATTGGAGTATTTGGGTGTGGAACTAGAAACATTAGATACATAAAAAATGAAACACTCAAACCTCCCGCTCCTAAAGATGATAAAAAACACATAGGTGAGAATTTTTTTCTTAAAATCATATATAAATCCTTAATAATAATATTTTTTGTGATATTACATAATATTATATTAAAAACTTATGAAAGTATTATTATTAAAACTTATTATTTGATAGATTACAAAAGATAATTTATTTAAAAAATATTTCTTACTTAACAAAACATTAACAATTAATTAATAAAAAATTAACAAAACTATTTTATTATCTTAAAAATTATTTTTAAGGAACAAAATGAAACTTAAGTATTCACTTTTTGCATTAATCGCCATAAATGCCAACTTACTAGCAAATGAAGTTCTAAACTTTGACCAAATGTCTATTACAGCCACAAAAGTAGAAACAGCTACAAAAGAAGTAACTCAAAGTATTGCAGTTGTTGATGAAAAAACAATAGAAGATAAAAATATCTTAAATATTCAACAAGCAATAGAGAATATTCCAGGTGTAATTGCAGAATCATCTTCAAATAGTCCAAGTCCAAAATTGATTATTAGAGGTGCTGGATTAAAAGCTAGATATGGCGTAAGAGAAATCATGGTGATGAAAGATGGAGTTCCAATGACTGATCCTGATTCTTTTACTAGATTTGATTATATTGATATGCAAGATGTTTCAAGTATTGAAGTTCAAAAAGGTCCTGGGTCTATAAATGCTGCAAATGCAACAGGAGGAGTAATTCAACTTGTTACAAAATCTGTATTTGATGATTCAAGTAATAGAATAAAATTGGGTATTGGAGATGATGGGCAACAAAATCTTAATCTAAAAGTAGGTGATAAAATTACTGAGAATGATTTTGCTTCGATGACTTTTAGTAGTAGAAAAATTGATAACTCTTGGAGAGATAATAATGATTTTGATTCAAGCCAATTAAGTTTAAAATATGGACATATATTTAAAGATGATTCTACAATAGAGTCTGAAATTGCATATACTAAATCAAATATGAATTTGCCAGCATCTATGACAAAAACTGAATTTGAAGAGTTTAAACAAACAGGAAAGCAACATTATACTTCTGATATTTGGCAAAATAGTGCAAGAGATTCTGAAATATTATCTTTAAATACAAAATATGAAAAAGAGGTTGGAAATTTCACATTTAAACCAAGATTTTACTTTAATACATGGGATCATTATCATCCTGTAACTGGAATGATAAATGATAGTGATGATAATAATGTATTTGGAACTGATTTAGAATTAAATAATAATCATGAACTTTTTTCAAATGATGCAATATTTGTAACAGGGCTTACTTGGAAAAAAGATAAAACAAATGATGCAAAAAAATATACTTATAGAGATTTAGATACTACAACTACAACATCATGGAGTGGTACTACAACTACAATTAATAAAACTTTATCAAATGAAAAAGGTGATTTAGCAAGTCGTGAAGATACAGATACAACTTTATATGGTATTTATGCGATGGAATCTTTTAAACCAAGTGATAAATTATCAATTGATATAAGTGCTAGATTAGATAAATTGGATTTTGATATAAGTTCAAAAGATTATATAACTTATAACTATAGTAACGATTCATATAACTATTTAACATCAACACAAGAGGAGAATATTGATAAATCATATACTCTTTTATCAAATAAATTAGGTCTTTCTTATGCAATAAGTGATACTACAAATATTTATACATCTATATCAAGAGCGAATCAAGCCCCAACAACGAGTGAACTTGGAACAAATGAAGGTTTAGATAAAACAACTAGCATTAATTATGAGATTGGATTAAAAAATAGATCTAATGATTTTGCCTATGATTTAGCAGTATATCAAAATAATGTAAAAGATGAAGTTGTACAAATTATTAATTCAAGTAGCCAAACTGACTATGCAAATGCAGGAGAAACTGAAAAAAGAGGTTTAGAGTTTAATTTAGCTTATAATTTAACAAAAAATCTTCAAACAGGTGGAGCATATGCATATAGTGATTATACATACAAATCATTCACAGAGACATATTATAGTTCAACATTAAGAAGAATGACAGAAGCTTCAAGGGATGGTAATTATTTACCATATATTCCAAAAAAACAATATTCAATATTTTTAGCTTTAAATTTAGACAATGGATTCAAATCTAGAGTTACAGCAAAAACATATGGTAGTTATTATATGGATAATGCAAATACCCAAAAATATGAAGGATATGATTTAATAACTGATTTGATGATAGGTTATGAAATGAAAAATCATAATATACAGTTAAATGTTAATAATGTATTTGACAAATATTATGCAATGGATGCTTCAAAAAGTACTTCAGGTGAAGAAACTTACAAAGCAGCAGCTCCAAGAAGTACAATGCTTACTTATTCTTATAAGTTTTAAGGTATAAAAAATGGTAAATTTTGTTAATAGAGATAAAAATGATATTTTTGGAATGACAATCTTGAGTCTTATATTTAAAAATAGAGTATTTCTAAGAACTATACAAGTGCTTGTATTTTCATTATTTTTGTATGCAATTTATTTTGGGTTTATAAATCCTACTAAAGAGGAAAATCTATTTACAACTGGTCTTTTTTGGGGTTTGTTTTGGCCTTTTTTTATGGTTGTAAGTTTAGGTACATTTGGGCGAATCTTTTGTGGGGTTTGTCCTCATGGATTTATAGGTAAATATATTACAAAATTTGGTTTAAAAAATAAAGTGCCAAAAAGTTTGGCAAATCCTTTTATTGGAGTATTTTTACTATTTATTGGTTGGTGGCTTACGTATTATATGTATCCTGAGTTTTTCAAAACTCCCTATGCAACAGCTTTATTATTTGCAATTATGACTTTAGTGGCGGTTGTTTTTTATTATATTTATGATGAAATGGCTTATTGTAAGTATGTTTGTCCAATTGGTACTATGACAAAAGTTTTTTCAAAAGTTAGTTTTACTAAACTTGAAACATATAAAGAACATTGTCAATCTTGTAAAACATTTGAGTGTGCAAGTGCTTGTTCTTATGACTTAAAACCTTTTACTTTTGCTAAAAAGAATTCTATGGAAGATTGTACTTTATGTATGGATTGCTCAAGTGCTTGTGAAAGTGTGGCTTTTAAATTTAAAAAACCTTCAAATGTTTTATTAAATAAGTTTAAACCTTCTAAAGCTGAAGTTTGGGCTTTGATTTTTATAACTGCTGCCATTAGTATTACTATGGGATTTCACCACGCTTTAGGGCGAAGTGCTATTGTTGAAGAGTTCTTTTGGACAAAAACAGCTAGATATTTTGAGTCATTTATAAACTTTGGAAGTATTGATACGGTTGGACTATTTGCTTTTTTATATGCTGTTGTTATTACAGTATTTTTTAGTGTTACTGGAATGTTTATAGCTTCAAAGATTATGAATGTTACTTTTGAAAAGACATTTTATACTCTTGGATATGCTTTTGCTCCACTATTTATAATTGGTGGATTATCACATATTGGAGAGTTTTTCTTTTACTCTTATGCTTCAAATATCGTAAATGGTTTTAATCAAGCTTTTGCTTTAGGAATTGATTCTATGCAACCCTTGGCTAGTAGAAGAGATGAGTGGGTTCATATATTTAAAGCATTTACTCATATTGGATATATTTGGGCATTTATTTTAATGATTATTAGATTTAAATTAATAGATAGTAAAAAATCTTTAAAAGTTTTAGCATTTCCTTTTGCTTCTGCTTTGATTATCTTTTATATGGCTTTAAATTTTTATACAGGGTATGTATTTAAAACATATGGAGCAAATAAAGGTGGACATAATCACTCGAATCATCAAATGAAAATGGAAAACAAATGAATATAGAACTACTAAAAAATCTAGTTGATTACGGAGTAATTGCATTACTTATATTTATGAGTTTTATCTCATTTTGGTTTTTTATTGAAAGAGTTCTTTTTTATAAAAAAATGGATGTAAAAAGCTATAAAAATAAAAAGTCTTTAGATATTGCACTTACAAGGCATTTAACTATCATAGGAACTATTGCTTCTAATTCTCCATATATTGGACTACTTGGAACTGTAATGGCTATTATGCTTACCTTTATGACCATGAGTAATGGTGATATTGAAGCTGCAAAAATCATGAGTTCTTTAGCACTTGCACTAAAAGCAACTGCTGTTGGGCTTGTGGTGGCTATTGCTTCTCAGATTTTTTATAATATTCTTGGACGTTATGCTGAAGTTTTAGAGTGTGAATATGAAACTGAAGAAGTATGATTCAATAAATGTAATACCATTTATTGATGTATTACTTGTACTTTTAACTATTGTTTTAATGACATCAACTTTTATATCAAAGGGTATTATTCCAATATCTTTACCAAAAGCTTCAAATGCTGATAATATAAAGGTAAATAAAGAAGTAATAATTTTTATAAAAGAGGATGGAACTCTTTTGTGTAATAATGATATAGAGGGTTTAGACAATATAAAAGAGCACGTATTACAATTTCCTAAAGATACGCCAATTCATATTAATAGTGATAAAAATGCAAAATTTGATATTTTTGTATCTGTTTTAGATATGTTAAAACAATACGAATACTCAAGTATATCAATTGTGACTAAAAAATGAGTAGATATTTTAGCTCATTTTTTATTGCTTTTGGAATTTATGTTCTATTCTACGTAGGATTTTTCTATTTTCTAAAAAACAATAAAATAATTTTAGATAAACCAACTGTAAAACAAAAAATATCTTTAAATCATATTGAAATGAAACCTATTGAAAAAGAAATTGTAGAAGATAAAGTAGTAGAAAATAGTATACAAGAAGAGATAAAAGAGAAAATAGAAGAAGAAAAAATAGTAGAAATTCCAAAGCCTGAAATAAAAAAAGAGCTAAAAAAAGAAACAAAAGAAAAAGTCATAAAAAAAGTTCAAAAGAAAGAAATAGTAGAAAAAAAACAGATTACAAAAAAAGAGATAAAAGATTCAGAAAATCCTAAAAAAGAGACTATTGTTAAAGAACAAATAGTACAAAAACATATACAAAGTGAAGAAATAGTTAAAAACCAAATAAATGATCTTCCAAAAGTAGATGATAAAAAGGTATATTTAGACAAGCATTTAGCACAAATTAGAAAGCTAATAAATCAAAATATAAAATATCCAAAACGTGCTAGAAAACTCTCAATTGAAGGTATAGTTGTAGTAAAATTTAAAATAAATGAAAATGGATCTATAGAAAATATAACTATTTTAGAAGGACATAAATTTTTACAAAATGCCACAATTGAAGCGATTCAAGAAGCTTCAAAATCTTTCCCAAAAACAAATAAGAGTATAGAAATACAAATCCCAATCGAATATAAACTTATTTAAAGATGGCAAAAGCCATCTTTAAAATTTTCCATTTGAATTTTGCCATTGTGTAAGAGGTGGAATTTTTTCTTCTATATCCCATTTTTTAACTATTTTTGAATCTTTTATATCAAAAAGTTCATATAATGAAATCTTTTGCTTATCTTTTTCTATTTCATTTAGTGCTAAAACGAAATTCCCTTGAGCTAAAATCAAATGATTTTTTAGATAAGTGCCATCTAATACTTTTTTATCTATTAATTCTTTAACCAAGTTTTTATTTACTTGGGTTTTATCTAAATCAACAGTTTTTTCAACTTTTAAGTTGTCATCTTTTTTTAGTGCTTCAGCATTATCCCAATGCTCAATAATTAATCCTTTTTCAAATCTGAAAATATCAATAACTTTATTTGTTTCTTTTCCTTGTTTAGCTAAAGAAAAAGTTACAGCGTAGTTATTATCTTCAAATGCAATTAAAACTTTATATTCTAACTCTTTGCCTTTTAAATAATCCAAATATCCTTTTAAACCATTGATTCCATCTTGTGCAAAAAGATTGTGTTGAATATATTTTTTATCATTTATATAAGCTAAACCACTTCTATCCTGATTTGTTGAAAAAGCTTTCTCTAAAAGTGAGATACTTTTCTCCTTTTGACTTAACTCTTGTGCATTTAATGATGAGTATGCTAAAGAGATTAGAGTAATTGTTGTTAATAAAATATTTCTTTTTTTCATTTTGTATCCTTTAATGTATATGAGGAAAGTTTACACTTTATAGAAAATCTTTTAAAGGTTAAAATAGTATTAAAAATGGTAAATATGAAACTAAAAGCCTAATTGTTCTTTGAACTTGGATGGTGAGATATTTGTCTGTTTTTTGAAATATTTTATAAAGTTTGTTGTCTCAATAAAGCCCAATTTATAAGCTATCTCTTTTATAGGTAAGTTTGAGATTAGTTCTCTTTTTGCTTCTAAAATGATATAATTATCAATAGTATTTTTTGCACTTAGATTTAAAAACTTTTTACATAAGATATTTAGGTGTTTTGGTGAAATATTGAGTTTTTGTGCATAAAAGTTTACATTTCTTGATAGTTGATAGTTTTCTTGTAGTATGCTTGTGAACTCTTCAAATATTGTAAGATATTTTTCATTTTGATTATTATCAAGATTGAGTGATAAAAGCTTTTCAGATTTTAAAATCAGATAATTAAAAAGTAGGGTAAATATCTTCTCTTTAAAAAGATTGTTTTTATCTTCATATTCACTTAGTAGTTGTTTGAAAATTGTTTCAAACTCTTCAAAACAATTATCTAAAATATATGGCTTTGATAAGATATTATAAAAAACTTTTTGGATATTTATAAGATTTCTACTTAAAAACTTATCAGTAAAAAGAATGATATATCCTTGGTAGTTTGCAGTTTTACTAAAGTTATGTATTTGATTTTTATTCAAAAAAATCAACGAGCCTTTTTTTACTGGATATTCTTTGAAATCAACATAGTGATAATCATCTGCATTTGTAAAATATAAAATATTATAAAACTTGATTCGATGGGGTTTAGTCATATAGTGATTTGTTAAATCATATTTTCCTAATAGTTTATCCAAAGTGAGAATTTCAAAGCCATCATTTTCTAGGCTTGATAAAAATTTGATTTCAAGTAAATCTTCCATGGTTGGAATTATAAGATTTTATATGCAATAAAACAAGTAAAAGAGAAATTGAGTCATTTGAGAGTCATTTGTCTGTTATAATATTTATTAACAAAATAAAACAAAAAGATTAAACTTTGAAAATAGTACATTTTAGCGATACTCATCTAGGTTTTAATGACCTTGATATAATAAACAATGAAAATATAAACCAAAGAGAAGCAGATTTTTACGATGCTTTTTCACAAATAGTTGAACAAATCAAAACAATCAAACCAGATTATATAATCCATACTGGCGATTTATTTCATAGATCAAGTCCAAGTAATAGAGCAATTACCTTTGCCCTTGAAAAGTTCAAAGAAATAGAGTCTTTGGATATTCCATTTATCTTAATAGCTGGAAATCACTCAACTCCACGAACTAACCTCAGCTCACCAATTCTAAAGATTTTTGAGAACTTTAAAAATATCTATGTCTCATATAATCAAGAGTATAAAAAAATAGAGTTTCCTGATGTAATCTTTCATACTCTACCTCATCTAAATGATGACTCAAAAGCCCTGATGCAAATAGAATCATGTGAAGCAAATATAAGTGAATCTAAAAAAAATATTATGATGATGCATTGTAGTGTTGGAGCTTGGTATTTAATGCAAGAGTTTGGAGAGTGGGTTTATCCCTCAGACAAAGAATACATTTTTTCTAAAATGGATTATGTAGCCCTTGGTCATTGGCATGGATTTAGCTCTGTTGGTAAATATGAGAATGTTTATTATAGTGGAAGCAGTGAGAGAACAAGTCTAAATGATAAACGTAACTCAAAGGGTTTTATACTTGCAACTTTAGAAGAGAGTTTAACTATAGAGTATAAAGAGATAAACATAAGAGCTATACGACAAAAAGAGATAAATTGTGAGGATTATGAAACTTCTATACAAAATCTTGATGTTAGTGATTGCCTAAATGCTATAGTAGAAGTAAAACTAAAAAATCTTACACCACTTAGTTCCATAGATATACAAAATAAACAAATCAAAGATATATTTCCAAGTGCCATGAGTGTGAGTATAAAAAGAGAGTTTAAAAAAAGTGATTCAAACTCAGATATACAAAACCTAGAAGCCATATCATTAGAAGAGTATTTTTTAGAGCATATAAAAGAAGAGAGTGAAGATAAAGAGTATGAAAGACTAAAATCAAAGGTACAAGAACTATTTTCTAAATATGAGGAGCTAAGTTATGATACTAACTAATCTAAAACTAGAAAACTTCAAAAAGTACACAAATTTTGAAATAGCCTTTGAATCAGGACTTATAGGAATCATTGGAAAAAACGGCGCTGGAAAATCTACTATCTTTGAAGCTATACTCTTTGCCCTATATGGAGAACTAAAAAGCAAAGGTGATAAAGAAGTAGTAAGAAACTCAAATGCTTCGTCTAAAGATGCAGTTATAGTAGAACTTGATTTTGAGTTTGACACTATAGAGTATAAAGTAATAAGAGAGTTTAGAGGAAAAACACTAACTGCCAATGCAAAACTATATAAAAACTCTGAGCTTATAACAACAGGAGCAAAAGAAGTAACTACAAGTATAGTAAACTTAACTAAGATGAGTAAAGATGCTTTTGTACATACACTATTTGCTTCTCAAAAGGAACTTACAAGTTTAAGTAATAGTAAACCAGAAGAGCGAAAGAAGATGATAAGAAAACTTCTAGGACTTGAGAAAATAGATTTTGTAGAAAAAGAGCTAATAGAAAAGAGCCGAGAACTAAAACGAGAAATAGGGGCTTTTGCAGAAGTATTATTAAGTGCTGAAGATATAAGTATTAAAAAAGAGCATATAGTAGAGTATACAAAACAAAGCCAAGTGATACAAAAAGATATAAGCACAAGAACAACACTTTTAGATAATACAAAAATAGAAGAACAAACTATAAAACAAGAGTTAGAACTTTATACAAAAACAAAAGAGCAAAAACAAAACCTACACGCAAGATGTGAACTTCTAAGAAATAGTATTAAATCTCACCAAATAAATCAAGATAAGCTCTCAAATGAGCTAAATAACCTCAATACCAAACAAACAGAGCTTAGAGGATTACAAAGTGTTAAAGAAGAGTATATAAGCTTACACGAAAGTATAAAAGAACAAGAGAAACTAAAAGAGTTTCATATAAGAAAAGAGGGTTTAATCCTAGAGCAAAATGAACTGCGAGATCAATACAAAAAATCAAAAGAGACAATAAGCCTTTTAGAGTTTGAAACAAAAGAGCATAAAGAGCTAGTAGAAAAAGAAAAAGCCCTTGAGCTAAAACTAGAGAGTATAAAACAAACACTTCTACAAATACAAACTCAAGAGAAAACACTGCTTCAAGAAATAGCAGGAGAACAAAAGCTAATAAGTGATATTTCAAAAAAGATAGAAAACATCACAAACCTAGGACGAGAGTCAAATTGTCCAACATGTACAAGACCACTTCTTGATGAGTATGATAATGTAATACTCTCATTAGAGCATATAGTAAAAACAACACAAAAAGAGAAAATAGACAAAGCCACTATAAACCTAGAAGAGATACAAAAAAACAAAGAGCAAATAGAAGAGTCTCAAAAAGCATATATAAAAGAACACTTTGAACTATCAAAAGCAATAAATCTAATAGAGAGTAAAAACAGGGACTTAACAATCCAAAAAGAGCATTTTGAAAAAGTGACACAAAAAGGTGTTAAAAACAAAGCTGAACTAGCAAAACTAGAAATATACTCTTACGATAACATTATACACGAACAACTACTTCTAAAACAAAAAGAGCTAAAAACAAAATACGAATATGTATTAAGTTTAGAAACTATGCTAAAAAGAGTAGATAGTATAAAAGAGGAACTACAAACTTCAATACAAAACCAAGACAAATACAACCTAGAACTTCTAAAAAAAGACCTAGAATTCCAAGCTATAAACTACGATGAGGTAAAACACCAAGAAAAAATAAAACAATACGATGAGGTACAGTCTCAAAAAGATAGCCTAACAGCTGTTATAAATGAACTAAAAATAAAAATAGCCACAATCCAAGGTCAAATCAAAACAATCCAAGAAAGCCTAAATAACAACGAAATACAACTAGCCAAAGTACAAACAAAAAAAGATGACCTAAATGACTATGAAAAAATCAAAATAAGTCTAGCAGAGTTCAAAACAAAACTAAACTCAAAAGTAGCCCCAAGAATTTCAGATATAGCCTCAACCATGTACGCCCAAATCACAAAAGGTAAATACCAACACATAGAAGTATCAAATGATTTTGACTTTTATATCTACGATGAAGGAAAAAAATACCCAATCGAAAGATTCAGTGGTGGAGAAATCGACCTAGCAAACTTGGTTTTAAGAATTGCAATATCAAAAACACTCAGTGAACTAAGTGGTGCTAGTAGTGTGGAGTTTTTGGCTTTTGATGAAGTTTTTGGAAGCCAAGATGAAGCAAGACGAATGGAAATTCTTGAAGCCTTTCATACTATAAAAGAGCAATATAGACAAATATTTTTAATCAGCCATGAAATGGAGATTAAGGAGATGTTTGAGCGGGTTGTGGAAGTTTAATTATTGATTTATTGTTTTAACATAAATAATAATAAAATAAAAAATAAATAATTTTATCAAAAAGGAAGAAAATAAATTGAGTAGTGAATATGTGTATTTTAATGAGTTCAGTTAAAAATTCAATTTTATGAATTATTACCTGAGTTATTTAATTATGAAGAAGAAGGACAAAAATTAACTTTCAAATTATTATTTATAAAAGATTTAGATAATTTGAAAAGATTATTACCTAGTTATATATTTCAAAAGATTACATCAACAATTGATAAACCTATGAATAAAGAAAAGATAAAAAGAAAAGATAAAATAATAAATTTTTTTAAAAAAACTAAAGATAATGAATTAAAAGTTAATTCTTTATCTTCAGCAAAAATATTAAATTTAAAAAAAAATATAAAATCTATAGCCCCATTTAGTTTAAATGGTTGGAATATTTATATCTCTATATATGATAAATATTATGAAGTTGGTATATATAAAGATTTAGGAACAATAGGATCACTAGATTTGGTTGAGATTCTTTTTGAACAAAAATTTATAGAAATAGAAAAAATTGATAAACATAAGTTATTAATAAGGAATAGTAAAAATAAGTTTATTTTAAATATTTCAGCTTCTCATGAAGACATTTGTATAGATAGAAAAAAAAATATTAGTGAATTAGTAAATAAATTTGTTTTTAAAATTGAAAATGAACATAAAAATAATTTCTCAAAAAGCATTGCAAATTCACTTTTTCATAATATGAATAAAATTCATGGAACAATAATAGTAATTCAAGATAAAGATAGAAATTTAAATGATTTTATAACAAAAGGAATATTATTTAATAAACCAATTAACTTATTTGATGAATATTTAAATTATTATAATAATTGTTCTTCTAATGATAATATTGCAGAGAGATATTATAGCAATATTGGTATACTTTCAATTATTTTAAATATTGATGGAATTACATTGCTTAGTAATGATGGACAAATCTTAGGTTATAATATTTTTGTTGACAATAAAAATGTAGATACTACAAATGTAAGTGGTGGTGCAAGAAAAAGAGCTGCGTATTCAATCGAGAATAGTAATATTGAGGGTTTGGTTGGAATATATTTTCAATCTCATGATGGAGATAATTATTTTAAGGAGTTAAATTAAGTGGAAAATAATCTAATAATAGTAAATGATAATAAACCTTTATGGAAAGCATATGGAGGAATTTCAATTTCAAATAAAGATTCATTAAGTATAGAATCAATTTCAAGTTATATAAAAGTTCTCTCAAAAAAAGAAACAAGTAAAATAGTTAATGCATTCAATAATGAAATGTATGATATGAGTATAGAATATGCTTGGAATAGAGCAATGAAGAAACTTGATTCAAGATTAGAAATTTTTGGCTTAAATTTTATTGCTGAAATGGTTGGACAATTAAATATTGATTCAATTGATTCAATTTCTAAAAAAGAAAAAATTAATTTAGCCTTTGAATTAGGAATGATTGATAATACTGCACAAATCAAATTAATTCAAGCAAATGAGCTAATTAATCATTATATGTCAGATAATGTTGATGATGAAATGGGAATGTTAGATTCTTTAAAAATTATTGTTGATATAACTCAATATATATTAGGAAACGATATTGATGTAAATAGTATTGAATTTAAAACATTTAGAGAGGATTTAAAAAGTAAACAATTTAAGTCATCATCTTCAGAAGTAGAACTTTTGAAATCTTCACCTTATTTTTTTATAAAAACTACAATTAGAACATTATTGAATTTAATAAAAACAACTGAAGATATAGAAAAAACTTTGGTCTTAAATAATTCAATTATTTTTATTGAAAATTTATGGGATAATTTATTTATAGAAGATAAAAAAAATATAGGTCAAACATATGCAATTTCTATAAATGATGGTGATAAAGAAATATTTAGAACCTTTTCTACTATTTTAGAAAAAGTGCAAGGATATGATTTTGTTCCTGAAACAACGCGTTCAAATGCATATATTAAAGTTGCAAAAGAATATATATCTATACATTATAGTATGAATAATTTTTATAATGAAGCTGCTTATGCAAAAAAATTAAATAATATGGGAAGTGTAATCCCTGATTTTGCATTATCTCAATGCTTAGAAGCAGTAATTATATCAGTCATAGGTAATAAGTATGGTATTGCAACAGCTGCACAAAGTGCAAATAGAGAAATATTAAAGAAAATCACTTATGAACAATGGAAAGAGTTTTTTTCTTGTTTGATATTAGAAAATCAAAATATTTTAGAAGATTTAAAATTTAGTGATAACAGTATGATAAATAGATGGTATAAGTTAGTACAAGATTATGTTCCAAAAGATTTTAATTTAAAAGATAAAATAGCTCAAAAAATTTATAATTATTCAATTGATAATAATAATAAATTAAAAAATGAAGCTTCTCTTGCATTATCTAAAATAATAGGAAAATAAGTTAATGGAAAATAATAAATTTTTAGAATTAAAACGAAGAATGATGATTACAGCTACTAACAGATTTAATGCTAATACTAGACTTAATCGTCATAATAAATTTTCATTATGGACAGTAATTTCTTTTTCTTTAGGATTAATATTTGTATCTATAATAAATGTAGTTCATATTAATTCTATTATCAACTCTTCTTATATTGACATTTCTTTGATTTTTTTTAGTGTAACTATATTAGCTATTTCAACAGCATTAACAATGAGTAATTTTGGAGCAAGAGCAGAAAAATTCCTTGATTCAGGTAGGGAATTACATGCTTTAGTTTTAGACTTTGAAAAAATAATAGATGATATAAGTTTACAAAATATTACAAATTATGAAAAATATCAAAAAGAATACGAACATATACTTTCTCGATATGAAAATCATAAATTAATTGACCATAAAACTACAAAAATAAAGAATAAAAATGAATATAATCAGAAATGGTATAACTATATAGATGTTTTTATTAGAAATATATTGGAATATACTATTTATATAGTTTTATTTTTTATCGAACTTTACTGTTTATATTATTTAATAAAAAATTAGGCATAAAAAAACCCAAGCTTAAACTCAAAGGTTTAAGGCTTACTGGGTGTCATGTGAGAATCATATAAAAAGTTTATATTCTTGTTAATTATTAAACCCCATTTTTAAAAATGGGTCGTCCCGAAGGAATTAGAGAATAATTATATCAAGTTTATTTATTTAGTCAATAAACAAAATATTTTAGCATATAAAAATTAGGAGTAAAAAATGGATGATTTACAAAAACAGATACAAAAAATAAAATCATTAGAAAAAAATTTCAAAATAAATGAGTTAAAAGATTTCAATATTTCAGAATACTTAGACAACAAAGAAATAAGAGATGAATATTTATCACAAGTATTAAAAGATGGCGATAAAGATGAATTATCAGAAGCTCTTAAAAATATCGAAAAAGCTAAAAAATTAAATTTTTAACTGTTCAAAATCCTAGAGAAAAAGAAGTTTCATCCACAACAAAACTTCCAATCTCAACTTTCTAACTTAATAAAAAATCACTCATAAAAAGAGTCTATATTTTTCTTGTGTCTATCTGCCCATTCTTCAAAACTAAGACTAGCTTCTTTCTTCACTTTTTCTTTGCACTCTTGATATATTTCTTCGGCTCTATCTTTTGGAATAACTGCGATTCCTTCTTCATCTGCTACTATTATATCACCTGGATTTACGTTTATCCCACCAGCAGTTATTGGTGTGTTTACAGGAACGGCTTGTTTTTTAGTTCCTGGCATTGCTAAAACACCACGTCCAAACACTGGGATTCTATTTTCTCTAATCTCTGCAATATCACGCACAACTCCATCGATTACAAAACCAGCAATTCCTCGCTTAAAAGCTATCATTGCTACATTTCCACCAATTACTGCATAATCCATCGTATTTGATTGTGCTACGATTATTGAACCCTCTGGTGCTTCATAAATAGCTCTATGAAGTGCTAGATTTTCACCTGCAACCATATTTACTGTAAATGCAGGGCCTGAGATTCTTGGAATATTTGGCCATAACTCTTTCATTCCAGCATCCATAAAGCTTTCTCTTTTTAAAGTCCCCGCATAATCACAAGGTGAAATTTCACTAAATTTTTGATAATCCACATATTCTCCTTATTATTCATATCTAATTTTATATTATTAAAATAACAATTCAGCTAAAAGTTTCAATGAATTTTTTAAATAATCAAAGGTTTTAAAAAAATATAATTTAATCTTAATTTGTTATAATCTTCCTGAAAAAAAAATTTAAAGGTATTCCATGAGCGTAGTTTTCGAAGCAAGAATAAAAAATAGGGGAGAGTCTCCTCATGATTGGTTTATAGAATTAACAGATACTGTTAGCAATAAAAAAGAAGAATGTAACAACCTAGAAGAGTTTTCAAAAAAGATTGAAGAATTTGGATCTGACTACAATGGACAGATTGACCAAGTAAAATGGTCAAAAGATGATAATGTAACTCAAGAACAATACTCAGAGATTAATGCAGGTATGAGAAAGTATCAAGAAGAATTAGATAAATAATTCTAAACAATCAAATTAACTTAGTGATGATATAATCCTTTTTTATTAGTAATCCTTTTATTATTTAGTCTAAAAAAGGAGGATATCTTTGTATGATAGAAGAATTGTTATTTTAAATATAGTCAAAAAAATCTCTAACAAAAAAAGATAAAATCTTAAAAACTTTACATACCTATCTTAAAAAATAAATATTACTGTATAGTGAATTTACTGTAATACTTTTACATTTCAGTTCTTTCAAATGTATGCAGACAAACAAAGTTGTGACTTATTTTACTTTTGTGTGAGCAGTTTTACTGTTTACATCTATCTTTAACATAAAAAATAAAAATTGGAGACATTATGAATATCATTAACTTGATAATATTTTTAGCAGTTGGTGCGTTGGCTGGTTGGCTAGCGGGTAATATAATGAAAGGACGAGGCTTTGGTCTTATAGGTGATATTATCGTGGGAATTTTCGGAGCAATAGTTGGTGTTTTTGTATTTGGATTATTAGGTATAACAACAGGTGGATTATTGGGTGCAATAATTATGGCAACAATTGGTGCTGTTCTTTTCTTGTATTTACTTAGTATGATTAAAAAAGCATGATTTTGTAGTGAGAAAAATAAGAGTTGAAAAAATTGAAAAATATAATACTATTAAAGACATATAGACAAGAGATTTAAAGTGTCTATATGCCTAGTATTGGATTTTTAATCACCTATTATTGTAATATTTTTACAATCATTAAATGTGATTTTAGTTCCTTTGTCATTTTTTTGAACATCAACACAATTTTTAAAAAAATTATCTTCGTACCATTTCGAATCAAAACCATTGGGAATAGGCTGATTTTCTAGTCTATTCTTTACACTTTTATGAATTTTTATTTTTTCATATTGAGATTTCTCGAGATATTTTTTTAGTATGTTTATTCTTATTCCTTCTTTATATGCGGCACTAATACCTTCTTCTGCATTATGAATTGTTCCATAAATATTTTCAAAAACTTTATATTCAGAAGGAAGCAATTTATCATTTTCTTCAAATTTATTTATTTTATTTAACATCCAGTTCAGAGATACACCTGATAATGTATTATTTTTATCATATCCTCCTCCCACATCTGCATGTGCACCTGAAAACCAAACTTCTTCTACTGTATTTTCTATACTTTTATATGGACAATAATCAATTTTTTCTTTATTAGTCATTATTATGGGGGTAAAAACATAAGCTCTATTATCATCTAAAGATATAGCATGAAATGTTTTTTTTATGTTACATATTTGATCTACATATTTTTTATTTGGTGTAGTGAATTCTTGATTATCTTTTTTAATTGATAGTTTATCATTTAAAGCTTCTTTCGTAGGGATTATTCCTAATGCTTCAACTGTATCCCATATACCTAAGATATCTATAATATTTTCAGAAAAAGGTGCTATGATAGTTTT
>Ga0180008_1000539_pt1 | contig 30904 bp, 21 predicted proteins | sample MM_PW_MetaG_FD_121121 | JGI IMG/M metagenome (GOLD analysis project Ga0180008, IMG submission 121121) | Groundwater microbial communities from the Aspo Hard Rock Laboratory (HRL) deep subsurface site, Sweden - MM_PW_MetaG | ecosystem: Environmental > Aquatic > Deep subsurface > Groundwater... | reverse complement strand
GACTCGAACCAACGACCTACGGATTAACAGTCCGCCGCTCTAACCGGCTGAGCTACTGAGGAATTGTATACGGTTATCAAATTGTGATTATTTCAGTTGGCTCCCCAGGTTGGACTCGAACCAACGACCTACGGATTAACAGTCCGCCGCTCTAACCGGCTGAGCTACTGAGGAACTGAAATAATATGTTGAGACTACAGTGGCTCCCCAGGTTGGACTCGAACCAACGACCTACGGATTAACAGTCCGCCGCTCTAACCGGCTGAGCTACTGAGGAACTGTGTTCTGCAACGGGGCGCAATACTAATGCCCGTCTTAAACACTGTCAACACTTTGCCCAGTGCTTTTTCACAAAAGAAGTTTACTTGCTGCTTGTTTAGCCAAAGCGGGCAGAAAAGCTGCACAAAACTAATTTTTGCATATGCAAAAGCTATTCGTATTTTTGTCATCGGATTGAAATTTGACAAAGTCAGGCCAATAAAGGGCTAGCGTAAGTTACCCACAGAATCTGTGGATAAGTCTGTGAATTGTTGGCCTGACGGCTAGGCTAAGCCTTAACAGATAAGGCTTAGCGCCAGATCAATAGGTTTGCGACTAATTTTTTACTCTATATAAAACAACGAGTTACGAATTTGAAAGAACTGAAACTTTATGCAAAACACTATTGGAGAAACAAAATTTCTATGCAAAAGCCGATTGTGAACATTTTTTCTTATTCTTGTTCAGTTTTACAACGATTTAGTCGCTTTGCAGGTAGTGCCGCCTGTTACTTTTCTCTACAATAGCGCCACCTGCGCTTAAGCTGACTGTTATGACTCAATCCACTTCAAAACGTCCTGATTTGCTCAAAGGTGATATTCAAGTCACTATGAAACAAATGACGGTGCCTGTGCTGTTTGGCATGATCACTTTAATGTCTTTTAATCTGGTCGATACCTTCTTTATTAGTATGTTAGGCACAGCCGAACTGGCTGCGGTCAGTTTTACCTTCCCTGTTACCTTTACTGTGATTAGTCTGGCCATTGGCTTGAGTATCGGAACTTCTGCGGTTATAGCCCGTGCATTGGGCAGTGGTGACGAACAAAGTGCCCGTAGTGATGGCTTAGCTGCGTTGTGGTTGTCGGCCTATTTAGTGATTGCCTTGTCTATTGTCGGTTATCTGACCATTGACCCATTATTTCGTTTATTGGGAGCCAAAGAAGACACCTTGCCTTTTATTCATGACTATATGGATATCTGGTTTTTTGGTGCTGTTTTCCTGATCACCCCCATGATTGGCAATGCGGTATTACGTGCAGCAGGGGACACGAAAACGCCCAGCATTTTGATGGCCAGCGCAGGTTTGTTAAATGCGATTCTTGACCCCATTTTTATTTTTGGCTGGGGACCAATCCCCGCCATGGGTGTGGCCGGTGCTTCCTTAGCCAGTCTGATCTCCTGGTTATTAGGTTTTGGCCTTATTCTGTATTTGCTAATGGTGCGCCGAAAATTGGTAGATGTAGGGCATCAGCCTTTTGGCGAGTTTATTACCATCAGCCGGAAAATTTTGCATATAGGTTTACCTGCAGCTGGCGCTAATATGTTAACGCCTCTGGCTATGGGAATTTTAACCGCCTTAATGGCCAGTTATGGTGCAGAAGCTGTGGCGGCTTTTGGGGTCGGGGCGCGCATCGAGAGTATTGCCTCTTTAGTAGTGCTGGCGCTGTCGATGACTTTGCCACCTTTTGTCAGTCAGAATTACGGCGCCTGCGCTTATCATCGTATTCATGACGCTTACAGAGGCTGCATTAAGTTTATTCTGGCCTGGCAGTTTGTGGTTTATCTGGGGTTAGCTGCTTGCGCCTGGGTGTTGGCCGATGTATTTACCGAAGATCCGCTAGTAGCGCAGTATATCCGCTACTTTATCTGGATTTTGCCTTTAGGCTATGGCCTGCAGGGCATTATTATTCTGACCAACTCGTCTTTTAACGCTTTGCATCTGCCGCTGAATGCACTGCAGCTGAGTGTGATCCGTCTTTTTGTCTTTTATGTGCCTTTTGCTTATGTAGGTGGCTTGATTGGTGGTGTAGTTGGGGTTTTTGTCGGTGGCCTGATTGCCAATGCCTTTACCTCCGGCCTGGCCTACAGCTGGTTTAAACGTAAACTGGCTGCCTTAACTTTAACTGGAGAATCCTGATGAGCCGCGATATCAAATTGGTCTCCCATTACCTGCCCACTCTTACTTTGCAGGGTGGTAGTTTATGAGCCGCGATTTCGAGTTAGTTTCGCACTATCAACCCGCAGGCGATCAGCCAACAGCTATTGCAAAACTGGTGGAAGGCCTGGAGTCTGGTTTAGCCCATCAAACCTTATTAGGGGTTACGGGCTCAGGTAAAACCTTCACTATGGCCAATGTCATAGCGCAAGTGAACAGACCTACCTTGATCATGGCGCATAACAAAACTCTGGCTGCGCAGCTTTATGGTGAGATGAAAGAGTTTTTCCCGAATAACTCGGTCGAGTACTTCGTGTCTTATTACGATTACTACCAGCCTGAAGCTTATGTTCCTTCCAGCGATACTTTTATTGAAAAAGACGCTTCTATTAATGAGCACATAGAACAAATGCGTTTGTCGGCGACCAAAGCGCTGATGGAACGACGGGACGTAGTGATTATCGCCTCAGTGTCGGCCATTTATGGTTTGGGTGATCCGGAATCCTATATGAAGATGCTGCTGCATCTCAAAGTGGGCGATATAGTTGATCAGCGTTTTATTTTACGTCGTCTGGCCGAGCTGCAATACAGTCGCAATGATACGGCGTTTGAACGTGCGACTTATCGTGTGCGTGGTGATGTGATTGATGTGTTTCCGGCTGAATCGGATGAAATCGCAGTAAGGATTGAGCTGTTTGATGAAGAAATTGAGCGCATCAGTTTATTTGACCCGCTGACAGGTTCGGTCGAAAAAGTGGTGAGTCGTTACACCATTTATCCAAAAACGCACTATGTGACGCCACGGGAAAAAATCCTCGAAGCGACTGAACGTATTAAGGTAGAACTGAAAGATCGCCGTGCTCATTTACTTGCCGAAAACCGGCTGATTGAAGAGCAGCGCATAGGTCAGCGTACTTTGTTTGATTTGGAAATGATGGTGGAGTTGGGTTATTGCTCAGGCATTGAAAACTACTCGCGCTATTTATCAGGCAGGGCGGAAGGCGATCCACCTCCAACCTTGCTGGATTATTTCCCGGCCGATGGTTTGATGTTTATTGACGAGTCGCATGTCACCATTTCACAAATTGGCGCTATGTACAAAGGCGACCGATCACGTAAAGAAAACCTGGTGAACTATGGTTTTCGTTTGCCTTCAGCCTTAGATAACAGGCCACTGAAGTTTGATGAATTTGAATCCATAGCGCCGCAGCGGATTTATGTGTCGGCTACACCAGCAGATTACGAGCTGAAACAATCGTCAGGTGAAGTGATAGAGCAAGTGGTGCGGCCAACAGGTTTGCTTGACCCTGTGATTGAAATCCGTCCTGTAGCCACCCAGGTTGACGATTTAATGTCGGAAGCGTTTCGCTGCGCCAAATTAGGTGAGCGGGTATTAGTCACAGTACTGACCAAAAAAATGGCCGAAGATTTAACAGATTATTTAGCAGGCCACGGCGTCAAGGTGCGGTATTTACACTCTGACATAGATACAGTTGAGCGGATGGAGATTATCCGCGATTTACGTTTAGGTGTCTTTGATGTGCTGGTCGGTATTAACTTGCTGCGGGAAGGTCTGGATATTCCGGAAGTGTCTTTGGTGGCTATTCTGGATGCAGATAAAGAGGGCTTTTTACGTTCAGAGCGTTCACTGATCCAAACCATGGGTCGTGCCGCCCGTAATCTTTATGGTAAAGCAGTGCTTTATGCTGATCGCATGACAGGTTCTATGCAGCGCGCCATTAATGAAACAGATCGTCGGCGCAATAAGCAAATTGCTTACAATGAACTGCATGGCATCACTCCTACTGCTATTAAGAAGAAGGTGTCGGATGTGATGGACTTGGGGCAGGATGCTGATCTGCCTAAAGTTGCGGAAAAAATCAAACTGGCCAAAGGCAAAACACCTTATCAGCTGCAGGCAGAAATTAAGCAACTGGAGCAAAAAATGCTGCAGCATGCCAAAGATCTGGAGTTTGAACTGGCAGCGCAGGCTCGTGATCAAATTCATCAATTACGTCAAGCCTTGCTGGAAATCTAAAAACTAAAATTGGGGTCAGATCACATTGTTAACAGTTAACAGTTAACAATGTGATCTGACCCCAATTTTATGGTTTCCATCGGAACTTTCCTGTTTTATATAGTTATATGGTTGATATTTATACAGTTATTTACAAAGCTATTCAGACAGCATTAACTTTCGGAGCTTTACACTGCCTGCGTTTTCTCAACCAAAAGGTAGTAATTATGAAACGTTCCATGCTCGCTTTACTTATCGCTGTAGTCTCAACCGGTGCAGCAGCGAACAGCTATCAAAATGAATCTTCAGTCGATTATATCAACGGTGATATCAACAACGTTGATGTAGATGCCTGGCAACTGAAGCATCAATATTTCTTTAATGCAGTAGACACTTCAGGCAAAACGCCTTTGGCTGAAGCTGCATTTATCAATAAAAATGCCAGTGTATTCGGCACCTTGTCCCGTACCTCTATCGGTGACTTTGATCAGAATGGTTGGTCAGTGGGTGGTGAGTATATGGACCAGAGCCATAACTTCTACGGTAAGCTGGAGTGGTCACATTACAGCGGCACGGATCAACAAGATGTTGATGGTACTGTGGGTTACTTCATCAGCAACGATTGGTTAGTAGGTGCTATTTTTGAACACGACAGACCGGATCAAGGTGGCAGCAGCACTAACTATGGTGTGATGACCAAGAAGTTATGGGATTTAGGCACGGGTGACATGATCAACCTGGAAGCCGATATCCTGGACTACCGCAATACTTCAGCCACTCGTTATGGTGTAGGCGCTGATTACTACTTCGGCAAAAACTTCTCTGCCGGTGTGGGTTACCAGTGGATCTCTGACGGCGTGTTAAGCGAAAGCGAAGACAGCCTGAGCTTACGCACTAAGTGGTTTGCTTTACCTAACCTGTCGTTATCAGCTGGCGTAGCCTTTGATGCGCTGGAGACGGGTGATGATTTGTATCAGTTAGGCGCAAGCTACCGCTTCTAAAACTTAGGGCAACTAAAATGGGGTCAGATCACATTGTTAACGGTTTTATTAACAATGTGATCTGACCCCATTTTTATTTTTAACAGGTTAATTGCTGCCAGATGGCTTTTGCTACAGGTCCGAGTTGTTGATCTTTATGTCGTACCAGTGCCACGTCACCCTGAATTAACTTTGGAAACTCCACTGGTTTTAACTGCACCAAAGCACCACTGGCCAGTTCGTTTGCCACCTGATGCCGAGCCACCATGCCCCAGCCTAAATGCGCTAATAAGGCTTGTTTCATACATAAACTATTATTTACTTTGACCCGTCGTGCCGACTGCAAGGGCAGTAGTTTCCCGCTATCAAAATTCAGCGCTTCCGAGTTGGCCACCAATTGCGGTAATTCAGCTAATTGAGCCTGATGAGTTAAAGGGCCGTCCAGTTGTGTTAAAAACTCCGGACTGGCAACACATAAAATATCAAAACTGCCAATAGCCACGGCTTCAAAATCCCCCAAACTAATAAAAACCGGATACCAGGGGCTGATGGCTAAATCGGCCTGTTGGTTTTTCAGTTTTTCCAGCGCCTGCAGCCGGTAATCACAACTTAACAATAATTCGGTGTGAGGAAACTGCTGCTGAGCCTGTCGGATCGCGCTCATATAAGGGGTCAGATCAACAGCTTCATCAAAGGCCAAACGTAAACTGGCTTCAGCACCACGGCTTAAATGCTGAGCCAAAGATTTTAATTGAGCACTTTGATGCAGAAGTTGTTGAGCTTGTTGATAAAAACGTCTGCCAGCTTCGGTAAATTGCAGGCGATATTGGCTACGATCCACTATAGTAAAACCGCATTCCTGCTCCAGCTTTTTCAGCGCCATACTCAAAGCGGGCTGGGTTTTATGCAGTTTCACCGCGGCCTGCAGCAGACTTTCACTGCTGGCAACGGCGTCGAGAATATAAAGCTGAGTTAAGTTCATCAATTATTTTTATATAGAACTGAAATAAATATAAATTTTAATATCAAATTTGCTTTTGTATAGTGCAAATACAAAAAAGCGGTGTAGCCAGAGCAAAAAAAGGGAAAGGTTTAAATGTCCAGACAGATGATGATAAGTGCGCTCTTATGTATGGTGTCGGTAACAGGCTGCTCAAAGCCAGCGGAAACCGCAGAACAAAGTCTGAACAGACCAGTGAAATTGCATCAGGTGCAGGATGGTCAGCAAAAGTTAATCCGCCAGTTCCCTGCGATAGTAGAGCCTACTGAAAATGCCCGTTTAACTTTTCGGGTCAGCGGTAAACTCACGCAATTTTCTATTCGGCCTGGCCAGGAAGTGAAAAAGGGCGATGTGTTGGCCCGTTTAGATCCCACTGATTTTAAACTGAAAGTTGAACAGGCTCAGGCCCGGTATCAGCTGTCCAAAGCGCAGTTTGACCGTGCAGCCAGCCTGATTGGACAAAAACTGGTATCGCAGGCTATGTACGATGAGGCCAAGGCTCAGCTACAAGTGGCAGAAGCTGATTTAAAAACTGCTCAAACTAATCTTTCTTATACCGAGATGGTGGCGCCTTTTAGCGGCACAGTGTCGCGCTCATTAGTAGAGAATCACGAAAACGTCGCCGCTCAGCAAGCCATTCTGGAGCTGCAACTTAAAGGCATGGTGGACGTCGTGATCCAGGTGCCGGAAGATGTCATAGCGCTGGTGAAAAAAGACATTAGTTATCAGCCGGATGTGATTTTTGATTCCTACCCAAGCTTAAGTTACAAAGCCAGCATTAAAGAGTGGGATACCAGAGCGGACAGCGCCACCAACAGCTTTAAAGTGGTGTTCAGTATGGCTGCGCCGGAAGAATTTAATGTGCTCTCTGGTATGACGGCCAATGTAGTGGCCGATATGAGCCAGCTAATGCGCGCTCAGGCCTCTGTGGTAGTTGTGCCTGCCACAGCTGTATTTGCCGCTAATGATCAGCCTGTGGATGCGACAGAGCGTTTTGTCTGGGTGTACAGCGAAGGCATAGTGAACAGACGTGCTGTGACTGTAGGGCGATTAACAGAGCAGGGCATCGAAGTCTTGTCTGGACTGGCTGCCGGTGATCAAGTGGTGACAGCTGGCGTAAATCAACTGACAGAAAACCAACAAGTCCGGCCTTGGCAACGTGAGCGGGGTCTGTAAGTTATGGATGTTGCTCAGTATTTTATAAAAAATAAAACCTCGTCCTGGTTAGTCACTGCTATTTTACTGATAGGCGGCACCATGGCCTATTTTGGTCTGGGCCGATTAGAAGACCCGCAGTTTACGTTAAAACAAGCCTTGATCATCACATCCTACCCCGGCGCTTCACCTTTGCAGGTGGAGGAAGAAGTCAGTTACCCGATTGAAAATGCCATTCAGCAACTGCCTTATGTCGACCATGTCACTTCTATTTCTACCAATGGCACCTCGCAAATTATGGTGGAGATGAAAGGCATTTACCGGGCGAAAGAGCTGAAACAAATCTGGGATGAGTTGCGTCGTAAGGTCAATGATCTCACGCCGCAATTACCACCTGGTGTGCAAACCCCGGTCGTCAATGACGACTTCGGCGATGTGTATGGCATGTTGTATGCCATCACTGGCGATGGCTATTCAGACGAAGAAATTCGGGACTATGTCGACTTTTTACGCCGTGAGCTGGTGCTGGTAGATGGGGTAGGTAAAGTTTCGGTCAGTGGCCGGCAGCAGGAACAAGTGGTGGTCGAAATATCCCGCTCCCGTTTGGCTGCTTTAGGTATTCCGCCGACTCAGATTGCCAGCTTATTACAAACGCAGAATGTAGTGTCTAATGCCGGGGCTTTGCGCCTTGGCCCGGACCGGATCCGTATTCATCCAACAGGTGAGTTTCAGTCGGTGCAGGAGCTGGAGCAGCTGATTATCAGCAATCCTGCCGCCAAAGAGCTGATTTATTTAGGTGATGTGGCCAAAGTCTACAAAGATGTGCAGGAAGTGCCGAGTCAGATTTTAAAGTTTGATGGCAAAAATACTCTGACTTTAGGAGTGTCTTTTAGTCAGGGCGTGAACGTCGTTGATGTCGGATCTTTAGTCACGGCTCGTATGGCCGAACTGGACTACGCCCGTCCTGTAGGTATGGATATCAATACCATCTACAACCAGCCTGCCGAAGTAGAAGCTTCAGTCGGTGGTTTCGTGCTGAACCTGCTGGAATCTGTCGCCATTGTGATTGTGGTGCTGTTGGTGTTTATGGGGCTTCGCAGTGGCTTTTTAATAGGCCTTATTTTGCTGCTGACCGTGCTTGGCACCTTTATTTTTATGCAGCAGATGCAAATCGAATTGCAACGGGTGTCGCTGGGCGCGTTAATCATTGCGTTGGGGATGCTGGTGGACAATGCCATTGTTATTACCGAAGGCATACTGATTGGGATGCAAAGGCGCTTAACCATCAGCCAGTCGGCTTCCGCTATTGTGAAACAAACCAAATGGCCCTTATTGGGGGCAACCATCATAGCTATTACTGCCTTTGCGCCTATTGGTTTATCCAGTGACGCAACAGGGGAGTTCGCCGGCAGTTTGTTTTGGGTGTTGTTGGTGAGCTTGCTGCTGAGCTGGGTGACAGCTATTACATTAACGCCGTTTTTTGCCAGCTTGTTTTTTAAAGAAGAATTAAAAGCCAAAGTGGATGAAACGCAGGACGAACCTGAACTCTACCGTGGTTTTATTTTTGACTGGTACAGAGCCGCTTTAACTGGCGTTTTAAGGTACAGGTTTTTAAGTTATGGCCTGATGATCCTGTTACTGATCTTGTCGGTGATGGGGTTCGCCAAGGTGAAACAGGTATTTTTCCCAGCGTCTAATACTCCCATTTTTTTAGTGGATTTATGGCAACCGGCTGGCACTGATGTGCGGCAATCCGACGCTGAAGCTTTGGAAGTGGTGCAGTATCTAAAAGCTTTGGAAGGAGTGGAAGCTGTCACTTTAACCTCTGGCCGTGGTGCTGACCGTTTTATGCTGACCTATCAGCCAGAGCGTTTTTATGCGGCTTATAGCCAGCTGATTGTGCGGGTAGAGGACAAATCGCTGTTAGCTGGACGTATGGCTGATGTCAGCTCTTATATTAACGAGCAACACCCCGGACTTCGGCACAAATTAAAACGGCTGGATGTTGGGCCTTCTACTGCAGCTAAACTCGAAGCTCGTTTTAGTGGCGCTGATCCTAATGTGCTGCGACAACTGGCAGAGCAAGCCAAAGCCATTATGGCGCAGGACTCAGGCACCCGTAATTTACGTGACGACTGGAGCAACAGAGTCAAAGTGATCCGGCCGCAGTTTAATGAAGCCTTGGCGCGCAGGGTTGGCATTAGTAAGCAGGATGTCGACGATGTGTTACTGACTCATGTCAATGGCCGCACTGTGGGGATCTATCGTGATGGCACGCATTTATTGCCTATCATCACCCGTGCGCCTGATTCAGAACGACAAAGTGTTGATGCGCTGGCCGATTTGCAGGTGTATAGCCCTAAGCTGAACCGCTATATTCCGATCAGTCAGGTAGTCAGCAGCTTCGCGCTGGAGTGGGAGGACCCACAAATTATGCGCCGTGACCGTAAACGCACTTTAACTGTGATGGCCGATCATAATATTTTAAGTGATGACACAGCGGCCTCGTTGCTGAAAAGAGTGCGGCCACAAATCGAAGCTATATCATTGCCTACGGGTTACAGCCTGAGTTGGGGCGGTGAACTGGAAGCTCAAACCAAAGCGCAAAAGGCCTTATTCAGCTCTTTGCCTATGGGCTATCTGGTGATGTTTGTGATCACCGTATTGCTGTTCAGCTCCATGCGTGACGCACTGGTGATTTGGGCTTGTGTGCCGATGGCCTTAATTGGCGTCACTCTCGGTCTGTTGGCGGTGAATGTGCCCTTTGGCTTTTTAGCCTTACTGGGTTTTTTGAGCTTGTCCGGTATGCTGGTGAAAAACGGTATAGTGCTGCTGGATCAGATTAAACTGGAATTAAACCAGGGGCTTGCGCCTTATCAGGCAGTGTATAACAGTGCAGTCAGCCGGGTTCGGCCAGTGTCTATGGGCGCTATTACCACCATTCTGGGCATGTTGCCTTTAGTTACAGACGACTTCTTCGCCAGTATGGCGGTAGTGATTATGTTTGGCCTGGGTTTTGGCACCATACTCACGCTGCTATTTTTACCCCTGATGTACTGCTCCATCTACCGCATCCCCTCCAAAACCTAAATAAAATTGGGGTCAGATCACATTGTTAATAAAACTGTTAACAATGTGATCTGACCCCATTTTTTGGTTTATCTGCGGATAGCACTGGCTTGTAGGGGCTGTTAGTGGTAAAAATTGAGGCGATATGATTTAAAGCCCCGAAAATGGATTTGTTTAGAATGAAAAAACTCGCCCTTTCTCTGGCGTGCAGCTTTGTCTTCTCCGTTACTGCTGCCGACCATTTACCACCTTTGCCCGACTGGCAGGGTGCTACGTTAAGCCTGATTAAACCTGCACAACATCCCTGGGTAACACCGGCTGAAGTGTCTGATTTATCTGAAACTCCTGATTACGAAACCACCATCAAATACCTGGAACGTCTGGCGGCCAGCACTCCTTTAATTAAGCTGGAAGTGATAGGCCAAAGTCCACAAGGGCGCGCTATTTATTTGGTGAAGGCTGGTGCTGATCCCGACATGATAGGACGGGATCATAAACCGGTATTACTGGCTCAGGCTGGTATTCACAGCGGTGAAATTGACGGCAAAGATGCAGGCTTAATGCTGTTGCGTGACATAGTTCATGGCGACAAAGCCGATTTATTAAAAGAAGTAAACCTGCTGTTTATCCCTGTATTTTCAGTCGATGGTCACGAGCGCAGCGGTAAATACAATCGTATGAACCAGCGTGGCCCTGAATTACAAGGCTGGCGTGCCACAGCGCAAAACCTGAATTTAAACCGCGACTATATGAAAGCAGAAGCGCCTGAAATGCAGGCACTGCTGAAGTTACTGAACAGCTATCAGCCGGATCTGTATCTGGATATTCATGTTACAGACGGTGAAGACTACCAGTACGACATCACTTATGGTTTCAACGAACCTTTTGCTGCGTTAAGCCCTAATGCTGCAAGCTGGCTGGCCAGCAGTTACCGCTCTGAAGTTGATCAGGCCTTAACTGCGGCTGGCCATATTCCGGGACCGCTGGTCTTTGCGCATAACAGTGCAGATTTCAGTAAAGGTCTGGCTGGCTCTACTTCTTCGCCACGGTTTTCCAATGGCTACGGTGATTTACGCCATATTCCCACAGTGCTGGTAGAAAACCATAGCTTAAAACCTTATAAACAGCGGGTTTTAGGCACTTATGTGCTACTGGAGCAAAGTTTAAAACTGTTGCAACAGCAAGGCGCTGTACTGAAGCTGGCGAAAAAAGCCGATGAAAATGCCCGACCTCAGCGTCAGGTTCTGGCCTGGAAAACCAGTGAAACGCCAGATTACATCAGCTTTAAAGGGGTTGAAGCAGTTCAGAAAAAAGATCCGATCACAGGCGTGAGCTATCAAACCTGGACAGGTAAACCGCTGAACTACGAACAATTGCCTGTGTATTGGGAAAAAGAGCCTGCCACTGAAATTGAAGTGCCTAAAGCCTACTGGATCCCGCCAGAGCAGCAAGAGATTATCGCTAAACTTGCGTTACATGGTGTGCAATTTACCAGCTTAAAGTCACCAAAAACCATTCAGTTACAGCAACTTACTGCGACATCGCACCAGTTTGCGACCAAACCTTTTGAAGGTCGTTTTGGTGTCAAAGCAGAATTTAACCGTAACTGGCAAAAAATCCGTTTGCCAGCTGGTTCAGTCCGGGTCAGTACTGATCAGCCTTTAGGTGCTTTAGCTGTCGCCTTACTGGAGCCCACAGCGCCAGATTCTTTATTCAGCTGGGGTTATATGCTGGGTATGTTTGAGCGGGTAGAGTACTTTGAAACTTACGCTATAGTGCCGCTGATTGAAACTGCGCTGAAGCAGGATAAAAAGCTCAAAGCGGAATTTGACGAAGCGCTGAAGCAAGACAAAAAGCTGGCAGCCGATCCACAAGCCAAGCTGCAATGGTTGTATCAGCGTTTGCCATACTACGATCAGCATTACCTGAAATACCCTGTCTTAATCGAATAATAAAAATGGGGTCAGATCACATTGTTAATAAAACTGTTAACAATGTGATCTGACCCCATTTTTAGGTTAACCGGCCATTTCTTTGTCATCACTGGTGAAGATAGCGTACTGGTTTTTTCCTGAGCGTTTGGCTTGGTACATCGCCATATCTGCTTGTCTTATTAAAGTTGCGTCATCCACTGGTTTTTTCTGAGGATAAAAGGTAATGCCAATGCTGGCGCTGACTCTAGCTTGCTGCTTCTGCAGGTCGACAGGTTTGCTGGCGCTATTGAGTAAACGTTCGATCAGCGGAATGCACTCGGCTTCGCCTGGTAACTCGGTTAATAAGGCAATAAATTCATCGCCGCCTAATCTGGCGAGGGTGTCGTTTTCCCGCATCACACAGCGCATCCGGTTTGCCAGCTCCACCAGCAAATAATCACCGGCTTCATGACCCAGACTGTCATTCACTGCTTTGAAACCGTCTATATCGATAAAAATCACGGCCATCAGCTGCTTTCTGCGTTTGGCCAGCGCCATGTTTTGCGCAATCCTGTCTTTTAACAACAAGCGGTTTGGTAAACCTGTTAAGGCATCAAAATGGGCAATAAAACGTAGCTTATCTTCCTGAGCTTTTTGCACGGTGATATCAGAAAACAAAGCCACATAATGCACAGCCTGATGCTGAACATCCTGTACCACTGAGATAGTCAGTGCCAATACGATAGATTCGCCGTTTTTACGTTTGCCTTGTATTTCGCCTTCCCATAAACCTGTCCGGCTTAGTTCCTGCCATAAGGCTTCGAAATACAGTTTATCGGATTGCGACGCACCCAACAGCGCCAGATGGCAGCCCAGGGCTTCGGTTTCGGTATAACCTGTAATACGGCAAAAAGAGTGGTTTAAATCCAGAATGGTACCTGTGGCATCGGTGATAAAAATACCTTCACGGGCCTGAATAAACACACTGGCGGCCAGTTCCTGTTTCATTTGCGCATGATGCCGTTCCGAAATATCCAGTTGTGATCCTATCACTTCAGTCACCTGACCACGCTCATCCCGCAAAGCACACAACTGGTTTTCAATACAGATCTGTTGTTGATTCAGCTGTGGTTCGTCCGGATATACTCCAGAATTTGCAGAGTTGCGCAATAAAGTACAGCTGTATTTCAACACTCCAGGATAACCAGCGCTGGCCCAGTCCATAAATTTTTGTACTATCAATTGTTGATTGTCCGGATGCACAGACAAGTTCCACCAATTGGCCAAGCGCATGATTTCCATCGAGCTTTTCAGATACATAGTAAAGCAGTTTGGACTAATGTAATTCAGCCGCATCGTGACAGGGTCAAACGCATAAATAACAGAAGGGCTGCGCTCAATCAGTTGATCCAGCCGTTTAAAGCTCTTTTGCAGACGTTTTTCTATCCAGTAACGCCGGCTTACGTCTGTGCCGAGCAAGACAAAGTCTGAACCATCAGCAGGCGCTCCGGGCAAACGAAACAAATCTGAATCCAGATACAGCTCTTTACCATTGGCCAGCTGAATTTTAAGGCTGAGTACCACAGCTTCATGCGGCTTATCCTGAAGACGTTGCATTGCCGATTGCAGGGCTGATTTCTGCTCAGGATCAGGCAGCCAGTCCATCAAAAACTGTCCTTGCAGGCAGTCTTCATTCAGATGCAAAAGCTTCAGCGCATTGTCATTAAAATGCACAATACGGCCTTGCATATCCAAACCAAATAACAGCACATGAACTGTATTATTCAGCACTGTACTCATCTGTGTTTTTTGTAACATCAGCTTTTGATTCAGCTGTTGCAGTGTGTCATTAACCACTCGAAGCCGGCCGTTTCTTTGTCGGAACACAAAGTACAGAACACAAACTAAGGCCAACAGCAGCAGCATAAAAAACAGTGTTCCTCTGTGATCCGTCCAGCTATGCAGATAGCTGTGTACGCCCGCGTCCTGATAGGGAGGCAAAGCCAGCTCCTGCAAGCTATGTTCAACAGACTGATAATCAGCTGCTACACCAAAGGCTTGAGATAATCCTGAGGCTCTGGCCTGCGATTCCCAGCGCAGCAGCGAGGCCATCATGCGGTTAGATAAAGCCGCAGACACGCCAGGCATCACCAGTACAGGCCAATCGGGGTAAAGGCGGGTTGAACTTTGAACAGGCAGCTCTGCCAGTGCTTGTGTGTTCAGCACCTTCATTTCTTCTGAGCCAATCTGACCTTGTTGGATCATCGTCTCCAGCACGCCACTACGGACAAAACCTACATCCATTTGCTTATTTTTTACCGCGCTAACCACAGCCAGATCTGACGTTAAATGGTGCAGTAAATGGGGATTCAGGCTGAGCCCCAGCTGCTGCAGCTCCTTTAATTGAGCAACATAACCCAGCAGGGAAAAGGGGCCTGTGGCTGCAATCCGGGCTTCAGATATTTTGCTCAAATCACAAAGTGGATTTGACGCCAGACAAAGAATCACACCACCCGACAAATCAAACTGGCCCGAGGCTGTCAAAGTCACCTGACTCAGTAGTGGCGCAGGCAACTCGCTTTTCGCTTTTAATTGCAGATAATGATAAGGATCGGTCAGCAGAAAGTCGGTTTTAGTCTGAATGTCAGTCAACTCCAGATTTGCAGGTTCAATCACAACCAGCTGTACTTCATCCGGCGTCATCTGAGCAGAAAGAAAACTCTGCAAAGCAGCATGATGCTTTTCTGCTTCATGAATGTTATGGGGTGTCAGTATGCCAAAGCGGACAGGTGCAGAAGAGGCCTGCACAGCAGCACAAAACAAAGAGATCAGGCAGATAAGCAGATTTTTCATGAATTCAGCACCAGTTGTCGCAGCGCTGTGGAATTAAATAAATCCAGACTGTATGGCCTGATTTGATCAGTAGTAGGCATAAAAGCGCTCAGCTTCTGCATAGCATTGTGCATAGTGCCGGATCCGGACAGTAGCGACATATTCTGCATTGGGGTTGGATACTGCACACTGGCAAAGTAACTATGGGTTTCGTTTAAAGTCAGATTCCGCCACAGCGCGGTACGCCTGATACTGTCACCGGAAAACAACCGCAGGTGCTGTAGTCCCAGATAGTAACTGTTGAGCAAGCGTGCCGGAATATCATTCAGCCAATCAATCCGGTCTGTACGCACGGCCAGCACCTGAAACATAAATGGCGGACACTGACTGCTGTCAAACAGTCGTGTAGCTCCGGCGCGTTCAATATAGTGAGACACAGGGGGCGAATTTATTGCCGCGTCAATCTGGCCATTTTCCCAGGCCATCAGTTGCTTCAGTTGTGGCAGATAAGCTATGTCTATGTCCTGGCGTTGCAGTCCTGATTTTTGCAGGTAGTGTTCCAGCAATAATTCAGTCACAGCGCGCGACTCCAATGCGATAATTTTCCCTTTCAGTTGCGCTGCATTATTCAGCTCTGGACGGGATAACAGTGCATTGGCACCGCAGGAACGGGCAAGCACCAGGATCACCTGCAAAGGGATCCCAGCTGCCAGACAGGTTAGTACTTCATCCAGCGCCAAAGCAGCTGCATCCAGCTCACCTGACAACATAGCGCTAACCACAGCTTCGGCAGACTGGCTTTTTCGCAGCATCACATCAGTAGGCAGTAAATTGAAATGCTCGCTTAAGTAAAAGGCTTCATGCCCAGGGTGTTGGTAAACCCCAAGGCTAAAAGCTCTTCTCTTGCCGCAGGCCGAAGCCGCAGTCACGAGCAAAGGGCTTGCCACGCACAGCTGTAAAAACTGGCGACGTGTCAAGCCGTGTGAGTTCCCCATAATATTTGCAATCCTTGCAACTCAATGGTTGCTAAATCAAATCCAGCCGAATAACAGACATCCCTTGTTCCTCAGGCATCAGGCTGGGTGGAACTCATTCCTCTATTGTCTTGTCGTGTAAAAACAATACAGCTTAAACACAACACTGTGATAAACAGCACCGCATTAGCAGGTGCCTGTAAATTGAAATCCACCAGGTTATGGATCAACATATGAACAATAGCAATAGCGCAGCCGAAAGCTATGCCTCTGCTGAGTTTATTCTGTTTTAACCTCATGGTTTGCAAATTCAGAAACAACATCCATAACAGCCAGAGCCCAAGCAGCACTGTTAAGGGAACACCCAGTTCAATAGCAAATTGCAGGTATTCGTTGTGAGCGTGATCGTAAAAGGCCGAGTAGTGGCCTGGTTGATAACCCGGAAACACAGTGTAAAAAGTGCCACCGCCATGACCAAACCAAGGGGCATCAGCAACAATTGGCAAGCTGTCCCGTACCACTTCATCCCGTGTTTCCGACGTAAAAGAGGTCTCTTCATAACGTTGTTGTAGCTTTTCAATGCCAAAAATAGAACCTATGGCAATCATATCCAACACAAAAATACTGATCACCAGAGGTTTCAGCAGGGCAGGTTTGTTTTTATAAAACCAGATGGCGTACAAGGAGATCGACAGCAGGGCGGTGAAAAAGGCCGCGTTGCCCATACGGGAGCGGCTTAAGATCAGGCCAATCACCATAATCACCAGAGCCAGACGCAACAGAATTTTGGTGCTGAGCAAAGATTCCAGCACAGTGCGGCTGAAGTTGCGCCAGTTCCACTGCATAGCGCGGCTGGACAATTCGGCCATCAACAGTCCCACACCCAAAGCCAGCGTCATGGCCAGGTAGTTGGCAAAATGGTTTTGATAGACAAAAGAACCACGAGCTCTGTTGCCTTCGGGCACGCCAAAAATGGGTGAAGTTTCAGCGCCCTGTAAATTAAGGATAGAACCATAACTGGCCTGAAATACACCACTGGCAACAATGATGTAGCACAACAGCTTCAAGTGGTTGTCTGTGCGGAAATAACTGCTGATCATCCAGGCAAAAAGGCCATAACACAGAGTTTTTACCCAGAGAATTTCTGTTTGATTCGGATCGACAGTACTAAGCCAGGACACCGGAGACCAGAGCTGCGCAGCAAGCACAGCTAATACAGCGACAAAAGGCAAAAGGCTGAGTTGTTGCCAGAGTCCGGCAAACCAGGGTGAACGGCCACGATAGACTGATATTAAATGCAGGCTGAAAATAATCAGGATCAGAAGTTCAAGAATAGCCCAGGCCCAGGGCCTGTTACTAGCCAGTGGAATAGGACACCAGAACAAAGTGAAACAACACAAGGCACGGATCAGAGTGAACAGATATTGTCGTGTAGCCATCGGGGAGCGCTTTCCATATCGCACCGATACTCAAAATGTATCAGGGTATAAATACTAAGGGCCTTGCGGCCCTCATATTACAGAACAGTTGCAGCTAAATTAGTTGCCTGAAGCAGTACCGCCGCCACCACCTGAGCCGCCGCCAAAGCCGCTACCGCCAGGAGAACCTACAGTACCAGTACCAGCGCCTGCACCAGCTCCACCAGCGCCTTCACCACCACCAGCCGGAGCGCCTGCAGCTGTTGCCTGAGCAACAGTAGCAACGTTCACACCAGGAGTTGCAGCAGCAATAGCAGTGATAGTGTCAGCAGACACACCAGCAGCAGCAGCAGCAGAAGCTACAGCAGAAACAGCTGAATCACCTAAAGTAGCAGCAGCTGTCAGAGCGGCAGCAACTAAAGCTTCTTTAGTTGCAGCATCCGGAGCAGCAGCGATTAAAGCCTGCAGTTGAGTTTCAATACTTTCAGCAGCAGCAGCTTCAGCTTGCTCTTCAGTCATACCCTCTGCCTGATACTGAGCAACCAGAGTTGAATATTGAGCAACAGCAGCATCAACAGCTGAAGTGTCCTGAGCCATCGCAGTAGTGCTGAACAGCGTAGCAGCAAACACCGCTGCGGCAATAGTGTTCATTTTTTTCATATTTAACATCCTTTTTGATTAATTTCTAGGCGAATGAACCAATTCTAGGTTAATGAATGGTTGTGTCAAGACAGTTTTTTTCATCTGTACATTAACTTTTTGTGGTGCAAGCAACCAATTCCCCTGAACCGCGTTCACTCCTGCAGCAAAACAATTATCCATTATTTGTTCACATTCAATATGAGGAGCCAGAACCTTGATCCCTATGCCGTGACTAATCTGACATAAGGTCTTGATAAAGAACTGGTTATCCTGTTCATTGAGTGCAGTAACATAAGCACCGTCAATTTTTACATAGTCTACGTTCAAACCCTGCAAATACTTAAAGGTGGTCATACTGGAGCCAAAACGCTCGATACAAACTTTGCATCTGTTACGCTTAATAATATTCATCAGTGCCTTGGTTTCGTCTGGCGCACGCAAAATAGAGTACTCAGACACCTCAAACACCAGACGAACTTTGCCAGCTAATAGTTGCAGCTCTTTTTCCAGCCACTGCAAAAACGACGCTGAACTGACCGCACCCTGCGACAAGTTAATCGCGTAAGTGTGGCCAGGTTCATTCTGCACTTGCTGCAGAATAAAATGAACAACCTGCTGATCCAGTTGCAGCGACAAACCCTGCTGCTCAGCCATGGCATAAGTTTCTGCCGTCGACAGCTGTGAATGCAGATAATAAAAACGGACGAAGGTTTCAATATACTCAACAGACTTATCCGGATTCACCACAGGCTGTGCCCACAACTCAAAATTACGGTTCTGGATCAAATCTTTGATAACCGCATGCCAAGCCATTCTTCCTTCAGGCTTAATCAGCATACTTTCGTCTTTAATCAGTAAAGGTAAATCCGGTTGCTGCGCACGTTGAATAATGGCGCTGTCTAAAGTGGAAAGGCAGTGGGGCAGATTATCTTCCGGTTCCACCTCCATCAGTACAACTGAGGCAAAACCATTTGGGAAAAATACGCTGTCGAGCAATTTCAACTTAGAACTGAGTTGTTGTACTTGTTGCTCCAGCAATTCAGAGCTGGCATGACTTAAAAAGATAAAATCACTGCCGCCAAGCCGGAACAGCTGGTTATTGCTCATCTGTTCCAAGGCTTCTTTAAACTCTTTTACAGCCAATAAAATATATTGGTCTGCAGCTTCAAAACCCTGCCGGTGATGCACTTCGGTAAGTGAGTGCAAACTCATCATGCCAATATGCAGATGTAAGTCATGGGCTTTTTGCTCTGTTTTTTCCGCAGCGAAACGTTGTTCCAGCAGCCTTCTGTTACCAAGGCCTGTCAGCATATCGGTAAATACTTTTACCTTTAGCTCGTCAGCCTGCAGGCTAAGCGATTTAAAACTGCGCTGAATATTAGCCACCATCGCATTCATGGCTTTTACCACGGAACGAAGATCAGTCGTAAAAGGTAGCTTTTCCTGTTGTAAAAAATTCTTCTTACCCACTTCCTGCGCCTGCAGTTCAATGCGGCGTAAAGGGCTCAGCACAGCAAAAACAATCAGCTGAATAAAAAGCGCACTGAATAAAGTGATCACTGCAATGCTGTAAAAGCTTTGTCTGGCTTGTTGCCATAAGGTTTTATAAGCAATACCTGGATTGGACTGAATAGATAACACCCCGGCTACCATCCAGCCGTTATTCACTTCACTATTCTGGAAAGGCGGCGACAATGGAAAAAAGGCCACAAACCATTCGGGCACTTCATCGTATTCAATAGGATTTTGCCGCTTAATTTTGACTTCGCCTTGAGCGGTCTTAAATTCCAGCTCGGCGTAATAACCTGAATCAAAAATAGCACTGACCATAGTCTGAGCTATCACCAGATCCGGGTCGTCCATATAAGCCGACATCGACAAACCTAAACTGGTTGCTGCATCCTGAGCATGAGATTTCATCTGAGTATTCAGATAATTTTGTGTGCTTTGTACAGAAATGTACAAACTAAACGAAAAGGTAAATAAGGCCACCAGCACTATGAGTAAGTGCAGCTGTGTCCTTAAAGAAATACCCGGGAGTTTCCTCCACCATTTATGAGCCATAACAGTTACATTCCCTTTTCAATTCTGTTTAGCAAATCCTGCCAGTTCGAACCGCCTGTTTTACCTTCTACTTTCCGGCCCAGCCCTTGTGCTTTTGCCAGCCATAACCCTTCAGCGTTAAAGCCATAAATAGGTTTCAGATCCGGTCTGCGGGTTGCAGGCTGAACTTTTTTTATCAGATTGTCTAGAACCAAAGGCACAGAGTCTTCAGTTTCCATATAAATAAGCACCATATGAGGCTCATTTACTGACAACGCCCTGACATACATAATCCGCAGTTTAGTATCAGGTACACCCATAGCCCGCAGGGACACATATTTTGCTACAGCAAAGTCTTCACAGTCGCCAGCCGCAGTGCCAAGTGATTCAAGTGGGGTAGCCCAATAATCAGTCTGGCCCCAATGCTTTTGATCAGACTCATACCGAATCTGATCATTAAAAAACTTGTTTACTTTATTTACCCGCACCCAGTCGGATTCCGACTTACCTTCTTCAAGCAAATCCCGCCATAACTCTACCCGCCCCAAAGCCGCATCGCCGTACTGAGTGCGAATAGTCTCCAGCATCTCCGGCTTAAACACCGGCAGCAGATAGCTGGCGTTGCTAAAGACAGATATGGAAAGAGACAGCAGTGCTACAACAGCATACTTGTGTAGCATAAACCTCCCGGCACAACCTGAAGCGCATCTGACATTAGCATTCAATCAGGCTCCATCCATGACAACATACTCTGTCTAATCCGCATTTACTGCGTGTTAAAAAGAAGCTTTGTGTTAAGTGAACCAGATTTGGTTGAAAAAGATACATTAATTTGCCACTTTCTGCCTGACTTGCCAAGGTGCAAGACCATGAATAATCAATAACCGAAACCCGTGCATTAGTTTGGGGCGATTATGCACCAATATGACACAGGGTGTCGGAGCGAATTACGGTAAAATATAATCATATTTATCATAATTACCATATTTATCAAATGTCAGCTATCAAATTTAATGTTTTTTACTGGCATAAGAAATGCTTTGCTTTGTTAACCGCGACATCCTGTTGTATATTCGGGCGGGCTTTTTTAACTCTACTGTCACACTGTGGCCTTAAAGTGAAGTTACAAAAGCTTTAGTCCGACAGAGGAATAAAGCGCTAAAGGCATGGAATGGCCTTTGCTGAGTAGTTGAGCGAACATCCATAGTTTTATTATAACTTTCGATTCAGCAACACTAAAAAGAGGGAATTTGATATGCAAGCACCTGGCATTCGTAAGGTAACCAGAGCCGTTATACCTGTGGCAGGCCTCGGCACCCGCATGTTACCTGCAACTAAAGCTATTCCTAAAGAAATGCTGCCAGTGGTGGATAAACCTCTGATCCAATATGTGATTGAAGAGGCAGCAGCTGCCGGCATTACTGAAATAGTGCTGGTTACCCACAGCAGTAAAAACTCCATTGAAAACCACTTTGACACCAGTTTTGAATTAGAAACCCAGTTAGAAAAACGGGTGAAACGTTCATTGCTGGACGAAGTGCGTTCTATCAACCCTAAAAGTGTGACTGTGATTTCTGTGCGCCAGCATATAGCCCTTGGCCTTGGTCATGCCATTTTGTGTGCGGCGCCAGTGGTAGGTAAAGAACCTTTTGCGGTGTTATTGCCCGACGTACTGATCGACAAATACCGCAGCAACTTAAGACAAGACAACCTCAAAGCCATGATCAACAGGTACGAACAAACAGGTGCCAGTCAGATCATGGTAGAACCTGTGCCTCGTGAGTTAGTCAGCAGCTACGGTATTGTCGATTTAGCAGGCCAGCCAATAGAAGCAGGGCATTCGGTCAATCTGAAAGCTATGGTTGAAAAACCAGAGGCTGACGACGCGCCTTCTAATATGGCTATTACAGGCCGTTATGTATTGTCGCCAACAGTGATGGAAATTTTAAGTTTTACCCAACCAGGTGCTGGCGACGAAATACAGTTAACCGATGCTTTAGCACAACTACTTACTGAAGAAGCCATGGAAGCCTACCGTATAGTAGGGCGCAGTCACGACTGCGGCAGCAAACTGGGTTATTTAGAAGCTATAGTAGATTACGCTTTAAAAGACCCAAAACTGGGCGCTGATTTTGCGGCTTTATTAAAAAAGATGATGACAGGCACTCCACTTAGTTTAATTGCCTGATCTGCTGTAGGTGCGGGGTTTATTCCCGCCCGCAAAACGAAACCAAATAGTGGTGGGGAATTCAACCTCCAGATAATGTAGGGGCGGGGTTTACCCCCGCCCGCAAAGAATTAAGTACGGCAGGTTTAAAAGCCATACAAATAAAAGGGAAAGGGAATGAAGATTAGTATTTTTGGTACGGGTTATGTTGGCCTGGTTACCGGTGCTTGTTTGGCTGATGTAGGCCACGACGTTATATGTGCAGATGTAAATCAGGCAAAAATTGACGGCTTAAAACAAGGCATTATTCCCATCTACGAACCTGGTTTGGAAAACGTGGTAAAAACCAACGTCAGCCAGGGTAATTTGCGTTTTACCACCAGTGCTGAAGAAGCTGTGCAACATGCTGAAGTGATCTATATAGCAGTAGGTACACCACCAGACGAAGATGGCTCGGCCGACTTGCAGTATGTAATGGCTGTGGGCAACACCATAGGCCAGTTGATGCAAAGCTATAAAGTGGTAGTCAATAAAAGTACAGTACCAGTAGGCACGGCCGACAAAGTCACAGCTGTGATCCAGCAAGTTTTAAACGAACGCGGCTTTCTGGCTGAGTTTGATGTGGTATCCAACCCCGAATTTTTAAAAGAAGGCGCAGCAGTAGCAGATTGCATGAGACCAGATCGCATAGTAATAGGTACCAGCTCTAAATTTGCCGAAGACATAATGCGCGAAGTGTATGCACCTTTTAACCGCAACCATGACAAAGTAATAGTGATGGATGTACGCAGTTCAGAGCTGACCAAATACGCTGCCAACTGCATGTTAGCCACCAAAATCAGCTTTATGAATGAAATGGCCAATATTGCCGAGCGGGTAGGGGCTGATATTGAAAACGTGCGTAAAGGTATAGGTTCAGACCCCCGCATTGGTTACCACTTTATTTACCCTGGCTGCGGTTATGGTGGCAGCTGTTTCCCTAAAGACGTGCAGGCATTAGCACGCACTTCAGAACAATTTGGTTACGAGTCAAAAATCCTTAATGCGGTAGAGCAGGTAAATAACACACAAAAATACAAACTGTTTGAACTGATCTGCAAGCATTACGGCGTATGGCAGCAAGCAGCCAAAGGTGACATAAAAGATATTCTGAAAGGCAAAACTTTTGCACTTTGGGGCCTTGCATTTAAACCGAATACCGATGATATGCGTGAAGCGTCAAGCCGGGTATTAATGGAGAACTTATGGTTGGCCGGAGCTACAGTAAAAGCTTACGATCCTGAAGCTATGGAAGAAACCCAGCGTATTTATGGCAACAGAGCTGACTTAGTCCTCTGTGGTACTAAAGAGGCAGCAATCAACAAAGCCGATGCGCTGGTTATTTGTACTGAATGGAAAAATTTCCGTGCGCCAGATTTTAATGCCATAAAAGAACAGATCAGTGATGCAGTTATTTTTGACGGCAGAAATTTGTTTGAGCCTGTAACAGTGCATCGTAATGGTCTGGCTTATTATGCGATAGGTCGTGGTGATACTTTAAAAGTGGCTGGTATTTAAACTATGAAGTATTTAGTTACAGGAGCGGCTGGCTTTATTGGTAGCCGTGTAGCAGAAGAATTGGCTTTATTAGGCCATGACGTAATTGGCTTAGACAACTTAAATGACTACTACGATCCAAACCTGAAACTGGCGCGCCTTAAACGTATTGACAGTTTGCTTACTGAACATAGTAAACAAGATAACTTTCGTTTTCTGAAAATGGACTTGGCCGACAGAGAAGGCATAGCTTCACTTTTTGCCACGGAAAAGTTCCAACGCGTAATACATTTGGGTGCCCAAGCTGGTGTTCGTTACTCCATCGATAATCCAATGGCTTATGTAGATTCAAATCTGGTTGGTATGATGACCATACTGGAAGGTTGTCGCCACAACAAGGTTGAACACCTGGTCTATGCCTCCAGCAGCTCTGTTTATGGTAACCAGGAAAAAGTTCCATTTTCTGAAGAAGATAGGGTAGACCATCCAATATCTCTTTATGCTGCCACCAAAAAAGCCAATGAATTAATGGCGCACACTTATAGTCATTTATATCAGTTGCCAACCACAGGACTTCGGTTCTTTACCGTATACGGGCCTTGGGGGCGGCCAGATATGGCACCTTTTAAATTTACCAAGGCTATTTTGGAAGGCCGCTCAATTGATGTGTATAACCACGGCAAGCTGAGACGAGATTTTACGTATATAGATGATATTGTTGAAGGCGTTGTTCGCGTCCAGGATCGTATCCCTCCTTCAAATTATACAATTTTTAATATAGGTAATAATCAACCTGTGGCGTTGGAGGATTTTATTCGAGCTATAGAGACAGCAACAGGTAGGAAAGCTATTAAAAATTACCTACCTATGCAAGCTGGGGATGTGGAGCAAACATTTGCAGATGTTAATTGCCTAAAGTCAACAACTGGATTTAAACCTCAAATAGAAATACAGAACGGCATAAAGCTATTCTGTGATTGGTATATGGATTTTAAAGGATGATTATGAAAAATGTATTAATTATTGGTCGTTCAGACCATGATAACTTCGGTGATTCTTTAATGTTCATGTTTTATATAAAGAAATTGATTGAAATCAATTGCAAGCCATTCATATATAAACCATCTCGAATATTTATGAAACGTATATTTGATGAAGGGCTGACCTGTCAGGTGTTTGATCCACAGGTTGATAAGATAGATCAGGCTTTTTTTATTGGTGGTGGATATTTTGGTGAACCTGATATTGGTGCTGGCGCTTGGTCGGAAAGGTTTTTGAAAGAAAGATTCTTTTTTGATGCTGCAAATTTTCTCATCGAAAACAAAATTAGATATTATATTCATGGGGTTGAAGTGGGGCCACTGAGTAATGTCGACGTGTTAGCACAGGTTAGGTTTATATTAGGTAATGCAGAAAATGTAGTGGTTAGAAACTTAAATTCTCAGGATTTCTGTAAAAAATATCTCAATATTGATGTAAATTTCTGCAGGGATGTTGTCCTATACGAGAGCAGCCATTACTGTCAAGATTCTGCTTCAAGATCTGAATTAATATTGCATGCAACAGGAAAGTTTTTAAAGAAAAATCCGGTTTCTTGGATATTTAGACGAAAGATTGTTAGCTACGTAAAATCAAATAATATTACCAGTATAAAAATACTTTTTGATCAATCTGAATATTCCGAGTTACAAGCCAGGGCTGTCCTGTTTAAAAATCAGTTAGAAACATCTATAAGCTGTATTGTAGAAATTGTTGAATATACTGGTGTTAGTAATGTTATAAAGCACGTTAGATCTGGTGATAGACTTATTACATCAAAACTACATTTAGGTATGGTAGGTCTGAGTGTCGGTTCCCAAGTTCTATGCATTTCTGATATGCCAAAGAATAAACGATTCTATAGTGAAGTCTTTGCTGGCTTAGGTATTATTAGTCTTACTCAAGCAATAATGCCTTGGTTCAAAATTAATCAAAAATATTATGCGAACACTCGATATAGCGACAAAGATCAACTTGAAAGCTCTAGAAGTAACATTCGTATTTTTGAGGAATTTGTTAGTTAATGGTCTACATGATTTTTGTAATGATAGCATTGGCATTTGTGATTCTGACCTATAAGAAAGGGGGGATTGTCAACGGATCTTTCTTCTGTGCATTTTATTGCTTTGGTTGCATGGTAGCTATAATGACAGTTGAGTTATTAGAGCTTGAAGAAAAAGATATGATGTATTCAGCGATGCCTCTCCCAATTTTCTCAGATGTTATAACGACTGTGCTTGCTATATATCTTGCTTTTATAGTTATATCATTCTCTCTTGTTCCTAATAGGGGTTTAAACAGATCGTCTGACGTGTTTTTATATTTTAGGCAGAAGTTGAATTTTCTTAGCGGCAGGATAATGTCAGATAGAGGGGTTGTATATTTAGGTGTGGCATTGCTGATATTTTTTGTTTGTAATGCTATTCATCTATCTTCGATAGATATAGATCTATTGTTATCTAATAACTACTATTTACTAATAAAAGAGCCTGATCTGATAGGCTTAGACAGTAGCGCAGGCCGCGTCTACCATTTAGCATTTAGGTATCTTGGGTTTATATTTTTTTCTATTGGGTTTATAGCATTAAACAGAGGGCGATTCATTCTGGCAGCTATGATATTTTTGGTATCATTGTATCCATTTATCTTTCTACTTGCAGGGAATTCGCGTTGGGCTCCAATGTATTTTAGTGTTGGTATCATCCTTTTCTTTATCGAAAGAAAATATATAACTTTAGCTGTAATGATTGTACTCATGTACATGTGTATGGACAAGGTATTGATTGGGCGGGAGATGTATTATCATGGGCTGAATCACTTGTTTGATCATTTTTATGTAGAGCGTACTTATGGGGTTGTAGCTAGCTTGTTATTCATGTGCCTTAACGTATTTGAAGGGGCTATGAATCTAGGTAACACATTGCTTAATGATCCAAAATTTGATCAGCGATACATTAATTTATCATTTTCTCCATTCTTCTCATTTATGGATGGCTTTGATTTAATCAGAGATGATCTCAAGCACAAATGGGCTCCTAATGTTCCAATGTCCTCGGTAAGTGAGTCTTACCAGTTTGGCTTAGTCTATTTTACTCTATTCTTAGCTTTATATTTTTACTTGATGAGGAAAATAAATGTAATGGCGGTTAAGAAACTGACTGCTCCTTTTTTAGTTGTCTTTATTCTATTTATTTATGTTTCTTTAGGTATCCATACATACTCAATCAGAACATTTTGGAAGCTAATGATCTTTATGCTGATATTCATCTATGTTTCTGAGAAAAAAAATGCTTAAACTAATTTTTGGAGCGTCAGTTATAAATGGTATTGGACTGTTGTTTCAAACCATATTATTTTTTCTCGCAGCAGCGACACTCGTAATATCTGATTTTGCAACGTTTTCATTTGTGCTGGCTACATCTGTATTTGCATCGCAGGTGCTAATGATAGGTTATAGCCAAATTGCTACCAGAGTTTTTGCGAAAGATGTGTTAATGGGAAACACTTTTTTGTCTACATTAATGTGCGTTCTTAATCTCATTTTGATAATTCTGTTAGTGTTTTCTTACATTAATTCTTTTGATGCTGGTGTATATTTGTCGGTTATATGTTACCTGTTTGCACTTAAATTTTTGTTTAAACGAGTGGCTATGGGTATTGCTCTGACTCCGCTTTTTATATTTTTAGACGAGGTGGTTTGGGTTATATTGCCATTCTTATATCTCTTATTTGGTTCCGAGTTAACCGAAGTTTTTAATTCGTTGCTAGCTGGCTTATCCATAAGTTTAGTTTTGATGTTTTTATATCTTAGAAGATCTAACGTTAAATTTTATTTATTATTCGACTTTGCCCTAATTAAATTTTATTTCTACCAGGCCGTTGCTATTTTTGTATTCTTGGCTGGTAGGCTTTCAATGAATCGGTTAGATGTTCTAGTTGTAAAACAGTCATTTTCTGAGCTTGATTTTTCTGCATTCTCTTTGGCGCACAGAGCTTCATATATAATAACTTTTGTTCCATTAATTATTTCTTCATTGTATTCAGGGAGAATATTGAAGATGTTTGAGAATAGTGATAGTGATGGTATTGCTGCGTTAAGGCGTAAATCATTTTTCATTTCCGTAGGGTTTGCATCAATTTTCTTTCTTACTTTCTTTATTATAGGTGACGAGATATTAAAGTTGTACAGTGATGGTGTTTTTTATCCTTATTACCTGATATTTTTATTATTATTTTTCGCCCAATTTATATTTTCGTTTAATGGGTTGGATCAATCACTTATCATTTTAAGTGGGAGAGCCAAGTCTTATTCTTACATAACCGCAGGGTGTGCCGTGATTTTTATTTCCTTAGCGTCGTTTTACTCTGATAGGCTCAGCTTGATTCATGTCACTTTAATTTCAGTATGTTATGCTATTCTTTGTTACATCATGTTGTCTTACAATATTAAAAAATTAATTATAAGTTTGAGTGGCGCCAATGAATTCAAATGAATTTTCCCCTGGTGTTATTAACACGTTGTCGTAATCAGGCTCTTTTAATTGGCATATTTTATTTTGTAACTATTAAATTGTACGTTTGACGGATGTCTTTTAATATTTTTAGATTTTTGTAGTTTGATAGACGATGTCTGATTCACGTTTTATTGAAAGTGATAATTAATGGAGATATTATTATGAGGGCTATAGTTACCGGCGGAAGCGGTTTTATTGGTAGCTTTTTATGTAAAAAACTTAGTGAACTTGGAATGGATGTGTATAATTATGATATCAAAGAACCTGTCTTGACATCATATTCGAATTTTGTTTTTGGTTCAATTTTGGACAGGAACAGACTCTTTGACGTTTTCAATGAGGTTTTGCCACATTATGTATTTCACTTAGCCGCAAAAGCAGATGTCTTTGGTAAGGTTATTGATGATTACAGTGTCAACGTAGATGGTACTTTAAATGTTATAGATGCTTGTAAATCTTGTGGCTCCGTAAAACATTTTTTGTTTACTTCAACTCAGCTAGTCAACAAACCTGGCGTAATGAATACTACAGGTGAGATATATGCTCCATTAGATGAGTTGTATTCTCGAAGCAAGGTAAATGCAGAGATATTAATTAAAAATGAAGTAGATGAATTTTCTTGGACTATTTTTAGGCCAACAAATATATGGGGGCCCTACCATCCAAGGTTTCCTAGTCAAATATGGCGCTATATTTCGAAGGGGTGGTATATACATCCCAATGCTGAAATTATCAGATCGTATGGATACGTTGAGAATATTGTTTTCCAAATGGCATCGGCAATTCAGGTTGAACCTGCCTTGGTAAATCATAAAATTTTCTATGTAGGCGATAATCCGATAGATTCTGCACAGTGGGTTGATGCATTTTCCCATGCGTTATGTGGAAAGCCAGTTAGAAAATTCCCACTTACAATACTTAAATTTATTTCACAAGTTGGAGAGCAATTGAAGAGGTTAGGAATTCCGTGTCCTATCTATATGGATAGATATCGCAGTATGACTTCAGATTATATTGTTCCAATGGAGCCAACATTTTCAGTTCTTGGTCAAGGACCTTATAACCTTCAGCAAGGTGTAGATCGAACTGTTTTTTTTGTCAAAAACGGTGAATTAGATGAATGATATCACCTTGATTTTGGGAGCGCTCCCACCGCCAATGGGAGGCGCAGCTAAGAATACAAAAATCATAGCTGATGAAGTATCCTCTATAACTCGGACTACTGTATTGAATACGTCAGTTGGTGCTTTTGCCCATGATAGGACATTCTTATACCACATAAAAAGAATATTAAAGACCTTAGTCTGTTCTACAAAGATTGTTTTTAATTCGATGCATAGTAAAAAAGTTATTTATATCGTCCCTGATGGAGGCTTGGGTCTTCTATATACCATTTTGTACTCTTGTGTTTCTCTTATATGTAGATTTAAAGTTATTTTTCATCATCGAACATTTCTTTATATCGATCATAAAAATAAATTGATGAATTTCTCATGTAAATTACTCGGTGATAGGTTAAGTCATATATTTTTATCTGAGGGCATGCGTGATGGCTTTTCCCGTAATTACTCTTTAGGTGCAGGGGCTATTATTTCTGACAATGCAAGATTTGTTAACCCGGAGAGTATTGATAAAAGTATTTCGGATGGAATAATCTTAGGTTATTTGTCAAATCTATGTGACGAAAAGGGTTTTTATGAAGTATTAGACACATATTCTAGACTTAGAAGTTTTAACATCAATGTCAGGTTAATTATTGCTGGTGCGCCAGTGAATGAATCAGTCAAAGCTGATTTAGATAAATTCCTAGAAATGTATGGAGCCTCTGTTGATTATTTAGGTCACATCGAAGGCGAGAAAAAAGCAGACTTTTACAGAAGCATTAATTACTTTCTTTTCCCAACAAAATTCAAGCAAGAGGCTCAGCCTAATGTTGTTTATGAAGCTATGTCAAAGAGCTGTGTTTGTATATGTTGGGGGAGAGCATGTGTCCCTGAAATGTACTCTGTAAAATCAGGCTTAGTGGTTCCTGTCAGTAGTGACTATGTTGAGCAAGCATGTAGTTTTATAATTTCATCAAATACAGATGAAATTTATAAACGGTACTCGAATCATACCTACGAAGAGATTGAAACTAAAAGGAGAAAATCTGTTGAACAATATAGCGTCATGATTGAGTTTATTACTGGCAGAAATGAAAAGGAGATAAGGTAATGAGACATTCATTTCTTATCTATAGTCTAAACTATTCTCCTGAATTAACTGGAATTGGAAAATACAATGGAGAATTAGCTCCTGCGCTGGCCTCCCACGAGATTGATGCATTTGTTTTGACCGCTCCACCTTATTATCCCGAGTGGTCTATATCAAAACCATATACCAATTCTTACTCAGCAGGGCGAGACGAACAT
>Ga0180008_1000537_pt1 | contig 30936 bp, 55 predicted proteins | sample MM_PW_MetaG_FD_121121 | JGI IMG/M metagenome (GOLD analysis project Ga0180008, IMG submission 121121) | Groundwater microbial communities from the Aspo Hard Rock Laboratory (HRL) deep subsurface site, Sweden - MM_PW_MetaG | ecosystem: Environmental > Aquatic > Deep subsurface > Groundwater... | reverse complement strand
GATTCCATCGCCGGAGGTATAGCCACGGCTCGTTCTTGTCCTCAGGATTCGTTCGAATGTCCTCGATCTCATCAAACTTGACTACTGCAAGCCGCACGTCGCCTTTAGAGCTCTTGAAAAAGACGGGGAACAGGTTCGCGTCGATCCACAGGTCCTTCTCAGCCTTCGTCATCGCGATAACCGATGTGAGCTGCTTCTGATTCTTCTTATCCGTGAGGAACGACTGCACGACCTCGTCAACCAATGGATGCGCGGCCTTGATCGTGATGCCCTGACCGAACACGTAGTTCGCTTGAGTGTCTACCGCACGTTTGACGAGCGGGTTCTTCATGTAAAACAGGAACGACTCATGGCAGATCTTCCGAAGACCATCACGCGTGAATTCCTTCTCATCCGCGCCGGAGAGCTTCGACCAGCCGCGATCCTCAAGCTCAAGCTCAAGCTCGACAATGCGCTCCTCGAAATTGGCTTGCTGGATGCGTAGAGCTTCGGCTAGTTCTGCAACAGTTCGCTCTTCAGTCATCAGGTTCCTCACGTCCCCCAGGCATATTCATAGCGGACCACGTGCTTGCCACATACGGGACATAGGCCCTTCCCAAGAGATACATACCGCCGCACGAATTCTGCGAGCCGCATCGTACCGAGCGGCGCTTCGCACGATTCGCAGAATCGCATCCGTCGTTGTCGATCTTCGTTTGCCGGGCGGCATTTGGCGGCCCGCTCCATCAGGATGATCTCTCCATTGCTTGTCCGCCGCGCCATCAGTCCCTTGCATTCACTGCACCCTACGACGTCCTGAGGCCACCCCTTCTTGCTGATACTTTGTAGGCGCACCGTCTCATGCGTGCATCTCTTGCCCGTACCCCTATATGCAATCGGAATCACCATCTCACGCCTCCTTGCTGAATCCCAACCGCTCTAGGAATTCGGCCATCGTGAATTCGCGGAACTCATCGCCTACTTCGACGCGGACCTCCGCGCATGACCACTCCACCGCCCTCGTAGACTTGTCAATCCTGATCAGCCAACCGTATGCAACCTCGGCTTTCACGCTGCCAACCGGTTCCATCTCACGCCTCCTTGTCCCTGCAACACTTCTTCCACTTCTTCCCCGAGCCACACGGGCACGGCCCATTCCGCCCTGGTCCCGGCTCCGTCACTCGCATACCCGGAGTATAGCGGATCTTAGGGGCTCTGCATAGAGCCACCGCTGCGCGTCGCCGCTTGCTGCGCTTGCTCTCGCCACGACGGCTACGGAAGACCACCTCACGCATCGCTTGGCCTCTGCGGTTACTCGCTGGGCCGCTCATCGCTAGATGGCTCCCCCTGCGCCTCTCGTGGTGTCACCCTCGCCAGCAGATACGTCAATCCCGTGTTCCCGTGGTCGTTCGATCGGTTCTTCATGCTGCCTCCTCAATTCACCGAGCCGCTCATTCAGCCCCCTCAAGCCAATCCCCGCGCAATTCCCCGAACATAGTCCCATATTCGATTGCGCCCTTGATTCTTGCATATCCTCGGATCGCGCCCGGATCGCCCCCATCATGTAGAACGCGGGTCACTTCGCTGGCGACTTCCTCGAGTATCGCGTCGTCCATCTCCTCGTCGAGCCGGACTGCTGCCCCTGGAGACAGATATCCAGCGGCGGCTTTTAGCATGATCTGAGTCACATCAGGATCCACCTCAAACTGTAAGTCTACTTGCACTTGCACGCGTTTGCCCATGCCTGCCTCCTCAACTCACCGAGCACGGCGGCCTTGGCACCGGGTTCGCCATGTACCGCGCCGTGATCCCCTCATCTGCCATCTTCTGCGCCGCTGTGCCGTCCATCTCAAACGCGACGAGCAGATTCGGCTGCCCTGGATCGATGATCGGCATCTCGATCGGCACCATCGCCCCGTTCACAATCTGGATGCCGACTCGGAGTCTGTCCGTGTTCCAAAACGAAAACCGCTCGCCGTTGACATCGACAGTGTACGCCGTGCCATTCGGCGTCGTGGTGATCCCGACTACGCTAACCGCGGCTTGGAACATCGGACTCCTCAATGCGCCTTGCGAGCACACACAGCTCGGCCCCAAAATCCCCCGTGTCCAGATCTCCTTGGCGATACATCAGCGTAATTCGTCCGCAGACCCCGGCAAGGCTCAATTGGTCTATGCCTTCCGATCTGGCGAGAACTTCATCTTCATTCACCATCCCGCCTCCTTCAGTACCTACGCTAACCTGGGCTTGGAACATCAGGAAACGGCCTCTAGCAGCAACTCCGAGAGCTTGAAAGCGCGCACGGAAGCGCCACCATGCAGCCCGTCCAGGCTCCCTGCGTCGACGATGTAGACATCGCCCGCCGGAGTGCCCCCGCTTAGCCAAAGCAAATACAGACCTATCCGCTCGCACCGATCGTACAACGCCTGGCTCCCGATTACGTTGAACATCACGCCTCCTCAGTGCCGCGCCTGATCTTGCGGGGAGCGAGCAGCACGGTACAGGCCGGGTCGAACAGCCTCTCCACCGTACCGACAAACCTTCGGGGATTGCAATCCCCTCTGGCCCGCTGCGCAGCGATTCTACCCGCTCCCCACAAAGCCGCCTCCCCAATACCGCGAAATGCCTTCATTCTGGCGCGCCGGGCTCCGGAATTGCACCGGGCTCTCTCGCTTCGTATCCCAGCCTCAGAGGACTCTGGGTAGTCCACGATCGCATCGCTCCCTATGCTTCCGGCGCATATCAGTACCGCGAAATGTCCCGCTCATCACTATACACCACACGCTCCCTCTCTTCCAAGGGCGCGCCCTCCAGCGTGTGTGCCGCGTACCGAGCACAATCGGGCAGGTCGTCATACGCCTTGATCGGGTTCTCCGCCCCGTCGACGACCTTCCCCGTTACAGGATCGGTGGGCCAACGATACTTGGCCATCTGATCGCAGAACACCGGGCACCGACCCCGCATCACCTTCCATCGGCCCGCCTTGATCAGGCCGGTCAGCGTGATGATCCCGGGCCGGACTGCGTTGTCCGCCTTGTAAAACGGGCCGCACCCGTGCGCAGCGAGATTCACCACGTCGGTGAGCCGCGCCGGGTCGTAGAGCCAGCCCTGATTGACGCCCTCTTGTGGGGCCAACAGCTCCTCAGCGTACTCCTCCGCTGACTGTACCACCTCGTTGTAGTACTCGTTGTAGACGTAATAGGTGCCGCGATTCCAGGCGATGAACAGCGCCCCGTACTGCACGGCAGGGTCAACGACCGTGTAAGTCGGCCAGTCGCTCGGCACGTCAAACGGATCCACGTAGCACTGATCCCCGAAGTCGGGATAGACGAGGCCGAATGGCTTGCGAAACTTGCCGAGGTAGGACATCTCAAACAGCCACGTTGGGAGCGTCAACCGGGCGCGCTCCATCTCCTCTTTCGGGTAGAGGGGGTTCGCCGTTGATGGTGCTTCGATCACTACGATGTCCTTTGCCCCTTCCGCCCACGGCTTGTACAGGCTCTCATAGTACCAGCCCATGTTCGTTGGGTAGCCGGTGAACAAGACGGGCGCTTGGTAGAACGCTGTCCGGCGCATGATGATCGGCCAAATGGTCGCCTTCATCTCGGACGGTTCATCCAAGACCGCGCCCCGAGCGTGTTGGCCCTCGATGCGATACGGCTTCTCCGCCGAACGCAAGTAGATATTCCCGCCTGTCGGGAGTTCGTATCGTCGACCGCTGATATGGTAGTGGCCTTCGAGATTCGTGCCACTGAAGTGCTCCCTCAAAACGGGAAGGATCATATCGTTCACCATATCACCAGTGCAGCCGATCGCCAGATACCGAGCGCCATTACCATTACCCGCAACGTGATCTCGGTTGATCAGGTACGACAACCAGGGCGGAATCCACCACGTCTTGCCAGCTCCGGTCCCACACAGCATGACGATGTACCGGATGGCGCGGTCAATCGCATCCAGCGTGGCATCCTGGAACCAGTGCGCGGTGATCGGCTCTTTGGCGGGCGCTTCAGTTGTCACTTGGCGGGCCTCACTCCTCTCCCGGGGCGCTCCTTTATCCTAGCCTGAAGATTACTCACACAGGAGCGGAGCGAGGTGAGAGCGATGCTCACAGCGTTCGATCGGCCCCGGAATCGCTCCAGGTACTCCAGCGCGTGCTCTGCATCAGCCATGGCCGAGTCTGCGAGTTCTCGCTCCTCGACGAGCTTGTCCATCAGATGATCCAGCGAATCGCTCAGTTCCTCGATCTCCTTTTCCGCCTGCTCTAGGTTCATGCCCACCCTCCTCTCCCGGCTCGGCAGCCTCCAACGGCAGGGCGCGGATGGCCTTCGCCACGCTTCCCGCTGGACAAAACCATCTCCCTGCCTCTACCGCACATCGCTCCCGCATTCGCTCCGCCGCCTCGCGCTGCGCTGACGCTCTTGCCGCAAGGCAGATCTGCCCTATCCGCGCGCCGATGACTTCAATGGCATCAGGGAGCCGTGCCACTGAGATCATCTTCTCAGCCTCTTCCACGAGCCCCTCGATTGGGGACTGCAATATCTCCTCCGCCGTCATCTCAGCCATCGTCGATCACCCCCGTGCTGCTCTTTAGCCGCTTCTCCACATCTCCCGCCCAGTGATCGCCGTGCGCATTTTGCGCGTCAAGTCGCTTTGACATTCCGGGCAACTTCGATCATCCCATCCATCGCTCTTGCCATTCGAACGCAGCGATGCAATAGATTCCGTCAGCATCGCGCCTCCAGCATTTGACTCCTAGCCAGAACAGGATGAATGCTACCGCCCTCTTGATGTGCCCGCTCGTCTCATCCATCGTCGGCCTCCTTCAGCAGCGCCGCAAGCCAGCAGTCGTCCCCATGTCGCCCCGCATCTTTTGGCGATTCGCACACTGGGCACTCAGGCCCGAGAGTCCCCATGCACGCCCACTCGATCTCCCGCAGCTTCTCCCGATCGACCGGGACGAAATCATCCGGCCAGAACAGCGGCATCCATGCTACCGGCGGATCGTCGGTGATGTCCTCATACCCGAAAACCGTGAACAAAGCACCATCGCGCCACTCGCAGATCATCCACGTCGCATCCGCGCGCCAGCCGAGGAATGGCACGTGCTTCGACTCAGAGCCCATCGGATAACAGGCAACGCCAACCTTCCCGCTCGGCGAGGAGGTAAGGGCGGCTTCCAGCCCCTGCTTCATGCTGGCGAGGGCCTGCATTTCACCAATGCGTTCAGGCTCGATCATCTCGTCTTCCGGGCACCATATGTCTTCGATCCGCAAAGCCGCTTCGATTGCCGCATCCTTCGCCGCGATCCTCGCCTCCAGGGCGGCAAGACATGCGCCCGCCTCATCTGCTAGCCAATCCCGCCAACCAGGCTCACTGTCATCCTTCTCGCGCCATCGCGTGATCAACTGCCTAATTGCCTCACTCTTCATCCTCCGCCTCCTTGCTGTTCCGGATGATCACCAGCGGCCCCTTGATCTCTACAGGGGCATCCTCTCTCTGTGCATCGAGCCCGAGCAACTTCGCCCGACGCTCCATGATCCTCAATAGACGGTCGACGATCCCCACTCCGTCTTTGTCTGGCCCTGCTTTGTCCGAGAGCCTTTCTTGCAACTGATCGAGCCGAGCGGCCTCAAGCTCCCGCATCTCCTCGACGGGCTCCCGGTTGGCCTCCTTCAGCGCTGCCATGACCGCGTTGTACGCCGAAGCAGGCGTAGCGTAGCCCAGCTCTTGCGCGATCGCCTCAAATGTGAGGCCGCGCTTCCGGAGTTCAAGCGCAGCAAGCCACCTGTCTCGGGCCGCTAGTCTGCGCTTGCTGGTCTTGCTTTCTCCCGGACTCATATCAGCACACCCACTTCGTATGGCATTTTGCTACCTTTGCTGTCGTTACAAGAATCACAAGCAACCGCCAAGTTAGATGGTCTGTGTGCTCCGCCCTCAGATAGCGGGATGATGTGGTCAACATGCCGATGGCCCATTTTAATCATCTTGCCGCACAGGTAACACCGCAGCTTTTTGTCTTCTTTCGCCTTTCTGTAGATCTCAGCAATCTCTGCGCGATTACCTATCGTCACCCCAAGGATTATCGCACGTCTTGCAGCTGCCCGCGCTGCATGTTCCGCTAAGTGATTCTTGGCATATACCGCACCAGAGGCACGTATCTGCTCTTTGTTGTTATTGCGCCATTTCGCAGCATATCCAAGCACCAGCTCCTTATTATTCTCGCGCCATTCTGTAGCGGCACGCCGCGCATGTTCCAGATTCAATTCGCGCCACTTGTTCCAACGCACGCGCTGCTCATCTTTGTGAGTGCGCCTATATTCAGCACACCTAATCCGATTCCGTCCCCTTACTTCAGGATTCAAAGCGCATCGGATTGTCTCATATCCCTTGCCCAAAGCAGCGGCAATGGCTTGATATGTCATCCCGTTGTCACGATATCGTTGCGCTCGCTCGATCTGCTCATCCGTCATCCGTACTCCCTTATCGCCGCGGCACACATTGTAGATCCATCAAACGCCCTCTTCATCTACGCCATAAAACGATTCGATGACCCCGAAGTTGTCGCCAATCCATACCTTGTCTTCATGTTGTCCTCCATTATACCCGATCCAGTACGTGTCTCATGAATTCCTTGCCCTGCCCTACTTCGCCGCACCCCGCCCAGCCCTGCCGAGCCCGGCCTGGCCTCGCCCAGCCGCCTGTCTGCTCATCTTGTCACCGCCTCCTTGTATCCCTGCCCTTCCCCGCCTTGCCCCACCTTACCGCGCCCCGCAGCGCCCCGCCTAGCCAGACTATGCCCTGCCTTGCCCGACCGTGCCTGACCTCGCATCGCCTCACCTCGCCCGGCCATCTCATTACGGCCTCCCTGCGTGGATACCCTGCCTTGCCTTGCCTCACCAGGCCATGCCGGGCCGCGCCGCGCCTGGCCAGGCACAACCTGGCCGCACCATGCCGTGCCCCACCTGTTATTGCACTTCCCAACTCGTCACGATCGACCGCCCGAATGGCCCTTTCCGCTCCGGGCGGAAGTCGAGCAACCCGACTCTCGCCCCAGCATCGTCCACCACGCGCCGAATCTGATCCTCAGTCAGCAACGTCTCGTCCCACTCGATGCAGAACGTAATGGACCACTCGTCAAGCCGGGGCCTGTGTCGCACGATTCGCCCTTTCGTCGAGGGCATCACCACGGCCCGCGAGTCGATCTCATATTCCTTCGCGCCCAGACTGATCCGTTCCGGCGTCACAATCACACACGCCGCTACCGGCTTCTGCAACGATGCCCGGCCCTTGCCTTTGCTGTAGACAGCCGCCGCAACCAGCGACCGCTGCACATTCACGCCAGGGACGTACAACTCGCCGTCGGGATCGCGATACGCCGCGATCTCCGCTTGCTCTTCCTTCGTCTTCTTCTCGATTGCCTCAATCGGCTCCAACGGGAATCGGTGCATCAACAACGCGCTCGTCCCTTTCAGGGTCACTTCGACTGTCTTCATGTCCTAGCCTCCTTGTATCCCTGCCCTTCCCCGCCTTGCACAGCCTCGCCACGCAAAGCCCCGCACAACCGTGCCGCGCCTTGCCTCGCCACGCTCTGCGTCCGTCGATCGCGGGCGTTGCCACCGGGTCGACACACCTTCAGGCCAATCGCGCCGACTACGGGCCGTCGCCGTGCCGCCTTCACACGCGCCCAGATCATGTGGGGAACCACGCGCCAATGCACCCACCTGCGATAGAGCCAATCGACCAACTCGCGCAGGTGTAGCTCTGCGGCTATCGCTCGTCCCAACTCCCGCACGGATTCCTCAAACGCCCATTGCGCAGCCATGAGACACGGCTTTTCGCACGCCGGACCCCCGTCATTGTTCATTCTGCCGCCCCCAACTCCAACGCCGCGATGCGCTGCAACGTATCGAACCGTACGCCGATGTCAATCCCGGCTTCCGGCTTCGTCCTGCGGTGTTCGTGGATCTCGACCATCGTCCGCGCAATCGGGATCAGCGGCTTGATCGCCTGTCGATACGCGTAGTTCTCGTCTTCCAGGACTTCGATTGCCTTTTCGAGGCCCGTTGCGCGCTTCTCAAGCTGCGCCTTCGTAATGCCCTTCTCTGTCATGATGCCTCCTTGACAATCCCTACAAGGGCGCACGCTCGCTTGTGCCCCTCGATAGCTTCGTCCCAAGTTGCATATCGCCGCTCAGGGTTTTCATACAGCTTACCCCATTCCTCTATCGTAGCCGGAATCGGCTTCTTGTCAGCATCAAGGATATAGAGCGTGCTCATCGCATCTCCTTACGCCCCCACTTCCTGCTTCCGTAGCCACACCGGATTCGGCTGGTATGGTCTCCTCCCCTTGCGCCGATCGAACAGCTCGCGTGCTCGCTTCGGTGACTCGCCTTGCGGTCCGGTGATCCCGCACCCTTTACAAGTCGCCGTGAACCACGCCCCGTCGCCGTGGACGATCAGATGGTCGTGCGGACACTTGCCGCTGTTCATTCCGCCTCCTTGCTCATCTGTCCCAAGGCGGCTGGCCGGATTCCACACGCTCCCCACTGCACTTGACGTAACAGCGGACGTACCAGCCGGAGGGCGTCTCCACATTGGCTTGTCAAGTGGCCGCAGCCGCCTTGGTTCATTCCTCTGCCTCCATGTCTTCTTGCTGGCGTTCTGCAAGATATCTCTCATACTCAAGATGCCGCTCATACTCAGCTAGCTCTCTCTCTTGACGACGTTCGCGCATATCAACAACCCTCGACGCCTCCTGATGTGCGGCGTCTTCCCATGTCTCAGCGGTGCCATCGTAGTAATTGTGGTCTATGCGCTCCATGCTAACTGCATCAGGATTCCCACCCCGACGCCGTGTCTCATATACGGCGTCGCCAAATGCTTTGTCGCGGTTCATTCCTCTGCCTCCATCTGCGCCCGGAGCGCTCTCCGTATCGCGTCGTTCTTGTTCTCTTGCGCGTCCAGATATGAAATCACGTCTGCGTCCTTTTCCGTGTTCAGCTTCAGGTTGAACTGCCTAGTTGTTGCTGGCATGATGTGCCTCGTCGGTTAGTCCGTTTCCTTAGCCGTAAACCCGTTGCAGGCAACTAGCCAGACTGGATCGAAATTGGCAGGCCAGACGAACCAACCACGACGAATGCCGCGCGCGTCGCCGCTGATTCCAAGGGCTTTGGCTGCGTCTTGTGTCTTGCCAGCCATCACATCGACCATCGCACTGAATGGATTGCTATCAACCTTGACCTCTGGATGCCGACATTGGCTGTGAGCATCGCCAGGTATCGTCCCCCGCCACTTACATTTGTAGCAGTTCGGTTTCTCGCCCATAGTTCCCTCCCATTGCGCAGGCAGCTGTTCTCGCGTCTCTCGGTATAGCCTATGCCGCCGCCGATGTCAACCCCGCCACTCCTCGAATGACCGCAACGGAATCGCCTCTCCCGTCGCCTTGTCGAACAGCCCGCCCTCTTTGCCCCGCTTGAACTGTAGGCGACCCTTGAATGCATTCACCTTCATCACCGCAAGGCCACGCTCCGTCGCCGCCTGAATCAATTCGTCCTCCCGGCGCGTGCGGACGAAAACGGGCATATTGAACTCAGGGATTAAGCGGACGCCATCAACAGCCAAGTCCGGTTTAAGAACTACCGGCGAGCACACGAGAAACGTCCCCCATCGCGCCTCAAGCAGCCCCGCCTTGATGAGATCCTTTTTGAGCGTAGAGTATGATGCTCCGCTCGCCGCTGTCTGAATGAACTCCGCATCACCAGGGGACGGGCCAATGGCGTCATATATGAGCCTCATCTTCGCGTAGTTCACCTCGGACGGCCAGCCCTCACGCTCGATCGCCCACTCGTACACGTCCGCGATGTCGTTCGCCTTGATCGGATCCCAGCCGAGGCCCGAGATGTGTTCATCGAACGACCGTGCGCCGGCCAGGAACCTCACACCGTCCCTCAGATCGCGCATCATCTCGCCCACGCTGCTGTCGATCTCACCCACCGTCTGAAGGGACTGAGCTGCCATGATCGCCGCGAGCTTCTTCCAGCGATTGTAGAACCACAGGGTATGCTCGGGGACCTTATTCCCGCCTGGATCGAGGATCTTCATCGTGCCGATGTGCTCAGGAATCCCCGCACCCGGCGCTCCCTGCTTCGCTGGCTCGAACTCCACCCATCGCCAGTTTCCATTCGGCGGGAAGCGCCGGTGACACTCCGAACACGACGCCGCAAGGTTCGGCGGCTGGTTCTTCCAGTGATCAGGCGGCAATCCGCTGGGGCCTTGGTGCTGGAAATGTGAGATCTCCGTCGCGGGCTGACCCCCACAGAAGAATTGGCAAACGCCTTGATCGCGTTCCATCACATCACGTCGCGTTTTCTCGCTGGGCCCAGTTGTCATCACGCCTCCTCGAACATGGCGAGGACGGCACGGGCCGATGTCCAGACGTCCTCACTGTGATACAGATAGCCAGCCAATAGCGGATGCACCGGTAGGGCTTCGCCCTTGGTCAGAAGCGCCTCCAGCGTCTCCCGTACCGGCTCTAGGATCTTCGCAACTACCTCAATCGCTTCCTCATATTCGGCTTGGGAATCCAGATTCAGTGCCGAGCGCCTGTATGCATCGATGATCTCTCTTGCCAGCTCCATCGCGCCTCCTCAAACGCCATCTGCTCCACGGCCATCACGGCCTGCGGCACCCGCCGGATCAGCCGGTAGTACCACACGCCGCTCCGATAGCTCTGATGGATCTCGTATCTGGCGAGCCGTTCGTCCTGGCAACACGCCGATCCGCCCGGCAACCGCGCCCGGATCTCCGAAACCCGCGTCGCGATCGCCGTCGTCTTGCATGCGGTCGTCAGTTGCCAGCTCGAATACCATGGCGACGCATCGAAGCCCTCGCCTACCTCCTCAACCCAGCCCATCTGCTCGTCAAGGAACCGGAACACTTGTCCCGGCTTCGTGTCGCGGTACGTACCGTCATCGTTCACGATCAGCGCTGCGTGCATCAGGCACCTCCTCGGCTCATTCTGGATCCCCGTAGGCCGACGGCAGGGCACGAACTCGCCCAAGGACACCGAACAAAGCATCGCGAACATCCGTCTCATCGGTGCCAACGCCCCTGATGGTGCCCTTGATTTCTTCCTCGAACCTCCCCCTCGTCGTCGCCTCCGCCTCGCGTTGGGCGGTAAGGATGTGCATCACCGCCGTTGGCCTCAAGATCTCGGTCATCTCCTCCGCCGTTGGTGCCCCAGCGTCACAGCCATGCGCTCCCTGCCACAACCGCCCACAAACCATTGCCAGTGCCGCGATTGATTCATCGCGCACAAGCGCATCTGCCCTCTCTCCGGCATTCATCGTCGGCCTCCTTCAGAAGCTGATCGAACTGATCGAGAAATGGCCGGATAGAGATGCGCAATGTTCTGTCCGACGCAGTGAGCGACAAGAGCACGCCCCGCCAATCACGCAGCCTCTCCAGCTCGACGGCGACCATGCCGCTCGATCCGGCGAGGGCGGATCGAAGTGCGGCAATGATGTCAACGTCATCCGGGCATCTGTGTGCGACACCGCCAAGCGGTTGCGGCATTTCGATCCACGGCATTTCCAACGCAGTTGTTACCGCTTCGCGTAGGTCGCCGGTCTCTTTCGCCGCCGCTGCAACTTCCCCCTCCAGCTCCGCGATCCTCGCCTGGTCCTCCTTGCGGGCCGCGCTGATTAGCGCGTTGATCGTCTCAACCTCCATTGCGCGCCTCCTTTCTCACTCGTTGGTCCGGCCCCGCCATCTCCACGATCGCGCATTGTTGTGACCAGCGAGAGACTGCGCGATCTCCGTACCGTTCCTGAAACTCCTTTGGCCATCTGAGATTCGTGCTCACTGCGATCGGCGCGCGCTCGCGGTAGCGATAATCGATGATCTGCTCTAGTTCCTCGGTCGCGAAATCCGTCGACCGCTCCACCCCGAGATCATCCAATACGAGCAAAGCGCATTCTCTGCATTTCGCCGCCGTCCACCGGATCCCCTCGCCGATCTCCGAGCGCAAACGATCAATCAACTCGGGGACAAACCAATATCGTACATCCACGTGATTCTCCATCTCGTCGCGTGTCAGCGACGGCGCGGGCTCACTTGCCGGGTCGATGGCCGCGTAACGCTGCGCAGCCTCCGCCATCAGCTGCCTGATGTCCACGGCAACAAGTTCGCCCGCGCTTCCGTCGCTCTCGGGGCATCGCTGATCCATCCATGCGCGCTCTTCGAACCTCCTCGCCGCACAGATGAGATGGTGCGTCTTCCCCGTGCCCACCAACCCGTAGAGGAGAACCCCCTGCGATTGTCCCGCAGCCAAGGCTTTGCAGGCCGCGAATCCCGCCTGATTCCCGGCGTGCACGCGGGTCGTCTGGAAACACGCCCCCACGAATCCGGCCCCGATTCTGCTCCCTTGGATCATTCGCGCACCTCCCACATCGAGCAATCGAACCGCATTTGCTCATCCGTGTCGTCGAGCAATCCAAGGACACAATAGAACCCATAGTCCGGGTCGCTCTCTTCGTGGGCACATGTCGGGCAGGCGCGTCGATCAGGATTCAGCTTGCAGGTCTGTTCGTGTTTCTCTATGGTGCTCTTCTTCGTGCTGACCTGCCTGCCGCATCCGAAGCTACACGCCCAGGCTACTACACGCTTAGGCATTAGTCCCCCCCATCATCAACGCCTTATGACGTTCTCGTACTCCGATGGATCGCGGCCACGTGCTACATTCCGTGAGCCGCTGTACTTCGCTGGCGATACCTCATCTTCCCACCGTTCCTGATTCAGCCACGTCGTCGGATGTGGGATGTACTGCCCGCCGTCTTTCGTCCACTGAGCGCACCCGATGTGTTCCCGTAGCCCTGCCATCAGCGCTGAGAAAACGGCTTCGTCCTTTACCACTTTGGCGAACGCTTCTCTGGCCTTCTTCTTGCCCGCCTTGCGGGGGTAGAGCTCCCAAAATTCGTTGAACCGAGTATCGAGTATCGAATCCGATTCTCGAATACGAATACGGGAACATTCGCTGGCAAGCGAAAGCGGTTGCTCGCGGATGATTTCGGACGATATCAGATCGAGCGCATCGCCGTTAGGGTCTGGATATTTGCTGTTCTTGGCCCTTGGCGTCTGATGGTCGAGCCATTTCGCCACCTGAATATAGGGCATCCCCCCCACTGTGTACACGAATATGAGTCCCGCATCCCTGATAGCAGCTAGCATCCTGTCTATAGCCTTGGGGGTTATTCGTTGCTTGAGAGGGAAGCACGCGCCTTTGATGATGGCAGGTCGTCCATCGAACCGACCGAAGTCATCGCATTGCACGAGAAGCCGGTAGAAGAATCGTTCCTCTTCGGCGGCTAGCTTGTCAAGGTTCGGACTCCGGCAAATGCTTTCTTTGAGGATCCTATTCGGCATCGCTTCTACCCCCTACAGTAGGTTGTGGGGGACGATCACCACTGTAGGGCGATCACCGGACCTAGTGGATAGGCTGGGATCTAGTGATCGCCCCCACGGCACCCATTATACCCGAAGACGTCGACGGAGCCAATCCCCGATCACCCAGATCGGCACCACCAGCGTCTCTCCGATCCACTCCAGCGCGCCGCGTATTCGAGCCCACACGCTCGGATCCGGCTCGGGAGGCACCCACGCCACGAACTCGCTGCGTCTCACGCGCTGGCTGGGCAGATATTGCCGCCTCAGCCGTCGCCGTTTCGCGCGTCGTTCATCACGATAGGCCATCAGACCTCCCGCCATCCCCCGCGCTCTTCGGCAATACGCTTCGCTTCTCCCCTAGTGACGGAGTCCCCAGTGAGCCACGCTTTCTTGGTTTTCGCCCGCCACGGCAAGTCTACTTCGGCGAGTTCAGACGCGCATTCGCGAGCCGCTTCTGCGTTCAGGAAATACCCAACGAGTCGCCCTGTCGGAATGTGTGTCAGATGGCTTGTTCCGTCCCGGATTCCGAAGATGCCATCGCACAATACCTCGCCATCTACTTCCTCCTTGCACAACCCGCCAAGCCTACGGCCTGTCTCATCGTAACGGTAACGAGCAATCTTGAATATGGGCATTGTCGCCTCCTTTCAGTGGGCAGCCCCAGGCGCGAAGGCAGCCCGCGGAGGTAAAGCAGACGAAGGGCTGATTCGCCCTGCGTTGCGCCTGATATCCGCACCCTGCACTCGCCAGAGCGCCTTGCTCACGGCGTGGATCTCGCATCCCGGCAACGCCGCACGAAGCTCCGCCACTGAAGCCCCCACGATCTGGTTATCCCACAGGTCGAGCGTCGTCAACCCCGTCAGCCTTGCCAGTGGGGCCAGGTCCACGATCTGGTCGCCCCACAGGGAGAGCGTCGTTACGCGCTGGCGCTCCTCGTCCGTCAGCATGTGATCCACTGGTAGGTTCAGTGTTCGCTTGATTGCTGCTTCGATCTTCTTGCAATCGCTCATGGGTCCCTCCTCATTGAGTTCCGCATTATCCTGCACATACCGCGTCTGCCTCCTTCATCAGCAAAGCCATCCCATCCAACATGTGTTTGTTGGCTTGCGCGAACTCCTCCTGCGCCAGCCCGATCAGGCGCAGCCCCTCCGTGTGGGCCACTATACCTCCTTTATCCGACTGAGGCTCGATTTGCGCCGCTGCTTCGACTACGGCTGGATCGCCAGCTTTCGCCACGGCATAGAACGCGATTACGTGCTTGCAGAGTGCGCGCGATGGACAGGTGCAAGTCGTGATCAGATCACCGACCTTGTCCCCGCGTTTGATCGTTACCGCGTAACTCCGTGGCACAGCGTGCTCGCTGAACGAATCCACCTCGGACAGCATCGAGCCCGCGACGATCTCGCCTAGATGGACGTGGCTCGCGTAGTCCGGTGGCAACGTCGGGACCTTCGCGAGGATGTCCGCTACAGAGACGCGCATGATTCCTCTTCTTCCGCCTTGTCCACCCGCGTTGCCTGATCGATCGGATCCGGTACGGGAACGAACTCTGTCGCCCCGTACTTGGCCCGTAGTTCCATCTCCACAATGTCGAGGTCCCGCGAGAACGCGTTGAGCGCATCGTAGAGGAGCTTGTGGAAGTGAAGGTCCGGGAGGACGCGCACGACGAATCGCCAAAGGCCCGGATAGTAGACGACGAAGTCGCACCACGCGCGTTCCGTCACCAACAAGCCGCCCTGCACTTGATGGAAGTAGTCGGCCGGGATATCGCCAGCCCGGAGGCATCCGATCGTCGTCTTTGCCATCGGGTTCTTGATCTCGATCATCCCGTCGTCTCCCACAAGCCCATCAGGACTGCATCCGAACAGCCCGGAATCGTGAAGACAGAAGCCGACTTCCTGGACTGGCGTCTCGTGGTCCATCGCGTAGATCCGTCTCGCGGTCGCTTCCCGGGCCTTCCCTTCTTCCATCTTGAGGGACGTGAACGTCTCCTCGACCATGCCCGTGATCCGCTCGGCCACGAGTTGATTCAGGTATCCGTCTGCTTGCTTCGACGGGGTGCCCTTCGATGTGATGATCTGAGAGAATGCCGAGGCGGTCGGTATGCCTAGCCGCGCATCCCACCACTCCTGAGAGTACTGCTCGCATTCGATGACCTTCATGATCTGGCCTCCTCTGCCCGGACCTCCGACAGCCGCGCATTGAACTTCTCCCAGACGACCGCTGCACTTTCCGTGCCGATCTCGCTCACACAAGTTTCCTTGTTGCGGCCCCACCAGCCGGCGAAGGCTTTCACGGGACCTTCCGCGGCATCAAGCATCGCCTCCAGCCAACGTTCCATCCCGGCTTCATCTGGCCCGAGGTTCTTGTATTTGCAGCCATCCCAGAGATTGTAGTACACCGCTGCGCCGAACCCTAGGCCTTTGAGCGCGACACCCAACGCATCTGTGCACGCCATCTTGAGGGCCTCATCATTCGAGAATCCCCGGTCCCTTTTCTCGCCCTCCATTTTGACGAGCACCTTGCCACCCACGCCGAGACACGGCTTCGACCATTCGCCTGTCTCGGGATCGCGGTAGAAGAAGCGCAGATGTACGTGCTGGATGGTTTCGCCGGGTGCACCGGGTTCGGTCCAGTGTTCGACGAGTTCGGTATACCAGCCGATCCCCTGCGGGCCGAAGAGTTTCGTCGCCATCTCCAAGCGCCATTGAGGATTGATCGAGGTCTTGCCCGAGAGCCTACCCCCTTCGATCGGAGCTAGGGCGAACGCTTCGGGCTTGTTCGCCTGTTCCCAGATGCGCAGATTGTCGGGATCGCCGGTCATGCTGCCTCCTTATCAAGCTGCTTTTCTATCGCCTGGAGCCGCGCTTTTGGGTCGAGGACAGTCCCGATCCCATCTTCCATGAACACCACGGCCCCAAGCCTCTTCGCCTCTTCGGCGGTGTCAGCCACCTGCTCAACGAGCGCAATCACCCCGGCGTCCCTAGTGATGTCATCGAGCTTCTTGCGATGAGCGGTGTCCATTAACCCGCCCTCGTAAAACAGCAGGAACGGGATGTCGGGATTTCGTTTAAGCGCAATCGCTACGTCGATCTCCAGTTGCTCAATCGCAGACGCTTGTTCGAGAGGATGGCCATTGAATTGCACGTCGTTTGAATCAAATGTCAGCCCCTCGATTGGCATGTCAGCTTCTGCGAGTAGATCCTTCTTTTCCGCCTCGATGCGCTTCAATGCAGCGCGCTGATCTGTGATATTCTGCCGAACCTGTGCCGCTTCGGCTTCAATCGCGGTCCGCTCCTGCGCCCTCTTGGCCCGCGCATTGACCTGTTCGGCCTGTCTCAACTGATCAAGAATTGTTTCCTCATCGGCAATCGGCATTGCGGCCAAGACTTGTTCGACGCTGGCGCAGTCGCGCTCCGCCTTCGCCCTGATCTTCGCCGCCTCCTTGATCCGTTGCTCTAAGGCCGCCTTTTGTTCCATCAAACCATCTAGTTGGTTCGTCGCTGCTCTCTCCGCGCCTTTCGCGTTCTCCACCGCTCGGGATTGATCTGCCCGCTGTTGATTGCATTGCTGTCTGGTCTGCAGTTCCTCTGTCAGGCCGGCGACTGACATTGGCTCGGGCGGATTCTCATCCTTCTCCCACCCCTTCAGGCGGTCCTCCAATGCTGTTAAGTGGTCGCCCTTTGCCCTGATTATCGCCAGCAGTTCCTCTTTCCTGACATCGAACTCTGCGAAGTCGACACCCGTCAGGTCTCTCAGACACGCGATTCGGTCTGGGCGGGACATCTCCATCAGCGGTTTCAGCGTGACGGATGATCCAGCGAGCAATTGATCGACGATGCGCCTTGGTTGTCCGAACGTCGCGCCCTTTGTATCGAGGCTTTCCGCGATCAGTTCGTCTGTTTGATCGCCTGCTTTTGTGTAGTGGCCTTGCCGTGTGAGCTTGATCCCCTTGTCTTTGAGGGCCACCGAACACGAAAACCGCTCTGCCCCTTCATGGATGGCCTCGACTGGGGTCAACTTTCCGCCAGCCCAAATGTTCAGTGCGGCGTCCAGAACCGCGCTCTTGCCCGCGCCGTTTGGCCCGCCGATACCATTAAACCCTGCCCTCAGTACAACAGCCAGATCCTTGCACTTCTGGTAGTTGTGCACGACGAAATCGACAACCCCGCCAGCCTGCTTCTTGCTCATCAAATCCTCCTTGCCTCCCCCAGTGTTTGCGATACTCCAGGCCCGACTGGATGCTCACGATAGTCCGGCTCGTCGCGCTCGTTCTCAAGGATCCCATCGAGGATGTCTCGTTCACGCGGGGTTAGCCCGCCCAGATATGAGTGGTCACGTTCGATCGCGTACCGATCGCGGCCCTTGTGGTAGTAGACATCCTGTCCGTTGATCTTACACGCAAGGCGCCAGCCCATGTACGTCTCGCTCATTTCTCCTCCTCATGTAACTTCGTCCCTAGCGCCTCTTCCAGCGCCTTGATCGCCCGCTCACTCGGATCGTACCGTCCACACTCCCAGTCCGAAATCGACTGGATCGAATACGTGCTGACTTCCGAGAGCTTGCGCTGTGTCCAGCGGCGGAGTTGCCGCGCCATCTTGATCCGTTGTCCGATGGTCATGCAATCACCTCCTCAGAGACCCAAGGCGGCTGGCCGGATTCGAACCGACATCTCCGCTTGCGGCGTGTTACCTGGTCGCGACCTTTCCACACTACAGCCGCCTTGGTTCATGGCCACTAGCATACCGATTCTTATACCAATGTCAAGAGGACATCCGTCACCACGAAAAGAAGCGGGACGGCCACAGATTGCCGCCCCGCCCCAAGGAGGTACTCCACCCCGCCGCTAGGACGACGGGGCATCTTCTAACAGCTCGGATGCGGACTCGTCGGGATCGCCCAGCTCTCAGTCGTCCGCGCGCCGCATTCATCCTCAAACGTCGCGGTAATCATCGTGTCCTGCCCGGGCATGTAGTATCTCGGCCACGCCAGGACACAAGTATGGCCCCCGGGATAGCCCGCCTCAGACTGATCCGGAGGCGCGTAGGGTAACCCGGATTCCATGTCGATTGGCCCTTGCCAGATCGAGTGGAACACGAACGCATTCTGTAGCATCCCCGCGCCAGTCCCTACGTGGTACTCGTCCGGTTGAGGCGGATGCTGCCCCACATATGGCGGGCAGAACACGGTGTTCAGTTCTCCGAGGTACGTCGTATGCACCGTCGCACCGATCAGCGTAACAGGCCCGCCCTCAGGATCATGGGCGTCGGGGAATGTGACGACGTAACGCGATCTCGGGATGATCCACCATAGATTCGCGATACCATTCAGCACAGGCCGTCCGATCACCGGGCCCTCATTGACCAGTCCGACCGCGATCGTCTCCTCCAACACCTCGGAGCCTTTCATCCACACGACCGTCGCCTCGCACGGCAACGACGCCAACGTCACGGCAAGCGTGTTTGAGACTTGCTGGTATGTGCGGCCCTCGACAACGAACGTGTACTGCCCGCCTACGGGCCCCTTAGCTCGCAGAGTCACCGCCAATGGAGGATAGCCGGAGTCCGGCGTCGCCGTCAGAGTCAACGCGGCGGGCGGCGGATCGACCAACCAATTGCACCCGGAGAGAACAGCCAACAGAAAGATCGCCCCAAGAATCACTATGCGTTTCACCTGTACCACCCCTCAGAAAGGCAAGGCGGGCCGGCGGCTCTCACACCGACCCGCACCTGCGCAAGGAGGCTGCTCTGTGCGCAGCAGAGCAACGTTGTTCATCCTACCAGTGACAACTGATGCCGACCATCGGCGCGATGACCCACAACGCGTTCGGCGCGTAAGTCATGTCGATCGCGCCCCAGATCGTGACAACCTTGCTCACGTAGAAATCGAGTCCGACGGAGCACGTCCACGAGTCCAATACGATGATGTTCGACCATCCCGAGTAGTCGTAGATTGAGACGACGCCGAAGTCCAGCCCGAAGATATCGCCCGTGAGCGATACAGTGCCGCCAAGCGTCACCGATTGCGTCTGTGTGGTGAATTCCGCGAACAGATCCCAGCCAACGCCAAGACCCTGCGAGGATTCATCACTCCAGACCCCGAAGTTGCCGTCCCAGCCGAGTACGATACCCGTCTCTAGATTGAGTGGGTTCGTCTCGACCTCGAAGTACGGCCCACATACGGCGAGGGCCGATAGCCCCAACAGCGCTACCACAACCAAAACCAAAGCGCGCTTCATGTTTCCTCCTCAGACCCCGACTGTGGGGTCGTTCAGCAGTTCCTCGACAAACGTGTTGACCTTTCTCCACGCCTCGGCGAAGGCCGCCTGCCAATCCGGCCCCGTCATTGCGAATAGCTTCCGGATGTATGGGCGAACGGAGTCCGCGAGCTTGGATGGATCGACTTGTGCTAGCAGGGAGATCGCAATCTCCGCTGCTTGTTTCCTGGCCAGCCTCAGCGCTATCGCTAGCGCCTGCTTCTTCAGCCAATCAAACATGCACCCACCTCCTCGTACACCGATTTTACTGCTAGATACACTACGCCGTCAAGCGGCATCTTCCTCGTCGGGGAAATCCACCCGATCCGCAAGGCGGCGTTTCTTCCCGTTGCGTGCTACTAATGCGATGATGTCTTTCACATCCTCGGACTTCATGCCGTTCGATTTTGCCGTGATCACCATGTGCGCGGTGATCGACTGCTCCAACTTTTTCACCGCAGGTTCTAGGCGCACCAGCACAAAGATAGCCACAAACGCTGGGAAACCAACCTTGCCGATGAAATCTCCGACTGCACCTAGATCCATTCTATCCTCCTGTCAGAACCCCGCCGCCTTGATCCCCGGGCTCACTGCGATGCCGGAGAACTGCGCCGATACATACGGTTGCCAATCCCACTGTTCGACACCGGATGAGTTCACTTTGCGGACTACGTTATTCGTCGACGTACCCGCTACCCTGAACGTCCCGTAGACGTTGCCGTATTCGTCAACCGCGCAACCTACCGCCGCCGCCGTACCGCCGATCGTCGCTTCCCACCCTGGCGTCCCAGTGGATAGTACGAACTGCCGCAGACTCTTCCGTCCACCAGTCGCGCAGTATCCGAATCCATCGTGCCCAACCCGCACTGCATAGATTTGTGCCGACGGTATCGCTCCGCCGTCACCCCAGTAGACATAGCCGTTCGTGCCCATCTTCATTAGATAGCCGTCAACAGTTCCGACGTACAGACTCGGGATCCCTTCATCAATTGCAATCCCAATTACGTCACCCAGCGCCGATGTGTAGCGCAACGTCCAGTTGCCGACGGTGGCTGTGCAGCCGTAGACCGCATCCTTGGCTAATCCAGTCCCAGCATATAGCGTGTTAGCACTCACATCGACAGCCAGCGTATAGACTGCGTAGTTCACGCCGATTCTCTGTGACCACGCGACTGAATAGCCTGGACCAATGCCAGGGAATGACACGATATGCTTGACTGTACCGCCCACATCCCCAGTGAATACATTCCCGTTGTAGTCAACACAGATCGCTGTTACCAGGGCTGTATGCCCAGCGTAGGTCCATTGGTGTGCGCCCGCAGAACTGTAACAATAGACACTGGTGTCACACGCAAAGTAGACGTAGCCGTTATTCCCATCGTAGGCTACGGACCGAGGATTGACAATCCCGCCCCCGTATTTCGGCCAACCCGCAATGACAGATGGCGTATCGTCGATCGCGTAGAGTCGATCGGAGAACTGCTCGCAGACGTAGATCGATTTCTCTCCAAGAGGAACCTGTTTGATCACCCCGCCGATCCCAAGTGCGTTCACCGTACCTCGTTTGATGACGCCACCGACACTGGTGTACTCGCCGACGATCTGCTTGATGACGCCCCCTATCTGCGTGTATTTCCCCTCAGCCATAGCTAAGCCTCGTAGACGAACGCGATCTCGCCATTCTGGATCTGGCCGGCGGTTGGCACCGTAGTCCTCAGCACGATATTCCGCAGCATCGCAGTCGTGTAGTCTGTGTCCGGTGCCAGCGCAATTGCTTGCCCGGTGAATGTCCCGCCCGCTATCGGCATCTGCACGTCGTTCGTCACATTGCCAAGGCCGATCTGCGTTTTCGTCACCGTGTGCGGATTGTCGACTAGCCCCGAGTGATCCGTCACAGTGGATTTGATTGCGATGTCGCCCGCGGCACTAGGCGCTGCCACCTGAGCCCGCCCGCTCGCATCTCTGATGATGAGTTTGCTCGCCGTCGCCGCTGACACAGCTCCGTGTATTCCCGTCGTCGCGTCTACGTGATCTTTCAGATAGGCGAGGTTCGCGCCGATCTGGTTCAGATCGCTGTATGCCACACCATCACTCGATAGCCAATCCGTTTTCGGTGTCGTCCATGCCATTAGTCTTCCTCCCCAGCACCGTACCTCACGGCGCCATATCGGTTGTCACCGTAGCCGCCGGTATAGCCCGACTCCCAAAGCGGGACAATCCCCGTGACTATCACCGCCCCGACCAGTTCCTTTGATGTGTGGCGGTTGACATCGCCCGTAGCGGCTACCACTCCGGCCAACTCTTTCGCGTAGTAGCCCCCTTTGGCGGCCCCGTACCGGGTAGCTCCGTATCGATTGTGCCCATATCCACCGATCAGGCCGGAATCCCACAACGGCCGCCCCTCTGCCGTCACGGTCGTAGAGAGCGTCTTCCGGTAGATCGTTTCCCCGCCCGCGATCCGCTGCGCTGTGACCATGACTTCCAAGCCGCCGTCGAAGTTGATGTCCTGCCGCATCAGCCCATATTCCGATGTGACTTCCCCTCGGTAGTCCGGGGCGACCACACGATCCCCCAGCAACAGCGCGATATTCCCGCGCGCCCGCATGAGTACATCACGGCGCGGGTCCTTGTACGTTGCGAGTAGAGAATCGGCAGCGGCCTGGGCCTGTGTCTCTGTTTGCCAGAATTCACTAGAAATCGGCTCGCCCAGCGTTTGCTTGCCGTTGCTTGCGATGCTCGTCGCATCCTCCGCGACGACGACACGTCCTCCCTGCACTTCCAGCGGCTTGCCACGAATCGTCACCGAAGTCACTGTCTCGTCACCCGGGTCGGAGTTGCTGTAGGTGGCTGCAGCGCCCCATGCGTAGATCGTCATCGAGTCAAGCGTTACATGGCCCCCGGGGTCCACGAATACGAGAGGGTCCACCACATCTACGCATGGTGACAGATCGAAGTAGTGCGTCTTCGTGATCGAACCCGATCCTGGGACGGTGAATGTCTCGGTGTCCACGCAGATATCCTGCTCGGCGGATGGTACACGGGGATCGGCCCGGGCTTGGACGTAGTTGATCATTTGTGACCACTGAAGCGGATGGTCGATTGTGAAGAAGTTCGCCTCGGTGAAATGGAAATCGTATGGCTGCGCGGCCGGTGCTGTATAGATCTCGATCACGATTTTGCCATCCCGATCACAATAGACCTGGCCTAGCGCCGCTGCTGCAATTCTCCGCAAAGCCTCACGGTGTGACATCCGATCGAACCACGCATAGGGGATCGTGTAGTCTGCTGTATCCAGAACCGGATCGATATCCCAGTCCGCGTCAGTTAGCCCGGCATCGGCCATCACAGTGACTGCGAGATCATGCAGCGTCACATTCTCATAGACTTCCGATGTTGAGAACTCGGTCCGCCTCAGGCGATCGAGCATATCCAAGCCCCGTACTTCAGCCCACGTCACCTCCTCGGGCGTGCTCCAGTCGCGTGAGAAGAAAGTGCCGAGGGGGAACCATATCCGCTCCCCGGAGTGTAAGTCGCACCCGAGCCACGCCCGGATGGCGCGGTTGTTCAATAGCATCCCGTGGAGCCTGCTGTTGAAGTTGCCCGCTGTGAACAGATCGTCGATGTTGTTCAGCCGTACGGTGATCTCGTTGGATGAGATGTTGCCCTGCGGAATCGTCGGCTCTTCGAATTCACGCTCCTCAAGCATTCGGATTGAGAACAACTCGCCGTCCTCAGAATCGTAAGTCTCCTCAAGCATCGTGAAGAACTGCGAGATTTTGCAGACCGCCCATGGGCGGCTCCACTTCTCAATCGTGAGAACGTGCTTCACAATGGCGGATTCGGTCGGGGACACGGCCTTCGTCCACGTCACGAGACCATTCCCGGTTTCGTGCCATTCGTATTCCAGGGCATCGCCCACAGAATAAAGCCGTACCCAGAAATCGACGGGGTACTCCTCAAGTTGATCATCTCCAACGACCAGCAGACTCTCGACTGACCGTTCGCTGTGCTCGATCGTGAGCACGGGGTCCGGATCGAACTCAGCGGTAACGGAATCGGAGAGCGTCGTACCCCACCATCCGACGCTGTACTCTGTAGCCGACGGCAAGGGATGGAATGTCCCGTCAAGCACGTTGCGATGCAGGGAGAACCACTTGAATGCTTCTGTCTCCACATTATCTGTGGTTTGGTCCGGATACGTGTAGCGGCCCGTCTCCGAGGCCGTCTCCTCAATCCCGGCAGAAAAGAACGGGTCGGTGTAGGTGATCGCCACGCGTCCGAGAATCTTCCGGATGGTCTTGTTCATCTCATAGGCCATATCGTAGGCAGTCTTCTGGAAGATGCCCCGCGCCGTCACCGTGGCCGTCAGCGTTTTCTTGATGAGACGCCCGACTGTGGCCGTCGCAACGACGCCGCCGGATATGAGCTTCTCAATGAAGCGCCCCACCGTACCAGTTGCCCGGACCGTCGTCGCCAAACCCTTCCCCGTTTTCCGAACAATGGACCCTAGCGCAGTGACCATGGTGGAGCACATCTTCGAAGTCTTGCGGTTCACCGTCGCCGTTGCTTGTACCGTAGCGGTGAGTGTCTTCTTGACAAGCCGTGTGACGATCGCGGTGGCAACGACACCGCCAGCGGCGATCTTCTCCGTTATGCGTTGAACTGTCCCGGTGGCAAGCACGGTTGTTACTAGGCTCTTGCCCGTCTTCCGGATGACAATGCCGGTCGCTGCGACTGAGCTGGTGAGGCTCTTGCCGATCTTGCGCCCGACGGCCCCAGTAGCGAGGACGCTAGCCGTGACAGTCTTCACAAACTGCGCCGCACGGGTGCCTGTGGCTAGGACGGTAGCGGACAATCCCTTCTGAGCCTTGCGAACAACAAGGCCTGTCGCCGCGACTGTGCCCGCGAGATTCTTCCCCGTCTTGCGGTTCACTGTAGCCGTTGCGATTACTGTAGCCGTGAGCGTTTTCTTGACAAGCCGGGCGATGGTCGCGGTGACGATGACGCCACCCGCTGCGATCTTGCCTGCAATGCGGCTCACTGTGCCGACAGCCGTGACTGTCACGGTCGCGAAAGCCTTGCTTACCTTCCGGACAACGACGCCAGTCACGGCGACGTTACCTGTGATGGTCTTTGCTATCTTCCGGGCGATGGTTCCTGTGGCTGCTACTGTGCTAGAAAGAGTCTTGCCGACGCTGCGCCCCACTGCAGCCGTCGCCGCAACCGTGCTGGAGAATGTTTTGCCCGCCTTGCGGATGGCAAGTCCCGTTGCGGCAACCGATACCGAAAGCGCCTTGGCTGTCGTGCGCACAGCCACGCTAGTCGCTGTCGCGACGCCGTAGACGACCTTGACGAAAACGGACACATCCTCTTGGGACGCGCCGTAGCGGGTCGATCCGTATCGGTTGTGCCCGTACATGGGGGCCTACTTCTTTGGTTTCTTCGTATCCAGGTCGATGTCCTCCACGGCCTCGAAAGCGAGCCCGAGATTCGCCTTGACCCAGTTCTCCTTCGCGAGAAGCGCCTGGGGACGGGCATACGCGGCCTCGAGCTTACTGAAGTCGGCGTCTTCCAGATCGATCGTCGGCTTCTTGTGATCGACCAATCGCAGACCGATCCTCCAGACAATCACGGAATCCCCCATCGCGAGCATCGCGACATCCTGGATCGTGTCGATCAGCAAAGTTCGGACTGTCCAGTGGACTGGCTTGCCGTCTTCATCGAACTCCTTGATGTATGGTACCCCGTCAAGGTGTGTCGCCTCTCGTCCTATGTCCAGTCGCTTCATTGAACCCCCTTATTGAATCAGCTTCTGCGCCTTCGTCCGCACGTCTGCCATCAGTGCGCGTGCGCCGGAGATCTGCGCTGTCGTCAGATACGGGGCGAGATCTCCTTGTTTGTGTTCCATTGTTAGTCCGTCCGCGTCAAGAATCTCCACCGTGTACTCGGCAGATTCTTGTCCGCCTGCTTTCACTTCAAGGAGCACTCGGATGTCCCCGATCTCCGATGGTACCCGCGCCTTCACTACCTCGAAATCCATGTATCCCTCCTATACTGCGTCTAGCTGAATCGCGTACTCTACTCCGTTGATCCACGCGTAAAGCTTGTGCGATGGCGTGAATGTGCCGATCGCAACCACTGGGCTCTCCAACTCAAGCCCGAAAGTAGCCCCCGCCGAACCAACACTGTCCTTTGAGTAGATGTAGATCTGGTCGTCAGTATGGGCTGCTGGCGCGGTACCGTTGGCGACAACGAAACATCCCCTCGCCGTGGCATTGAAGGTCGGTGTCCCTAATCCCAAGTTGCCACCGACGTTCAGATACGAATTGCTCTCAGCGGTTGCATCGAACACGACCTTATTGGACCCTGCCTGTTTTAGGTACAGGGTCCCGGTGCCACTCCCGTCGGCGGACAAACTGAGCGCGAAATTCACATCATCCGCGATTGTCATTTTCGTGCCAGCCCCTGCTGATTGAATCTGTAGTGGATACGATGGTGTGGCTCCTACCCCCAAACGGCCCGCAATCGTCATATACCCAGCACTAGAGATCGAGATTAGATTGCTGGAATATGCCCCACCGCCAATGCTCGCCTGAAGATCCCATGCCCCAGTCGGTGCCGCTGCACCTTGAATCGGGCGAACAAACGCACGGAACGCCACAGCTTGAGATGCGGCTGTTGCGTCCGTCTTCCAGCCTTGGCCCTGCCAGATCGAAGGCGGCGAATACTGCTGTGCGCCCGCCGCCGCTGCCGTCGTGTTGATCAGTTTGAGGCCGTAATCGCCCTGAGTCGCACCGATCGCCGTCTTCGTGACGATCAGCTGCTTGTCGGTATTGTCCCAGACGAGGCCGGAATCCGTTTTCAAGACTCCGGACTCCTCGAAGAACACCTCCCCAGCGTTTGCAGCTTGGATCGGTGTCATGATCTGCCCGATTTCATCTGCGGCCGCGACGATCTCGACGATGCTCCCGGCAGGCCACTCGTACGTTTCGTCACCTACCGTGACATTCTTCGCCAGCGCATAGTCATCCGCCGCTGCCATCGTCAGCACATCCGCAGCGTAGCTAGTATAGATCAGCAGACACCACTTCGTATTGTCTGCATTCCTCACGCGGATCACGTGCGCTGCGTTCGGGAATCCAGTCCCATCCGTCAATGTAATCGTCGTGTCTGTGCCACGGACGTAACTGGTCGCAACAGCAATCGTATTCTGCGTCTCGTTTCTAGTCGGTGGCGCTACAATTGGTGCCGCCATGCGTCACCCCCTATCCCTGGTCGTACTTCACTTTGATCGTGTACTCAATCGAGTTGCCGACTAACACGTTGATCGGGTCGAATGTCGCCCTCAGATACAAGAATCCCGTCGTCGATGACAGGTGCGTGAACAATCCACATTCCGTGATCGCCGCTGGGGCTACCGCGCAGGTGATTGTCCCCACCACTTGAAGTGTGTCGTCGGTCACGCTCGTCGTCACCTGTGTCATCACGCCGACAGTACGGGCTTCGTCATTTTTCGGCGTTTGGAGTACCGTGTTTGCTGCTGCTGCTGGCGTCACGCCCGTGCCCCAGTCAATCCACTGCGGCTGGTTACCGTTCGGCGCATCGAGCAAACGATCCGTCGTGATCTCCATCCCCTGATCCACCACTACCACTACATCAGCTGCCATGTCCCACCGTCCTTTCCTTCAGTCTCTTCAGTTTTGCCGCGAGGCTTTTCTTGTCCGCTTTCGACAGTCCGTCCGGTGTCGAAATCACGCCGAGATCCTCAAGCAGATTCCCGTCGGAATCGAACACCCGTGCGCTGACTGTCGCGGCGGGCCTTGCCTTACCTACCAACTCCGACATGTCAAACCTCCTCTAGTACGAACGTAACTCCGCGCCAATACCAGCTATCCATAGCCAGCTCTCGCGTGCGCTTAAACGGCCTCAGCTTCACTGTGTACGAATCAACCGAATCGTCAGATCTCTCGACTAACAGGCTCAGAGTAGATGTGACGCCCGTCGTGTACAGGCCCTTCAGTATCTCCAGCGTGGCGTCTAACATCCCCGCCGTATATGACAGAGTGAAGCGCTTCTTCGTCGCGATCGTGTCAATCACTAGGTCGCCATTGGCCACGCGACCCTCGCGGTTGATCTCGAAGTCCTCCTCGTCGAACGCCTGCCAACCCGTCTCGAATAGCGTCTCGGAATCCAACTCGCCCAGCCAGAATCTGCCTTTCACGCTCATGCCGTCACGATCACCCCGCCGCGTCGGTCGTTTTCCTCCATGAATGGATTGAACAGGGCGCGCGCCATCTGTCTGCCCTCTACGTTGAGGACGAGTGGCCTATTTGGCTGTCGTCCCAACACATCTGTCATCGCATCGTAGACGCCGTTCTCCACAGCGGTCCCGATCATCCGGTAGTCTATGCGCATTCCCTCGCGTTGCTCCGGCGTTAGTACCTGTTCGTGGCCGTGAGCCACGATCACGCGCCGTTCTCCTCTCGGCCCGGGGACGATTCCTCCGGATCCGTAACTAGGGATCCCAGTGTCTGTCGGCGGTATCCCGAGTAGGAAGCGCAAAACCTTATCGAGCTGCTTCCCAAACTGATGAGTGATCTTCGGATCGATGGATCCATACAGCAACGGAACAGCCAGGGCCGCCAGTGGCCCCAGATCCAATCCAGCTACCGCAGTATTCGTTGCCTTTATCGCGAGGTCCGTTTCCGTCGCCAGCGCCCAAAAGTTGTCGATGACTCCTTGCACTACCGTGTCGATGCCCGATTGCACGATCGCATCAACCATGTCCTTGAATCCTTGGTCGACAATGTCCGTGATGTCGGTGCGCTGTTGCTCGTAAGCCGTCTTCTCTTTCGCCAACAATTCTTCCTGATCCGCTTCGTTGTCTTCGAGATTGCGGCGAAGCTGCAAGTCTATATCGTAACGCTTGTCTGCATGGTCTGTCTCAGCATCTTGCATCTTACGGGCAAACTCCGTCTGTAATGCGAGCAGTTTTTCGGCTGTGCCCCCAGCACCATCTTCAATCTGCCGATCATACCATTCCTGGATGTCTCGTCGCCGCCGCCTATGGGCCTCATCATTATCTTCTATCCGTTCTGCGGCTGTCTTATTTAGATCCGCAATCCGATCGAGGCCACTCTTAATGATCCCGGCCATCTTGGACTGATGATCTTTCTCTTCGTCTTGGGACTTTCGGTAGAACGTCCCGAGTTCCCACAGAGTGTCGGCCAAGGATGTTGATATGATGTCTTTGACTGCATCTCCCCAGCTTTGCGTGCTGGCGACATTGTCTTCGAGAGCGAGCCCCAGCGCTTCGTAGCCGCCAATCAACGCCAACAAACGCTGGTCTACTTCCTCCCCTTGAGCGACTACGGCTTGTTCGGCGGCGATTAGCTTCGCATACTCTGCGCGGATGTTGCCAACAACTACGATGTAATCGAGACTGCCGCTCGCTGTTTCTGACAGTTCAGTTCGGAGATCCTCTAGCGCCTTCTCCGCCGCTTCGATCGCGCCCGTAGTAAGCGGCGCCACCATTTCAGCAATCGCTTCACCGGTGTCCTCCGCAGCTTCTTCTACGTCTTCGCTTACCTCAACCGCCGTAGCAGCGATCTCTTCAAGCAAGCGTTGCAGTAGCGGGAAATCGTCAGTCCATTCGTTCAGGATGTTGTTGAGCGCTGTCGGCCAATGCTGCATTACCTGCTCAAGATCGGGAGCGTCCTTCAAGTCCTCGTATAGCGCCCGCACCTTCGCCTTCAGATCGGCGGCGGCAACGGATGAAAGCATGCCAGCTTTCTCCATATTCTCGAAGGACTCATTCAACAGCCATACCCGATTCGCCAGGTTTTCTATAGCACTTGCCGAAGCCCTCACATTGCCTGTTAGCGGCGCTATCATATCTCGCACTGCTTCCACCGGCGCTATCAGCCCATGAATCGCGAGGTCCAGTAGCCCCACCTTTTCGCCAGCATCACCGAACGCATCTCCCAGCCCTATCAAGTCGGCCTCGAACGACGGCAGCCCGCTTGAGATAGCCACGAACCCTGCAACAATCCCAGCGATCACCGCAGCCACAGGATTCGCCGCTACCCAGATCGCTGTGAAACCCGCCGCGATAGCCATCAACGCGATTTTCACCGCCCCGCCATTCCGCGACAGCCACTCCAGACCATCGATGATCCCATCGAAGATCGCCTTGATTCGATCCCCGATCTCCTTCTGATTGTCCTGCAGCCACGTCAGAAGTTTCCCCATCTGTTCGGCTAGGTCCTCGCCGATGTCCAGCTTCAGGTTCTGCCACCAGACTTTGAGTTCATTGAGCTGGTACTGGATACCAGCGGCCATCTCTTCGTAAGCTTTTTCGTGTGCTTTTGTTTCCTCTGTCATTTCGGCCAGGATGTCCCTGAGATTCCCGACCGCGATACCGCTCAGATTGAGCATCGCTTGTTGTGCTTCGAGGTTGGAAGTCAATTCCGCGACGGATACGCCAGCATCTGCCGCCGCATCTTCCAGGATCTCGATGATGTCGGCGATGTCGCCACCAGCCGCAACGAATTCTTGGAAGGATACCCCGGCTGCTTCAGTGAAGACCTTGTTCAGTTCCTTGCCCTCAAACGCAACCTCGTTCAACAGGGCGCGGATCTGGGTCATCGCCACACGCATCGGGACACCGGCTAGGGTGATCTGCGCAGCCGCCCCAGCGACGTTCTTGAACGACAGGCCAATTTTAGAGGCGATCGGGACAGCCTGGAACATGCGCGCAGAAAGCTCCTCGAAGGTCGTCTTCCCGCGCTTGACGGCAACGAACATTGTACTGGCGACTTCCTCGGCGCTAATGACTTCCTCGCCATAGGCGTTCGTCACCGATGTCAGGCCATCGACTGCTACACTCAGTTCCGTTACGCCAGCGATCGAGGCCTTGCCCGCGATCTCCAGGAAAGTGAAGACGTTCTCTTTCGGCACGCCCGCACTGATTGCCTGGTACAGAGCAGGAATCACGTCTGTCGGCAAGACAGCGATCTCCTCACTGAGATCCTTGACATCCGCCGTCATCTGCTTTTTCGCCTCAGCAGATAGCTCGGGCATCAGCGTGAAGACCTCGCGCATCCCGGTATCGAATTCGACGAACGTCTTGACAGCAGAGACGCCGAAGCCGACGATGGCAGCAGTGGCCGCAAGCGCGGCCATCTTCGCATACCTCGTGACCGCGGTCCCCATCTTGTTGACGGACGATTCGAACGCGCCCATCTTGCTGGTGG
>Ga0180008_1000536_pt1 | contig 30972 bp, 24 predicted proteins | sample MM_PW_MetaG_FD_121121 | JGI IMG/M metagenome (GOLD analysis project Ga0180008, IMG submission 121121) | Groundwater microbial communities from the Aspo Hard Rock Laboratory (HRL) deep subsurface site, Sweden - MM_PW_MetaG | ecosystem: Environmental > Aquatic > Deep subsurface > Groundwater... | reverse complement strand
TTGCCTCTAGGAGTCTGTCGGACTTAGACATAAATCTGCTGCAAATTTGACAAATCGGCCCATATTTCCATGGCTTTTCGTTAAATAGACCTGCTATTCGCCTCAAATCCATGAAAATCTGGTCTCGATTTTTCTAATTTTCGCTACGATTCTCTAAATCCGACAGACTCCTAGGTCGTCTTGTTTCAGGGAAGAAAATGGTGCACCCGGTTGGATTCGAACCAACGACTCCCGGATTCGAAGTCCGGTGCTCTATCCAGCTGAGCTACGGGTGCATGTCTTGAAAAAAATCAGGATGTTGGTAAGACGTCAGGGAACTATTGCTTCCTGAATCTTGTGCTGAAATTTAATCGACAACAGCTGCCTTGTCAAATGATATCAGGAGAAGTCTCCTGCTCTGCAAAAAAGAAAATCATCCGCCGCCGCAGGTGATACGGATGCTTTCTGCCTTTTCGCTGATTCCTTTCTTTAAAACTTCATGGTTATAGGTGGCAATCACATCCCGACGTTTCAGCATTCCCACCACCCACTTGTTCTCCAGGTCCTCGACCACAGGGATTTCTTCGATTCCTTTCAGGTCAAAGAGCTGCATGGCAGTGTAGAGAGTGTCGTCAGGGGTGAGCATGATCACATCCCGGCTGCAGATACCACCCACCAGGTAACAGACGCGTTCTTCCTCGGATCGCTGGAGGATATTTCTTACATCCTGCATGGAAATAATGCCTGTCATTCTGCCTGAGTCGTCTACCACCGGGAAGTAAAATCCTTCCTTGGCCATCCTGAAGATCTCCAGTAAATGATTGATGTTGGCCCGTTCGGAGATGAAATCTACATCTTCGGTGATGGCCTTACCCACACGGATGGATTTCATGATGGCTGCTTCTCTTCCTTCGTGGATATCTATACCCTCACGGGTGAAATCAACGGTGTCGATGGAGTCTTTGTTAAACCTCGTGGCCACCATGGTTCCAATGATGGAGGTGAGCATGATGGGGATGATAATGAGGTAGTTACCAGTCATCTCAAAAAGGAGAAAGATGGCAGTCATTGGTGCATGGGTGGAAGCGGCGAGAAAGGCACCGATTCCCACTGTGGCGTAGGCACCCGGGTCCGCAGTGAGATTGGGCAGGACCTTATTGACAACATGACCAAAGCAACCGCCGATCATGGCCCCGATGAAGAGGGCAGGGGCAAAGACTCCGCCTGCGCCGCCTGAGCCAAGGGTTATGGCGGTGGCAATAATTTTGAGGAATATGAGGGCGAAGAGGAGGAAGATGGCGCCTTCACCATTGAGTACGCTCTCGATGAATTGGTACCCGTCACCCATAATCTGGGGGTAGGCCATAGCCATGCAGCCAATGACAAATGCCCCGGTGATGGGTTTGAGCTGTGGATGGATGGGAAGTTCTTCGTATTTATCTCGGATCCAGTAAAAGACGCGAATATGAAAGACTGCGATCAAGCCTATCATGATGGCCATCAGACTGTAGAGTGGAATCTCGACAAAGGGATTGACCATGACGTAGTGAGGGATGGGAAATGCCGGGGTTGCTCCGTAATAGGCTCTGGTGACAACGGTGGAAAGGGCAGAGGCAATGACAAGGGCCCCAAAGGAGGTTATTTCAAAGGTACCAAGGAGCACGATTTCCGAGGCAAAAAAGATTCCGGCAATGGGGGCATTGAACATTCCAGCAATTCCACCCGCTGCCCCTGCTGCAATATAGACCTTCATCCGACTGCCGGAGACCCGGAAAAACTGGCCCAGCTGAGAGCCCATGGCTCCACCAATATGGGCAATCGGGCCTTCCACCCCTGCTGAGTTGCCGGTGCCGATGGTAAGTGCTGTGGAGAGGATTTTGAGGACGATGGTCCTGGCTTTCATATAGCCGCCCTCGAGGTTTACTTTGCGCAATAATTTAGTGAACCCGTAGCCATTGATTTCTCCTGGAAAGAGGAGTGAAAGGGGGATGAGCAGGATCATGCCGCTGATTGGAATCAGGGGGAGGAGAAGGATGTGCCAGTCCCCTGAATCAATCATAAGGAGTTCTTTGCCGCCAACAAAAAAGATGGTGTGGACCCATTGAACTACGGTGCGAAAAAGGATATTGCACGCTCCGGCCATGAGTCCGATAAAGGTGGCGATGAGCATCATGTGGGTGTTCTCGCCAGGTATTAATTTACGTAGATTCTTTCTCATTGTTTTTCAGGTACCTTGCAACCTGCGTTCGCGGCCTGCATCAGAAAAAAGTTGTCCGTCATTCCGGCAATAAAATCACAGACCATAGCTGCAGGTGTATGAGTGGCAAGGTAAGACGGGTCCATGTCGGTCATGAGGTCAACGGGTCCGATGGCTTCTCTGTTTTCCAACATGGCTAAGTAACGGGTAAATAGTGTCTCGTAACAGTTTTGGATAAGAGGCAGGTTTTTTTTGGTGAGGGGATGGAGATAAATGTTGGTGTAGTTGAAATCTTTCAGTTCCTTGAGGAGTGCTGCCACCTGATCGCTGAAGCCGATATAGCCTTTTTCTTTTTCAGTGGTAGAAGGAATGAAACTGTTTGCGATAAGGTCGGTTACCAGGGTGTAGACGATCTCTCCGTTGGTGCTGCCGAGCTGTTTTCTGCATACCGCAGGAATATTTTTACGATCAATCAGACCAAGGAGGATTGCATCTTCAATATCTCTGCCAATGTAGGCAACAGTGTCAGCCATCCGGACAACGCATCCTTCCAGGCTCATGGGGGCTAGTCTGCATTTTGGGTCCAGCTTTTTTCTTTCCAAGTCCAGATCCAGGGCTGCAAAGTCTTTGTCGGGAGTGGGAGAAAGTCTGTTTGCATGGATTTCACCGTCGTGACAGAGGATACCGTCAAGGGTCTGCAGGCTGAGATTCCATCCCCTGCCTTTTCGTTCCAGACGATCGAGAAAACGAACGGACTGGATGTTGTGCTGGAAAGGTGGGAGGTTGTGTTGGGTGCAGAGTTCGGCAAGAAAACTCTCGCCATCATGGCCAAAAGGTGGATGGCCGATGTCGTGACCTAAGGCGATGGCCTCGATCAGGTCTTCGTTCAGAGCAAGGAATCGACCGATGGTGCGGGCGATTCTCGAAACGAGTTGGACATGGAGTACCCGGTGGGTAATGTGGTCGTTGGCGATCAGGCAAAAGACCTGGGTTTTGTCAATATAGCGGGTATAGGCTCTGGAGTGGATAATGCGATCTGCATCAAGGGCAAAGCTCTGTCGGTAGCCGATACGTTTTTCTTCTTTCCTGCGCAGAGCTTTTGCGCTGAGGGTTGCTGCAGGAGAGAGTCTTTCTTCTTCAAGCGCATTAAGATGGGCCAGAGTGGGAAGAAGGTTTGCCTGTGAAATTGCTGCCTGTATCATGCTGTGGTATTAAGGTGTCACCAATTAAAAGAAAAGATCTTTAGGTCAAAAAATATGAAACATACCAGTTTCGGTAAAAAAAAGCACGTTCTAGCAAAAAAATGGTGGCATAAATGTAAACCGAGGCTGCCTAACCTTTCCCCCAGTCAGAGTTTTAACCAAGAGTAAGAAAAAACTGTCATCTTCAAGGAAGAGTATGCTACTATCGGTACGAATAATTTTATCTGAAATGCCAGCTAGATTGCTCTTTCTGATCAGGGTATCGGGATTGGTGGAGATCTGTATTTTTATTTTGGGCTCCTGCTGGGGAAGAGGAAGTGGATGCTGGTTGTTTAATTTTGTAGAGTGAATGAGTATGGAAATAGAGTCACGACATGTTTTTTTGGTTCAGGCGGAGAACAGGCAAGATGCCGTGTATCAGGTCATTCATTTTTTACAGACAACTGATCTTATTTCCTATGGCCAGCTCAATGTAGATGAGACTGCGGTGCTGGTTGGCGACAGTGATGTTTTTTGGCAAACGCTTAGCCAGGGTGTGGAGAAAAACAAGGCTTTCAGTCGACAGATATTAGAAGAGTTGCAAAAAAACGGTGTCCATGAGGTGGTAGATCTGCTGACTATTCCCCTTGGCTATCCCAGTAAATTGTTACATATCCTGACCCATATGTTAGACGGCTTTGTTGGCATAGATTCGTTTTTTTACAATCTTGTTGAGGATTCACACTGGTTGGGAAAGACGCTCGAGATTGTCATCCGGGAGACACCGCAACAGTTCTGGTTGGTTCCGGTGGAAACAGGAGAGGTTGAGAGGAGTGTGTTGCCATCTGCGACAATGGTGGAAAAGAGTTGAGATCTGTTTTTTCTGTTACAAACAGATAAGATAGCTCTCTTTCGAAAACAAAGGCTGTTTCCGGTGGCCTCCATGGCTCATCTTGGATGAGCTAGGGAGTGACGATGAGGGTTTTGAGTGAAAGGCTACCTGCAATGAGAATGATGCAGGACTAAGCATAAAAGGGATAAAAAAGGATTTGGTATTATGAAGGTTTCCATAGAATATTGCAGCCGTTGAAACTACAAACCTCATGCTTCCAGGTTGGAAGAGGAGTTGAAAGAGGAACTTGATATAGAAGTTGAACTGATTGCTTCATCGGGTGGAGTCTTTGAAATTGTCCTTGACGGGAAAAATATATTTTCCAAAAAGGCACTCAATCGTTTTCCCAATGATGGAGAGATCAGCGACCTTATCAGACGTATAAGGGATTGAAGGCTGAAACGAAGAATCAAGATGAAGGTAAAAATAAACAGTTCGTCTATCGCTTCCTTGAAATTGTCCCCTTTCCTCAGTAGCCTGTTTTCTACCTATCTGAATAGTTGCGGATAAAAGACTACCTTTTACTCAGCTTTTTTTGGAGGGTGGGACGGGGTACTGGCAGGAAGAAATGCATTTGTTGCAGTTGCTTCTCGTTTTACCCTGTTTACAATAATCAGCAAAACCCTGGAGCAGATCATTGCCGCCTCGGGGACAGATCTGAAGAAAGTCAATGAAAGAGATCATACGGGCGATGACCTCTGGAGGAGCAGCGTGTTCCACCTTGCAGGCCCCTTCTTCTGCTGTTTTATTGTTAATGCCCAGGACCTCGGTGAAAAAGCGTTTTAAGGCATCATGGCGGAAAATCACATCTTCAGCTATCTTTTTTCCGCTGTTGGTCAGGGTGATAGGCTCGTAAGGGGCGTAATTGATGAGGTCTTTTTTGGCAAGGGCTCGCAGTGCTTCGGTAACAGAAGCCCTGCTGACCTTAAGGCGGGTGGCAATATCCTTGCTGCGTGCAACCTGCTTTTTGACAATGATATGGTAGATAGCCTCAATATAATCTTCCTGGCTGGCACTGAGGTCAATGGACTTGCTGGGCATGGTTGGCTCCAGGGAGAGGTGGTTGGAAACTAACTATGCTTGTAAAATTACCCTTGTTTTCGTGCTACGTCAAGCTTGTCTGAAAATAATGTGTGTATATGTGTGGAATAACCAATGCTCTGTGAATTGAAAATTTCCAATCTAGCTTTGATTGAGACCCTGCACCTGGACCTCTGTGAAAATGGCGGCAACGGCTTGGTGGTGATGACCGGGGAGACTGGTGCCGGTAAGTCTATCATGCTTCGTGCTATCCATCTCCTCACCGGTGGTCGAGGAACCGCAGAATGGATCCGCAATGGAGAGGTCAGCTGTACTGTTGAGGCACTTTTTGAAATAGCTTCTGGCAATGATCTGTTGCGTGCCATCGTTGAGGAGCAGGGGATGGAGGGAGAAGATTCCCTGGTCATGAAGCGGGTATTAAACAGGAATGGAAGAAGTCGGATGTATATCAATGGCTCTCCAGCAACCGCTAAAATGGCTTCGGAGCTGGCGATAAATCTGCTTAATGTTGCCAGTCAACATGATCATCAGCAGCTTCTTCAACCTCATTTTCATCTGGACTTTATCGATACCATGGGTGGAATCTGGCCCCAGAGAAAGGAGTTTGACAAGCTTTTTTTGCATTGGCAGGAACAACGAAATGCCTTGGAACAGTTGCGACGACAGGAGCGGGAAAAAGAGCAACGCAAAGATTTTCTCCAGTTTCAGTTGCAGGAAATCGAGAATGTTGCCCCAGAATTAGCTGAGGATGAGGGGCTTGCTGAGGAGCGGAAAAAGTTGAAGAGTGCTGAGCTCCTGATTCAGATCAGTCGCAACTCACATAGTCTTTTGGCAAATGCTTTATTGGATGGTTTGACCCAGATCCGAAAAGATATGGCCCAGGTTGCTGAGCTGGATCAGGATGCCGAGGAATTGGCTGCAGAGCTGGGGGGGGTCAGTTACCATGTCGAAGACCTTGTCATCAAGTTGCGGAGTTATAGAGACTCGCTTGTTAATGATCCATACCGGCTGGAGACTGTGAATGAACGGTTGAATGAACTGCAGGGATTAAAAAGGAAATATGGAAATACCCTGGGAGAGGTCATTGCTTATGCTCAAGAGGCTAAACTTGAGTTGGAGCAGATAGAGACTCTTGACAAGGCTGTTACTGAGTGTGAAGCTAAGGTGGCGCAATTGGGGGCAGATCTCTGCTCTCAGGCTGTCTTGCTTTCCGAAAGGCGAAAGAAAACCGCTGAAAAACTTGAGAAGGCCATGGCAGACGAGCTTGCTTCACTGGCCTTCCACCAGTCTGCTCTGGAAGTCCATTTCGGTGAGCATCAAGCGGGAGTGGAGTCTCTGCGTCAGGGCGGCTGGGATCGAGTTGAATTCTTTTTCTCGGCAAATCCAGGGGAGCCGCCGCGTCCTCTGGCAAAGGTGGCGTCCGGAGGAGAGCTTTCCCGACTCATGCTGGCCTTTAAGTGTCTGCTTGCCAAAAAGGATATGGTGGAGACTGTTATTTTCGATGAGGTGGATGCGGGTATCGGGGGGGAGGCTGCAGAGGCTGTAGCCAGGAAAATCCAGGAATTGGCAGGCCATCATCAGGTCATCTGTATTACTCATCTCCCACAGATAGCAGCCCGGGGGACCACTCATTTTCTTGTGGAAAAGGGAGTGGAAGAGGGCCGTACCCAGTCCGGCATTAAATTGCTTGATCCTGACCAGCGCCTGGATGAGGTGAGCCGCATGTTGGCTGGTGAATCTGTCTCGGAGCAGACCAGGGCCTGGGCAGAAGAGCTCTTGGCCAAGGGAAGAGGTGGACTATGAAGCAAGTGAAAGCATTGGCCCTTTTTTCCGGAGGCCTGGACTCTATTCTTGCTGCGAGGCTGGTCGCATCCTTAGGGGTGAAGGTGCTGGCAGTAAAGTTTGTAACTCCATTTTTTGATTATGAATTACTGGCAGATCCCGAAAAGTATGAACAGGAGGTTTTGGAAAAATACGGCCTGGAGGTGGTGCTGTATGATCTCAGTGATACCTACCTTGATCTGCTCCGCAAACCGGCCCATGGTTTTGGCAAAAATTTTAATCCCTGCATAGACTGTAAAATATTGATGTGTTCACGGGCCAAGGAGTTGATGACCAGGTACCATGCATCCTTCCTGATCAGTGGCGAAGTCCTCGGCCAACGCCCCATGTCGCAGCGCCGTGACACGCTACGAGTCATTGAACGTGATTCCGACAATGACGGTCTCCTGTTGCGCCCTCTTTCGGCAAAGCTCATGTCTCCTACCAAGCCTGAAACAGAAGGTTGGATAGATCGTGAGAAACTTCTCAATATCTATGGCCGAGGCCGTTCCAGACAAATCGAGCTCGCAAAGCAGTACGGCATAACAGACTTTCCTGCCCCTGCCGGCGGCTGTGTCCTCACCGATCCTATTCTCAGCCCCAGAATTGCCCGAATTTACAGGGGAGAATTTGTCGTCAAGGCTGAGGACCTTACTGTCACAGATATCTGTTTTCTGCTTGTGGGGAGACAGTTTCTTTTGCCCGGTGGCTTCTGGTTGATTCTGGGGAGAAATGAAAAAGAGAATGTGAAGATCGAAGCCCTGGCGGAGGATACTGATACCGTATTGTATATGCCGGAGCGGCCCGGACCCACTGCTCTTCTCCGTGGTCCAAAACAGCTGCCTGCTGATTTGGATGATGTTGGAGAAGCGTTGCAGATGGCCGCTGGCCTGGTTGTTCGCTATGGGAAGAAGATCAATGGCCATGATCCTGGGGCTGAGGTTGTGATTTGCGGACAGACGGGGAGGCGAGAAGTGATAGCTCACCCTCTGGATGACAAACTATTTCGTGAGTGGATGTTGTAACCTTTTTTCGTAAGAGAGAAGGCGTGCTATCACATGGAAAACGGAAAACTAAATCCAATCATTTGTCCTGTCGTTGTGCTATAGTGTCAGCCTGTTTTAGGTGAAAAATGTTGCTGAATAATCAAGTTGTTGGTCCTTTTTTTGATCTAAACTGCAATGTGGAAAAAAGAATAACGAGAGAGTATGAAAGGTAGAATCGCCTGGCTGGTCCCCTATCCGATAGAGGGGTCTGGTGGTCATAGGACTATTTTTTCTCACATTCGCAATCTGGTTGCCAGGGGACACGAGTGTCATGTGTATATTGGTGCAGATTCTCAGCAGAGCATGGAAGAAGAGGTCTTACGAGAGGTTGTAGAACAATTTTTCGGACCTTGCTTTGCTCAGATTCACAGTGGATATCGTGTTGCAGAGCCTTTTGATCTCGCCGTGGCAACCGCCTGGTGGACAGCGGAGATTGTAGCCAAGGAAGTTGTGGCTGAACATAAGCTTTATTTTGTCCAGGATTTTGAGCCTTGGTTTAATCCCATGGGGGATTTTTACCTCAAGGCAGAAAACTCCTATCAGCAGGGGCTCACTCCTCTCACCATCGGGCGCTGGTTGTCTCATTTACTCCATGAGCGTTATGGCAGCAGTGAAAATTTTTTTGAATTTACTGCAGACCGCTCGGTGTATTTTCCACTGGAGTCTGTGGTTCAAGAACAAGCTGTCTGTTTTGTCTATCAGCCGGAAAAACCCAGACGTTGCCCATTGATTGGCAGGGACACTCTCGCTATTGTCAAACATCATTGTCCTGAGGTAACCATTTATACCTATGGCAGTAAGGCGGCTCCTGATTTTTATTTTGATCATACTCATCTTGGTGTCCTGAGTCTGGAGGAGTGTAATCTTCTTTATAACCGTTGTGCCGTTGGGTTATGTCTGAGTTCCAGTAACCCATCCAGAGTTCCTTTTGAAATGATGGCCGCAGGCTTGCCTGCAGTGGATTTTTATGGAGAGAATACAATCTATGATATGCCTGCGCATGGTTGTCTCTTGGCGGAACGAAATCCTTCTTCCTTGGCCGGTGCCATTATAAAAATTCTGCAATCACCAGCTCTCCAGAAAGAGATGCATCACCATGGCCTCAGTTTTATGCAAGATCGGCATGCCGATCTTGAGTTTGAACAGTCTGCGACTCGAATTGAAACGATTCTAGCAGGTGGGACTACACTGGAAAGAACACTTACTCCTTTATATCGAAGCGCTCCTTTTTCTACTGACCTGCCGGTTCCGCCAGTGCCCTCATCAGCCCTTTCTCCATCCTCTGACTGTGCCCATCCTGCCCAGGTGGGGTTGTTTCAGCGTTTATGTCAGAATCGTATCGGTCGTGTATTAAAAGTCCTTTGGAACGGATATTATTAGAGAAAAACCTGGAAACCGGATCAAGATGAAGCTGATTAGTGTTGTGATTCCCTGTTATAATCATGGGGCCTATCTTGAAGAGGCAGTGGAAAGTGTGCTGGCTCAAAGTTATCAACACTTCGAGATTGTCATTGTCAATGATGGATCCACCGACCCATACACCAATGAGGTGTTGCTGTCTTTTGATAAGCTCAAATGTCGGGTACTGCATACTGACAATCAGGGGTTGCCAGCGGCTAGAAACAACGGCATCAGAGCCACGGAAGGGGATTATATCTGCTGTCTTGATGCTGATGACAAATATCATCCCGACTATTTCAGAAAGGCGATTTCCGTATTGGATGACGATGAAAAACAAAAATATGGAGCCGTAGCGGCATGGGTCCAATTTTTTGGCAGTAGTGATGCTCTGTGGAAAACCATAGGGAGTAACAGTGAAGGCTTTGCGCCATTTCTGCAGGGAATCCGCAATAACCTCCAGTCAGCCACTATGTTCCGGAGAATATGCTGGGAGAAGATTGGTGGTTTTGATGAATCGATGACTTTGGGCTATGAGGATTGGGATTTCTGGTTAAAGATGCTCGAGTTGGGCTATGAGTGGTTCTGTCTTGAAGAGCCCCTTATTTATTATCGACAGAAAGATTACTCTATGGTGACCCGGTCCGATGAAGTACGACCACAGATATTGGAGAGCTTGATTCGAAAACATCATCGATTTTATAAAAACCATCTGGTACCCATCTTGTTGGAAAGAGACCAAGAGGTCTGTCGGTTAACAAGAGAAAACAAAAAACTTGCTGAACAATTGGCAGTAGGTAATGATACTTGTCTGTCTGGATTCCAAAAATCCAGATTCGCCATCTTCTGTAAGCAGGTCCGCCAGGCTCTGAAAAAAATTTATCCCTTCCCATGATACCAGCAGTACATTCTGACATATTGCACATTAGTCTTGATCTCTGGGATACCATTTTGAGAAGGCGATGTCATCCTGACGAGGTAAAGCTCCATACGGCACAACGGATGCTCTATCTCTTGCATCCTTATTTAAAAAAAGATTTTCCAGGGACTTTGGAGCTGCTGAGAAGAAGGCAGCGGATTGAAGCAGAGATTGGGGCTCGTCAGCGAGAAGAAGGCTTTGATGACGAGTATGAAATTGAAGAAGTTCTGAAGTGCTGTATCCTCGATTTGGCAGAGATGACAGTGGAAGAAGAGGAGCTGACGGCACTCACCGATATGCTAGTCCAAGGCGAGATTGAGCAGGAAATCGCTGTGACGTATCTGGATGAGGATTTGATCACTCTGCTCGCTTCCTATACTTTTGTGCAACTGCATATTGTCTCGGATTTTTATATGTCTGCTGACAAGGTCCGGACCATTTTTCAGGCGCATTCTTTTCCTTTTCCGATAGACAGTTTTTTTCTTTCTTGTGACAGTAAATTAAACAAGCGGAGTGGCCGGCTTTTTCAGCATGTCTGTTCAACGCTTGGTATAGAGCCTGGATCGCTCCTCCATATTGGAGATAATCAGTTTGCTGATGTGGAGATGGCTGCAAAGAGTGGATTGAAGACCAAGTATTTTGCCGGCAGCACAGAAAGGGGAACACGGCAGCAGAATTTAGATTTTTTCATTCTTCGTCAGGAGAGGAGTGCGCGTGCTGATACACTACTGTTGAGCCGGGAATATGGTTCCCCTCTCTCTTTTATCGAGAGGGAGGACGAGAGGGAGAGACTCCGCAGGTATGGTCATTATATGAGTCCGCTCTTTACTGGTTTTTCCCTCTATATTCAGGAGCGTTGCGCAAGAAGTGGTCATGATCGGGTCCATTTTTTTACCCGCGAAGGAAAGTTTTTTCAGAAAGTCTTCGAGCGGGTGCAGGCACATGGCCTGTTTGGTATGGGTCACATTGGCAGCCAGTTGTTACCTGTCAGTCGTCTGGCAACCTTTTTTCCATCTCTTCAGGAACTGACCTCCGGGGAACTGATGCGTCTCTGGTCCCAGTATCATACCCAGTCTGTTAATTCTTTTTTGAGATCGCTGGGGGTAACTGCCGAGGATTTCCGGACCCTTATTTGGAAAAGTGGCGTTGATCCTGAGGAGATGATCCATTCACCGTGGCAGGATGAACGGTTTAAGGGCTTGCTTGCAGACAGAAATTTTCTTGCTCATCTAAGAGAAGAATATAGGGGAAGGCGGGAAAATCTCATCGAGTTTTTTCATGATTGCCAATTTGGCCATGACGGGAAGGCCTTTGTTGTTGATATCGGCTGGCGTGGAACCATCCAGGACAACTTGGCGCTGATCTTCCCGGAGGTAACCATTGAGGGCTGTTATCTGGGGTTACAGAAGTTTTTTAATCGTCAGCCAGATAATGCACGGAAATATGGGTACATAGCTGATAAGAACAGGGGAGAAGATCATGTGATGCTGAAACATGTGATGCCCTTTGAGATGCTCTGCTTCAGTACCGGGGGGAGTGCCATAGGGTATCGGCGGGAAAGTTCAGGAAAGATGGTACCCGAGTTTCAATGTGATCCCGAGGAAGACCGGATCCACAATGAACGGATCCATTATTTTCAGGAAGGGGTGGTGGAAGGAGTCGATCAGGTCTGCAGGACTGTTGCCCAACATGGAATCAGTATTCAGGAGTTACGAACCGAAGCAGGTATTCTTGCCGCTCGCTTCCTGACAAATCCCCCGATGGTGATGTGCAGGGCCTTTAATGCACTCAAGCAGGATGATACCTTTGGGATGGCGCGGACCATCTTTCCTGGAGAGTGTTCATTTCGTCTCAGTGACCGACTGCTGACGTATATTTCTGAAAAACGACGGGAACGATTTCTCGCTGATCTGGAAAAAAGCGGTTGGCCCCAGTGTTTGCTTCGATCACGATACTGTGGTGTATTTCATCAGTTAGGCAACATGAAGAAATGGCTTTTTCAATCTGTCGGAAAAGAAAAATAATTACTTTTTTCAGCCATCCTTATATGGTCGCTACAGGCAACGGTTTAGATGATAGAGGTCTTCGGCACCATGCCCAGAGAATATATTTTTCAAACTGAAAGTTGTTGGAAATGGAATTCTATTCTTGCCTGTCGTTATACTTCCTTTGTTGGATGGTGGTGTGTGTGGAGACAGCAACAAAGACAGGTAGTCTTAGAGTCATTCTGTTCCCAAAACTGACTGGGATTCAGAGGTAACAGAAAACAGGTTGGCAGTGTTTTGGGGACGGTTCTCCAGGCATGTTATTTTGAAAATCCAAACTTAGATGATAATAACACAGAAAGTGTGGAGAATGATGGAAGAGAAGGGGAAATCATCCAAGCTCAAACAACTGGTACAATCAACAATAAATCCTTTTGGAGAGAAGGTAACTAATCTCTTAGGGTTTCGTAAGTGGTCAATAGACACCTTTCCTGTGAGGGTTGTTATTACCGGTATAGAACATTCCGGAACAACGTTGCTCTCTACTTTAGTGAAGCAAGATTTACGTTTAAGTAGTGGATTCGAATGTGGTTTTCTGTTGGCTGACTGTCCTCGTCAGTTCAGGGATGTTCATCCTTGGTATGAATGGATGCAGGAGCCCGTCTCGGCTCATCAGTGGGGTGTCAGTGGAAAGCATTTGGAGAGTATTTGTGCTTCAAAGACCTGGGAGGAGGCGTACCGAAGGCTCTTAAACTATTCACCTGTTTTTGATCAGGAACGTCAGCAACAGGTTTGTGATAAAACACCCCGGTATCTGAGCTGTCTTGATGTTGTATTGGATAAGCTTCCAGATTTTGTTCCATGTTTGGTCATCGAAAAAGAGGTTGAAAGTTTGTGGCGGTCCCACAAAAAAAGGAATTCCAGTTTAGAAGATTTTTGTAACCATTTTGAATTATATAACAATGGATTGCGACGAGCCTTGCAGCGTCATGGAGAGAGGATTTATCGAGTAAAGTATGAGGCCTTGTGTCGTGATTTGCACGAGCAGTTACGCAATGTTTTTTCAATAGTTCATTTGCCTTTTAAACAGGAATATGCGTTACGACATAGTCAAAATCTTCAAGAGTATCATGATAAGAACAGCATCGGATTTGAACCCTTAACGAAGGAAGAAGAATATTTTTTAGATAACTTAAGAAAGCGGTTCGCTGATTTGTCGATCACTTGAATGAACCTTTTTGCTTATGCCACATGGCTGAATTACACGGTATTGTGACCTTGGCTGAGAGGCGTTTTTTTATGAAAATTGATTTTGGATCAACACATGAAAGACCAACCTGGTTCTAATAATTATTTTATATGCACTGTGCAGCGGAGTGGTAAGAGCTGGCTCTGTAATATTTTAAGTCGTTTGCAACATTATGGCGTTCCGGAAGAATATTTAAAACTTTCGGTGCTGAAGAAACGATTTGGGGAGGGGGATTCTCTTAAAAAGGCCCTGGCCGGGGGAGATTTTTCAGGAATATATGATTTTGTGGAAGAACTTACCATTGAGAAGTCAGGTTTGTCTGTCCCCTTAGGGTTAGCTGTACAATCTAGTCAGATGAAAAATATTGCTGATTTGACAGGGTTCTCACCTGTTGATGTTTTTAAGAATTTATATAAGGCCTTTGGTTATCCAGTTATATTTATGCTCAAAAGAGAAGATCTGGCTGCTCAAGCGGTTTCTCATTACTTTATGGCGCAAACGGGAATTGCACATTCTTATCAGGCTGACAGTAACAAAGCCAAGACGTATGACAATATAGAGTATAATCAAAAAGAAATTTTGAAATGGTATGATTTTACCTGTCATGGGTATGAATTTTGGGAAACTCTTTTTGAAAAGTGCGGCGTTGTTCCCAATTATGTATTGTACGAAAATCTGAGAACTGATTTGTATGACAATATCGTAACGATGACTCGTCTCATAAATAGATCATCACAGGTCACTCCTGTCCAGGTGAGTTCAGCATCCCAGCAAAGTATGCAGAAGTTATCAATTTCAAAGAAAGCCCTTTTTACTGCAGAGTTCAAAAGATATTTTCAAGACTGACTCATGAAGGGTGGAGTGCAGGAGGGGGGAGATGGGGAGAATTTTTTTCCGGTGATAGCGGAGTACTGTTCGTTTCAGTGGAGGACCAGGTTCTTGCATAACTGCCTAGGGTTTGAGCAATTCGGTTGATCATTGGTGAGTACGTTTCTAAAAGATAATCTTGAACGTTGATGGGCATGGAATGCTTTGGGGAGGGATTTACCAGAACCTTACTGTCAATGAGGGAATCATTAAAAGGTTGAATGGCAAGAAAGTTGGTTATGGATGCCATAAGACCTAACGGGTCACATTTGATTGCATCATAAAAACAGAGTAGAATTTGTGAACGGTCAAAGTGCTTGAGATATGTATCAATAGTACGTTCATAATCATTACGCAAAAGCATTCCGGGGTGTTTAAGCACAGCTATTATTTCCTCTGCAGAATCTAAGTTTATAGTTACACCACTGTGGGCATGAAAACGGATGGCGGACCATGCTCTTTCGATTGGATTACGGATTATATAGATACATTTCATTTCAGAATTGACGGCTTTTATTCGGGCGACATCCTGACTCTTCAGTATTGAGTAGGAAGGGGTGATCTCGCCGCATATCATATCCATTGGTGGTTGCGAAAAGAGTCCGCAATACCAAGTCTCATCGTAATACCCAAGAATCCATTTGCTCCACCAAATTGCCTGTAGAAGATTACCCTTCATTATATGCCTGGAAATTGTTTTTATGCCGGCAATCATTCTTGGGCGTTGCCAGGGGTTTGATCCCATAATCCGGGAAAGGCAAGATGACGTCGTCAGGTCATTTGGGCTGGGATAATCTTCAGACCTGTCAAAAAAATGTATCTCTTTGACAGGCGGCATGTATATCTTCGGATGCTTGAGCAGCTGGCTATAGAGCCAACTCGTTCCAGCTCTCTGAGCACCAATTCCTAAAAAAGTCGGTCGGCTGTTGGGAATCAATTTTTGGTCCAAATTGAATTTGATTGAAATATCTTGACGATTGAAGAGAGCGTGTCGGTTTTGGAATCGTAAATCTACTTAATCTTGTGAGTAACGAATTGCCAAATATAAGCCATTCATCTCGTTAACATTTTACTGATTTTTCTGTATGTGCCAGCTATTATGTTCCCTGTACGCCAGGTTTTTGAACGGTATATTTGTTCGATAATGCTGTTTTTTTCTTGTAGAGCTTTTTCCATGTCCTGAAGACGTTTGTTGCCCTCTATGAGGGCAGGAGAAAAGTGTCTAAAAGGAGGGGGAGGGAAATGTCTGGTGCTATCCTGAGAAGGGTTTCCCGGATGAGGGGATTTTTTAAAAATAAGATTTAGAACACAGCGAGTAAAACCAAGAGGAATATCAAACTGTTTGAATTGAACATACCAACGCAGAATTTCCTCTTCAGGCGTACAGGTAAACCAATCGAGTATTTCAGGTTCAAATCCTTCTGCCACAATAAAGTTTTTATAATCCTTTCCCAGGGCAAGTTCAAAATCATGGTAACTTGCGCCCCGGCCCCATCTGGCAATATCAAGATCAAGTTGGCTGTCAGACTTCTCCTGTTCATCGGCAAAAGAAGCTACAAAAGGGGATCGAGGGGAATTCGCCGCATATTTTGCATAGAGTCTGCTGGGCAGCATATGTAAAAAAGGAAGTTTCGAGGTGTGGATATCAAAGTAGTGCAGGATGTTCGGGGTATCAATTACTGCCATTATTCCATCTCCTGCAAGTAAGTCCCAACATGTTTGCAACGTGTGGTGTCTCTCGCTAACAGTCTGGTGTTCGAGAACGGCAAAGAGAAGGATGATATCGTATTTGCTTTCAGCGTCTTCGGTGAGACGTGCAATTAACGAATTTTCATCGATGGTGTGCAGGTGGACATTGTCCAGTCCCATGATTTTCATTCGTTTAGTGGCACCTTGAACTGCAAGGGAATGAATGTCGTATCCTTCTATTTGTTGAACGTAATGGGCCAGGGCCGCAGTGCTAGAGCCGGTACCGCATCCTATTTCGAGAACTTTTTTTCCTTTCAGGTCGATATGTCTGCAGAGCCAAGGAACAACATGGCGTAATGAGTGGTCATATCTTCTAAAGACGTTGTTTTCTATATCAATTTTCCCTTCATCTGTCTCGAGAAACTTTTGGTCATAGTTGCTGAAATATGTGCTCAGTAAGGCTTCCTCAACGAAGGGAATATACTTCCTGCTCGTTTCGATTTGTTTTTCAAAGATATTCATATGCTTATTGGTGAGATAGCCGTTTTAAGAAAACTCTATTGAAGAGGAAGGTCATACTGTGTTTCAGGACAATGACAAAGTTGAATAAACGGTCTTGTTTGATGCTCATGGGGTGCTGGAAGTCAGACTCGATTTTTTCTATGATAAAAAGTAACTCAAAGCTATTGGTAAAAGATAAGACATTTTTCACCTGAATCGGGATTTGTTGATGAGTGAAACTGAGAAGGGAGATGACGTTTTCTCTGTTGTACACGTGGTAGTGGGTATGCAGGTTGCTGTCTACAATTTCTTTATATCTCTGTTGAAAGAGTGTTCCGTTTGCTGGGTTTACTTCATCAATCAAACGAATATGTTCTAAGATGTGTTCAGTGGTGATATCCTCATTGTTTTTGTTACCCTCGTAATCTCTTGTAAGGTGAGAGAGTGTTGCCGGGGTCTTTTCAAAGTCAAATTCATTTGACCGGTAGTTCGGGAGCGTCAGAAAGAGTAATCCCCCGGTTTGGAGAATGCGCAACCAGCCGAATAGTGTGCTGACGGGATCGGGGCTGTGTTCCAGAACATGATTGGCAATAACAAAGGAGGCAGAGTCTGAAGGAATGTCGATTAGATTATTTGCATCGGCAATAATATCGACATCAACGCATTCATGTAGAGGTATATGGTATTTTTGGGATGATTCTTCCTTGCTCAGATAGTCAATATAGATAACTTTTTCGGCGTTTCTGCAGGTCAGGGGAGATTTTTGAGCACCGATCTCATATCCTTTCCCTGTGAGATATCGGGTGGCAAGATCGTCACGTATGTCATATAATTTGTCAATGGTACATGACAAGATAAAACGGGAAAAGAAGGAAAGACCTGATCTGTATCTCTGCCATCTTTTTGTTCTTGTGGGCATGTCAGTCTCAGGTGAGTGAAGGGAGAAAAAGTAGTTGTTGAAAGTTCATTAATCGGAACCTGCTCGAATATTTCTTATTTTGTTTCGTACTATATCGAGTTGTTGTGAAAATGGAAGAGATGCGAAAATCATTCTGTTGATTAGTTGTGAGCTGTATATGAGCTGCTCGTCTTCCTGGGTATGGGGAATAATCAAGCCCATATGGCCGTAACCACTGTAAATAGCTTTGTGGGTTATGTGATGCCTCGAAAAGTAGTCAAGGACTCCTGTTGACTCGGAGCTTGCCGGAATGAGGTGGTCATCTTGAAAATCACGTTCTTTTCCCAGTCCATCACAAAAAATCACACCGTTTTCGGTCAGGCAATGGAACGTATTCGTTAATACGTCATCCACCGACTGTTTCAGATCGACATCCAACCAGATAAGCATGAGGTCTTGACAAAAATTTTGTAATGATTCACTGAACCAGCCTTTCCTATAAGTAACTGCCTTTGGTTTTCCCAGTCGTTCAATATTGTTTTGAACTTCTTGAAAACTTCCCCTGAAATCTCCTTTCCTGTAATAGTCGTCATCAGTTGGTAACCCTTCAAAAGAGTCAGCGGCTATAAGTTCCAGTCCGAGATAATCACAAATATGACTCAGACAACAGGTGGATCCACCTTTGAATACACCACATTCGAGAACTTTTCCTCGGATTCCATAGCTTTTTAAATAATAGAGGTAGATTGCGATAGGGATCATGCCAATTCCGGCCCATCCTGCAGTATGTGTATCGTCTCCGTGGTGATGGGTAGCTTTTTCGTTGATATAATTCATTCCTTGCCGAATTTTTTCAAATTGGTCAAGCATGTGTCGAATGTAAGGGAACAGGTCTTTGCTGTCTTGAGTGAATTTGGATTTTAGAAGCTGAAGGATGGCATACTGAGTTGACTCCCATTGAGGGTTTTTTGACTGGCAGGTGTTGATGGTTCGATAGGGAGAGATATTTCTGGGATACATGGCAGGGGGGGAGTACTTGATGTTGGAGTCGATTTTAATGGAAAATCGGGGGGGAAGAATAAATACAAAAAAAAGGCGGTCACTTTTGACAAAATGACCGCCTTTAAAAAAACAATGAATCGCTAGGGAATTACAGATTATTGAAAATTACAGCTGTTGCGTAATTGTAACCTTCAGCGTCTTTGGTACCATCAAAAGCTATTGCAACAGGTTTTGTTAATGACATTGCTGTGAGGATAGTAGCCATCATCTGATCAGTACCGGTAGTATTGAGGGTCATCCAGCCACTGTTTCCGGCAGAGGGGTCAATATTACATCCTGTAACCTGAATGCGGACAATAGCTCCTTTAGGGCCGATCTTTGCTGGGGTACAGGCTGCCCACGTCTCTGCAGCGAAGGAATTTCCCGCAAAAAGGGTACAAGACATAGCTATTCCAACAAGAGTATATGCTAGTTTTCTGAGTTTCATGGCATCTCCTAATTTGAGTTGTTAATTTTTCGTTGTTGCGTCTAGAAAATCGCTTGTCTATTTATAGTAAGACAGGATCAAAAATATAACAAGGGATTTGTTATATTTTGGTACGTTTATCCCGATGAGCCATTTAGGATGGTATGTTGATCAAAAATCAACGCTATCTCCATTGGTTGTAAAATTAGTGGGTTACCATCTCATCATCTATATAACTAATCCATAGAGCCGTTAAAAGCAACCTTTTATGGGAAGTGAAAAAAAAAACTTCAGTTGTTTTGCTGTTGTTTCTTGTATTCTTCCATGGCTGTCTCGGCCCCATCCATTGTCGTAGAATTCTCTGTCTGGGGGAGGGATTGTTCAGCAATGTCAAGCTGTTGAAATTCTTCGAAGGCAGCGGTGAGGTCGTCCATCTCATCACTGTTAATATCTTCTTGCGGGGAGGACATGTCTTCAACACTTTGTTTGTTGAACTTGTGCTCGTCGAGAGCAGTTGTTACCGCGTCCATAGATGTTTTTTGCCTGCTGGGCAGAGGGGAAAGAGCATTTTTGTTTTTGTTGTTTTTATAGTCTTGCATGGCAGATTCTATCCCTCGCATCTCTTCGGGATCTTCTTGGGGGGAAGATGGCGTCTCCCGCCTGTTGTTTCTGTAATCATCAAAGGCTGCTGAGAGGTCTGCCATGCTATTCGTCTGGGATTCATTTGCAGCTGTGCGTCTGGATGTGGGAGAGGAAGGTCCACTATTATCGAGAAAAACAAGGCCCAGAGTTTTTTGCTCATCATTACAGATGATTGAGTAGCTGAGATCCTTCAAGAGACGGTTGAGTGTGAGGTTGAGTGGGGCCTGGTTAACTTCAATGGACTTTTTGTTGTCCAGGGTTTTAGCGTTGTGAACTTCAATGGTGTATTGTGTCTGTTTCTCAATATCCTTTAAAATTTCGGTTACCGGTTTGTTAACTGCCTTAAGAGTGATGGGAGTCTTTCCAAAATCGCAAGTTGCCGTTCCAGGGCCTGGAAAGAGGAAAGGCGAAGTGATGATCGTAAGAGAAAAGAATGCTAGAAGAAATGAACGTATCATGGGAGGCCTGATTGGAAAATTATTTTGACTGCGACGAGTTCCATTACAGTGGACTTAAAGAAACAATTATAACAAATTATATTCCATAGTACCTGACTATAAGTATTCTGCATACCGTATTCAAGTGAGTTCGTAATTATCACTGCTCTTTTTTAGGTTGGCGCTGTAGTAAGGATCTCCCTGTTGCAACCACTTTTTCCATTTATGGGAGAAGGCTTTCTGTTCTGTCAGGAAACAGCTGGCTATTAGAGGAGAAGACTTGCAGGTGAAGACGGCCAGAGGAGTGTAAAGGACACGCCATTGTATCTGCAGGGCAGAGAGGGCAAAATCGAGAAGGGCATAGGCACCGAGGAATTGTGCGTCAAAGCCATTCAGCTGTTGCCACAATTCTCTTTTGATCATCACCGAGTACGGATTAGGGGCGCTGATATTCCTGGCAGTCTTGGTTGCGGCCATGTACCCAGGTTCTGTCGAATCATATCCGGCGTAGGGAGCAGTAGGTTTTCCTTCTTCATTATAGATCATGCCTGCGTAAATAAATTTTTCTTCTTCATTGGTCAGACATCCCGAAGCCATTCCGATATGTTCGAGATCAAGCCAGGAGGCGAGGATTCTGGCACCGTGATCCTCTTTGTCTATATATCCTTCCCATTGAATAAAGATATAGGGAGGAGGGTCTTTTAAAACAGGACTTGCCAGGATGGTTGCGGCATATTGGTCAGGTGCAAGGTGTGTCGGGAGAATAATGTGGCCGATCTCATTTTGTGGAGGAAGCGGCAGGTCCACCTGATAGTTTCCTCGCCATAGTGATTTGTTTTCTTTGACTGTTGCCTGTATCTTTCTTCTTCGCAGGGCATCGCGCAGGGCGGCCATGCCGGCTTCGAAGGCATAATTTTTTGCACCATCATCCATAGACACCGATTCTGCATGTTGACGCCAGTGGTACAGGACCTGAGGGAGATGTTTTATTTTGGGGTCGAGTTCCATGCAGCGTAAAATAAGATCATAGTCTTGTGACCCATCGAATTCAGAACGAAGTTTTCCTGCCTGGACAATCAGATCACGCCGGTAACACATGAGGTGGAAGATATAGTTGCCCCCATAGAGATTTTCCGGAGACCAATCCGGCTTCATCAAATGCATAAAGCGCTTCCCCCCTGGGGAGAGCATGTCTCGATCTGAATAGATGATGGCCAGGTCCGGATCTTTCTCGATGGTCGAAATAAGCAATTGCATTGCTTCCGGGGCAATGCGATCGTCATGATCGAGAAAAACGATATATTCTCCACGTGCTGCTTCTATTCCCCGGTTGGTGGCAGCTGAAATACCTGAGAGAGAGTCCTTGGTGGAATAGATGACTCGAATGCGGGGATCTCTACAGAATTTTGATTGGAGAACGGAATGGGTTTCCGTGTTTGTTGATCCGTCATCAACCAGAATGAGTTCCCAGAAGGGGGAAGTCTGCGTCCGTACAGAAAGGATGCATTCTTCGAGAATGCTTGGATCGGTGTTGTATACAGGTGTGACAATGGTGATTTTGACTTTTCCGCTGGCCTTTCTGGCGACAGTATACTGCTCCTGCCACTGGTTACTCGTTAAGAGGGAATGGCGATCGATCCAGTCCTTGTATTGTGGCCATTCACTGAGCTGCCAGCGCTGCAGTATTGCATCATCGGGGATAACAGGAGGATAGTATCGCAACAAACTCCAATGCTGTTTTGTAACGTGGCGGAATATATTGCAGCTGGCTGTACGTACTATTTTTCGAAAAAGGCTATGCATAGTGATGAGAGCTGAAATTGCTCAGGGGTATTGATTATTGTTTTATCCCCGGGTCAGTTTGGCGGAAAATCTTTTTACGAACCCTTTCGCTCGGGTATATGTGGTTGCCAGGCGAGAATGTCTCTGCTCCCGTTGGGGGCTGATGTTGCCGGAGGCAAAATTGTTGGATGAGAGCCTGTCGTAAAATATTGGTTGCCAGTGTTCCACAATGGTGTTGTCCGTAATGGAGTTCAGAACCGATGGCATGAAATCAAGAAGGGGCGGTCGGGTAGTGTCAAACTCGTTATTGATTGCTCCAAGTCCCAACGCGGTAATACCGTGGAAATATGGGACGTATGGGTTTGCCCCGATGGCATTGTAGAGGATCTGATTGTGGGTGATGTTGTTGAAGAGTGCTGTGCGGATCATTTTTATTCCGCCGCCATAGTTGTTTGTGATCTTGTTTTCATGGATGAGGTTCATGCAGCCGTTATCCATTGATATTCCGGGTAATTTCATACTGGAGGATCCGTCTTCAAGCAGGGGATACTCTGAAATAAAATCGGTTCGAATTTCCTTTGGTGAGAGGTTGCTGCGCTTTCCATTCAGGGAGACAATATTCCGGTGAAAAATATTATGGCAGCTTCCCCAGTCAAAGCAGATTCCCTCCTTATTATTGTTTACCAAAACTGTATCTTCGATAAGGCAGTTAACGGCCCCTTCCAGATAAATTCCCTGTGCGCGGCAATGAGTTATGATGCAATTTTTAATCAGAATATGATGAGGACGTTGCTGCTTGCTGCTGATGGGAAGTGGCTCATGATAGCGTTCAGGGATGTGTGAGGGGGTCACCTGCTGTGAAGTGCTGCAGAGGTTGATACCGGCATCATGGTTGAAATGCCCTCGTGATCTGGAGCAGGTGCAATCCCGTATTTCTCCGTTGTAAGAATGGCCGATAACGAGAATACCAGCAGCTAAATTATTAGAAAAAAGACATCCTGCTATCCTGAAGTTATGTCCATTGTTGATGATGACACCAGAACCTTCTGCACCCGAACATCGACAGTTACTCACTGTAAAGCTCGATGAGTCGGTAATAAAGAGCATATTTCTCCCTGTGGAACAGTTGATCCCATCAATGGAGAAATGCTCACAGTCTACAATTTCGATGAAAAATTTATTGTGATGTGGTGGTGTTATGGAAGAAATAGAGCTGCGGATGGTGAAGTGTTTGCAATTGCTCAACCGGATAGGAGCATCTCTGTTAAGGGTTTCCTGATCTAGGATCAGGCTGAAGTGATCTTTTGCCGAGGCACAGTTATTGGCAAGGGGGGATGTGATTGCTTCGCCGTCATTGTGTTTTTCGGGACTATGAGTTGCAATCTGCGCCTTTATCTCGTTTCCTTGCAAAGGGATAAAATGTTCAAGAGCGGAAATGCTCATGGGTACTGCTGGTGTTAACCTGGCGGTCTGAAGGAGCTTCTCGTCGGCCGTCGGCACGTTATATGTTGGTGGATACACAGGAGTAGATATTTGTTTTGTTGAAGGAAGTGATTGAAGGTATGAACTGAATATACTACTGTTTTTAATTTTCCTGCAAGAAAACTGTGTGAATTTTAGGAAAATAACTGATTTTAAAAGATAAAATATTATGTTCTGTGTGTGCTTCATAAATCAATGAGTTGCTTTGCATGGGGAAATCACCAATAATCGGTTGTCAAGAAAAGGGTAGCCTTATCAGGTCAATGCTGGCGACTCCTGTAAGAGTATTAGGCAGGGAGTTCTTGTTTGCCCCTGATACAATTATTCAGCTAAGCTGATAATTGTTTACCACAATTATTTGCTACAGGCACATTAAGTTTGAAGTCTGAGTATCTAACATTGAATAAGAAGTGTGCTGCCTTAATTGAGGAAGGTTTTTAACTTTTTTAAATTAAGCAGTATTTTTTTTCATATTTTTCCAAAGAATCAAACAGCTAGGCATCGCGATGAAAAAAACATTAATTATACATATTGGCTGGCATAAAACAGCCACAACAGTAATACAGTTGTATTTGGCTAATTGTCGGGAAAAACTAAGAAAATATGATATATGTTATCCTGCTATCGATAATCAAACTGGTTATGGTCGTATAAAACATTCAGATCTTTTGGTGTCTGTGTTTAACGAACTACACCCGAGATATAAGCGATCTGCTATTCGTCCTTTCAGCGAGTTGTTTGAATTGTCAGTAAAGGAAATAAATGATTCAAAGTGTCGTTGGGCAGTTTTGAGCGAGGAAGGATTCAGTATGGAGAATCCGGGAATATCCAAATTAATGGGTCGATACAAGGAATATTTTGATGAGATAAAGATTGTTGCCTATGTCAGGCGGCAAGACTATTTTTTTGAATCGTTTCATTCACAAGTGGTTAAGCAGAGTGTTACACGAGACACCAAAAATCTCGATGCGTTTTTATCACATCCAGGGATAAAAAAACGCGCAGATTATGCTTTGATTCTTGATTGGTGGGCCGCTGAATTCGGTAAGGAAAACATACTTGTTGCTCCCTTTGAACGTCAAACTGTCGTGCCAGATCCGTTAACGTATTTTTTCAACCTCGCTGGTCTTCCTACAAAAATATTTGATGAATTTCCTCTCGAAAAAATACAGGCGCATAACTCACCACCCAGAGAGGTGACGGAGTTTTTTCGATATCTGAATATGAAGGGTGTAGATTTTCATGAGAAAGCGCTATGCGGATATCTTTTAAAAAGTGGTGCTACTCTTACGGATACAAAATATTTTGGACGAGCCGAGCGTGAGAGAATCCTTAGAGAGTATGGTAGTTCAAATGAAAGAGTGGCAAGGGAATATCTCAATAGAGAGAATGGTGTTCTTTTTGAGGAGCCGGTCAGGGAGTATCTTAACTGTCCAGAAACCTGGACAGGATTAACGCCGGAAGATGTTTTAGACTATGCCATGCCTGTAATAGGAATGATGTCATTTGAAATCTCAAGACTGAGAAATGAAAACCAGAGGATTTCGATTTTCAAAAAGAAAATATCTAATTTTTTAGATAAGATTTACAGACGGATGATCAAAAAGCACGGAAACAGTTAACTCAAATTGGTTCTCTATACATCTGTAGCTTTTTGTCCGCATTTTTTTTCAAATCTACTGCGAAGCCTAGTAAACACCGCCTCTCCTACGGTTACAGGCGCCAAAACATTCTCGATATACGGTTCACCGATCCAGAGTGCAATGAGATAGGGGGATCCCCTGACAGGTTCCTCGATTTCTTTGTGTGGTGCCTTGACATATCGTTTGATTGCTACGTATTATTATAAATAGAAATGAATAGAATAATTATCCTTAACAGAGGTTGCTATGTCTTTAGTGATAACCCGTGTATGGTATGTAAGTTTTTTGTTGTTTTGTAGTTTTTTGTTTATTGGCACTTCTTCGAGCAGAGTTGACGCAGCACTGGATACAGCGGAATCGAAAGTTATCTCGGATTCAGAAGAACCTTCTGACCGTCGTATCTACTCCTATGATATGGGAGTAGATTCACAAAGTAATGTTCATATTATTTATTCCAAGCCCCTTGGAGATCGAACAGCAGAAATCTTTTATATTCGTCAGGTGGCTGGGGTGTGGCAAGCTCCAATGCTATTGTCTTCGAGTGGATTTCGGGCAAGTATTTCAACGAATCTGGTTGTCGGAACTGATAATCGTATCCATGTATCCTACCTGAAAGATGTGGGAGGAACTACTGCTGCTTTGTATTATCGCACTGTAAATAATGGAGTGACAACGCCTGAGCTTCTTGTTGCTAATGGAGGTTGGCATTCCCGCATGCAACTCGATAGCAATGGTCGTCCTGTCTTTGTGCGTGAAGGTGAGACATGGCCGGAACAAGTGAGTAAGCTGATTCTTCTGACAAGCCAGGACGGGGAAACGTGGGACTCGTCTCCTCTGCCTTTGGCTGATGTGACCAGGTTTCGGATTGCCGATTTTGTTGTTGAAAATGGTGCTTACCATGTGACTTATGGCGATTCACGTTACAGCTACGAAGTTTGGAACGGAAAATGGATGACAGCTCGTGTCATGGGAGTTTTTCACGACTTTCATTATGCAACATCAGAGGATGGAGTGAGCTGGATCGAACATACGATTGATTCTTCACATACGCTCTATGAGATGGAATTTTGGACCACGATGGTGTTGGATGGTGGAAAACCAGTTATTGGCATGTATAAATATGCTGAGTATGGAAATAAGTACAATACCGGGACTTCAGCGGTTTCCTACAAATGGAATGGGAGTACTTGGCTGCAAAAAGGTATTACCGATACGTCCTATCCGGATTCCAGGGAGGGCATGGGAGTCGGATTGGTAGTCAATGGAAGTGGTGATTATTTCGGCGCCTGGGATTATTCCCCAGATTATCCACAGGATGATGATTTTCGTGGTGAGAGAGGAAATATAGCCTTGGCAAGGAGTGGGGCTAATGGGGATTGGGAGCCGAAAGCGCAGGTTGACCCTTTTTCGTTGGAGGGGAGAGCAAAATTATGTATCTATGGGAACTACCTGTTTTTTCTTGCTCTTGGCGATTTTGTTGATGCGAAGCTCTATTTCCGCAAATATAATATAGCCGCTTTGGCAGAAGACCTCCCTGTTTCTTTATCAGCAAAGGGCGGCGGCAAGGCACTGCCTGCAGTCTACCTCTTGGTGAGGTAACCTGTGAGTCCGGTGGGGCGCTCTTGCAGCTTTTTCGTTTGTCCTGATTTGGGTTGTATCGGGGGCTTGATAACCAGCTGAGTTCTATTTGTGTGGCTGCCCTGTTTGTGAGTTGTTGTGTCCTGCTCATCTAACACTTCGAATATTCCTCGTTTTCCTTCTTGTGACTTCTCTTGGCGGTAATCTCAGGAACTTCCCTTCGTTCCAAGTATTCCCGGCTACAAATGAGTGGATTGCTGAGCTCTGCCGCAGTTTGTTTTGGAATTCCAATATACGCTTATTGGGGGCAGTGGATTGATCAAAATATTATCTTGTAATAAAAGACACATCGAATAGAATAGTTTCATTTTCTGTTGGATCAGGAAACGGCGTTAGGGGGAGAATAATCAGAAAATAGCTTTCTCTTCATGGCGTCTGTCATGATAAGGTCATAAATTTTTTCCAATTTCCAACTCGTTTGCAACTATGTGTGAATCCGTCTCTTCTTCGGGGGGGGACTGCCATGGTATGTTATTTTTGAATCGTAGGTGATCCAGGATGTTTGATGTGGTAATTGTTGGGGCCGGTTTTGCTGGTTCGGTTTTGGCACGGCAGCTGGCCTCACAGAAAGATAAGCAAATATTGCTTATTGAAAAACGTAGGCACATTGCTGGAAATTGCTACGATTATTTCAATAAACATGGGGTGTTGGTGCATGAGTACGGGCCTCACCTTTTCCATACCTCAAATAAAGATGTCTTTCATTACCTGGGACAATTCACCGAGTGGAGTGAGTATCAGCATCGTGTTTTGGCGGTTGTCGATGGACAAACGGTTCCACTCCCATTTAATTTGAATGCTCTGGAGATGCTTTTTCCCAAAAGTATGGCCGAATCCCTGGAAAAAAAGCTTATAGACCATTTTGGCTTTGGCGTGAAGGTTCCTATCCTGGAATTGATCAAGGCTGATGATCCTCAATTGAAAGAGTTGGCAGATTTCATTTATGAGAAAATTTTTGTCAACTATACGGCAAAACAGTGGGGCTGTAGCCCTCAGGATATCGCTCCTGAAGTGATGGGAAGGGTTCCAGTCTTTGTGTCAAGGGATGACCGTTATTTTCAGGATATCTATCAGGCTGTGCCAAAAGACGGGTATACAAAGATGTTTGAGAATATTCTTGATCATCCAAATATTCACCCATTGTTGAATACTGATTATAAAGATGTTGTCTCTCTGGATGCGGACAGTGGTCAACTCAGTCTTTTTGGCGTCCCCTATAGGGGAGAGTTCATCTTTACCGGAATGATTGATGAACTCTTTGATTTCCGTTTTGGACGCTTACCCTATCGTTCGCTGGATTTTCAATTTGAAACACTTGAGCAGGAATATTTTCAGGAAGTTGCTACGGTAAATTATCCGAACAATTATGACTTTACCCGTATTACTGAATTTAAACGTATTCATAATCAACAACTCAAGAACACGACCATATTGAGGGAGTATCCTCGAGATTATTTGGGAGTTGAGAGTGAGACAGACACTCCCTGTTATCCTGTGTTCAAAGATGAGAACATCAATCGTTGCAGGCAATACCAGGATTTTGCTGCTCAGTTTGTTCATATTACTCTGGTAGGTCGCCTTGCCGAGTACCGTTATTATGACATGGATGATATCGTCGCACGGGCACTGGAAGTCTACCAGAGTAAATTCGCCTGATCTGTCATCCTATGACAACTCCCTATCCGATCAAATTAAGTATTGTTTTTCTTAATTTTAACCGTATTGAAGAAACCCGACATACGGTTGAGATGCTGTTGCAGATGGTCTCCGCCAGATCTGATGTGGAAATCATTGCGGTGGACAATAATTCAGAAGACGGCACTGCAGAATATTTACAGAATCAGAAGGGCGTACAGGCTATACTTCTCAAGACAAACGATGGTATTGCCGGATACAATGAAGGTTTTAAAAAGGCAGTCGGGGAATATGTTCTTGTCCTTGATGATGATTCTTGTCCTGCCGATGCAAAAACGCTGGGTCTTCTCATAACCTTGCTGGATAAAAATCCCGGAACAGGAGTTGTTGCCTGTCATATAGAAACACCAGAAGGCGAGCCGCAGTGGAAGTGGCATTTGCCCCACGACTATCGTTTTGGAGTTTCCCCTTTTTTTGTCGGTTGCGGCTTTGCAATTCGCCGCGAACTGTTTGAACAGATTGGCTGGTATCCGGGTAAATTTTTTATCTATCAAAATGAAATAGATGTCAGTTTTAAGGTCAGGCAACGGGGCTATGAAATTTACTATCATCCTGACTGTCGGGTCATTCATCGTGGCATTCCCAGTGAGAGGCCCGGGTGGCGTTGTGTCTATTATCCCACCAGGAACACGATCTGGTTGATCCAGGAATACTACCCTCAACCCATGGCCTCCTATATGCTTTTCTCCCGCATCCTGATAGGACTTGGCAGAGCCGCGTATTTACGTCAGTTGCCAACCTTTTGGCAGGCGATCCGAGATGCCTTTGCTGAGCCAGTCTCAAAGCATCTGTTGACACCTGAAATTCGGTCCGTCACTGCGCCGTTCTGGCGCCAAAACTCCATCTTTCATCAACTCTTCAAGTGGACATGAGTCATTTTCCAACAGTTCTTATTCTAATAGTTACCTGGAACAAACAGTCTTTTGTGGTCGATTTGCTCAATTCTCTCCAGAGATTGGAGTATCCAGGGGAAAAGATGGATGTTGTTGTTGTCGATAATGCCAGCACCGATGATACCGTCGAAATTCTTAAAAGCGACTTTCCCCATGTGCATCTCATAGAAAATCAAGAAAATGTTGGAGGTACGGGAGGCTTTAATACTGGACTTGCCTATGCATTTGCTCAACCAGAGGGACAATATGAGTATCTGTGGCTGCTTGATAATGATGTCCAGGTACACCATAAGGCCTTATCTGAACTGATTGCTATTCTCGAATCTGAACAGGATGTTGCCATTGCCGGATCTACAATGATGCAGCTGACTACCCCCTCGCGCATTAATGAGATGGGGGCCTTTGTCGAGCTAGGCAGGGGGACTCTGCTCCTGAACAGATACCAAGAGGATGTTGCGGGGTTACAAGGAAAATCGTTACAGGAGCTCCATGAAAGTTCTATCGATCTGAGTGAGCACCTGAAAGACTGCAGGCCTTGTATGGATGTTGATTATGTTGCTGCCGCCTCTCTGGTCATTCGTGCATCGGTTGCTAAAGAAGCAGGGCTCTGGGATGACTACTTTATTCATTTTGACGATGTGGAGTGGTGTCTTCGTATTGCCCGAATGGGACATAGGATAGTGGTGTCGGCACGTTCTCTGATCTGGCATCTTCCGGCAGAATATAAAGTGCCTAGCTGGATCCTCTATTATGACAACCGAAATGTTCTGTACATGCTGGAAAAACATGCTGGACCTGCTGTTATTCAGGGAGCACGACGCTGGATTCAGAAAAAAAGTCTTTATTATGCCCTGTTGGGGAAAAGTGATCTGGCAAGGTTGCACCTGGAAGCTGTTGCTGATTATGAGAAAGGAAAAACTGGAAAGTGTGATATTGACCTTGACGATTGTTATGTTCCTCTTTCCCGGATAGAGGCGCTACTGCAACGGCAAGAGACACGTCGGATTTTGATTCCCTGGACGGTCAATCTGCAAGCTGTTGATCTGCAACGAACCTTAGTGAAGGTCATGAAGGCGCGACCAGAGCTGCAAGTGGATTATCTCGTGCCACCACCATATATAAAGGATGGTCTGCGCTGTCAGCTTCCGGGGGCCGGGTCAATTTATGTGCCTTCCGGGAAAATGAGACGTCTGTACAGTTACCTTAAATTACGAAATAGATATGACCTGGTGCTGCAGTCGGATTATCATCCTCTTTTACTCCTGTCCATGGCGGCAGCAAGTATATTGTTTGTCAATTTCGAAGGCGCCAGTCTACGACAACGTCCGACTCTTTACTCTCTTTTTCCGTTCATGAAAAATGTTATTTTTGGACGTAATGTTCGTTGAAATAAAAAAATAATAAGATATAAAGGTGAAGATCCTGGCGATTTTTGATATGTTGTGGCGGATGGTCAATAATATCAGAGAGAAAAGACTTCAATGGATATTGCCAACTCCTAGGAGGCTGTCGGATTTAGAGAATCGTAGCGAAAATTAGAGAAATCGAGACCAGATTTTCATGGATTTGAGGCGAATAGCAGGCCTATTTAACGAAAATCTATGGAAATATGGGCCGATTTGTCAAATT
>Ga0180008_1000534_pt1 | contig 31089 bp, 27 predicted proteins | sample MM_PW_MetaG_FD_121121 | JGI IMG/M metagenome (GOLD analysis project Ga0180008, IMG submission 121121) | Groundwater microbial communities from the Aspo Hard Rock Laboratory (HRL) deep subsurface site, Sweden - MM_PW_MetaG | ecosystem: Environmental > Aquatic > Deep subsurface > Groundwater... | reverse complement strand
TGATCCGCGCTAGCAGAAATGAAAGTATGCTGGCTATTCTGTATCTGGATTTAGATGGTTTTAAACTGGTGAACGATACCTTAGGCCATCATGCCGGAGACTTATTACTACAAGAAGTGGCCAAACGCATTTGTCACTTAACACGAGACGGAGATGTGGCCACTCGCGTCGGTGGCGATGAGTTTGTGCTGGTAGTGCCAGATATTCATCATCCATCCGACTGCCTGCGTATAGCTGACAAAATATTGCATACCTTAGCTCAGGATATTTCATTGCAGGACAATATAGTCAATGTCTCTGCCAGCATAGGTATTGCCTGCTATCCAGATGATGCCACCAGTTACGAGGAACTGCTGAAGTGTGCTGATTTAGCTATGTTCGCAGCCAAAGACGATGGCAGGAACAGATTCACATTTTTTAACCCTTTGATGGCAGAAAAAACCAGACAAAGGGTGCAGATTGAAAAAGATCTGAAAACAGCTCTTTATAAAACCAGCGAGCTATTAATGTATTACCAGCCGATATTGCGTATCCGCGATCAAGAACTAAGAGGTTTTGAAGCACTGATCCGCTGGATTCATCCCACTATGGGTTTCATCCCACCAGACCGTTTTATTAAAGTGGCTGAACAAAGTAGCTTGATTAACGAAGTTGGTGATTGGGTGTTGCAACAGGTGTTTAAGGATATTGCACAACTCATCAAGCGCTATGGCATGGACATTACAGTCTCTATCAATCTATCGGTACGGCAGTTAGAAGATCAACTGTTGGCAGAAAAAATCAGGCTGTTGGCAACCAAATTCAACGTATCCTTGTCTTTGATTTATTTTGAAATTACCGAAACAGCCCTGAGTCAAAGTCAAAGCTTGCTGAGCACGCTGGAACAGCTGCGCAGTCTGGGAGCCCGTATCTCGGTAGACGACTTTGGTACTGGTTATTCATCCTTAAGCCGTTTGCGTGAACTGCCCATTGATTGCTTAAAAATAGACAGAGCTTTTATTGTCAGTCTGGAGCACGATCGCAGCAGCGCCGAGATAGTCCGCGCCATCTGCGCTTTAGGCAAAGCCTTAGAGCTGACCATTATCGCTGAAGGGGTAGAAACTCCGGCGCAATATCAGATCTTAAAAGACATAGGTTGTGATAAAGCTCAGGGCTATTTATTTGGCAGACCAGGACCGCTGGGTTGAGTGATAAGGGCTGGATAGTTCCAGCCCGACTTAATCATTATCCGTTAAACCCGCCACAGTCACACCAGACAATAAACCCGAGCCTGTTGTGCCTTCCTGCAACTTCATCATCAGACGCAGATCGTTTGGCGAATCGGCATAATGCAAAGCGTCAGCATGGCTGATTTGACCAGCTTTGTATAAATCGTACAGCGCCTGGTCAAAGGTTTGCATACCCAATTCACGGGATTTGCTCATTACCGCTTTGATTTCCCCTATCTCACCACGTTTAATTAAATCGGCAATCAGCGGTGAATTGAGCAGTACTTCAATAGCTGCCACCCGTTTTTTACCATCCATAGTGGGCACCAGTTGCTGGGCCACTATCGCGCGTAAATTCAGTGATAAATCAAAGAGTAATTTGCCGTGTTTTTCTTTAGGAACCAAATGCATAATACGATCAATGGCCTGGTTGGCATTGTTGGCGTGCAAAGTGGCGATACATAAATGGCCAGTTTCTGCAAAAGACAGCGCGTATTCCATCGTATCCTGACTACGGATTTCACCTATTAAAATCACATCAGGCGCCTGACGTAACGAGCTTTTCAGCGCCGCTTCAAAGGATTCGGTATCGATACCCACTTCACGCTGAGTCACCAGGCTTTTTTGGTGATCGTGCACAAATTCAATCGGATCTTCGATAGTTAAAATATGACCACGGGCATTTTGATTGCGATAGCCAAGTAATGCCGCCAGTGAGGTGGATTTACCAGCGCCTGTGCCGCCAACAAAAAGCACCAGCCCACGTTTGGACATAATGATGTCTTTCAGCACATTCGGCAGACCCAAATCGTCGGCTTTTGGAATAATGGTGACAATACGACGTACCACCATACCGGCCTGATCACGCTGCCAGAAGGCGGATACCCGAAAACGTCCGGCGTCGTTGGCTATGGCAAAATTACATTCTTTGTCCTGCTGAAATTGAGCTTGTTGTTTGGCTGTCATGGCGGATAACACCAACGCCAGCGATTGTTCAGGGTTCAGCACCTGCTCGGCTATTGGCTGCATTTCGCCGTTAATTTTGGCGGATGCCGCAAGGCCAGCCGTGATAAATAAATCCGAAGCACCAGCAGCTACCATTTTATGTAAATAGTCGATTAAACCCATTGCTGTTACCCCATCCGGCCCATAGAGCCCATGCTATTAAAGGAGTTTTTGTCCTGAGCTTTGGCCAACGCATCTTTTTGATTAATAGTTCCTCTGTTCACAAGATTAATCAGGCATTGATCCATGGTTTGCATACCATGAGAGGCGCCGGTCTGGATCACCGAATACATCTGGGCAATTTTATCTTCACGAATTAAGTTTCGAATGGCCGGAACCCCGAGCATAATTTCATGTGCTGCTACCCTGCCTCCGCCATTTTTCTTCAACAGCGTTTGTGAAATAACAGCTCTCAATGACTCAGACAACATAGAACGCACCATGGCTTTTTCTTCACCCGGGAATACGTCAATAATCCTGTCTATGGTTTTTGGTGCCGAGGTAGTATGCAAAGTACCAAACACCAAATGACCGGTTTCAGCTGCTGTCATCGCCAGACGAATGGTTTCTAAATCCCGTAATTCACCGACCAAAATTACATCAGGGTCTTCACGCAGAGCTGAGCGCAAGGCATTGCTAAAACTATGGGTATCCCGGTGCACTTCACGCTGGTTGATTAAACTCAGTTTATTTTGGTGCACAAACTCAATCGGATCTTCTATCGTCAGAATATGATGGTTTTTGGTGGTGTTGATGTAGTCAATCATCGCCGCCAGAGTAGTGGATTTACCTGAGCCTGTTGGGCCAGTCACCAGCACCAGACCACGCGGGTTGTCCGAAATACTGCGAAACACATCGGGAGCATTTAAATCTTCAAGGCTTAACACATCACTTGGGATGGTACGAAACACAGCAGCAGCGCCGCGGTTTTGTACAAAAGCATTAACACGAAAACGGGCTAAGCCTGGTACTTCAAAAGAAAAGTCGGATTCGAGCTTTTCTTCGTATTCTTTACGCTGACGGTCATTCATAATGTCGTACACCAAAGAGTGCACAGCTTTATGGTCCAAAGCCGGAATATTTAAACGTCGCACATCCCCATCGACCCGAATGAGTGGCGGTACACCGGCTGATAAATGCAGATCCGAAGCTTTATGTTGCACACTAAAGGCGAGTAATTCGGTAATATCCATGATGAAAAGCACTCCAAAGCAAGGGCTAAGAACAGAGTTGATATGACAAACAACATAGCAGAAGCGTTGAAATCAGCCTACAACGCCATCACAGAATTTCAGACAAAACAGCAATTAAACCAACAAAGCCGCCTTATTGCCGTTAGTAAAACCAAACCAGCAGCCTCTGTTGCTGCGGCCTATCAGGCAGGTCAACGCGCTTTTGGTGAAAACTATGTGCAGGAACTGGTCAGTAAAGCAACAGAACTGCACCAGCTTGACGGCATAGAATGGCATTTTATTGGTCCTATTCAGTCGAATAAAACCAAAGACATAGCACTGTATGCCGACTGGGTGCACAGCATAGACAGATTAAAAATTGCGGAACGTTTATCAGCACAGCGGCCTTTGGATAAAGCCCCGCTGCAGGTGCTGCTGCAGGTTAATATCAGTGGCGAAGAATCCAAATCGGGCATAGAACCTGCGGATTTAATAAATCTAGCAGCTCAAGTCGCTAGATTGCCGCAGCTTAGACTCAAAGGCTTAATGGCCATTCCAGAGCCGGGAAAAGGCGCTGAAGCATTTGAGCAAATGCAAAAGTTGTCGCTGCAATTGCAACAACAACATCCTGATGCAAAAGAACTTTCTATGGGCATGTCAGATGACTGGCAAGACGCTCTGCGCTTTGGTTCTACTATGATAAGATTAGGCACGGCCATTTTTGGAGCCAGGGAAACACATTCTGATGATAGATAACACAGTGGCATTTATCGGTGCCGGCAATATGGCGCAGTGCATTATCGGCGGTATGATTCAGCAGGGTTATCCGGCTGAAAATATTATTGCCGCCAATCGCAATGCAGAAAAATTAAAGGTCTTGAAAAGCCAGTACGGCATTGCAACCACCACAGACAATATTGAAGCTGTGACCAAAGCTGATGTGATAGTACTGGCGGTGAAACCTCAGATGATGGCTGAAGTCTGTCAGCAACTGATAGAGCTAGCGCCTGAATGTCAGGAAAAACTGTTTATCTCAGTCGCCGCTGGTATTTCTGTTGAGCGTTTTGAACAGTTATTGGGCCAGGTGCGTATTATCCGCGCTATGCCGAATACCCCGGCTTTGGTGGGTTTAGGCGTAACAGGTTTATTTCCAAGCCGCTGCTCTGTCTACGAGCAATCCTTTACCGAAAAGCTGTTTGCAGGGACCGGCAAAACTGTCTGGCTGGAAAAAGAGCAGGACATTAACGCCATTATTGCGGTCACTGGCAGTGCACCAGCCTATTTTTTCTACTTTATGCAGGCCATGCAACAGGTCGCGCAAGAGCTAGGTTTTGATGAAAATCAGGCCAAAGCAATGGTGGCGCAAACGGCTTTAGGTGCAGCTACTATGGCCAACCAATCAGACTTATCTTTTGAAGCGCTGCGTGCTCAGGTGACGTCTAAAGGGGGCACCACACACGAAGCCATTGAAACTTTTAAACAACATAATCTTGAAAGCATGGTCAAAGACGCCATGTATGCAGCGATACGCCGTGCTGAAGAAATGGCAAAAACTCTTTAAGGACTCATAATGACCGAAGCATTCTTTTTTCTGTTAAGCAGCCTGATCAAACTTTATTTGATGGTGGTGTTATTACGCATTTGGTTGCAAAGCGCTAAAGCTGATTTTTACAATCCGTTTAGCCAGTTTGTGGTCAAGGCGACTAATCCGGCCATTGTTCCGCTGCGCCGTTTTCTGCCAAGCATGGGCCCGGTCGACACGGCTAGTTGGATCTTTGCTTTTGCCATTTGTGTGCTGCATGTGGCTATAGTACAACTGCTGCAATTAGGTCAGGTGCTTTATATCTATCTGCCGTTAAGTGCACTGGTATTGTTGATCACCGAAGCGCTGCAACTGGCATTCTGGATTTTAGTGATCCGCGCTTTACTGAGCTGGTTCAGTCAGGGCCGTAATCCGGTAGAACTGGTGATGCACCAATTAACCGAACCTTTATTACGTCCGGTACGTAAAGTGGTCCCGGTGATGGGTGGTCTGGATTTGTCTTTACTGGTGGTGCTGTTAGGTATCCAGTTTATCCAGATTTTATTGAGTAATATGTTACGTGGTTTCTAAATGTTAACCCGACTGGCCAATGGCGATGTCCTGCTGCAATTGCATGTGCAGCCAGGTGCCAGTCGTGATCAGTTTTTAGGTCTGCATGGCGATGCCATCAAGGTAGCGATTAAAGCACCTCCTGTTGATGGCAAAGCCAATGCGCATTTACAGCAGTTTCTGGCATTGTGTTTTGACGTTCCTAAACGTCAGGTACTGCTGGAAAAAGGCGAACTGAGCCGGCAGAAAAAATGGCGCATTGTCGCTCCCTGCTCTGTTCCCGATGCCTTACAACCCTATCTGGAGTCCTGATGAAAATTTATCTGCTGGCTGCAAGCCTGGTTCTGGCCCTGTTTATAAGCCCACTTCAGGCTGAACAAAAAAAAGTCTTAGGGCCATGGGATGTTCATTACATCGCTTTTGACAGCACCATGCTCGATTCCAAAGTGGCACAAAGTTACCAGTTACAACGCAGCAGGTACGAAGCTGTGCTGAATATCTCGGTTCTGAACAGCAAAGACCAAAAAGCACAACAAGTGCGAATTTCAGGCACTGCCACTGATTTAACTCAAAAGCAGATTGAACTGACCTTTCGTGAAGTGAAAGAAGGGGACGCCATTTATTATCTGGCGCAGGTGCCGGTGCACGACCAAAAACACCTGAACTTTAAACTGGATATCTGGCAAGGCACAGAGAATCAGAAGTTGGAGTTTTCTCAGGTCTTCTATACAGAATAATCCTCTTTTTACGGCTCAGTATCCCTGAGCCTTTTTGTTTCAAAGGTTTCTTTTATGCATAAACTTGTTTTAGCCACTGGCAATAAAGGCAAATTAGCCGAGTTATCTGCCCTGCTCGCACCTTTTGACTGGCAGGTGTTGCCGCAGTCCGATTTTCAGGTGCCGGATGCTATTGAAGATGGTTTAAGTTTTATTGAAAACGCGCTGATTAAAGCCCGCCATGCCAGCCGTTTAACCGGCTTGCCCGCTGTTGCAGATGATTCAGGTTTAGCTGTGGATGCTTTAGGTGGCGCGCCCGGCATTTATTCAGCCCGTTATGCCGGTGAACATGGCAATGATTTAAAAAATCTGCAGCAATTGCTGTCGGATTTAAAAGATGTACCACAAGGCGAGCGTGCAGCTCAGTTTCATTGTGTGTTGGCTTTTGTCCGTCATGCGGACGACCCGGTTCCTGTGATAGCTCATGGTATCTGGCACGGCCAAATTGCTTTTGACGCTGCAGGTTCAGGTGGTTTTGGTTACGATCCTATATTTATTCCTGATGATGCCCAAAGCGCAGCGTCAACACAGTGTACTGCTGCAGAATTAACAGCAGAGCAGAAAAAGCAGGTAAGCCACAGAGGCAAAGCCTTGCGCTTATTGGTGTCTTTATTAAAAGGTGAACAACTAAAAGGCGAACAAGGTTGATGAACCTTGCATCAACCATACAGCTGCAACTGCCGCCGCTGGCACTTTATATCCATATTCCATGGTGTATTCAAAAATGTCCTTATTGCGACTTTAACTCGCATGCGGTCAAACAAGGCATTCCGGAGCAGGAATATATCAGCCATTTATTGGCTGATTTACGTCAGGATTTAGGTTATGTGCAGGGCCGTAAAATCAGCTCTATTTTTATTGGCGGCGGTACGCCCAGCACTTTTACCGGTGAAGGCATTCAGGCCATTTTAGATGGTGTACGCACAGAGCTACAGCTGACAAGAGATTGCGAAATCACCATGGAAGCCAACCCTGGCACTGTGGAAGCAGCACGTTTTGCCGCTTATGTGGCGGCAGGTGTCACCCGTTTTTCTATTGGCGTACAAAGTTTTCAGACCGAACAACTGAAAGCCTTAGGCCGTATTCATGATTGTGATGAAGCGATAAAAGCCGCACAACTGGCCGCTACTCTGCCATTACAAAGCTTTAACCTGGATTTAATGCACGGCCTGCCCAATCAGGATGTCACAGGTGCTTTGGCAGATTTACAGCAAGCTATTGATTTAAAACCACCGCATTTATCCTGGTATCAACTGACGATTGAACCAAATACCGCCTTTGCGTCTCGCCCTCCTGTGCTGCCGGAAGACGAAGCCTTATGGGATATTCAGGAGCAAGGCCATCAGCTGTTACAACAGCATGGCTACACTCAATACGAAATTTCAGCCTATAGCCAGCCAGGCCTGCAGTGCAGACATAACCTGAACTACTGGCGTTATGGCGACTACTTAGGTATTGGCTGTGGTGCTCATGGCAAAATCACTGTGCCAGAGACAGGTAAAATTATCCGGCCGGTGAAAATCAAGCACCCCAAAGGTTATATGGATATCAGCAAAGGGTATCTGGATGAAAGCACTGAAGTGCAGCCTGATGACCGCGCCTTTGAGTTTTTTATGAACCGTTTTCGTTTACTTGAAGCTTGTCCTAAACAGGATTTCAGCGCTTATACCGGCTTACCCATCACATCTGTGGAAGATGCGCTTGCCAAAGCAGAGCAACTGGGGTTAATTAACAGCACAGAAACACAGTGGCAAATCAGCCCAAAAGGCGCACGCTACCTGAATGATTTGCTGGCGCTATTTATTTGATCCAATTAACTACAAAAAATAATGAAGGTCCACTTATGTATTTACGTTACTCAGCACTGGCGCTGGCGGTAAGCTTAGCAACAGTAGCAGGCTGTAAACCACCCCCAACTCCTATCGATCAAAGCAAAATCATTGAAGCTACTGTGGTTCTGACTGAAAACCAAAAAGCTGATGCGTTGTTTGAAAAAATCTTCAACGAAAAAGTGGCAAACAGCCCTGAAACTCAGACCGCTCTTGGCTTTAAAACAAATTATGATCAATGGGATGACTTGTCTGATCAGCAAGCCCAAAAAGAGCTGGAGCAAACGAAACAACAGCTTGCGGAGCTAAAGACATTAAATACCACAAGCCTGGATTCAGCACGCCAATTGAGCCTGAAACTACTGATGGCCGAGCTTGAAGCCGATGTGGAAAACGAACAGTGGCGTTTGTATAGCTACCCGGTTAATCAGATGTTTGGCACCCATTCTAAAGTGCCTTCACTATTGATTAACCAGCACATAGTTAAAGACGAAGCCGATGCAAAAGCCTACATAGGCCGGTTAAAGAATGTACTTCCTCACTTTAAACAACTGGAGCAACAACTTCAGGTTCGTGCTGATGTTGGTATTTTGCCGCCCAAGTTTGTGTTTGCACATACCATAGGCGCCAGCCGCAATATCATTAGCGGTGCCCCTTTTGATGGTGGAGCTGACAGTGCCATTCTGGCCGATTTCCGCGCTAAAGTTCAGGAACTGACACTGGAGCAAGCCGAAAAAGATTTATTGATCAAAGAAGCCGAACTGGCATTAGTCGGCAGTGTAAAACCAGCCTATGAAAACCTGATCACTTTGCTGACCACACTGGAACAAAAAGCCGGTGCTGAAGATGGAGTCTGGCGCTTTAAAGATGGCGATAAGTTTTATGCCAATCGCTTAGCGCGTATCACCACCACAGATTACAACGCAGAAAAAATTCACCAGCTGGGTTTATCTGAAGTGGCGCGTATTCACGACGAAATGAAAGCCATTATGAAAAAAGTCGGCTTTAAAGGCGATTTGCAGCAGTTTTTCGCTTTTATGCGTGACGACCCACAGTTTTATTATCCAGACACCGCAGAAGGCAAATCAGCTTACTTAGCTGAAGCGACCCGTATTATCGATACGATGAAATCACGCCTGGATGAGCTTTTTGTAGTGAAGCCAAAAGCTGACATGATAGTGAAAGCGGTAGAGGCTTTCCGTGAACAATCGGCAGGAAAAGCCTTTTATCAGCAACCATCCATGGATGGTTCCAGACCTGGTATTTATTACGCCAATCTGTTCCGTATGAACGGCATGCCAAAATATCAAATGGAAGCGCTGGCTTATCACGAAGGTATTCCGGGCCACCATATGCAAATTGCCATTCAACAGGAACTGGAGAACGTGCCTAAATTCCGCCGTTTTGGCCGTTACACCGCCTACAGCGAAGGCTGGGGTTTATACACTGAACTCTTGCCAAAAGAGATTGGCATGTATCAGGACCCCTACTCCGACTTCGGTCGTTTAGCGATGGAACTGTGGCGTGCTTGTCGTTTAGTAGTCGACACAGGTTTACACGATAAGAAATGGACCCGCGAACAGGCCATTCAGTATCTGGTCGACACTACGCCAAACTCCAAAGGTGAAGCGGTCAACGCCATTGAACGTTACATCGTGATGCCTGGACAAGCCACGGCTTACACTGTAGGTATGTTAAAAATGCTGGAACTGCGCGAAAACGCCAAAACAGCGCTGGGCGATAAATTCGACATCCGTCAATTCCACGACGTCGTACTGAAAAACGGCGCTGTGCCATTGGATGTGCTGGAGCAGTTAGTGGATCAATATATTCAGTCGGCAAAAGCCAAAGCTTAAACTGACATTTTGTTACTGTCCTGTCTTTCGGAGGCGCCCTTGGTGGGCGCCTTTTTTATGCTGCAGGCCAGCTGCTTAAATTCTATCTTAAACGCCAAAAGTGACTATTTTTCAAGCTCAGCTGTTGATCAAATAAGGTAAAGCTATTAAACGGATTCGTAACAGCTTTGACGTTCCGTTATGCCGAAAATTTCTACACACTGTGCCTTATCCCATTATTGTGGCTTAAGGATACGCTTCAATGTTTACCGTTAAAACCTTCAGTACAAATAGAAAACCCTTAGCGCAGCTGTGCCTGGCTTTATCTTTTTCAGGGATCCTGGCCTGCGGCACAGCACGGGCAGAGACAGCGCCCTCCAGCTTCGACAACCCTATTATTAAATACGATACCAAAGATCCAACCAATGAAGTGGGCGATTTGATCTACACAGCAGACCCGGCCGCTTTGGTACTGGATGACACTTTGTATCTGTACAGCACGCACGATGAGGCGTTGCCTGATGGCAAAGATTATCGCATGTACGACTATCGGCTTTGGACCAGTAAAGACTTAGTCAGCTGGCAAAACAAAGGCACTGTATTTCGCTACTCAGATTTTCCGTGGGCCAGAGGAGATCAAAAAACCGGCAACGCTTACGCTCATCACGTGATCCACCGTAAAGATGCTTCTGGTCAATCTAAATACTATTTTTATGCAGCAGTAGAAGGTGGGCAAACCGAAGGTAAATTTGGCTTTTCTATTGGCGTGGCCGTATCGGATAGCCCTGAAGGCCCGTTTAAAGACGCACGCGGTATGCCGATGATTTTGCTGGAAGATACAGCAAAGGATAAAGATCACACCTGGCGCAATATAGACCCAGCCGTTTTTATTGATGACGACGGCAAAGCCTACCTGTATTGGGGTAATCAGCAGTTATGGTGGGTGGAGCTTGACGCCGATTTAGTCCATCTGAAAGGCGAAAGCTACAGCCTGGATGCAGAAGGCAAGATGCAAAACCGCGATACCAGTAAGGTCAAAATCCATGCTGTCGATACTTTGCCTAATTTCGAAGAAGGCCCATATCTTTCAAAACATAACGGCATCTATTATTTAGTCTATGCGGCGGGTTTTCCGGAAAGTCTGGCCTATGCCACCAGCTCATCCGCCACAGGCCCTTGGAAGTATCAGGGCATCATTATGGAACCTCTGCCTAACACCACCACTATCCACCCGGCAATGTTTGATTTTAAAGGCAACACCTATCTCGCTTATCACAGCGCCGACCTGCCAGGCGGTGGCAATTACCGCCGCTCGGTCAGCCTCGACCGAGTCTATTTCAATAAAGACGGCACTATTAAACCCATAGTGCGAACGTCAAAGAAATAGTCAGGACGTCCAAGAAATAGCCCGGATAATCTGTTTATTCAAAAGAGACAACAAGGAAAGGAACGAGATGAAAACTAACCTGATAAATCGCAGCTCCTCACACTTTGGCCTGTTCCGGCAGAGCCTGTTGCTGGCCGCTTGTTTATGGACAGCGCAGGCTGTGGCGCAGGCCAACGATGTGATGACGCCAATAGCAGCACCCGATCAGAGCAACGCAATAGAACTTGGTACAGGCCCGCTGCCTGATGCCAAGGCACAAGAATCCTGGCATTCGCAGTATGGCAGCAGATTTGCGCGTAATGTCACAGTCGCCACCCTGACGCCCTTTTTACCTGATGCAAAAAATGCCAGCGGCGCTGCGGTTATTGTTGCACCTGGTGGCGGTTTTCGCACCTTGTCGATGGACAACGAAGGCTGGGATGTAGCAAAAGCTTTGGCGAAGCAAGGCATTGCCGCCTTTGTACTGAAGTATCGCCTAAACCAAACCCCAGTCGATATGGCTGCCTTTGAGCAAGAAATGGCACAGATGTTTTCCGGTACTGCCCGCCGCCCACCCCGCCCTGATCCGGCCGAAATGGCGACTCGTCTGGCGCCACAGCTGGAGGACTCAAATGCTGCCTTTGCGCTTATTCGTAAACGCGCTGGCGAGTGGAAAGTCGACCCGGACCGTATTGGCATGATAGGTTTTTCTGCCGGCGCCATGCTGACGATGGCTACAACACTGGTTAGTAAAGACGCCAAACCTGCTTTTATCGCCAATATCTACGGCCCTCTGGCTGAAGTCAAAGTGCCAGCCGACGCGCCGCCGTTATTCGTCGCCCTTGCTGCAGACGACCCATTTTTCGCCAATGGCGACTTTGGCCTGGTGAAAAGCTGGCAGCTGGCGAAAAAGCCGGTTGAGTTTCATTTTTACGAGCAAGGTGGTCACGGCTTTGGCATGTATCCAAAAGACACCACAAGCACAGGCTGGTTTAGTGCCTTCAGTAGCTGGTTAAAGATGCACGGCATGATGCAGCCGAAAAAGTAAGGCCTGCTCTAATGATCTGTAGGGGCGTCCCTTGTGGGCGCCCGTTTTGTTGATGTAGTCAGGTATTCGAACTATGTCTATCCAATCAAGAGACATTCATAATGAGAACTATAAAAACCATACTTTTAGGCGGGCTATTTATTTTCACCCCTTTTTCTCACGCCGATTTTGTTGACGACTTTACTACTAAATCAGTAGCGGGCTGGCAAACCTTGACCGGTGATGGCGAGGCGCAGTTAAAATTTGTCCCGATGGATGGTTTTGCCCGTATGCAGGTCGATGCAACTAAAGATCAACATAATATCTATTGGACCATTATCAAACGCGATATCGCTCAGTCCCTGGATATGGAAAAGCTCAAAAGCCCAAACTACGAATTACGCGTAGAAGCTCGGGTACGCGCCAGCCATGCCCCGCGGCGGGTCAACTTTATGATCAACACCCAGCGCACCACAGATTATCACGAGCATTTACGTGAATATGATCTGGGGCAGAATTCTGATTGGCACACTATCAGTATGACGACGCGCAATCTGGATGCTGTCGCTGGTGATCAAGTGAATATCCAACTTGGAGTGACCGATTGGGGGCCAGGCGAATATCACTTAGATGTAGATTATTTTCGCGCTGAAGTGGTTCCAGTGAAGAATGCAAAACCGGATCTGGGCGAGCCTCTTGTTTATCATCCCCCTATCCCTGCGCTTGAGACCTTCAAACAGCATCTGAAAGTAAAACATGATGCCAGCATTAACTCCGCATTCCCTTTAGTGAATTTCAATAACTGGACATCCGACAATACGCGCGTTTTCACTGTGAGTGCTGGGCAATATCCACTGCTACGCTGGGACTTACAAAGCTTTCGCGGCCAAAAAGCCAAAGCAGCGGGCGTCTTGGAACTAACCACCCAGTCGCTGCAAAAAGGTGGCAACTATAGAGGCGCTTTGGGTGAAGATTTTGGTATTGAGTTCGATAAAGTACGGCTGTTTGAAGTTTTCGGCGGCGATGAAAACTGGCAACAAAATACTGTCACCTTCAAAAGTTTTACTCAGGGCAAAGATCTGCAATCGACCATCAACGGCCAAATGATTTTTGATACAGAGGTTGCTCAAGCTCAGGGGAAAACCCTGGTGACTATCCCCCGCCCCGTATTGCAACGTTTACTCGATGGCACCACGCGCGGACTCTTGCTGCAACCACTAGGCGCGCTTGAAGTGTCGTTCTACGACTCTGAGCATGGCGATGGCAGCAAAGCCGCCACATTGCATTTCAGTAGCAGCGCGCAATAAACAGCTGAGGCCCCCATGAAACGATTTTTTAAACTGCTAGCCATACTGAAACTGCTGGCCCTCGTTGCTGCAATAGCACTTGCAGGCTGTTCAGCGCCATCAACTCAAAACACGCAGCCAAATCAAATCCATACCTGGCAAACGCAAGAGATTGTGCTGCTTGCAGAAAAGTCTTACCCAAATTATTACACCGACGTCGATATCTGGGTGCAACTGAAAGGGCCTGGGTTCGATAAACGCGTTTATGGTTTCTGGGATGGCGAGAATCGCTTTGTGGTGCGTGTGGTTGCCACAGCGCCGGGCGAATGGGCCTGGCAAAGTAGCTCCAACCATCCTGATGATGCTGGTTTGAATGGCCACTCAGGTGCCTTCACTGCCATTGAATGGTCTGCATCTGAAAAAAAGCAGAACCCGAACCGCCAAGGTTTTGTCCGTGTCTCGCCAAATGGTCACGCCCTTGAATATGCCGATGGAACGCCCTTTTTTATGGTCGGTGACACCTGGCTGGCTGGCACCACCTGGCGCTTGCCGTTTCGTAATGCGCCCACCTCAGATAATTACCAACCAGGTCCTGGTATTGGTTTTGAAGATGCAGTGGCTTTTCGCAAGAAACAAGGGTTTAACTCAATCAGTATGATTGCCGCTTTTCCCAATTGGGATGCAGATTTAAACCCCAGCACCCATGCGGATAAAAATGGCGTTTACTTGCGAAATGCCTGGGAAAAATTCGGTTACGACGTAGCAAGCGGAAAAGGCACAGATGCTTCGGGCGGCGTCAGTTATTGGGGTTCGTTCACCGCAAAAAGTATGCGCGATGAATACGGCCAATTGCCATTTGCTCTGTCTGCGGAGCATAAAGGTGTGTCAGATTTCACCCGCATCAACCCAGCCTATTTCAAAAGCCTCGACCGCAAAATGAATTATTTGTCGCAACAGGGCTTTGTGCCGCTGCTTGAAACTGTGCGGCGCGATGTGGGGCCTTCATGGCATGCCTATTTTAATTTCAATGAAACTTTTGCCCGCTACACCCAGTATTTAATTGCGCGTTATGGTGCCAACAACATCGTCTTTAGCGGTATTCATTTAGATTGGATCCCAAAAGATTTCAGCCTGAGCGCCGCACAATTTAATGAAGCGCTGACCTATCACTTGAAAAAATATGGCCCACCGCCCTTTAACCAACCTGTAACTGTGCTTATTGATCGCTCCACCTATGAAGCCTTTGGTCATGCTGAGCAAGTCCCTTGGCTGACCATGCACAGCGTGGGTAACAAACCACGCGATCATCGTGTCAGTGAGGCATTGGAAACCCAATTTAAACTGACGCCAGCTTATCCAACTATTAATTTCGAACCCTATTACACCGGCTGGCTGCACGAAATTAATAAACCGGCAGGTGAAGAACCGCCTGCCAATTCGGCACGGGATAATTATTTTGCGCGCGCACAAATGTATGGTTCAGTACTGTCGGGCGGCTTGTCTGGCCATGTGCACGGTACTGCAGCCTATGACCTCACCTCTACCGGTGAACCCGCAGGTGCCAGGCCACATATCTGGGATGCATTAAATTACCAATCTGCCACCTATATGCAACATCTGCAGGCTTTTGTGCTGTCGGAAGGCCGCCGCTATCAGGATTTATTGTTAGCCTCTGACGAGATTTCTGTGCGTAAAGCACCGGGCAGCCCAGAGGATGGACTCGATGGTTGGTCTTATATGATGCGTACAGCGGAAAAAGACTTCGCGCTGCTTTATTTTGAAAATAAGGCTGTCCTGCCAAAGCTAAAAGGCTTCGTTCCAGGTAAAACCTATACCTTGAAATGGTTCGATCCAATCAATGGTCAATGGCAACAATCGGTGTCGATGACTGCCACTAGCGAAGGTACTTTAGTGCTGCCGAGTTTTCCACAAAACGAGCAGATCGCCAGCCGCGATTGGGCGGCGAAAATCCTGTTAGATTAATAAGAAGCTGTTGTTATCTATTTGATTTGTAAATCATATAAAAAATAAGCGGCGGTAAGTTGGCAGCAAGTCAGATAACTGGCTTGCTGAAATCCCGTATCCCCCTGTTGATAGGGGTTGCTAACGCAGTTGTCCGGACGAATACATAGTGTTATGTGCTTTCACCATAAAAACAGGCACGCTTTGAGCAAATCAACAGGCAGATTTATTTGTTGCTGAAGAAGAAAAAACATTCTAATTTAGGAATTTAGAGTAGACCACTCAAAAAATAACAGGCCAGACAAAAGTAATAATATGCCAGCACGCTTTTTGCGGGAGGCTAACAGTAGTTGTTTGGAGTGGATTAATTTTATCAATAAGTTAACGCCGGCTGCTCGTCTGGTAAAACCACAGAAAGCGTGCTGGCACAATATACAAATGTTAGAACTCTCAAGGAAAACTATGTCTATGGAAGTAAATAAAGCAAAAGAAAGTTTAAAGAAACTCATAAATTTTTCGCTGACACATTGGGTGGCTTTAATCGCAATTCTTTACTCTTTTTCAGTTGGCATTAATATAATCTACACGAACTCTCTTTTTTCATATTTTTCTATTAATCCTTGGGAGTTTTACGAAGGTCATGACATTTTGATTAGCGCATTTATGCGAGCTGATATAGTAGCTGCAACTATCATCATATCCATAATAGCTTTCTCAGTAATTTCCTTTTTAATCTATACAGATCGAGTTAAAGACAATAAAAATCTACCCGCCATTTCTGGCATGGTAGTAGTTACAGCAGTAATGTTTCCTATAGTGTTGGCGCCGATGTCAGCGGAAGATACTTTCTTTAACCTAGCGTATATGAAAAATGATCTATTAGAGGTGCAATTAAAAGACAATACTAAAATAGGGAACGTTAAGTTGGTGGCTAGCCCAGGTAAGTTTCATATTTATTACAAACAAGATACTCAGAAGGTAGAGATTATTGCAGAGAGTGAAATTATCAAGGTACTCAAGGAAGACAAGCTAACCATATCGAATAGAGAATATGAAAATATATTTAAACTTAGGATCGGTGGCGCTAGCCGTGATTTGGATAGGCAGAACTTGCTAATTAACGAACGTTACTACCCTAAACTTTCTAAACCATCTAGTTCTAACAAGCCAATGCAACCGACCGCTAACGCGCCGGTTGATTGAGGCGTTATGTAAAAGCAAAGGAGCAAAAATTGAACAAAATATTTCGTTTACTGGTGTCTGGTATATTCTTATTTAATCTATCTCTGTGTTTAGCTTCCGAACCAATAAAGCTAAGCAGTACATTCAGCGAAGAAGAAGTTAAGTGGGTAAAAGATAAAGGGAACTCTTCCGTATTTGGTTCTGCTTATATAGAACTGGAAAATGGTGTAAAAAAAGGTTGCGCTTCGTTTAATGTTGAATTGTTGCCTGTAGCAAACTATTCAAATGAAAGAATTTTAAAAACCTATGGAAACAATGTAAGTGGCCAAATTCTGATATCTCAGAATCCACCTAAATTTGAACCTGATGCAAAAAAATACCATGAGCTAGATATTACTACCACCTGTAATTCTGAAAACCAATTTAAATTGAATAGTGTTCCTCAAGGGGATTTTTATATTCTTGCCTTCATTATCTGGGATGAAGAAAAAGACGGTGTAGCTAAGAAATTAGGTGGTGCGGTTATGAAAAAAATACATGTAAAAGCAAACTCAAAATTGAAAGTTGATTTATAGCTATAATCGCATAACAAGGCGTTTCAGCACAGTTTCACTGGACAGGTTTTAAGTCGAACTTCCGGTCGCAGTTCAAGAGAGTGTTAAAAACACTGCGGCTGGACCTACCCCAACAACCTCTGCTTCAGCGCTTTGGCATAAGTACGGCTGACCTTCAGCACATTTTGATTCAGCAAGACGGCGTTGTATTCTGAGTTACAGAGCGGTTGTAGTTTCTCGATATAGGTCAGGTTGACTACTGTTGATTTATGAATGCGAACAAAGACGTCTGGTAGGCGCTCATCAATCAGGCTTTTTAGCCGGGCACGCATTACATAAGTTTCGGCTTTAGTATGCACACACATGTAATCACCGGCGGCGTCTATCCAGATAATGTCCTGATAAGGGATCAACTGAATGGGGTTGCGCCCGTCCTGGATCACCAGTTTTTGCATTTCTATGCTGAATTGCGGCTCAGTTGCTTCTGCACTCCCGTCTTTACTGTATCCCTGCTCCCGAGTGATTTCTGCAACCGCAGAGAGCATTTGCGCTTTGCCAGCGCGATTGGTCGTTAGTTCACTGACTCTGTCTATGGCTTCAGCTAAACGTTCAAGTTTCACTGGTTTTAACAAGTAATCGATGGCTCGCACTTCAAAGGCTTTTACCGCGTGTTGATGGAAGGCGGTGACAAAGACTATGGCCGGACAAAGTTCAGGTTGAAGTTGGCGGATCAGATCAAAACCACTTTGTTCCGGCATTTCAATATCCAGAAAAATCAGATCAGGCATCTGAACGTTGATCAAAGTGATAGCTTCAGCCACGCTATTGGCTTCACCTATTACCCGAATTTGCGGAAACGCCTCCAGCCGCAGTCGTAAACCTTCTATGGCCGCTGGCTCGTCATCTACGATCAGAGTATTTACTATGGTCATCTTGCTCACCACTTGGGCTGGCCCGCTCGTTCCTGGGGTATGCTAATTTGGATCCAGGCGCCCTCTTCCGCTCTGTTGCCAAAACTAAAGGAGCTTTGGTCAGGGTAAATCAGCGCTAAACGTTCTTCACAATTGTGCAAGCCTATACCTGTAGAGCCTACTTCAGGTTGCTGGGTAAAACCGCTGCCATTGTCCAGCATGCTGATCAGCAACTGGCCGTTGTGCTGGCTGAAGCTGACTGAAATAGCATAACTTTGTTGCGACATACGCATGCCATGTTTCAGCGCATTTTCTGCTAGCGGTTGCAGCAATAACGAAGGCACCAGCAGATGTTTCACATTTTCGTCGGCGACAATAGATACATTCAACTTGTTTCTGAAACGACATTGCTCCACGTCAAAATAGGTCTGTAAGATCCTTATTTCTTCCGCCACTGTCACTTTGGCCAAAGGGTCTGTGTACAAACTGTAGCGCAGTAAATCGCAGAGCTTTTCCAGCATGGACACTGCGTGTTGATTGTCCTGCTTTAAAATTAAGGTGCAAATGGCGTTAATGCTGTTAAACATAAAATGCGGATTCAGCTGATAACGCAGCATTTTTAACTGAGCTTCTTTGGCCAGATGAATAGCTTCCGCCGCTTTTTGCCGCTGTTCCATAGTTTCGAAGGTGGCTTTGGAGGCGTAATACAAGGCGGTCCAGGTTAATAAAATAGTTAAAGAAGCTGAGTTCCAGGTGCCGACATCGAACCAGGTCATGGATTGCCAGATCTGGCCATAGAGCCACTGTAAGGTCAGCCACTTCCACTGAGTCCAGACCAGGCAACTGACCAGAATTATTGGCAGATGCCACAGAATTTTTGAGCGGTTTTGTTGCACGCTAACCCGGGCAAACCAGGCCCGCAGCAGTAGGGTAAGCATAAAACCAAAGCTGGTATCCAACAGCAGATGAGGCAAAGCCACCTGCCAGGGTTCCTGGCTGGGGATTTTAATCATCAGGGCTGTCAATACAGCGTACACAGCCCAGCCGCCAGTTTGACAGAGCCAGAACAGCTGATTACGACTTAAAGATTGCAACACCATTCAATTCCAATTCAAAAGAAACGAAAAATGGTGCCACTTCCGACACCACTTTTATGTTTTATCTGTCATCAGGCAGGCTAATTAGCGCAACCTATCAGCACAGAGTCCTTCGCAGCTTCTGTACTTTTTTGTGCAGAGAGCACCATATCCGCTACCGCCAGACTATGTTGTCCGCTTGAGCTAAACACCAAAGCATCTGAAATCCGTTTTACAGAAGACTGTTCAGCACAATCTAATGCCAGTTCCACAGTATGCCATACACCAGATTTTAAGTGCGCAAGAGGTTCTGCAAGCGACAACTGGCGTAAACAACTACCTTGTTGATCACAAAGCACGGCAAGATTGAGCTCTTTTGGTACTTGCTGGTCAAAACGTAAGCTAAAACGCAACGCCTTGGCTGTTTTGTATTTAGATGCGGCAACAGGCTTGATATAACGCAAGCTGGCTGATGCTTTAGCAGCTGTATTCCAGCGCAACTGACGGCCATCTTCCTGATAGGACAAGTTCACCGACTGCATGGCCAAACTTTTGCCGTCTGCACTGACACCAAAAGGTGTAATAATCAAAGCCGCAGTGTTTTCAGAGCCCGCTGCGCTGCTATCCAACAGCACCCAAGCCATATCAGCAGCTAAGTTGCGTAAAAACAGCGGCTGAATGGCATCATCAGAAACTGATGCTGTTGCTACCGAAACCTGCTCAGAGAATTGGCCCAGTTCTTTATGATCGGCGTAAGTTAAGCCATAACCATAAGCAAACAAAGGGTCATAGTTCGCATCGCCTTTATTTAACACAAACTGATGGTCAAAACGTGGCCAGGAAAAACTCAGCTTCCCCTGGAAATCATAACGAGCTTTGCCCTGACTGCCAGCCAGTAAGACATCAGCCACGCCCTGGCCCTCCGAACCAGGTAACCAGGCCACCACAAAGGCATCGGACGAGTTTAGCTCTTTATTGGTCCACAGCGGCCGACCAGTTAAAAATACCGTGACCACTGGAATTCCCTGCTGTTTTAACTTTTTAATTAAGGCTAAATCGCGCTTGTCGCCGTGCTGGTACTCCAGCTGCTGAATATCACCAAACCATTCGGCATAAGGGTTTTCGCCTATCACTACCACAGCTACGTCTGGTTTTTTTCGGTAGTCGCCATCGACCGCCAGTTCTACTTGACCGCCAGCTGCTTTCACCTGTTGAGCTATGCCCTGATAAACAGAAGTGGCATTGGGGAAATCAGCGTTGCTGTTGTCTGTGCCCTGCCAGGACACACTCCAGCCACCTGCTTGTTTCGCTATGTTATCTGCGCCATCACCAGCCACCAGTACCCGGCTTTTTGCCGACAGGGGCAGTACTTTTCCGTTGTTTTTCAGCAGAACTAAAGATTTTCGCACCGCCTCACGCCCGAGTTCCTTGTGTTCTTGACTGTTAAACACAGCCATTTGCGCAGATTCAACCCGGCTGGATGGTTTGCCACGCTCCAGCAGGCCCCAACGAATTTTTGCGCGTAAAAAGCGACGTACCGCATCATCAATACGCGCTTGCGGAATAATGCCCTGCTCCACCTGACGAATGGTGTTGTGGTAAAAGGCTTCAAAGTGCTCTGGCACCATCAGCACATCCACACCGGCATTAATAGCACCGGCGCACTGTTCCAGATCGCAACCTTCGACAAACTTATGGCCGTTCCAGTCAGTAACCACAAAACCATCAAAACCCATTTGGTTTTTCAGTACATCGGTCAGCAGGTATTTATGGCCATGCAAGCGCACACCATTCCAGCTGTTAAACGACACCATCACAGACTGCACGCCTGCCTGAACAGCGGTCATATAACCTGCGGCGTGAATATCTCGCAGACCTTGTTCATCAATTAGGGTGTCACCGCGGTCTATGCCTTTTTCAGTACCACCATCCCCAACAAAGTGTTTGGCGGTGGCAATACGGCCAAACCCCTGCAGGAAATCTTTACCCAAAGTACCCTGCAAGCCGGACACCATCTGACCGGCATAGGCTTTTACTATGGCAGGATCTTCAGAATAACTCTCGTAAGTACGGCCCCAACGGTCATCCCGCACTACAGCCACTGTAGGCGCAAAGCTCCATTCAATACCTGTGACCGCTACTTCTTTGGCGGTTGCCACACCTATACGGTGGATCAGCTCTGGATCATGAGCAGCGCCCAAACCTATATTGTGTGGAAACAAGGTAGCGCCATAGACATTACTGTGGCCATGCATAGCGTCTGTGCCCCAAATGGTTGGAATACGACTGCCATCTTCTTTAGCATCAACAGAGGCTTCATACATTTCGTCAGCGTATTTTAACCAGACTTCAGCCGTTGCTTGTTTTTGACCATAAGGCGCTGTATTGCCACCATTGAGGTAAGAGCCAAAGCCATACTTGCGCATTTGTGCTACCGACAAATAACCGATTTCCGGCTGGATCATCTGCGCTACTTTTTGCCCCAAGGTCATGCGAGCCAATATCTGATCCAGTACTTTTTCCAGTTCCGGGTCGCGTTTTAACCCCGTATTCACATAAGGCCACTGCACTGTTTGCGGTAAAGCGGCAGCCTGGGCAGTTTTTACTTCGGCCTTGTTTGCTGCCTGAGTGTCAGCGGCTGTGGCCTGAGCAGCAGTTACCAGCGCTAAGCCCAGCAATGCCACTTTTTGCTTTTTGTGGAGGGTTTTAATAAGAGTTTTATTGCTCTTGGTACTGATCATGAACATCTTCCTTCGCGTGGTCACAGCGCCCCACCCGATCAGGTGTTAAGCGCCGGATAAAAAGAAACCGCTCAGTATGAAGGAGCGGTTTCTGCACTAGCAGCTCAGCTTAGAAATTAAAGCCTGCACGCACCCCGTAATACCTTGGCATATTAAAACTGCCTTTCGGGAAGCCTTTGCCTGTGTTACTCCATTGCTGCACTATTTCATCTGTGGCGTTGCTGACAAATAGTTCAGCAAACCAGACCTGGCCGACCGGCTCATATTTCAGTGAAGCGTTGGCTATGGTATGAGCGTCTCTGCGATCGTCTATATAACCTACAGCTTCGTCAGACACAGCAAAGTCCATATCGTCCAGATGTCTGTCGACGTTCCAGATGGTGTTGTAGGACTTATCTTTCCAACTCACATTAAACCAGCCGTGGATAAAACCGTAGCTGCCCAAATCAAAGCTATGGGTGTAACTTAAGTTAGCCGTGTATTTTGGCACCATCGCCAGCTGATTACCTTTAAGGTTAGTGGTCAGCATGCTGTTTTCAGGGTCGACAGATTCTTCATAAGACAGAGCAAACAGATACTCAGGATCGTAATCCCACTTGGTGATCCAGTCTTCAGTCACACGGGCATCAGTCCAGGTAACATAACCATTGATACGGCCTGCTGGATAAGGTTTCCAGTCAAATTCCAGCTCCAGACCTTTGATGGTTGAGCCCGGTACGTTTTGGGTGTAATAAGCCACGACCGGCATATTGCGGTAATCCAACACAGGCTGACCGTTGGCATCCAATACAGGGCTGCCATCCGGGTTTTCTACCGGAGCCAGACGCTCCACAGTGCCTACAGAACCTACAGAGGCATACTGCATATCTGTGTAGTCGGTATAGAAAAACACGGCTTGTAAGTTCAGCGAGTTATCTAACAAGCTGGTTTTTGTGCCCAGCTCATAAGTCACAACCTGCTCTGGATCAAACTGGGTTTCAATACGCTGTACCTGACCTGTTCTGTCATTCACCACTTCAAACACGTCACCAATACCACCGGCTTTAAAGCCTGAGGCCACATAACCGTAGACCATAGTGTTTTCAGTCAGATCATAATCCAGACCTAAGCGGAAATCGTGGTTGCGCCAGCTGCCTTTATTATCATTGGCAAAAGAGGATTTATAGATAGACGGATCTTCAAAGGCATTGGTTGGCAGATCGGACAACACAGTGCGGTTATACCAGCCAGGTGCACAACCATCGGCATTGGAACAACGTAAAGTACGGCCGCCTTTGTCCTCTTTGGTTTCGTCACTGAAACGGTAACCTAAGGTCAGGTGCAGATCAGAAGTTAAGTTGTACGTCGCCTGACCGAAAGCCGCCAAAGCGTCGGTAGAACGGTCGGGTTGATCCCAAAACGCCTTGTCATCCATAGGGTTGTCGTAATAACCCACAGTAGAGGTTTTTTCATGGAACAGGTTTACGCCTGCGATCCAGACTAAATCACCCAGTTCATCCGACTGCAGTTGCAACTCAGTGGAGTAAGAACGTGCGCCTGTGCCATCGAGGAAAAACATAGCGCCATCCCAGACATCCAGACCCGTCTCAATATCCTGAGCCGATTGGCGCTTCATATCTTCATAGCCTGCCAACCAGACCAGGTCTAACTCGTCGGTCAGTTCATAGTTTAAGGTGTTGCGCAGGTAAGTGATGTCCAGCTCCAGTTTACCTGGCACGTTGACTACGGCCTGATAAGTGTTGTCGCTTGGTAAAAAGTTGGAACAGTCGCCGCCAAACTCTGTGGGTCTGCCACGTAATTTTTCACAGTTCACCATGTCCGTAGAGCCGGCACTGTCGTTTTTATAGTACTGGAATACAGTGTGGTTGGAGAAATTACCTGCAGCAGGTTCCCACAAGGTGCTGACGCGGAATGAATGCTCATTGGCGTTATTGTAGAAATCGCTTTTATCAGCCGCCGTTAAAGCCCGTACTTTTTGTGCTTCAGGATCTGTACCTGCCGCATCTATCCACCAGTTTTCGCGCTGAGTTAAGGTTTGGCCTATGCCCTGATAGGAATTTTCAGAAATCACTTCTGCGTCCAGTACACCAGCGGGCAGATAACGGGTGTCGTATTGGTTAGGGTCGAAGTAGCCTTCGACATAAGAATCACGTTTTAAGCCTTTGCCGGAAAAACGCACGGCAAAATCATCTGACAGCGCCAGGTTAAACATGCCGCCGACACTTTTGGCATTAAAATTACCCATCTCGGTATTCAGGTTACCAAAGGTACTGCTCATATCCGGCTTGGCTGTCAGTACGTTAATGCTGCCGACTGTAGAGTTACGGCCAAACAAAGTTCCTTGCGGACCACGCAATGCTTCAACCCGCTCTACGTCATACATCAGCGCCAGTGCGCCCTGCATACGTGGTGAATAAATACCGTCCAGATGCACGCCTACAGCAGGGTCACCCAGTTCAGTAATGTTGGTGGAACGAATACCACGCATGGTAATAACCGGAGCCGCCTGCTCTGAAGAAACGGCAATGTCCAGACCAGGCACTAAATTGGCGATATCCACCACATTGTTGACGCCGCTTTGTTGTAGTTGCGCTGCACTCAGGGCTGAAATAGCCACCGGTGTTTCCATTAGCTTGGTTTTGCGTTTGGTCGCCGTGACTGAAATGACTTCCAGCTCGGTTTCGTTGGCAGTGACCTGTGCTGTGGTTTCTGTGGTGCTTTTGTTGACATCAGCTTGCTGTGCCACGGCGGAAAAAGCGCATGCCATCGCTATCGCAAGCGAAAGTGCGTTACGTTTATGCATTGTCTAACCCCTGTCTGTTGATACTTTTTTGTTTTATGTTTTTATGACGAACCAAACAGCCAGGTTTGCCACGGGTTTTACCTTAATGGCATGCTAAACACAGAGATACAGAGATTCGACAAGGCGAGTTGGCCACACTACAACACGATTCAGGCTGGGTTGTTGTGGACCTGAGTAGTGAAAAATAGTCTTTGAAATTGGTGAGGTAACGATGCACGTTCTTTAGGAGCGTCCCTCGTGGACGCCTGCTTATTGAATAGATAGCAAAACAAACATAGCTTCCTGCAATCCAGAAAACACTTGGGTTGTTGCTAGACCATAAGGTACTGGCTACAATGCCAGTAACGCAGGAACTGGAGAACGCTATGAGTGCTGTTGTTAAAAAAGTCTCGCAAGCAAAACGTAAAGATCCCTTGATTGATTTTGCCAGTCTTGCAACAGTTGGCAGACAGGCATCAAAGGCTGCGCGTGAAAGAGCGCTGGAAAATGGAGTTAGCTTTACCTTTGCCCAGCACGGGATGATCAAGCGCCGCCATCCGGATGGTCGTACTGAAATTATTCGTCCTATGGCGAACACCCATGATTTCCCTACACTTGAACAGGATTTATGCCGCGACTAAGGCTGATTGCCGGACCTAATGGTTCGGGTAAAACAACATTAACCAACGAGTTGCGACACAAATATGAAGTTCCGCTCGGGCAATACGTCAACCCGGATGAAATTGAATTAACTTTGCACGAGCATGAGCCTGACCCGCAAAAACGCTCTCAACTCGCGCAAACTATAGCCACCGGTCAACGGGAACAATGGCTGCAAATGTTGGTATCTCATAGCTACGAATCAGTGATGAGTCATCCAAGTCATCTTGAATATATCAAAAAAGCTAACCTGCTTGGATTCAAGTGTTACTTGTATTACGTCTGCATTGCAGACCCAGACATTAATGTGAACCGGGTAGATGAACGGGTAAAACTGGGTGGGCATCCGGTGCCCATAGAAAAAATCAGAAGCCGTTACATCAATAGCCTGAAACAGCTCTATGAGATGTCCATGCAATGCCACAGAGTCTATTTTTTTGATAATACCGACTTGTTAGTGCCATTTGCCGAAGTCAATTCCAATGGATTTCTTGATGTAAAAGACAAAGAGTACAATCAGGTAAAACCAGCCTGGTTTCGTGAGCACGTCTTATTAAAATGGAATAAAGACAAGATTCGTATTCTGCGTTGATAAGAAACTCAAGCCCTTGAAAAATAAGCATCTAAACGATTAACTAATAATGAATCCACAAAACGATAAGTCACCTAATGATCAGCATTCAAGTTTCTAAACCTTATGTCTGGCCCATCAGATTGGTTTTTATTGCTCTGGCTTTTGTTGTTGCTGATCTGGTTTTAGAGAAAATTGCACAGGGTTATGTCATTTCTTCCGGAGGCACCAAGTATCTGGCAGGAACTACAGTGTTTTATACCAGCCTACTGAAATATCTAGCCCTGGATTTTGTTTTGGTCCTTTTTGCTGTTCGCACAATTCCAAAAGAGCATGAGCAAGAAAAAATAAACTAACCTCTATTCAAAAATACGCTGGCTTTTGCAGATGCCGAGACACAAACTTCTGCTGTTTTTTCCAGCAAACTCTTTAATCTAAGTCCAAGATCCACAACAGCAATTGCATTCTTGTAGCCTTTTTGCTTATGCTGCAAAAAGTATTCCAAAGGCCAGCAGCATGATAGAACTTCACCAGTATTGTCCGGAGCAAAAACAATGGCAGATCAGCGATTTTCAGGCGCTGCATTACCCATTATTAACCGACACCAAAATCTGGATTAATTTAACTGCCGCTAACCAAATGGAACAGCGTCAGGTGCTGGAGTTTTTCCGTATTCATCCTGTGATTGCCGAGGATTTTTTACGTGAGCGCCATCCGCCGAAGATGGAGTTCAGCGACAGCTTTAGCCTGTTGATTTTGCGTGGTTTTTCTGGCCCTGATTTCAGTGATTACCCAGGCCATAGCCAAATTTCTGTGCTGTTTAATGATCAGGTGATTCTGGTGAAATACCATAGTCAGTTGGATGACAAAAAAATTGATCTGCCGTTTTCTGCCATGGTGGACATTGATAAGTTTAAAGACTGGATCAAAAAATATATCCACGCTGTGTCAGGTACTTATCTGGAAAAGCTGCTGCAGTTTGAAGACGAGTTAGGTGAGCTGGAAGACAGCATGCAAGCCAATGGTAACGATCAGAAAATGGCGCAAATTATGAAGTACCGCTCGGTATTTCGGAAGATTGACCGCAATCTGGCCTACCAGAAAGAAATGTTTTCTGACCTTTTATACGAAGAAGATGATAGTCATCCATTTAAACGTCATTTTGATTCGATAGAATTACGCGATTTTTATGAGAAGTTTGAGCGTCTGCACAGCATGACGCAGATGTATTACGACCAACTAAGTGATTTGGTTGGCAGTTATATTTCAACCTCATCGCATCAAATTAACGAAAAGATGAAAGTGCTGACAATGCTCAGTGCCGTCTTTATTCCACTGACCTTTATTGTTGGTGTCTATGGTATGAACTTTAAGTACATGCCAGAGCTGGACAACCCATCCGGCTATTATATTACTTGGGTCCTGATGCTTGGATTAGCCGTGGGCCTGTTGGCCTATTTCAAAATCCGCCGTTGGTGGTAAAGCTGTTGCCTGACAGCAAACAGCAGGAGCGGTTGAATGGTAGAAAATAACCAACTGGATATTGAAGAAATAGTCCGCGACAGTTTTGATGAAAACGAAACTGAACAGCTGGCGGAAAAACTGGACCAGTTGGAGCCGGAAGAGATAGCTATTGCCCTTGAAGCTATGCCACTGGAGCAACGGGTTAGTACCTGGCTGACGCTGGAAAAAGAACAACAAATTGCCTCACTGACCTACATGAGGGTCGATGCTCGTAGCAACATCTTTAAACAGCTCGAAACAGCACAGCTGCATGAACTGGTTGAAGAAATTGATGTTGATGATCTGATTGAGCTGTTGGACGAATTACCCGATGCTATTTATCAGTACGCCTGCTCGCGAATGGACCAAAGCGAAAAACGCTGGCTGGATCAGGCGTTAACTTACGATGACGAACAATGTGGTCGTTATGCTGACCACGACGTACTGATCTTAAGCAAAAACGCCAAAGTGCGGGATGCAGTACGCTTATTTAAAAAACTGACCGAAGATGCTGAATACCAGGAAGCCTTGTTTGTGGTCGACCGCACCGGCCGCTATGTCGGTTTATTACAAGGCATACGCTTATTAGGCCAGCCGAATCATATGCCTGTGGTGGAGTTTATCGACGCAGAAGCCCCTGTTGTGCAAGGTGATATGGGGCTGGATGAAGGCTCAGATTTAGTAGCACGCTCTGGTTACAGCGCTTTGGCGGTCGTCGATAGCGAAGGCAAACTGTTAGGCCGTTTATCTATAGGTGAAGCACTGGAAAACGTGCGGCGCAGCCTCGAAGGCCAGTTTATGCACACCGCAGGTTTAGACGAAGAAGAAGACTTATTCGCCCCTATAGTCAACAGCGCCAAACGTCGCGCATTGTGGCTGGGCATTAACTTATTAACTGCTTTTTTAGCGGCCTGGACCATAGGTTTATTTGAAGCCACTTTGCAGCAAGTGGTGGCTTTAGCTGTGTTAATGCCTATTGTCGCTTCTATGGGCGGTATTGCCGGCAGCCAAACTCTCACTTTGATTATTCGTGGTTTAGCTTTAGGGCAAATTACGCCACAAACCTATTGGACCTTAATGCGCAAAGAGTTGAGCATAGGCGCCATTAACGGCGTGCTCTGGGCTTTAGTGATTGCCGGTATTACCTACCTTTGGTTTGGCGACTGGATTATCGCCAGCGTCATTAGCTTTGCCATAGTGATCAATATTTGTGTCGCCGCTTTTAGTGGTGTGGTGATCCCGGTCTGGCTGGAGAAAATGAAAATAGACCCTGCCCTGTCTGGTTCAGTGATCCTCACCACTGTGACTGACGTGATAGGTTTTTTTGCTTTCCTTGGCCTTGGCTCACTTTTTTTACTTTAATGTTATTTTTTACAGATACTTGGCATTCAAACCACACTAGAATAGTCACAACAAAGAAATTCTGAGTCTGGTAATGGTGTGGTTATGAAAATTGCGGTCTTGTCGCGCAATAGTGAGTTGTATTCGACCCGCCGTCTGGTCGAAGCTGCTGAAGAGCGGGGTCACCAGATTGAGGTGATAGACCCGCTGATGTGTTATATGAATATCAATAAAACCAAATCCGGCATTCACTACAAAGGTGAAGTGCTGGAGCAATTTGATGCCGTGATCCCCCGTGTGGGCGCTTCCATCACCTTTTATGGCACAGCTGTACTACGTCAGTTTGAAATGATGGGCGTCTATGCACTGAATGAATCCAGCGCTATCAGCCGTGCCCGTGACAAACTCTGCTCCCTGCAACTCTTAGCCCGCGAAGGTATAGGTTTGCCTATTACTGGCTTTGCTGATAAACCCGGCGATATCCCTGATTTAATTGATATGGTCGGAGGCGCGCCGCTGGTGATTAAACTGCTCGAAGGCACTCAGGGCATAGGCGTAGTGCTGGCAGAAACCCGCACTGCAGCTGAAAGTGTGATTGAAGCTTTTATGGGCCTGAACGCCAATATTCTGGTGCAGGAATACATCAAAGAAGCCAATGGCGCTGATATTCGCTGTTTTATTATCGGCAATAAAATTGTTGCAGCGATGAAACGTCAGGCCAAAGCCGGTGAATTTCGTTCGAACTTACATCGTGGTGGCACAGCCTCTATTGTTAAACTCAGCGCGGATGAAAAACGCACTGCTCTGGCAGCGGCTAAGACTATGGGATTGCATGTGGCCGGGGTCGATATTTTGCGTTCTAACCATGGCCCTGTGGTGATGGAAGTTAATAGCTCACCGGGTTTAGAAGGCATTGAAGGTGCGACAGATATAGATGTGGCAGGCCGGATGATTGAATATCTGGAGAAAAACGTGCCTTTGCATCAAGCCCGCATGCAGCAAAAAGCACAGCAGAAGAAGCAGGCGAAAAAGTAGATGTCCACAACAGAAGGCAACTCCATGCTTACCGAAAAACAACAGGCTTTTACTTTAGGTGGCACTGTGATCGAACCCGGCCAGCGTGCTGTGGTGGATATTCCTTTTGGCAAGCTCTACACCCACACTGAGCTGAATATCGGCGCTCATGTAGTGCATGGCAAAAGGCCAGGGCCTGTGCTGTTAATCACCTCGGCTTTGCATGGTGATGAAATTAATGGTGTGGAAATTTGCCGTCGCCTGCTGAAAATGCCCAAATTGAGTCAATTACGAGGCACTTTAGTGGTGGTGCCGATCGTCAATACCTATGGTTTTGTGCAGCAGTCGCGCTATTTACCCGATAGACGCGATTTAAACCGCAGTTTTCCCGGCAGTGAAAAAGGCTCACTTGGTAGTCGTATGGCTTATCAGTTTACTGAACGTATTTTAAAACAATGCACTCATGTTATTGATTTGCATACTGGCGCTATTCATCGCAGCAACTTGCCTCAGGTGCGTGCCAGCGCCAAAGACAAAGTGGCTTTGCAAATGGCCGAAGTCTTTAATGCCCCTATTATTATCAAAGCAGCCAGCCGTGAAGGCACCATGCGTGGCACGGCCAACTCTTTAAGTATTCCTATTATTTTGTATGAAGCCGGCGAAGCTTTGCGTTTTGATGAGCAATCGATCAAAGTGGGCGTTCACGGAATTATGAGCGTGATGCAGGATCTGGGCATGTTCAGCCCAAGTAAAAAGACGGTGAAAACCGGTTCTTTATTCAGTAAAAAAAGTAGCTGGATCAGGGCAGAACACGATGGCATAGCCCGCTATTACGTAGGCCTCGGCCAAACCGTGCAACAAGGCGATGTACTGGCGCATATCTACAGCCCCTACTCCGATTTTGAAGTGGCTGTCGAAGCCAGCTTTAACGGCATAGTGATAGGCCGCAATAACTTACCCTTGGTGAACGAAGGGGAAGCTTTGTTCCATATTGCCGAAGTCAGCTCATTGGATGAAGCAGAAAAAACTCTGGATGCCATCACAGACGAAGTCGACGCCGCTATGCCATCAATTTTAGGTGTGGTATGAAAATGGGGTCAGATCACATTGTTAACAGTTAACAATGTGATCTGACCCCATTTTAACATTGGTTATTCTTACTGGGGTTTAGGCGCTATACCTACAGTGGCTATACG
>Ga0180008_1000533_pt1 | contig 31145 bp, 26 predicted proteins | sample MM_PW_MetaG_FD_121121 | JGI IMG/M metagenome (GOLD analysis project Ga0180008, IMG submission 121121) | Groundwater microbial communities from the Aspo Hard Rock Laboratory (HRL) deep subsurface site, Sweden - MM_PW_MetaG | ecosystem: Environmental > Aquatic > Deep subsurface > Groundwater... | reverse complement strand
TCGGCGCTCGCGCCGCCTATCTCGCCGGGGACGCCGGTATCCGCGGCGGCCCTGCCCGCCATGATGACCCGGCCAAGGTCGTGCCCTCGCTGGGTCTCCACGACCGCGTCGACATCCCCGCCCGCCTCGAACCCCGGCCCCAGGCCGATGACGGCGGGCGCCATGCCCCGCCGCACCCCGGTATTCCGCTTGGCCATGGTCGCGTCGACGAGGGCTACCGGCGCCAGCGCCGGCACGAGGCGGCACTCGGGGTCGACGAGCACGGGCACGAAGCCCTCGGCTAGCGTCGCGAGCGCTTCGGACAGGCCCTCGGCCCGCCTTGCCTCGACGCCCTCGACCCGCGAGGCGCCCTCGTAGACCGCCTCCGACAGCGACACGGTACGGCGTATCGCGGTGGGCTTGTCTATCTCCAGGGCGACCACCCTGAATCCGGCGGCCTTGAGCCTGACGATCACGCCCGTCGCGAGGTCTCCCGCTCCGCGTACCGCGACGAGGTCCCCGTTGCGGCCCGATAGCGGCGCGGCGTCCCTACCCGCGACCGCGGCCATTATCTCGGCGACGACGGAGACGGCTATCTCCTCGGGCGTCTCCGCGCCGAGGTCGAGGCCGACGGGGGCCCTGAGCCTGGCCAGCTTCTCCTCGGGGACGCCGTCCGCGCGCAGGCGCTCCAGGAGGACGGCGACCTTGCGCCTCGAGCCGAGGACCCCTAGATACCGGAAATCCTTGGAGAGGAAATGCCTCGTCGCCGCCTCGTCGCTCGAGTGCGCCGAGGTAGCCACTACGACGCAGGTCGAGCCGTCTACCGGGACCGCTGCCAGCGCGGCGCCCATGTCCTCGTCCACGTACAGTTCCCTGGCCATGGGCAGGCGCTCGGCGGTGGCGTACTCGGGCCTGTGGTCGACGACGGCTATCCGGTAGCCTACGGCGGCCGCGGCCTTCGCTATCTCGAGCCCGACGTGGCCGCCTCCGACGACGACCAGGCGGGGCCGGCCCCCGAACACCTCCACGAGTATCTTCATCGCCCCGCCGCAGACCATGGCCAGGCTCCCGGCCCCCGGGCCGGAGTCGAGCGAGTAGTCGAGCACTATAGGCCGCCCGAGGTCCAGGGCCTTCGTCGCCTCGCGTACGACCTCGGCCTCCACGGCCCCGCCCCCTATGGTCCCGTGCGTCGAACCGTCCTCCAGCACGAGCATCTTGGCCTTGCCCCGCGGCGTGGAGCCGGACGACTCGAGTATGGTGGCCATGGCGAAGGGGACATTGAGCTCGGTCAACTCGGCGGCTTTCTTGAACAGCTCCATATCGTTTCCTTTCAAGGGCGAGAGTAGCTACGTATCCGGGCGCCGGCGCTCGCCTCGCGGAACGAGGCTACGACGACCATATCGGCCGCCCCCGCGGAGATCGCGGACGAGGCCGTTTCCGCGGAAGCGCCGTCCGGCGCGGCGTCGGCCTTATTAAGCGCGAGCACGCGCCGCGCCGTCGGAGGAGCCAACTTGAAGCATCCGAGGGGCGAGGACGCGAGGGCCGCGATATCCGCGGGCCGTATCGCGTCGCCTATCCGTATTCCCGCGAGCCTCGCCACCAGCTCGGGCCTGAAGGCTATGGCATCGCCGAGCGGGCGGCCGAGGCAATCGAGCCCTATGACGGCCACTACGACGTCGGAAGAGGCCGGTATTACTGGCTCGTGATCCGCCGGGGCCTTTAACGACAGCCCCCTAGCCCCGTCGGCCTCGACGATTATAAGGTCCCAGCCTTCCGCCTCGCCTACCAAGGCCGGGGATATGCCGCCTAGCTTGCCCGCGTCGACTCCGGAGCCTAGCGCCGCCACGAAGCCGCTCCTCGGGAGGCCGGCCCCCGAGAGGCCGGCCGTCCCCGCCAGGCCGAGCGTCCCGACGGCCGGTAGCGCACCCGAGCGGCTGCGAGCCTCCGAGGCGCTCGGCAAGGCTGCGGTTCCGCCGGCTCGCCACGACGCGTCCGCGAGGAACGCGTCGATACCGCGCCCCTCGCCGCGAGGATCGCGGATACGGGTCGTGGTCGTCACTAGGACTTCCAGGCCCGCCGCCCGGGCCTCCGAGGCGAGCGCGAATACGAGGCTCGTCTTCCCTCCCGCCCCTACCACGGAAACGACCGCCGGCCGGCGGCGCGGTCCGATAGTCGGCAGCGCCATCTCGAGGCAGGTCATCGCGCCTGGGCGCCCGTTCGGGCGGTCCTCGCGAGCGAGGCGCGGCCGAGCAGTCCCGGCCGGAAGAGGCTGCACCTGTTTCGTCCGCCGGCCTTGGAGGCGTAGAGCGCCTTGTCGGCGTCGTCCAGCACCTGCTTGGCCTCCGCACGCGAGTCGAGCATGCGCGCCCCGATGCTGACAGTTATGCTAAGGGACTCGCCTCCGTGATCGATGCGGAGGGACTCGACCTCGGCCCGTATTCGCTCGGCCACCTCGAGCGCCGATCGGACGTCGCAATCGACGGCCAGCACGCAGAATTCCTCGCCGCCGAACCTGGCTACCGCGTCGCTCGACCTCATCAGGCCCTTGATAGCGGTCGCCAGGGACTCGAGGGCCACGTCGCCGGCCATATGCCCGTAGCGATCGTTGAAGCGCTTGAAGTAATCGACGTCAAGCATCAGCACGCACGCCGACGACTTGTTGCGGCCGCATCTCGATATCTCCTCCTCTAGCCTGTGCATGAAGAAATCATGGTTATAGAGACCGGTCTTGGCGTCCGTTATGGAGCTCTGGTGATGCAGGCCGTTCTGTATCCCGACGGAGAGGAACCTCGAGAGCCTATCGATGTACATGCGCTCAAGATCGGAATAGGTCTCCCCTACGACCTTGCGCCCCATAACGACTATGCCGTAGAGGCCGCTGATGCCGCGCATCGGGAAGATCAGCTCCGGAGAGTACGCTTTCAGCCCGGGATACTCGCCGGTCTGGTCGCGTATGGCCTCGAAATGATCGGAGAACGGCTTGGAGAGGAAATGATCCTTCAGGCGCTTGTAGCACTCTATGGGTATAGTCTCGTCGCTGGGCTTGAGGTTCCTGTAGCAGAACTGGCTTAGCCGGGTGCCTCGCGGCGGCTCGATGACGAAGGCCAGGAATTCCGGCACGAAGCGCTCGAGCACCTTGTCTATGACGAAATCCAGCATGAGCGGCACCGATGGCAAGGCGATGAGCGCGGCGGCGTCGGTAATGAGCCTATCGAGCTCGCGGTTCTCCTTGCGGAGAGCCTCCAGGTTCTCTATCGCCCCTGTTTGGCTGAGCTTATTATATTGGGATAGGATATCGGCACTTCGATCCTTGGCCTGCTCGTTGGCGTCGCTCACGCGATGATAATAGTACATAACGCGCGCGGTGTCAGTCGATTTCGCACTAGAAGCGTATCCCGGTCGCCTTTTATGGCTGCTATTAGTATCATATATAAGATATTCCCTATCATGAAGGAGAGCGGATGAACGAGACCGTGTTCGACTACTCGGCCAAGGCCATAGACGGATCAGACCTGGATCTTGGCGCGTACCGCGGCAAGGCGCTGCTCGTCGTCAATACTGCCAGCAAGTGCGGCTTCACGCCCCAATACGCCGGGCTCGAGGCCCTGCATAAGAAGTACGTCGACGAGGGGCTCGTCGTCATAGGGTTCCCGTGCGACCAGTTCGCCCACCAGGAACCCGGGGCGGAGGCCGAGATCGCGACCTTCTGCAAGCGCGACTTCGGCGTGACTTTTCAGCTCATGGCCAAGGTCGACGTCAACGGCAAGCGCGCGCATCCGCTCTTCGTGCACCTGAGGAAGAGCGCACCGGGCGCCGTAGGCGACGCTGTCAAATGGAATTTCACGAAATTCCTCGTGTCGAGGGACGGCTCGGCCGTCAAGCGTTTCGCGCCGACGGTGGAGCCCAAGGATATCGAGCGCGACGTACGAGAGGCCTTGGGCCTCTAGCTATATCCCGCCGCGCTCGGCGGATATAGTCGCCGCGACGAGCTCCACCGAGCGACGTATGACCCTATTGCATACCGCCTGGCCGAGCCCCCGAGCCTGATGCTCGGCCCTGCCTTCCTCGGTGTTCAGGTCGACGCCCAGTAGACCCCGGCAATCGCTGCAACCGAATTCGGCCTCGATAGCGCCCACGAAGGCCGCGACGAGGCCGTAGCAGCGCTCCTTGGCGGCCAGGTCCGCGCCGGAATCGTTGCCCAGGGCGGCTCCCAGGGCCATCGCGCCCCCGGACACGGCGCCGCATAGGAGCTGCCTGCGGCCTAGCCCCGCGCCTAGGCAGGTCGAGAAACGATGGGCCTGAACGGCGTCGAAGCCTATCTCGTCGGAGAAGGCGCATAGGACCGATTGGGCGCAATTAGAGCCGGCCGCGTGAAGCGCTACAGCCTTGTCTTGTAGGTTTTCCATGCCGCCCAGTATAACCCGGTATCACTCCCATTTAAAGAGCGCCGCGCTAAGGGCCAGGAACGCCGCGGTGAGCCCCCCGAGCACGAGCAGGTTGGGGAGGATCTGGACGAGCCCCGCGCCGTCTATCATGATGGCGCGCGCTCCCTCGATGAAATGAGTCAGGGGGAAGACCCGGGATATCGTCCTCAGGATCGTCGGGCTTCCCTCGAGCGAGAAGAACACTCCCGACAGGGCCAGCATCGGGAAGGTCACGACGTTGAGCACTCCTCCCGCCATCTCCTCGCTACGCATGCGGGAGGCGAACACGAGCCCGAGCGATATCATGCACAGGATTCCCACAGTCGTCAGCAGCAATAGGTTAAGGTAGCTGCCCCTCATCATGAAGCGGAGGAACATGTTAGTACCCGAGAACACGAATACCGACGTCAGGAGCACTATCACCAGCCTGCTGGCCGCCTGCGCGCTAACGAAGTTGAGCGCTCCGACGGGAGTCGCCTTGAATCGCTTGAGGACGCCGTTCTTCCTGTACCTGACGATGACGTAGCCGACGCCGAAGAGGCTCGAGAACATCATGTTCATGCCTATGACGCCAGGCACGAGCCAATCGACGTACCTCGTGGCCCGGCCCGAGACGACGACCTCCTCGAACAACCTGGCGGGCGCGGTCGCGCCGGCACCCGCCGCCTGCTGCGCGGAGAACAGGTCCCTGACGAAGCGGCCCTTGCTGGACTCCCCGTTTATGGCGTAGGTCGCCCGGTTAAAATCCAATACGAAGTCTATCTGGTGCCGCTCGAGCCGCTGGAGGGCCGACTCGGCGTCAGCGTACGGGATAGCCTGCACCTGCTCCATGCCAAGTAGCCGAGGCGACCCGTCGGGCGTCCCGACGACGCCGACCTTGAACAGCGTCTCGTCGCCGCCCGAGAACGCGAAGGCCATGCCAAGGACGATGAAGACGGGGAACAGCAGGTTCCAGAAGAACGTCCCGCGGTCTCTGACGAATTCCATCGTGCGCGCCTTGTACAGCGCCGCGAACTGCTTTAGTACCATAACGCTTGCCCTTTCAAGTCCGCAGGGAACTGCCTGTCAGCTTAATGAAGAGATCCTCGAGGTTGGGCTTGTGGATCGACAGCCCCGTCAGGTCCACCCTGGCCGCCAGCAGGTCCTTGAGGCTCCTGTCCAGGGTCTCCGTCTGGAGCTCGATGGCGTCCTCGCCTATGGCTATGCCCTCGAAGCCGGCGAGAGCGTCCGTGCAGCAGCCGTCGTAGGGCAGCCTAATGAGTACGCCGTCGAAGTGCTTCTCCAGCAGCGAGTCGGGAGTGTCTATCTCCAGTATCCTGCCGCGGTCCATGATCGCTACCCTGTCGCATAGGAGCTGGGCCTCGTCCATGTAATGGGTAGTCAGGATGACCGTCGTCCCCTCTGCCTTTACGAGGTCGATCAGCTCCCAGAAGTTGCGGCGCGCCTGAGGATCCAGCCCGGTCGTCGGCTCGTCCAGGAACACGATCTCGGGCCTCGGAATGATGGCGAGTGCCAGGAGCATGCGCTGCCGCTGGCCGCCTGAGAGCTTCTGGTTATCGCGGTCCAGGATGTCGGAGAGCGAGCACAGATCTATGACCTCGCCCATCGGCCTCGGGGCCTCGTAGAACGAGGAGAACAGCTCCAGGGTCTCCTTGACGGTGATGAACTCGGGTAGCGCCGTGCTCTGGAACTGGATGCCTACCTTGGCCTTGAAGTCCTTGCCTATAGGCAGGCCTCGGAACAGCACCTTGCCGGCGCTCGGGGCGGTTATGCCTTCCATGATCTCTATCGTAGTGGTCTTGCCCGCGCCGTTAGGGCCGAGCAATCCGAAGCATACTCCTTCAGGTATGGAGAACGACACGTCGTCCACCGCCAGCACCTGGCCGTACCGCTTGGAGAGCCCCTCAATCCTTAGAATATCGCTCATAAATCGAAGGTACCGCGGACGGCGCGCGAGGGCAAGGAGAAAGGACGGAGAGAGTACGCGCGATAGCTGCGTCGCCCTTCCGAACCTCTATCGGTCGACGCGGTTGAACGACGGCTTCGAATCGAGGCATAGCCCCATCCATGATTACCTTCCCGATCGCGGCGATCGAATATAGGACGGTCGACGTCGACGCCTGTCGAGTGCTCGCGATCGCCGCGAGGAGCGGCGCCGAGCACATGCTCGACCGCGTCGAGGCCGAGGCGCTCGGCGCGCTGCATAATCCGGTATCGGGTCTAAAAGAACTTGGCAGTAGGCTATCCGCGAGGAAATGGGACGTCGATACGGAAGGTCCACTCGCCCGGCCTAAGCCCGGTTCGGGTCAGGCTCGCGACTCCGAGTTCGAGATCCAGGGAAAAGCCCGAAGGATCGGGCCACGTCGCGGTCAAGGACCACGAGGCGGTTCCGGATAGCGTTCCTTCCAGGGTCCTCGGAAGGTTCATGCGCATATCGGCCCCGAGCGGCGCCGCAAGCGATTGCCCGCACGCGCCATGGGTCGATTAAGCGCTAGCGCGAAACATACGGTCTATTCAGTCTACCGCGGTTTCCGCCATCTGCCCGCCCCATTCCCGGAGGCGCCCCTCGATGAAGTCGAGGACGGCCTCGTGCTCGGCCTTGCCGCGGCCGGAGACGGCCATGGCGGGGGCGAACTGTATCATCACCGGGCGGTCGCGACGCACGGGGCCGAAGCCGCGGAAGAGGGGCGAATTGCCCCAGTAGTCCGTCTTGACGGCGACGGCGACCACGGGAACGCCCGCCCGGGAGGCGAGCTTGACGCCCAGGCTATTGAACCCGGCGCGCGAGAAGGCGTCGGTCCGGGTCCCCTGGGGGAAGATTATGATGGACCGGCCCTTGGCGAGGCGCTCGGCGCCGCCCTGCATCACTGCCTCCAGGTCTTTGCGGGCATCGGTCCGCGTCACCGAGATTGGATCGCGCGAGCGCATTATCGGGCCCCATATGAGGCCGTTGAGAAGCTTCTCCTTGACGACGTAGGTACACGGGCGGATGGGGTTGATGATCCCGGGCAGGAGGAGCGTCTCGAAGGTGCTCATGTGGTTGGAGATGAAGACCGCCGGCCTCGACAGGGCGCGCACGTTATCGAGACCCGAGATATGGAGCTTGGCGCCGCATCGCTCCAGTCGGCGGAGGATCTCGATGGAACTCCTCGCCCAGGCCTCGTCGTCGTACAGCCCCCGGAGGGCCAGGCGCCGGGACTGGAACATGACCTCGAAGAACTTGCTGTACGGGCTCCATCGCGACCCGAGCATAAGGTATTCGCTCGCGTATCGCTTGATCCCGTCGGGCGTGTCGTACGAGTCGCCTTCTATCGTGTCTTCCATGGTTCCCTCCGCGCGCTAAAGAAAAGCGGCACTACCATAGACCGAGCGGCCGGAGGCGTCAAGACGATAGAATGGCGCGCGATGGACTCATCGGGAGATATCCGTCTTGCGCGCGCCGGCCGGATGGCCGATACTATCGACGTGCCCGTCTCCAGGTGAAATTCGTTATCTATCGGGGGATCTTCCAGCGCAGATGAAAACGTCGCATCCGAGGAAATCGTTCATCAAGCAAGTCTTGACCATGATAGTGCTCATCTTCGCGTGCATCCTGCCGCTATGCGCCCTATCCACCTACCTGGTGTTCTCGAGGACCACTCGGGAGAAGATCGCGCTGGACGCCTCCCGCTTCGAGAGCACGCTGCAAATCGGCCTCGCGCGCCTCCTAAAGGAGCTCGATACGGACGGGCTAAGGTCGGCCGCCGAGGACCTAGTCTCCGCTTGGCCCGTCGCCGCCCTGAGCGTCTACGATCGGCGAGGCCTCCTCTACGGATTCGCTTCGCACGAGCGGGCGGGCGTAGGGAAGATGACCTACGTGCGCTGGATTAAATACGACGGGGCGACCATAGGCCGGGCCGAATTCCGCATGCTCGAGACCGAGTACGAGCGCGCCGCGTTCAGGAACGCGGCGTACGTCATGGGCGTCATAGCCGTCATCCTCGGGATGACGTACATGGCGATCCGGATCATGGTCGTAGCCGTGCTGAGGCGGCCCATAGAATACCTGTCGAGCGTCGTCAGCTCGTACTATCTGGCCGATCCGTCGAGCCCGGGCAGCGCGGCCGTGCGCTTCGTCGAATTCGACCCGCTCATCAGCCTACTTCGGCGAATGGGATCGACCATCGCCGCTAACGTATCGGAGCTCAAGGCGCTGAACGCCGAGCTCGAGTCGCGCGTATCCAAGCGGACGGCCGAGCTGAAGCGCCGCAACGCCGACCTGGCCCTGGAACGGGATAAGACCAGGCAGTACCTAGAATCAGCGGACGCGTCCAGCAAGGCCAAGACGGAATTCCTGGCCAACATGAGCCACGAGCTACGGACCCCCCTGAACGGCATAATCGGTTTCTCGAGCCTCATCCGGGACGACGCGTCTCAGAGCCCGGAGACCCGCAGGAAGGCCGATCTCATCAACCTTTCCGGAGCGCACCTGTTATCCATTATCCAGGACGTCCTCGACGTGAGCCGCATCGAGGCCCGGCGCTTCGAGCTTAACGTCAGCGCCTTCATGCTTACGAGCACGACCCGCTTCGTGGAGAACATCTCCCGGCCGCGCGCCCTTGAGAAGGGCCTCGAGATACGCTTCGAGGGGGCGGACTCCTTACCGCTCATCGCTAACGGCGACGAGCGCCGCATCAGGCAGGTAATGCTTAACCTGAGCTCCAACGCCATCAAATTCACGACGGCGGGCTCGGTCCATATACGGGCGGACTACGCCGACGGCTACTTCTCGTACTCGGTGACCGATACGGGACCTGGCATAGACCCGGAATCGCTCAAGCGGATCTATAAGCCGTTCGAACGGTTCCGGGAACCGGGCAGGTACGTCGAGGGCACCGGACTGGGCTTGTCGATATCCAAGGGGCTCATAGAGCTCATGGGCGGCACGCTCGAGGTCGAGAGCGTCGTGGGGAGCGGGTCTACGTTCTCGTTCAGGATTCCGCTGCCGACGGAATCGACGGACCCTAGGCGCGCGCCGCGGCTTCCCGAGTCGCGGGACGGGTCTTCGCAGCCAGGCGAGGCGGCGGCGGACGAGACTATCCCCGACGATATACGCCGGGCCCTGGTCGACGCCGCGGATCGCGGCGATTACTCGGCGATCGAGCGATGCATCGCGACGCTCCGCGGCTCGGGCTTTAAGGCGAGCGCCTCGGCGCTCGAGTCGGCGGCCGCGTCCTACGACGACGACGAGATAGAGCGCATCGCCTCGTCGCGCACGGCGTCGTCGCGCACGGCGTCGTCGCGCACGGCGTCGTCGCCTATCTCGCCCGATAGGAAGGCGGTAGCCCCATGAGCGAGCGGGCTCGAGACGGCGGCAAGCCCGAGGCGGTCATCCTGGCCATAGACGACACCCCGTCCATCCTCGACTTCATACGGAGCGTCCTCGAGCCCGAGGGCTTCTCGGTATGCGTAGCCACGAACGGCGCTCGCGGCCTAGAGCGAGCCAGGCGGCTGAGGCCGGACATAGTGCTACTCGATGTGATGATGCCCGACCTGGACGGCTATAGCGTCTGCGCGGCGCTCAAGTCGGACCCGGCGACCGCCGGCGCCCCCGTGATATTCCTGTCGGCCATGGCCAGCGGCCTCGATATCGCCAAGGCCTTCTCGGTAGGGGCCGCGGACTACATGACGAAGCCGGTGGAGCCCGTCGAGATACTAGCCCGGGTGCGCGTTCACCTCGCGGCGCTCGAGCTAGCCCGCATCAAGGACCTCCAGACCGAGCGCCTGGCGGCGATGGTCGAGGATCGGACCGTGGCCCTCCGCTCCGCGCTCAAGGAACGCGACGCCTACCTCCGAGAGGTTAACCACAGGGTCAAGAACAACCTGCAACTGATAGCGTCGATCATAGGGCACCAGATGCTCGCGGACTCCTCCGCCGCGGCTATCCTAGGCAAGCTCCTAGGCAGGGTTGAATCCTTCGCGCGCGCCTACGACCAGCTCTGGACCTCGAGGCGCCTCGACGGCATCCATATGGGGGAATACCTGCGGACCGTCGTCGCGACGACGCTGGCGATGCGGGACGGGAGCCCCGTCGAGGCGAGCATCGACGTAGACGCGGACCCGTTCTCGCTGGACGTCGCCCTGCCCTGCGGGCTCATCGTCCACGAGCTCGTTTCGAACTCGGCGCGGCACGCGTTCGGGGACGAGGGCGGCGCTATACGCGTCTCCATCGCCCCCGACGGCGACGCGTACCTGCTCGGGTACGAGGACGACGGCAGGGGTTGCCAGGACGCGCTGGCTGACGCTCCCGGGCTGGGCATCAAGTTCATCAACGCCCTCTCCGGGCAGCTCGGCGCCTCCATAACGCTATCGGGTTCCGACGGGTTCAAGGCGGCGCTCCGGTTCAAGAAGCCGGAGCGCCCCAAGGACGTATCGCTCGCCTAGTCGACCTGCATGATCTGCTCGTCTATGGGCTTCCCGGGAGGCACTATCGGCAGCACGTTCTCGTCTATGCCGACTCGGCAGTCGACGAGGAGGGGCGCCCTGCCCCTCGCCGCCCGGGATAGCGCCTCCCGTAGCTCGTCGATGCCGCCGGGACGGACGCCGGCGATGCCGTACGCGTCGGCCAGCTTGACGAAGTCCGGCGGCCGGTCCAGGTCGGTCTGCGAGTACCGCTTGCCGTAGAACAGGGTCTGCCACTGCCTGACCATGCCGAGGGTGCCGTTATTCACGACGACGATCGTTATGGGCAGGTCGTAGCGCGCTATGGTCGCGAGCTCCGCGCAGTTCATGCGGAACGAGCCGTCCCCGGCGACGTGCACGACGCGGGAGTCGGGCCTCGCCATCTGGGCCCCTATGGCGGCCCCGGTACCGAAGCCCATGGTCCCGAGCCCGCACGACGAGATGAACGTGCGGGGCCGGGAGAACGGATAATACTGGGCCGTCCAAATCTGGTGCTGGCCGACCTCGGTGGCGATGATCGTCTCGTCGCCGAAGGCTTCGTGGATCGACTCGAGTATGGCGCGGGGGGCGAGCCCCGCCGTCTCTGGGCGTACGGGGACTTCGCGCCTCCAGCCGGCTACGCTCGCGAGCCACTGGGGCCTGCGTGCGGGCTTGAGCCGCCCTGAGAGCCTCGCCAAGATATCGGAGACGTCGCCTACGAGGGAACGGTAGCAGCGTATGTTCTTGCCTATCTCGGAGGGATCCACGTCTATATGCAGGATGTGGGAGCCCTTGGCGAAGCGAGAGGCGTCGCCTATGACGCGGTCCGAGAACCGCATGCCGATGGCTATGAGGAGATCGGTCTCGCGGACGGCGTTATTGGACGCCCTGGTCCCGTGCATGCCTATCATGCCCGTGCTCAGGGGATGGCCGGCGGGAAAAGACCCCTGGCCCATCAGCGTTACGGCCACCGGCGCGTCTAGCGTCTCGGCTAGCCCCGCGAGGGCCTCCGACGCGCCCGAGGCGATGACGCCGCCTCCCGACACGATGAAAGGCCTGCGGGCCGCGGCGATAAGCTCGGCGGCCTCCTCTATCTCGATATCGCCGGCGGGGACGGCCCCCTTGGCCAGGGTCGACCGGGCGCGTATGCGCTGGGGCGACCATTCCGAGTCGGCCGCCGTCAGGTCCTTGGGAATATCGACGAGCACGGGGCCGGGACGCCCGGAGGCGGCTATCTCGAAGGCCCTGCGTATGGTCGAGGCTATTTCGCCCGGCTCCTTGACGACGAAGTTGTGCTTCGTTATTGGCATGGTGATGCCGGCTATGTCTATCTCCTGGAAGCTGTCCTTGCCCTTGAGCTTGCGCGGCACGCTCCCCGTGATGGCCACCATCGGCACCGAGTCCATGTACGCGGTCGCGATGCCGGTGACGAGGTTGGTGGCTCCCGGCCCGCTCGTCGCGATCACCACCCCGGTACGGCCGGACGCCCTGGCGTAGCCGTCGGCGGCGTGGGCCGCTCCCTGCTCGTGCGACGTGAGCACGTGCCTGAGCCTGTCGGCGTGCTTGTACAGCTCGTCGTAGATATTGAGCACCGTGCCTCCGGGATACCCGAAGACGGTGTCGACTCCCTGCTCTATTATGCATTCGACTATGACGCGCGCGCCGCTCATCCTCATCGGGCCGCCTCCCTTATCTTCCGGGCGACAGCCTCGCCCATCGCCCTAGTCCCGAGCACGCGTTCAGCCGGGGCGCCCGACGCTATGTCAGCGCAGCGGAGGCCCTCGGCGAGGACCGCGGCCACGGCGCCCTCCACCAGGGCCGCCTCCTCCTTTCGGTTGAGCGCGTACGATAGGAGCATGGCCGCGGACAGTATCGTCGCCAGCGGGTTGGCCGCGTCGCGGCCCGCTATGTCCGGGGCCGAGCCGTGGATGGGCTCGAATATGCCTGGCCCGCTCCCTCCGACGCTGGCGCTCGCGAGCATGCCGATCGAGCCGGTTATCATGCTGGCCTCGTCCGAGAGGATGTCGCCGAACATGTTGCTCGTCGCTATGACGTCGAACTGTCGCGGGTTCCTGACGAGCTGCATCGCGCAGTTATCGACGTACATGAACGATGTCTCCACGTCGGGATGGAGCGCAGCCGTCTCCATGGCGACCCGGCGCCACAGCCGGCTCGACTCCAGGACGTTGGCCTTGTCCACGACGCACAACCTGCGGCCCCGCGCGCGCGCCGCGCCGTACGCGACCGCGAGCAGGCGCTCGACCTCGGCGCGGGAGTACCGCTCCGTGTCCCAGGCCGCGTCGCCGCCTTCGTCCTGACCGCGCTGCCCGAAGTATATGCCGCCCGTCAGCTCGCGCACTATGAGCATGTCCAGGCCCCCGGCCACTATGTCCGCGCGCAGCGGGCACGACGCCGCCAGCTCCGGGAACATGCGGGCCGGCCGCAGGTTGGCGTAGGCGCCGAGCCCGGCCCGGAGCCCCAGGAGGCCCGCCTCCGGCCGCTTGTCCCCGGGCAGCCCGTCCCACTTCGGGCCGCCTACCGCGCCCAGCAGGACCGCGTCGGAACGCCTGCAAATCTCGAGCGACGTCTCGGGCAGGGGCTCCCCCGTCGCGTCGATCGCCGCGCCGCCCATCATCGCCTCCGCGAACTCGAGCTCGAAGCCCGACACTGAGGCGACGGCCTCGAGGGCCTTCCTCGCCTCCGCGACCACGTCGGGGCCGATGCCGTCCCCCGGTATAGTAGCTATCCTGTATCTCATGCCCTCTCGTCCTTCCCGTCGACCGTCGCCGCCTTCCGCTGCGCGGAGACGTACTCGATGAGGCCTCCGGCCTCCATGATCCCCCTCATGAACGGGGGGAAAGGCGCCGCGTTCCGCGTCGCGCCCTTGGTGAGGTTGCTCACGGTCCCCGCCTCGAGGTCTATCTCCATCATGTCGCCGGAATCCGCCTCGGCGGCCGCCTCGGGGCACTCGAGTATCGGCAGCCCTATGTTTATGGCGTTCCTGTAGAAGATACGCGCGAAGCTGGCGGCGACGACGCACGAGACGCCGGAAGCCTTGATAGCGATGGGCGCGTGCTCGCGGGACGAGCCGCATCCGAAATTCCTGCCGGCGACTATCACGTCGCCCTTCATGACGCCGGACGCGAAGCCCGAGTCGATATCCTCCATGCAATGCGCGGCCAGCTCCGAGGGGACGCTGGTCGTCAGGTAGCGCGCCGGCACTATGACGTCGGTATCGACGTCGTCCCCGTATTTCCATACCCGGTATCCGTTTGCCATTTTCATTCCCTCGTTCCTATCGTGTATCATCGGGGCCCGGCCTAGGCGCGCTCGGGCGCGGCCATCACGGCGCCGGGGTCCGTTATCCTGCCGGTCACCGCGCTGGCCGCCGCCGTGGCGGGGCTCGCGAGGTAGACCTCGGAGCCAGGATGCCCCATCCGGCCCACGAAATTCCTATTGGTGGTGGCGACGGCGCGCTCGCCCTCGGCCAGGATGCCCATGTGGCCTCCCAGGCAGGGCCCGCAGGTCGGCGTAGACACGACGGCGCCCGCCTCTATGAAGGTCTCCACGAGGCCCTCGCGCACGGCCTCCAGGTATATCTTCTGCGTCGCGGGGAAGACTATGCAGCGCACGCCCCTCGCTACGCCGCGCCCCTTGAGGATAGACGCCGCGACGCGCAGGTCCTCGATGCGCCCGTTGGTGCAGGAGCCGATGACGACCTGGTCAACGGCCACCCCCCCCGAGTCGGCCGCGAGGCGCGTATTCGACGGCAGGTGCGGGAAAGCCACGGTCGGCCGCACCGACGCCAGGTCTATCTCGACGGTCCGCTCGTACTCGGCGTCGGCGTCGGCCGAGTACTCGGCGAAGGGCCTCGACGATACGGACGCGGCCCAGGCCCTGGTCCTCTCGTCGACCGGGAAGATGCCGTTCTTGGCTCCCGCCTCGATCGCCATGTTGGCTATGCTGAATCGCTCGTCCATGGAGAGCGCCGCCACGCCGGGGCCGTCGAACTCCATGGATCGGTACAGCGCGCCGTCGACGCCGATGGCGCCGATGATGGAGAGGATCAGGTCCTTGCCCGTGGCCCATCCGGCCATCTTCCCGGTGAGGACGAAGCGTATGGCCGCGGGGACCTTGAACCAGGCGCGGCCGGTGGCCATGCCCGCCGCCATATCGGTGGATCCTACCCCTGTGGAGAACGCGCCGACGGCGCCGTAGGTGCAGGTATGCGAATCGGCCCCTATGACGAGCTCGCCGGGAAGTACGAGCCCGCGCTCCGGGAGGAGGGCATGCTCGATGCCCATGCAGCCTATCTCGAAGTAGTGCTCAATATTGTGCTCGCGGGCGAAGTCCCGCATCGCCTTGCACTGCTCGGCGGCCTTGATATCCTTGTTGGGAGCGAAATGATCGGGCACGAGCGCTATCTTCGAGCGATCGAACACCTTCGCGCCCTCTATCTTCCTGAATTCCTTTATGGCTACCGGCGCCGTCACGTCGTTACCTAGGACGAGGTCTAGCCCGGCCTCTATGAGCTGGCCGGCCTCCACCGATACCTCGCCCGAGTGGGCGGCCAAAATTTTCTGCGTCATCGTCATCGCCATCGAGTACTCCTCTTCGCCCAGCGGGCCGTTCTTAGACGGCCTCGGGCCGTTGCGTCTGCGTCAGGGGCGCCTTGACCCCGTCCTTCTCGAGCTTATATTCGATCGAGTCGACCAGGGCCAGCCAGCTCGCCTCTATGACGTCGGTGGACACGCCTACGGTAGTCCACGCGCAGTCCGAGTCGCGGCTCTCTATGAGCACGCGGACCGTCGCCGCGGTCGCGCCGGAGCCGTCGATGACCCTGACCTTGAAGTCGGCGAGGCGCATACCCTCGAGGCTCGGATAGAACCTCGCGAGGGCCCTGCGCAGGGCCTGGTCCAGGGCGTGGACCGGGCCGTCGCCGACCGCCGCCTGTATCTCCTCGACCCCGCCTACCGTCAGCTGCACCATGGCGTGCGCCTGCGCCGTTCCGCGGGCCGCGACGGCGTCGCCGGACTGGGCCGGGCTGCGCTCCCCGGTCGTCCTGTAGCGCACGAGCTCGAAGTACGGCTCGTAGGCGCCTGACGATTTGCGTAGCAGGAGGCTCAGGCTCGCCTCCGCGCCCTCGTACTGGTAGCCTAGCCGCTCCATGTCCTTGAGCCGCTCAAGGGCACGTCCGACCGCCGGATCGCCTTTCTGCGCGTCGGGCAGGATCTTCCGCAGCCGTTCCATCACGACCGAGCGTCCGCCGACCTCGGAGGCGAGTATTCGCCTCTCGTTGCCGACGCCCTCCGGCTCGACGTGCTCGAACGAGGATGGCGACTTGAGCACCGCGTCCACGTGCATGCCCGCCTTGTGGGCGAAGGCCTTGAGGCCGACGTAGGGCATGCCCTCGTCGAGCGTGACGTTGGCTATCTCCGCGACGCGCCTTACGGCCCGGGACAGCCCGGCGAGGCCGTTCCCCCTAAGGCAATCCAGGCCCAGCTTGAGCCTCGTGTTGGCGGCTATGGTGGAGAGGTTGGCGTTGCCGCAGCGTTCCCCGAAGCCTACCAGCGTACCCTGCACGTGGAGGGCTCCGGCCCTGACGGCCGACAGCGAATTGGCGACGGCGAGGCCAGAGTCGTTGTGGGCGTGGATGCCGACCGTCACGGCCGGCCCGGCGACCCTCGACAGGCCCATCGCGGCCTCGACTCCCGCCGCGACGGCCTCCGGCAGGCTGCCGCCGTTGGTGTCGCAGAGCGCCAGGCACTCCGCGCCGCCCTCCACGGCCGACCTGAGGCAATCCAGGGCGTAGGCGGGGTTGGCCGCGAACCCGTCGAAGAAATGCTCCGAGTCGAAGATGACGCGCCGGCCCTCGGAGCGGAGGTAGGCTACGGAGTCCCATATCATCTCCAGGTTCTCCTCGAGGCTGGCGCCTAGGACGCGTTCGACGTGGAAGTCCCATGACTTGCCGAACATGACCACGGTCTCGGTCCCCGCGTCGAGGAGGCTCCGTAGCTGAGCGTCCTCCGAGGCGACGACGCCCTTGCGCCTGGTCGACCCGAAGGCCGCGACTCGAGCGTTACGCAGGCGGAGGCCGGCCGCCTCCTTGAAGAATTCCTTGTCCTTGGGGTTGGAACCGGGGTTGCCCGCCTCGATGAGGTCGACGCCAAGCTCGTCGAGGGCGTCTACTATACCTAGCTTGTCGGCTACCGAGAAGCTTATGCCCTCGCCCTGGGCCCCGTCCCGTAGCGTCGAGTCAAGAAGCGTTACGCGCTGGCACGGCGGCATCGGCGGCATCCTTTCGCTTCGCGGAGGGCTCGGCCCTCGAGGAGTCGGGTCTCGACGAGTCAGCGTACGACGCGTCGGCGATCATCGCGTTGATGGCGTCGACGTAGGCCCTGACGCTCGCGTCGATGACGTCGGTGGAGACGCCCTGGCCGTTATAGATCCTCCCGTCGCGCTTTATCCTGACGCGGGCCTCGCCCTGGGCGTCCTTGCCGCCGGTCACGGCGTCGACGGAGAAATCCTCGAGGACGGCCTTGGACCCGACGATCTTGTCTATGGCCTTGAACGAGGCGTCTATCGGGCCGTCGCCGGTCGCGACGCGCTCGTCCCGGCGCCCGTCGGCGGAGACGAGGCAGACGGCGCTCGTCGAGGTGATTGTGCTGCCGGAATTGATGATGAACCGCTCGAGCCTCCACGCGGCCGGGCGCTCCGGGGCCGCCCCGCGCGCGAGGGCCTCTATGTCCCTGTCGCTGACGGTCTTCTTCTTGTCGGCGAGCGCCTTGAAAGACTCGAACAGCCTCGCGGCCCTCTCCCCCTCGAGGCTGAAGCCTAGCTCCGCCACCCGCTCGTCGAAGGCGTGCCGGCCCGAGTGCTTTCCGAGGACCATCCGGTTGCGCGGCAGGCCTATGGACTCGGGCGTCATTATCTCGTAGGTCTCGCGATTGGCGAGCACGCCGTGCTGGTGGATGCCCGACTCGTGGGCGAAGGCGTTCTCCCCGACTATGGCCTTGTTGGGCTGGACCCTGACCCCCGTCACGCTCGTGACGAGCCTCGAGGCCGCGTATATCTGGGTGGCGTCCACGCCGCAGCTCGCGCCCATGATGTCTCCCCTGGTGCGCATCGCCATCACGAGCTCCTCGAGCGCCGCGTTGCCCGCGCGCTCGCCTATCCCGTTCACGGTGCACTCGACCTGGTCGGCCCCGGCTTCTATCGCCGCGAGGCTATTGGCTACCGCGAGCCCGAGGTCGTCGTGGCAATGCACGGAGAGGGAGGCCTCCCCTATGTTCTGGGTTCCCGCGCGTACCGCGCGGACTAGGGCGGCGTATTCCGCGGGCATCGAGTAGCCTACGGTGTCGGGCATGTTCACGGTCGTGGCGCCAGCCTCTATTACGGCCTGGAAGATCCTGCACAGGAAGACCGGATCCGACCTCGAGGCGTCCTCGGCCGAGAACTCGACGTCGGGACAGCGCCGCTTCGCGTAGCGGACCATCGCGACCGCCTTGGCTACGACCTCGTCCGGCTTCATGCGGAGCTTGTATTCCATGTGTATCGGCGAGGTCGCGATGAAGGTATGGATACGGGGGCGCTCGGCGCCCCTGAGCGCGTCCCACGCGGCGTCTATGTCCATCTCCACGGCCCGAGCCAGGCTCGCTATGACGGGCCCCCTGACGGTCCTGGCTATCTCGCGGATGGAGGCCAGGTCGCCGGGGCTCGCGACCGCGAAGCCGGCCTCTATGACGTCGACGCCGAGGGTCTCGAGCCGCTTGGCGACCTCGAGCTTCTCGGCCTGGTTCATGCTACAGCCGGGCGCCTGCTCGCCGTCGCGCAGCGTCGTGTCGAAGATGCGTACGGTACGTATAGGGCTCATGCGCCTAGCTCCTCTTCCTCTACGTCGGCCCGATCGAGGAACGAGGCCTGGCCAGCGCTCATCGCCTGGGCGCCGCGCTCGAGGGCGGAGAGCCCCGTTCGAGCCAGCTCCGCGATGCCGTAGGGCCGCAGCACGCCTATTAAGCCGTCTACCTTACCGGTGTCGCCCGTCACCTCCACGGTCAGGCTGTCTGAGGAGACGTCCACGACGCGGGCGCGGAAGACCTTGGCGATGTTTATGACGTCAGCGCGCTTGGCCGACCTGGCCGAGACCTTTATAAGCGCGAGCTCGCGGAAGACGCCCGACTCGGGCCTGACCCGCCTGACCGAGTAGACGTCCTCTAGCTTCTCGAGCTGCCTCTGTATCTGCTCGACGGTGTGCTCGTCGCCGCGCACCGCGATCGTCATGCGGGAGATAGACGGGTCTTCCGTCTCGCCGACGGTTAGGCTATCGATATTGAAGTCGCGCCTGCTGAAGAGGCCGGACACGCGGCTTAGGACGCCGGCGTGGTTCTGCACCAAGGCGGATAGGACGAATCGATCCATAGGTTCCTCGCTTCTATAGCCCCGGCTGATATACGGAGCGTACTTTTCCTGGCTAGCTTTGTATCGGTCGAGGCGCTGCGTTTTCGCGGGAAGGGTGTCCGCGGGCTTCGCAGCTCGGGACGGCCTACGGTTCGGGCTCTCTCCGCCCGGCCGTCAACTAGCGAAGGAGCCCGGTATGCCCAGGATAAGAAGGAGTACGAGTACGATAATAATGGAAACGGATACGATGCGGGACGTGGCTAGGGCGGATACGACGTCGCGAGCCGGGTTCGGAGTCGCGTCGGCGCTTCTTGCGCCGGGCATGGGGTTATTGGATCTGCGTGCCCCGACGGGGCGATCGGCCGCTAACGTCATGTTGGGACGCTACCATACGAGGAATTCAAAGTCAAGTTACTATGCATAGAATAATTCAGGCGCGAACGTATTAATTACCGAAACGCATCGCTATCGTGCGCCTCGACGCGGCGCGCGCCGGCTTCGCGTACGCTACGGCTTCGCGTCGCCGCCTCGCGACGCGGCCCAGGCGGAGCACATCGCGGCGAACCGGGCCGCTATGGCGCCGCCGTCGTCCAGGTCCACGCGGTAATCCTTCATGCGCGCGGGAAAGACCCGTAGGGCGCGTACCTCGCCGGACGATACGCCGAGCGAGAGGAGCATCGTCTCCATGCCCTCGGCCCTGTCCTCGACGTTATCGAACACGAAATTCCCGAGGGAATAGACGATGAGGCCGGAGCGCTCCGGTCCCTCGTACCACTCCATCGGCTGCAGGACGTGGGGATGGTGCCCGAGCACGACGTCGGCGCCGGCGTCGACGAGGGACCTGTACAGGCCCGTCTGGACCCCGTAGGGGCGTTCCGTATACTCGAGCCCGGCGTGGACGCCCACGACGAGGAGCCTCCCCGAATCGCGCCTCGCCTCCAGGGCCGCGCCCACAGCGCGTACGGCCCTGGAGTCGGCCCATAGCAGCCCGGGCGCGCCTCGCTGTACCGAAGCGTGCTCAAGGCCGTAGAAGCCGGTCCTCTCGACGGGGAAGGCGCCGAGGCCCCAGAACGACAGGCGCTCGCTTCCGAAGCCCGTCTCGTACGGCGCTATGGCCTCGTCCCAGTCCAGGCCGGCGCCGACGAACGGCAGGCCCGTAGCGCGGAGGGCGGCGACGGTATCGGCGAAGCCCTGCTCCGTATAGTCGTACACGTGGTTATTAGCCAGGCTGACCGCGTCCACGCCCGATTCCATAAGGGGCGCGAGGGCCGCGGCCGGCATCCTGAACCTGAAGGTCTTGGGCCATTCGGTCCCTCGCTCGGTCACCGCCGTCTCGAGATTCGCGAGCAGGATATCCTGGGAGCGCATTATAGGGAGGAGCCGCATGAATACCCTCTCGGGCCCGTCCGGCTCGACGAGCATGGCCGAGGTTCCCGCTCCCGGCATCACGTCGCCTACCGCCCCTAGCCAGGAAAGCCCTTGGGGCTCGGCCTGGGCGGGGAACCGGCTCAGGTACTCCTGCGCGGCGTCGACGAGGCGGCCTCCGGGATCGCGTCCTGAGACGCGCGCCGTCACGACGACGGAGCGGACGAGCGGGTACCCGGGATCGCCTGGGTAGAGGCTTCCGTAGGCTACGACGGCGTGAGGAAGGCATATACCAGCCAAGGGCTCGGCTAGGGCCGCCGCCGCCTCGAGGCCGACGATCGTCGGATCGACGGAAGGGCGGGCGGAGAGCCAATCGTCGGCGATGGCGAAGAATTCGCTCGCTACGACGCGGGACAGGCCTCCGGGGCCGGCGGGGACGGCTCCCCACTCCAGCGCGGCCGAGACGATGACGCGCGCGTCCTCGGGCGACGCCGCCTTCCATGAGCCGGGAACGGCCGGCGGCTCTACGCCGAGCCTCGCGAGCGACTCGTCGAGCGAGTAGCGCGGCGCCACGGAGCACGAGGCGGCGCTAGCGGCCGCGAACAGCAGCAGAATCCAGGATCGTCGCACCCTCGCCTCCCTCGCGCCTAGGCTAGCGAGGATATACGCGCCCAGGCTCCAGGTCAACGCCGCGGCGGGGCTCCGCGAGGCGCGCGGCCATAGCCGGGCCCGGGCCGTCAGGCTCACGCGTTCGGCTTGGCGTCGCGGCTAATCGGGTACAGGAATCGCTTTATCTTCTGAGTCGGCGTCTTCTCGAAGGAATCCCTCTGGTGCTCGACCTTGCATATCCTCGAGAAGGTGGCCAGCCTTCGGTTGGCGTCCTTCTTGATCGACTCGAGCATATCGACTATGACCCGCTCCGCCTGATCGACCCCGGCCTTGACCTTGGCCAGGGCCTCGGCGATCGCCTCCGGCTTCAGGTGAATCAAGGCGGTCAGGCCCTCGGAGCCGCCGTATACGAGGGCCTCGGCGACGTGGGGCGAGCTAGCGAGCACCGCCTCGACCTCCTCCGGATAAATATTCTCCCCGGAGGCGCCGAGTATCATGGTCTTGGAACGGCCCCGGATATAGACGTAGCCTCGCCCGTCCCGGTAGCCCAGGTCGCCGGTGCGGAAGTACCCGTCGGAGGTAAAGCTCTCCTGGGTCCTCCGCGAGTCCTTGTAGTAGCCGAGGCCGACCATGGGGCCTCGGACCTGGATCTCGCCTACCAGGACCGAACCGTCGTCGTCGGAAGGACGCATGTCGGCCAGCCGGATATCTGCGCCGGGCAAGGCGGGCCCGGCCGCGGAGGGTCGCGTCTTGCCCACCGCGGAGGCGGCGATGATGGGCGCGGTCTCGGTAAGGCCGTAGCCGATGGCGTACGGCCACTTGACGGCCCGCAGGAAGCGCTCCACCTCCGGGTCGAGCGGAGCTCCTCCGACGCCGAAGAAGCGAAGCCGGCCTCCGAACGACTTATAGAGCTTGGCCCCGGCCAGCCGCTCCAATAGGGGGCGCAGGAACCTGGCCCGGTACGCCGCCATGTGCTCGAGGGCGGGCTTGACGGCCTGGCGGTACGTCTTCTCTATGACGAGGGGCACCGACAGCACTATGGTCGGCCGGACCGAGGCGAGCGCCGGCATCAGCGCCGACGCCGAGGGCGGCCTGTCGAGGTACCGCACCGAGGCGCCGCTCATCATCGGGATAAGGAAGCCTATCGTGTACTCGTACGCGTGGGCCATCGGCAGGATTGACAGGAGCGTGTCCTTAGGGTCGAGGACGATGATCGCTCGGCACGCCAGGGCGTCGGCGATATAGTTCCTATGAGTCAGCATGACGCCCTTGGGCATGCCCGTCGTGCCCGAGGTATAGACGATAGCGGCCAAATCGTCCGGGGAGACGAGCGGCAGCTCGACGTCCGACGCGCGCCTATCGAGCTCCGCGTCCATAGGGGCGAGCTCCTCTATGGCGACGACCTCGGCCGAGGCGCCCTTGAGCTTGCCCGATTGGCGGGCCGACGCGAATACCGCCTTGGCCCCGGAATGAGCCAGTATCTCCAGCACCTGGGAAGGGGGGAAGTCGGTGAGCAGCGGTACGGCTACCGCCCCGGCCCTCGCGATGCCCAGGGAGGCTATCCCCCATTCGGGGCGGCTCTCCGATAGGATCGCTACCCTGTCGCCCTTCCCGACGCCGAGCGAGGCGAGGCGCGTCGCGGCCCGCCTCGAGTGCAGCTCGAGTTCCCTGTAGCCCACCTCGTCGCCGCCTACCATGCCGAGCGCCGGAGAGTCCCCGTACTCGGCCGCGCCGAGGGGCGCGATATCGGCTATCGTATGCGTTTCGTAATCGTACCTCATGTTCCGACCTCGGGTATTTCGACCGCTATTCGCGCTAATGGTTGCAAGCTCTATAGATCTTCTTACCCCTATCCGCGCGCTCTCCGGCGCTCCTAGGCCAGGATCGCGTCTATGCTCGCCAGCTCCTCGGCCGAGAAGTCAGTCCTAGAGGCCGCGGCGACGTTCTCCACTATCTGACCGGGCCCGCTCGCCCCTATGAGGGCGCTCGTGACGCGAGGGTCCCGGAGGGTCCATGATATGGCCATCTGGGCGAGCGATTGCCCCCTCTCGGCCGCTACGACGGCCAAGGCCTTTATCTTCGCCACGATCTCAGGGGTAATCTGCTCGGGCTTCAGGAAGGGGCTCGACGAGGCCGCCCTAGAATCGGCCGGGACTCCCGAGAGGTAGCGGTCGGTTAGGAGGCCCTGGGCGAGCGGCATGAAGGCGATTACCCCTATGCCCTCGTCCGAGCACGCGTCGAGCAGGCCTCGCTCCACGGCCCTCTCGAACATATGGTAGCGCGGCTGGTGGATCAGGCAAGGAACCCCGAGCGACCGCAGAATGCCCGCGGCCTCCCTCGTCCTATCCGCGGGGTAATTGGAGAGCCCTACGTAGAGCGCCTTTCCGGAGCGGACGGCCTGCGCCAAGGCTCCCATCGTCTCCTCGAGCGGCGTCGAGGGGTCGGGTCGGTGCGAATAGAAGACGTCGACGTAATCGACGCCTATGCGCCGGAGGCTCTGGTCGAGGCTGGCTAGCAGGTACTTCCTCGACCCGCGGTCGCCGTAGGGACCCGGCCACATCGTATAGCCCGCCTTCGTCGAGATCGCCAGCTCGTCGCGGTACGGCCGGAAGTCGTCGCGCAGCAGCCTGCCCAGGGTCTCCTCGGCGGAACCGGGAGGCGGGCCGTAGTTATTGGCCGCGTCGAAATGCGTCACGCCGAGATCGAAGGCCGTCCTGGCCATCGCCCTGGCGTTACCGTAGCTTCGGTCCTCGCCGAAGTTATGCCATAGGCCAAGCGATATGGCCGGAAGGTCGAGGCCGGAGGCCCCGCAGCGCCTGTAGCGCATCGATTCGTACCGCGATTCCGCGGGTTCGTACGGCATAGACTCTCCTCGCTCGGCGAATGCCCGACAGTCTAGCATATCCTCGTCGCTGGCGCATCGGTATCGATTGATGAAAACCGTTTCATGTTTTATCATCGAGCGTCGGCCGGGTACGATCGCTCGTACCGACCGCGGGAAAGGGATGATTCCAAGATGGACGCGATTGAACAGAAGAAGGTGCTCGTTCTCAACAGCGGCAGCTCGTCGCTAAAGTACGAGGTATTCTCCATGCCCGCCAAGGAGAGCCTGGGAAAAGGCGCGGTTGAACGGATCGGCGAGGCCAAGGGGACGCTTTCCCAGAGCTCGCCGAGAGGGACGATCAAGATCGAGGAGGCCTTCGCCGACCATAAGCACGCCATGCTCCGCGTCGGCCAAGCCCTCGTCGACCCGGCGAAGGGCATCTTACGCAGGATAGACGACATCGAGGCCATCGGGCATCGAGTCGTCCACGGCGGCGAGCGCTTCGCGAGCTCGGTCAAGATAGACGAGGACGTCATAAAGGCCCTCGAGGACAATATCGAGCTAGCTCCCCTTCATAACCCGGCTAACCTCACCGGCATCCGGGAGTCTGAGCTGCTCTGGCCTAACGTCCCCCAGGTAGGCGTCTTCGATACCGCTTTCCATCAGACCATGTCGCCTACGGCCTACCTCTACGGCCTGCCACGCGAGCTCTACGACAAATACCGCATCCGCCGCTACGGCTTCCACGGCACGAGCCATCGCTACGTCGCGGCCAGGGCGCTCGAGCTGCTCGGGCGCAAGGCGGAGAACACCAACCTGATAACCTGCCACCTCGGGAACGGTGCCTCGATAACCGCCATCGAGGGCGGGCGCTCTATAGACACCTCGATGGGCTTCACGCCTCTCGAGGGCCTGATGATGGGCACGCGGAGCGGTGATTTCGACCCCGCCATACTCGGTTTCCTCCTCGACCGCGGCTATAGCCCCAAGGAACTGACCGACATGATCAACAAGAAGAGCGGGCTCCTCGGCCTCTCGGGCATATCGAACGACCTACGCGACCTCGAGGCGGCCAGCGACAAGGGCATCAGGAACGCCATCGAGGCCCTCGACGTCTACGCCCACCGCGTCCGCCAGTACGTCGGCGCCTACATGGCCGAGCTGGTCAAGGTCGACGCCATCGTGTTCACCGGGGGCGTCGGCCAGCACGGGGTAAGGATGCGCGAGCGCATCTGCCACCGCCTGGAGAATATCGGCATCATGATGGACTACGACGCCAATCGGGCCGACGGCTCCGCGGAGGGCCTGGTCTCGCAGGCGTTCTCGCCGACGGCGATACTCGTCATTCCCACGAACGAGGAGCTCCAGATAGCCATGGACGCCTACGGGCTCCTGTTCCCGTAGCGGCCCGCCGCTCGCGGGCATGGGACCAAACGGCCGGCGCCGCGTGGCGGCGTCGGCCTTTTTTTTAGGCGATTTCTGCGTATTTTATTGAACCATATAGCGATATGAATTATACTGGGCGAATGAAAATCGGTATAGGATTCGTTACTGGCAGAAAAGGCTTCAAGCATCTATTCAGGACCTACGTCAATAGCTGGAGCGAGCACGGCTTCATCCAAGATCCGAAGACTACCATCAAGCTGCTCGTCGCCTACGACCTCTCCTACTTCGGGACCCAGGCGAGCGACTATAAGCGCGTCGACCCGGAGCTCGCGGGCAAGCTCGACGGTCTCGCCTACTTCGGCGCCACCAGGATCGCCGATGAGCGTCAGATGCTCGTCCGCGAGGGCGTCCTCAGCTCGGCCGAGTCTATGCTCCTGTTCGGAGAGGGCTACGGCAAGAAACGCAACGCCGTCATCTGGTTCGCCGTCCGCTCGGGCATGGACAGGCTGCTCTTCATAGACGACGACGAGTACCCCGTCGCGGTACAGCGGGGAGACCCCGTGCATTGGCGGGGCCAGTCGGTACTCGGCGCCCACCTCTTCGCGTCTCCCGACGCCGACATCACCCACGGCAGGCATTGCGGCTACATATCCCCCATACCCAAGGTGCGCTTCGATTCCTCCCTTACCGAGGAGACGTTCGCGGAGCTCATCGGCGCGCTATCCAACGACATCGTCTCGTGGGACACGATAAAGAAGGTCGTGATCGGGGACGGAGGCGTGACCTACGCGGACCCGCGTATCGTGGACGGGATCCCGCCCGAGGAAGTCCAGTCGGTCAAGGGCATGAAATTCATAAGCGGCGCGAACCTCTGCCTCAACCTCCGCAGGGGCGGGGCCGACTCGCCGTTCTTCAACCCCCCGGGCGCCCGCGGCGAGGACACGTTCCTGTCGACCTGCCTCGAGGACAAGCGCGTGCTGCGGGTCCCCGCGTACACGTTCCACGACGCGTTCCTCAAGTACCACGCGCTCCTGCACGGCGTGCTGCCGAGGAGGCTCGACCCGGTGGAAGCCCTGGACGCCGCGGTAGTCAAGCGCTTCGCCAAGGCGGCGGTCGGATGGGTCCGCTACAAGCCGCTCCTGACCTACGTAACCGACCGCCCCGCCTACGAGGCCACCATCGAGTCTATGGAAAGCACCTTCGAGAGGCTCGGCCCGGGGCTCAAGTCGTACTTCAAGGCCGAGGAATTCGGGCGGCTCCTGCCTGAGCTCAGGCGATACGCCAGGAAGGCGCCCGAGCACTTCGAGCTGTTCGAGATGACCAAGGAGGCTTGGAAGAAGGCCCTCCCCTGGGCCAGGGCCAATCCGACGGGCAAGGACGCCTAGGTCGAGGCCGAGCCTCGTTTTCCTTTGCCTAGTTATTCCGCAGCCTCGCTACTTCGTTATCCCCGGAGCGTAGCGCTCTATTATCTTCTCGGCGATCAGGTAGGCGGCGGGGCAGAATTCCGTGTTGAACGCGAGCCGGCCGAGCGCCCTCTGTATGCCGCGCTCCCTGGTATACGGGAAGTCGTCGCAGTCGCGGGGCCTCACGTCGTATATGTCGCAGGCGTTGTCGTCGCGCAGAAAGGGGCACGGCATGACCGCGACCATCCAGCCGAGGTCCTCGTCGCGCACGAGCGACTCGGCGACGAAGCGCTTCTGGTCGAGGCCGAAGGCCTTGCAGGCGCGCTTGATATCCGGCTCGTTCATCTTGGGGCCGATGGTCCTGCAGCAGTTGCCGCACTTGAGGCAGTCTATCAGGGCGAAGGCTTCCTCGTGGAAATCCGCGACGACGTGGTCGAAGTTCTTCATGTTGAACTTGCCCAGGTACTTCATCTGGCGCTTGATGAAGTCGTTGCGCTCGCGGCTCTTCTCCAGCAGGAGCTCGTACTCGTGTTCCATGCCTCTATTGTAGCCCGGAAGGCCGGGCTTCCTCAAGCGGAGGCCGACGCGGCCTAGAACGGCGACGGGCCTGCGGCCTCGGCTCGCTCCCGCTTCCTCCGCTCGCAGAACGACAGGAAGCGGTCTACCGAGGCGTTGAGCACCTGTTCCTCGGGAATGCCCGCGGCCTCTATCACCGCGACCGCCTTAGACAGGTTGCCAACGTCGCGCCAGTAGTGCGCGTCGCTGCCGCAGACTACCGACGCGCCTTCCCTGGCGCACAGGGACGCCAGCTCGGCGCAGGACCGCTCGCTGCCCTTGCGTATCCTAAACGAGCTGTTGTTGATCTCCAAGGCCTTGCCGAACGCGGCCGCGGCCCTTACCACCGCCTGATTGTCTATCGGGAAGGAGGGGTTGCCCGGGTGGGATATGGCGTCGACGAGGGGGTTAGAGAGGGCGGCTATCATCGCGTCGGTATTGGCGGATCGGCTACCGGGGTCGAAGCATATGTCGTGGAAGCCCGCGAGCACGAAGTCGAGCCTCGAAAGGAGGTACGGCGCGAGGTCGACCCCGCCGGCCGTATCCATGATATTGGCCTCCACGCCGGACAGGAAGCGCACGCCCTCTATGAGCTCCGGCACGATGCGGAGGTTGCCGAAATGGTAGGGGTGCGTGCTCCCCGGCATGCCGGGGCCGTGATCGGTCAGGACGAAACCGTCGAGGCCGCTCGCCCGGGCTCCCCGGGCGAGATCGTCTATGGTGGAGAAGGCGTGGCCGGAGGCCACGGAATGGGTGTGGGTGTCGATCCGTATATTCATGGCGTTAACCCATGATCCACGAATCGACGCCCTATGTCCATACGGGCCCTAGAGGAAATCCTCCCTCTGGGGCGTGAAGGTGTCGGTGACGACGCTATCCTCGAGGAAGCGCACGGCGTGGGGCACGCCAGGCCCCGCGTAGAAGCTGTCGCCTGGGCCGAGCGTCTCTTCCCTTCCCCCCATCGACAGCACCAGGCGGCCCGATACTACGTAGCTGGCCTGCTCGTGCGGATGGGAATGCTCGGCGACCTCCTTGCCGGCGTCGAAACGGGCCTCGACTATCATCATGCCCCCGCCGCGGGCCAGGACCTTCCGCGCCGCTCCCGGGAACAGCGCCTTGGCGGATACCTCGGCGTTCCTAGTGATCATGCTCACCTCCTCTTCGCGCCAGTCATAGCGCGTTATTATCGGCTAGCGGACGCGTAGCCACTTCAGCATCTCCCCGAACGTCGCCCGCTTGCCTCCCATCAGGATTCCTACCCTGAATATCCTCGCGGCCGCGGTAGCCGCCGCGTACACGCTCGCGATCAGTATCCCGAGGCACAGCGCTATCTGCCAGGCCGGCGGCGGCGCTATGAGCACCCGGATGAGCATGACTATCGGGCTCGTCATCGGGAAAATTGAGAGAACCACCGATAGGCTCGAGCCGGGATTGGAGACGAAGCTAGAAATCATCACGAGAGGCACGATGAGGAACGCCAGTACCGGCCAGGCCAGCTGGCCGAGATGCTGCTCGTCCTCGGCGGCGGCGCCCAGGGCCGCGTAGAGCGAGGCGTATAGGAAGTACGCCAGCACGAAGAACGTCACGAGCCACGCGAGGTTGGCGGGCTCAATGACCGGCGGGGCCGCGATGCCGATCAGGGGAGCGACGAGCTTCGACAGCGCCAGCGCCAGCGATACCCATATCCCGTACTGCAGGAGCCCCGCGAGCCCGAGGCCGAGGATCTTGCCGAACATCAGCTCCCTCGGCGACACGCTGGAGAGCATTATCTCGACGGTCTTGGACGTCTTCTCGGTGACTACGGACCGGCCTATCATCTGCCCGTATAGAAGCGTCGTCATGTAAACGAGCATCACGAAGCTCATGGCCGTGAAGAGGGTCTGCACGAAGTCGGACTCCCCGCCAGCCTTCTCGGTATTCCCCGTCCCGAGCTTCACTATGGATAGGTCGACGCGCCGGGTCAGCTCCCGGGCGACGGCCGGGTCTACGCCGCTCCTCCGTATGCGCGCCTGCCTGGCGGACTCGTCCACGACGCGCTCCACGGCCGCGTAGAGCATGGCGTCGGTTCCCGTCTTCGTGTACAGCGACCCGCCGGAGTCCTCCCAGCCGTCGGCCAGGGACACCAGGGCGGCGTACCTACCGGATTGCACGAGCCGCTTGGCGTCGGCAATGGAGCCGGCGTCCGTCCCCACCGCCTCGACGGCGCGGCCCTGGAAGGCGGACGCGGCCTCGATGGCCGCCGTCATGCCCGGGCCTCCCCCCGACACGGCTATCGGCTCTCCGCCCGATAGCGCCTTCGGGTTCATCGATAGTAGCCCGGGCAACACAGTGATGGCCAGGATGAGGAAGGGACCGAGCGCCGTGAGTATCACGAACGTCTTATTCGCGGTCATGAGCTTGAATTCGTGCCGAATTATTGCGGGCAGCTTAGTCATCCTCGGCCTCCCCGGCAGCCTCTACCAGCTTGACGAATATTGCGTGGAGGGACGGCTCCATCATCTGGAAGCGCCTGACGCGCAGCCTGCCGGCCACGGCGGCCAGGAGCTCCCCCGAGTCCCTGCCCTCGCCGAGGGTCGCCTCTATCCACCTCGGCATGGCGCGTACGCTCTCCACGCACGGCAGCGTCGATACGAACGAGGCGTCGCCGTCGAATTCGATCTGCGCCGAATTCTCGCCGTACCTCGCCTTGAGGTCCGGGAGGGAGCCAGATACTAGTTCCTTTCCGCCTCGCACCAGGAGGATCCGGTCGCAGAGGCGCTCGGCGTGCTCCATGACGTGCGTGGATATGAGGACGGTCTTGCCCCGTCGCTTAAGCTCCAGTACGGCGTCCAGGAGGATGTCCTGGGAGACGGGGTCCAAGCCGGAGAACGGCTCGTCGAATAGTACGAGGTCGGGATCGTGGACTACGGAGCCGATGAACTGTACTTTCTGGGCCATGCCCTTGGACAGCGCCTCGATCTTCTCGGCCTTCCACTCGGCTAGCCCGAACCGCTCGAGCCAGGCCTCGGCCCTCGCCTTGGCGTCCTTGGAGTCGAGGCCCTTGAGGACGCCGAGGTACACGAGCGTCTCCAGGACCTTGACCTTCTTGTTCAGGCCGCGTTCCTCCGGCAGGTAGCCTATCCGGGCCTTCATCGACTCGGAGAACGCCTTGCCGTCGAACCGTATCGTCCCCGCGTCCGGTACGATGACGTTCATTATCATGCGGATAGTCGTCGACTTGCCCGCCCCGTTGGGCCCTATGAGCCCGAAAATCTCTCCCGGCCTGGCCTCGAACGACAATCCGTCGACGGCCCGCACCGTCTCGTAGGTCTTGACGACCCCGTCTACGTTGAGCACGGCACACTCCTTCTCTTGCCCGCGCGATATCTCGCCGCGGGACTGGGATACGGAGCAGTATAGCGCGAATCGGCCCGGCGATCTATCGAACCGGCCTCCAGAACCCCTCGTGCACTTCCGCGGCTCCGGGCACGTTCTCGGGTCCTTCCACCGCGACGTCCCGCTGCCCCCGCGCGAAGACCTCGCGGCACGGCAAGTCGAGGGTGGGGTTCTCGGGGTCGTCGCCCGTCAGGCGCTTGAGCTCCGTTTCCGACAGGGCGTATACGACCCGGCCTATACCCGACCAGTAAATGGCCCCGGCGCACATCGCGCACGGCTCGGCGCTCGTGTACAGCGTGCAGGTCCTCAGGAAATCCCTGTCGTAGGCCTTCGATGCCGCTCCCGCGAGGTTAGTCTCGGCGTGGCCCGTGCAATCGCCCTCCGTGCCGACCGTATTGCCGGCGTCGA
>Ga0180008_1000532_pt1 | contig 31181 bp, 21 predicted proteins | sample MM_PW_MetaG_FD_121121 | JGI IMG/M metagenome (GOLD analysis project Ga0180008, IMG submission 121121) | Groundwater microbial communities from the Aspo Hard Rock Laboratory (HRL) deep subsurface site, Sweden - MM_PW_MetaG | ecosystem: Environmental > Aquatic > Deep subsurface > Groundwater... | reverse complement strand
TTCGGGCTCGCGGGCAACGGTATACAGGCGACGCGCGCCGCGTACGCCGAGGAGATGGGCGATCTCGTCAACCAGACCAGCGCGAGCGTTCCATATCTTAATTGCGGAATGGCGCCTATAGCGGCTCGCAAGTCCGAGTACCTCGAATCGTGCGCGCGGCTCGATTCCCTCGAGGGCGTGCCGTCCGACCAGGGCGCTATGACCGCGGCCTCCCTGCGCGCCGCGCTGGCGCTCTCCGGCCGCCTCTGCGATTCGGAGCTGGACGAGCTGATGGCACGCTACGGCGAGTACGAGGCCGCGGCGGGGCCTGCGCACGGGAGCGCTTCCTCGGCGCTCGCCGGCTTTGCCTCCTGGGCGCTCGATTCCCGCGACGACGCGCTCAGGGCGGCGCGACTCGCGTACGCCGAGGACGAGGCCGAGAGGCGGATATCCGAGGCGCGATATCTACAGGCCTATAGCGGGTTCCTGGAGGGGCTGACGGATGAAGCGGAGCTGCTGGGATCGGCCGCCGAGGCGTACGGGATCGAGGCGGCTTCGGGGAAGCGCTATCTCGGAGACTTGGCCGACGCTATCGGATCCGCCGCGCTCGGGGACGATATAGGCAGCTTCTCCCCGGAACGTTCAGAGGCGGCGCGACGATACGCGGGCCTCGTAGGGCAAGCCTTGGATGCTCGGTTCCTATCTGAGCTGGCGGCCCGGGAGGCGGAGTGGGGCGCGGCGAGGCTGGAGCTCTACGAGAAACGGCTGGCCTGGAGGGAGGCGGGCGCGCTAATACTCGAGCGCGGCAGGAAGGATTTCGCGCTCGGCTTCGACCTCCTGCGCGAGCGCTTCGCCTCGTGGAATGAGCGCTACGCAGGCCAGCGCCTCTCCAAGGAGGCGGCCTGGGACTACTCCTACTACGATATGCTGGGCCGCAAGCTAGAATGGGCCGCGCGGGCTACGAGCGCCGCGGGCTCGGCGGCTTCCGGAGCCGTCCTCGCCCTCGTTGGCGCCGACGCCGAGGCTTCCGCCAGGAGCTTCGACGCCGTCTCGGTCTCCGCCGTGGACTTGTCGGAAGGCGCCAGGGAGGCCTACGACGAAGTGGTTTCGGCGCCTGGAATCGCCCGGATGCCGTCCGCCCTCGGCTATCAATACGGGTCGGCGCTGACGGCGGCGCGGTCGGTGCGCTCGGGCGTCGGCGGGCTTGGGACGTGGGACTCGGGTACGATCAGGGTCGCGGCGGCCGACTTCGCGCGACGCTCCGGCTCGACCCTCGCCGGGATCCAGGCCAGGCTGATGGCCGTCAATTTCGCGGACGCCGCGAGCGCCGCCGTAGCCGGACTCGAAGAAACGGTCAGGGCGGCCAATGACGGGTTCGACGCGAGCATGAACGACGCGTTCGTCGCGGATGGGAAATGGCGACGGGAAGGCGGTAGCTATACGAAGGACGTCGTCGTCCACTCGACCTTGGGGGCGCGATACATAACGGATCGCGCCAGCGTCCAGGCCTACTCGCGGTTCTCGACGGGGCCTTGGAGCCTCGGGACCGACATCTCGGAAGGCAGGCTCTCCAGCCTCGACGCGCGCGGCGTCCGGGCTCTGGTCTCGAAAGCCCAGGACGAGGTGCGGGCGAAGAGCGAGGAGGTGTTCGGTAAGGCGAGCGACGCTGAAGACGCCGCATCGATCGCGTCGAGGACCAGGAGCTTCTACCAGAAGAAGAGCGTCGAGCGGCGACGTGAACGCGATGTCGTCCGGCGAGGCCAGGACGGCGAAGAATATACCGTCACCGAGAAATACTCCTATTTCGTCGAGGTCGACGATACCGACAACCCGATTACCAAGTTTATCCAGCCCGGGCTGTTCGGAGCGCATATCGGCTACGATCCTATCGTCAGGAACGGCGCCGACCCCGAGGAGGGGGAAGCCGCGCTGTTCCTGGATTCCGGCTCGGGAGAGCTTGGGCGCCTGCTCCGTAGCTATATCTTCTGGTCGATGAAGGAGGGCAAGGGCTGGTACGAAGCCAACAAGCCCGCCTACGAGAAGGATCTGTGGGACGATCGCGGCAGCTGGTTCCAAGCCCCGACCCTGCGGGGCCTTGCGGATATCGGCGTCGGCATAGCGGCCGCCGCTTTATCGGGAGGCGCCTCCTTGCCGTCCCTCCTCGGCTCGGCGGCGATAAACCTCGGCGACGACGCGCTGTTCGGGGCGCTCGACGTCGGAGGCGGCTATAGGAGCTGGGAAGAGGCCGGCCTCGCGTTCGGGAAGCGAGCCGCCTCCAGCGCGGTCGCCGTTATCGGCGGTCAGGCGTTCGGGTCCGTTATGGGGAGCGCGGCTTCCACGGCCGCCGACGGCGCCGCTGTCGCCGCTACTGGATTAATGGCCGGGACTGGGATCGGAGGAGCCGTCTCTAGGACCATATGGGGCGGCATGCAGAACATATCGTCTAGCCTCGCGACTAGCGCCATTGACGCCGTTACGCTAGAGTACGATACGGACGCTAACGGAAATCGCGTTTTTAAGGGCCTCGGCTGGTCTGGTGACGCCTTCAGAGCCGGCGTCGGTAGCGGCCTCGCGAGCGCCTTGTCCGGCGCCGCGAGCGGCTTGACGTCGGGGGCGCTAAGCGACTCGCTGGAAGGGTTCGCCGGACGCGCGTATTCTGGAGGGGCGGCCCTATCCGAATTCGTAGGCGGGCTCGCCGGGCAGGGCGTTCAGTACGGATTGACCGGGCGCGCGAGTCTCAATCTATTGAACGTCGGCATGCTGGGGGCGACGGGTCGTAACGGGAACCTGGTGTCGAGCGGGCTCTTGGAGCTGAATATCGGCGCGGAGGGAGCGGGCATGGCGATAGGCGCGGGCGGGATGGACGCGAGCCTCGGGGCGATAGCTGCGGCGGCGTCCGGGCTGGAAGCCTGGGGCGTCAACGCCAGGCTCGCCCTTTCCGGGCAGGACGAGGCTCGGCGCTACGCGAGCGCCATGCGCAGCCTCTACTCGGCCGGCGGGCCCGCGAACGACGAGAGGAACCTGTTCGAGCGAATCCTGCTGGGCCAGACCGATGTCGTGGAGAATCCCGACGGCGACTACGGCGCGGTAACCGAGTACGACGCCGTGAACGGAACCCATACGATCGTCCTCGGGCGCGACGCCCTGAGGGACGGGTCCAGGTTCGGGATGAATATACTCCTCGCGCACGAGGCCTACCGCAACGGGATCGACGACGGCGAACGGGGGCAAGCACTCGAGACCTACGAAGCGGCGCTCGGCCATATGGGCTCCGCCGCGCGCCTCGGTTCGTCCTACGGCCTGGATAGCCTGAACGAATTCCAGCGCGGGGAGGTAGCGGCCCTCGGCTCGTACCTCGCCGGAGAATCGTCGCTCATCGCCTCGGCTATGGAGGCGTACGAATCGTCTGACGATTATTGGAAGCTCCTCAAGGACGGCCGCCTTATAAACGACATGAAGGCTAGGATACTCGTCGAGATTACTAACGACGACGGCTCGACGGGATGGAAGCTCGTCGAGGGAAGCGAAAAGGAGACGTCGGTCTCCGAGTCCCTCGTGCATTACCTGGGAGAGGCCCGAACCCTGGAATTGCTCGGCGGTTCGTTTGCAGGCATATCGAGCTACGACGACGAGACGCTCCGCGACGTCCTAAACCTGGACGACGTAGATATCAAGGCCGCCAGGAGTAGCTCGGGCGAAGCCTCGGCCCTGCTAGCGGCGGCTACCGAATCGCAGCGGCATAGACTATTAGGCGAGGCGCTGATGAAAAACGCCGGCATCTCCTGGCGGGCCGACGAGAAAGCGTGGCTAGGCGAAGGCTCCGGCTTGACGCTGACGGACGGGGAAATCCACGGCGCGGCCTCCCTGAGATCAATAGGAGGCGGAGCCTACGAGCGCTTCTCGATCACCTCGGAGATAACTCGATACGAAGGCGCCTACGACGTATGGATAGACGGCGTCAGGGGAGAGGTCGGCTCCGGCAATACCAGCGTATCGTTTACTAAATGGGATATCGATTCCGGCGAGCGGATAGCGGCTGTGCTCGCGGGCGGCGCCTGGAATTCCGTCGACAACTCGTACGGCCAGCTCGATTCGAATAAGAGGCCCATCGGCACCGATAAGCGATACCAGATAGCCTTCGGCCCGACCCTCCAAGCCAACACGATCGCTCGCGGACCTCTTGCCCTGCGCTGGGCGATCGACGGTTCCGGCATGTTCTCCGGGGAAGACGTATTCATTATTTCTGGAACGTCGACTATAGCCGGTGAGACAATTGGTCCTGACGGAAGGCGGCCAGGGAGACCAACGGATTACAGGTGGCTGATGCATAGTACAACCTATGGTTCTAGCGATGGTTGTATAGTCTATAAAAAGGATGAGGAATTTAATAATCGCTATAAACTTTTAGTTAGTCAGTTGCAAGGATGGGGCTTATATCAAGGCTATGCTATTAATAGTTCTCTTAATGATTTATCATCTTTTCCGTATAGGTCAGGATATAAGAAAGGATTGTGGTAATGCGATTTTTAATATTATTACTGCTATTGTTTAGCCCTACCGGGATAGGAGCCCAATCCTTTTCTGACGCTAACTATCTGAGTCCGGTCGATCATCATTGGGGGATACCTAGACTGCTTGGAATTCGGGCTATATATCCTGCGGACTATTATCCCATCTTAGGCTCGACATATGGCAATTATTGCATAATTTCTAACTATGCTCCGCATGGTGAAATACTTATTTATACTTCCGATGACATCCGAAATAGCGACGACGGATATTGTTATACATCGCTAATCAGTGACAAATATTTTGAGCCACTAATGATAATTGGAGGAGGTGATACAGTTATTCCAGTTGGAAGAAATATATATAACAACCCGGAACTCTACCTAAGTAAGCATAGAAGTAATAGTAGTTATTATTTTTCTGGTAATGAAGAATTAATATATAAATATCTGTTCGCGGACGGCGTTAGCTACGAGGGTGAATGGGGCGAGGGGCGGCCCGGGGTTTGGGATGATGGCATAGAAAGCATATCCGCGTGGTCGGTTTTAACGGAGCGCGTAAAGGGAGAGGTCGTCGAATACGACGAGAGCCGGATGCGATACCCCTTCTATAGCTACGTGGACGCCGAGCTCAACTTCAACAACGCGTCGCTGTTCTGGGCCGAGGGCGAGAAGGGGCCGGGCATAGGCGGGACGATAGAGGTCGAGTTCAATCGCGAGGCGGATCACGTCATGGTTTTGAACGGGGCGGTCGACATAGCGCGGCTGAACCTCTACAAGGACAACAACAGGCTCAAGCGGGTGCGGGTCGACGGGGGGGCGTTCTCCATAGAGTACGCCTTCGAGGACTTCGTTTGGTTCCATAAGATAGCCTTCCCGACCGCAGTCGATAGAATTACCATAACCGTCCTCGAGGTCTACCCTGGACGTAAATGGGACGACACCTGCGTTTCCGCGATATTCCTTAAGCAGGCTCCCTTGAGGCCTCGGTCCGAGTACGAGGCCGTCATAGAGACCTATATCAGGCTTAAGGGCATAGACCGGCTCATCCTGGAGTACGAGCGCCGCAAGGGAGGCAAGAAACGGCAGGCGTCGATAGGGGAGGCACCGATAGGGAAGGCGCCGATAGGGGAGGCGCTCGCGACGCCGTAGGGCGTATGGCATTTCCGGCCTGATTTGGTATAATGCCCCGGACGCGCGCGCGTCGCGAGAGGAACGGAATGAAACGCATCGCGATTCTCCATACCGGCGGGACTTTCTCAATGCAGTCGGACGACCAGGGGCTCCTGACGCCCGGGAATTACGCCCTGGACTATATTCAGAAGACCGTACCGCCTCTGTTCAACGCCGAGCTGCATCAGAAACAGCTCTTCAACCTCGACTCGTCGCTGTTCAGGCCGGAGCACTGGGTCGGGATAGCCAACGAGGTCTACGCGACGTACGACGATTTCGACGGCTTCGTCGTGGTGCACGGAACGGATACCATGGCCTATACGGCCGCGGCCCTGTCGTTCTTCCTCAAGAACCTAGGCAAGCCTGTCGTCCTCACGGGTTCCCAGTTGCCGCTCAAGATGAAGCGGAGCGACGCTCTCAGCAATCTGATCTCCGCCGTCGAGGTCGCTAATTCCAGCGATCTACGCGAGGTCGCCGTTCAATTCAACAACACGGTCTTCAGGGGCAACCGAGTCAAGAAGAAGGACGCGTGGGACTTCGACGCCTTCTATAGCCCCAACTACAGGACCCTCGTCAAGCTCGGCATCACCATGGAACAATTCCATAACCGCTTCTTCCGCCCTGCCAGCGGCGTCTTCGAGATCGATACGAGGCTGGACCCCCGGGTCCTCCTCGTCCCTATCTTCCCGGGCTTCGACTATACCTCGATAGTGCCGGCGGTGGAGGGCGGCTCGACGCGGGGGATAGTCATAGAGGCGTACGGATCGGGCAACGTCCCGAGCGACGACCCCGGCCTGGAGGCGCTCTTCAAGGCGGCCGCGGACCATAGGGTGCCTATCGCCGTCTGCAGCCAGTCTCCGGCGGGCAAGGTCAACCTGCGCCTCTATAAGGTAGCGTCGCGGGCCGAGTACTACGGTCTCGTATCCGCCGTGGACATGACCCGCGAGGCGACAATAGTCAAGCTCATGGTCGCGCTCGGCCGGTATGCCGACCTCGAGAAGATAAAGCGCTTCATGCAGCTCAATATCGCCGGCGAGAAAGAGGACGAGACGTCGGACTGATCCCTGTTCGAGCCGCGGGCGATGCTTGGGCGGGCTGCGGGCGATCCGTAGGGGGCCCGGAGACCCGGCCTTGCCTCCGCAGGCCCGGCTGGATTACCATGGCGCATGAGATTCTCCGGGCGGCTCGGGCCGCGTACCGGGCAGAACGCCCTATCGTCCCTGGCCGCGCGCCTCCTCGCGGAGGGCCGGCCGCTCATCAATATTTCCGACAGCAACCCGACGAGGCACGGCCTCCGCCCTGAAGGCGTACTGTCGGCCTTGTCCGGGGGCGGCGCCCTCGAGTATAGGCCTGACCCTCGGGGCCTCCTCTCGGCGCGGCTAGCCCTGGCGGAGCGCTTCGGCGGGGAGCCTTCTTCGTACTTCCTGTCGGCCAGCACCTCCGAGGCGTATTCGTGGCTTTTCAAGCTGCTATGCGATCCGGGCGACGCGGTGCTCGTGCCGAGGCCCGGCTATCCCTTGTTCGACTCCCTCGCGGGGCTCGAGGCGGTCCGCGCCGTGCCTTACGGCCTCGAGTACGCGCACCCGGCCGGTTGGTCGATAGACCTGGGCAGTCTCCGGGCCGCGGCTACGTCGAGCGGCGCCAAGGCCGTCGTCGTCATCAACCCAAATAACCCCACTGGCTCGTACGCCTCCTCGTCCGAGCGCGAGGCCATTGTAAGCCTCTGCGCCGAGCTAGGCATGGCGCTGGTCGCGGACGAGGTATTCTACCCCTACGCTATAGAGTCGGGCCCCGGGCGTTCCCGCCTCGCCGGGGAGGCGCGTTGCCTATGCTTCTCTCTAGACGGGCTGTCGAAGCTGCTCTGCCTGCCTCAGATGAAGCTAGGCTGGATACGCGTGTCGGGTCCCGCTCCCGAGGCGGCGGAGGCGGCGTCCCGGCTCGAGCATATCGCCGACGCGTTCCTATCGGCGGGAGCGCCCGCCATGAACGCCCTTCCTGCCCTGCTCGGGAGGGCCGAGCCCTTCGTGGAGACGGTGCTAGCGCGGCTCTCCGCTAACCTAGATGCCGCGCGGGCCGCCTTCGACGGGGCGGGCTCGCCGTACCGCATACTCCGCTGCGACGGAGGCTGGACCGCCTTGTTGGAATATCCCCGAGCGGCCGCGGAGGAAGCGACGGCCCTGGGCCTCCTCAGGGACGAGGGCGTATTCGCGCAGCCGGGCTATTTCTTCGATATGGAGCGCGACGGCTACCTAGCCTTGAGCCTCATACTCGAGCCGGACCTTTTCTCCGAGGCGATCGGCCGCATTAGGCGCTATATCGATTCTTCCCTCGCATAGGACGCGCCGCGGCTCCGCGTAGCCTCGCCTCGAGCTCGCCTCCGCGGACTCGTCCCGGGCTCGCTTGTCCGATTAGCGGCGTCCGTAGTATCGTTAATCTAGTCGTATAAGGAGGCGCTATGCCGGCAACGCTATTGGACGGAAAGAAACTCGCGGAAGACGTACGGTCCGGTCTAGGGCCGAGGATAGCGGTCCTGGCCGCTCGCGGTATCGTGCCCGGCCTCGCGGTCCTGCTCGTCGGAGAGAATCCCGCGAGCGTCTCGTACGTGACGGCCAAGGAAAAAGCCTGCGCCGAGCTGGGCATGAGGAGCTTCGAGAGGCGCCTGCCGGCTGACGCCGTAGAGGCCGACATAATCGAGGCGGTCCGCGAGTTCAACGCCGACCCCGCGGTCCACGGCATACTGGTCCAGCTTCCGCTCCCCAAGGGCGTGTCCGAGTCGAGGGTAATAGAGGCGATCTCCCCCGCCAAGGACGTCGACGGATTCACTCCCGTCAATATCGGGCGGATGGTGATAGGCGACCCGTGCTTCCTGCCCTGCACGCCCCACGGCATCATCAAGCTCATAGAGGTCGCCGGAGTCGCGACGGCCGGCGCCCACGCGGTGATAGTCGGCCGGTCGAATATTGTAGGCAAGCCCCTGGCTAACCTCCTGACGCGCAAGTCTATAAACGCGACGGTCACGGTCTGCCATACCGGCACCCGGGACCTCGCGGAGCATACCCGCCGCGCCGACATCCTCGTCGCCTGCGCGGGCGTTCCCGAGCTCATCAAGGCGGGCATGGTCAAGCCCGGCGCCTGCGTCATCGACGTAGGCGTCAACAGGGTTGACGATCCTAGCAAGGCCAAGGGATGGCGTCTCGTCGGCGACGTCGACTTCGCCGCGGTCAGCGAGGTCGCGGGATCGATCACGCCGGTCCCCGGGGGGGTAGGCCCCATGACCATAACCATGCTGCTATACAATACCGTGGAGTCCGCCGAGCGGCCGGCGTGATGGTAGACGTACAGAGCATGAGGGACGAGCGCCGCATACCTATAAAGAAAGTAGGCGTCAAGGGCGTTCGATACCCTATAACTGTCCTCGACAGGGCCAACTCGATCCAGCACACGACGGCGACCGTCAACCTGTTCGCGGACCTGCCCCACGACTTCAAGGGCACCCATATGAGCCGGTTCATCGAGGTCTTCAACGAGCATCGCAAGGACCTCTCGATGCCCCGCTTCCTCGCGATGCTCGACGAGCTACGCGCGTCCCTGGACGCCGAGACGGCGTATTGCGACCTCCATTTCCCGTATTTCGTGGAGAAGGCCGCCCCCGTCTCGGGGCAGAGGAGCATGATGAGCTACGAGTGCTCCTACGAAGGCTCCTCGTCGAATTCCGGCCGAGAATTCTGGGTGTCGGTGCAGGTCCCGGTACAGACCGTCTGTCCGTGCTCGAAGGCCATAAGCGAGTACGGCGCCCATAACCAGAGGGGCCTCGTCAAGGTCCGCGTCAAGCTCGGCCCGTTCTTCTGGATAGAGGACATCGTCGCCATAGTCGAGCGCTCCGCCTCCTGCGACGTGTATACGCTGCTCAAGCGGGATGACGAGAAGTACGTAACCGAGCGGGCCTTCGACAATCCGAAATTCGTGGAGGACGTGGTTCGGGACGTGTACTCCGGCCTCAAGGGCCTAGGAAGCTTCCCGAGATTCAGCGTGGAGGCCGAGAACTTCGAGAGCATCCATAACCACTCGGCGTACGCCTTCGCGGAGTGCGATCCGCCGTCCGATCCTTTACCGCCGAGGGCGTTTTAGGTATATTACCGATATGGCGCCGCTAGCCATGGCTAGAAGGAACGTCCGCCGTACGGGGACGATAAGGCGGCGGCCTAGAAGGAGTTTCTCATGAGCGATAATTATCCTGTGGATTCCGGCGAGGTGAGGAAGAACGGCATGCGCGGCGTCATATCGACGGGCGCGGGAGTCGGGCTCATCCTTTTCAATTCGCTTCTGCACATACCGGTAGTCGGATGGATCCTTGGCGGCGGCCTCGTCGCCCTGGGCGTAATGGGTATCGTCGGCAAGAATAGGACCGACAAGACCACCGGCATGGTCCTCCTCGGCGCGGGAGCCCTCGGGCTCGCCTCGTTCTTGCTCAAGGGCTTGACCGGCTTCGTCCTAGGCGCCGCCGGCATCGGCCTCATAGGCTTCGGCGTCTTCAGCCTCATCAAATTCGCCAGGGGGCTGAAGTCCAGGGGCTAGGCTCCGGGCGTCGCTGACCTACTCATAGCCGGGCGGCCGATTCCACGGTCGCCCGGCTCGTTTATACGGGAGACTATGCGTTACTTCATCGAGACTTACGGCTGCCAGATGAACAAGGCGGAGTCCTCCGCCCTCGAGGCCCAGTTCCAGGATCGCCTCTGGACGCGCGCCTCGGACGCGGGCGACGCCGATGTCGTGCTCATCAATACATGCTCAGTGCGCATCACGGCCGAGAACAGGGCGTGGGGGCGTATAGCGCACTACTCGGCGCTCAAGCGATCCCGCGGCTTCACGCTCATCGTCACCGGCTGCATGGCCGAGCGCCTTAAGGACCGCATGAAGGAGAAGGCGCCCGGCGTCGATTACGTGCTCGGCACCTTCCAGAAGTCGGCCTTCGGCGTCGTCCTGGACGCGGTGGCCTCCGGGCGTAGCCTCGAGGTCGTCGAGGAGACTCCGGCCTTCGTGTTCGCGTCGTCGCACCGCGAGCCCGGTTCCTTCAGCTCCTTCGTTCCGATCATGCACGGCTGCGACAATTTCTGCTCCTACTGCATCGTGCCGTACGTGCGGGGGCGCGAGATATCCCGGAGTCCCTCCGATATAGTGGGGGAGCTCCGTTCCCTCGGCGCGGCCGGCGTCCGAGAGGTGACGTTGCTCGGGCAGAACGTCAACTCGTACCGATGGACGGGGGAGGGCGGCCCCCTCGATTTCGCGGGCCTCCTGCGCCTCGTCGCCTCGGAGGCAACGGGCTCCGGCATAGGCCGCGTCCGATTCGTCTCGAGCCACCCAAAGGATCTGTCGCCCGCTACCGTGCACGCTATAGCCGACAACGAAGTGCTCGCTAGGCACGTGCACCTCTGCGTCCAGCACGGCTCCGACAGAGTGCTAGCCGCGATGAACCGCAAGTATACGAGCGGCGAGTACCTCGAGCTCGCGCGTTCCGTTCGCTCTAGTATACCGGGAATCACGCTTTCTACCGATATTCTTATTGGGTTCCCCGGCGAGACCGAGGATGACGTGCAGGCTACCCTGGACTTGATGGGCGAGGCTCGCTTCGCGTACGCGTTCATGTACCACTATAATCCCAGGGAGGGTACGCCCGCGGCGTCGATGCCGGGCCGGGTTCCCGAGGCGGTCAAGAAGGAGCGGCTCGCGCGCGTCATCGAGCTTCAGCGGGCTATTTCGAGGGACGTGATGCGCGGCATGCTCGGGAGCGAGGCTAGCGTACTTGTCGAGGGCCCGTCGAAGCGCAAGCCCACCGAAGTCCTGGCGAGGACCGATCAGGACATGATGGTCGTTTTCCCCGCCGACGCGTCGAGGATAGGCTCTTTCGCGCGGGTCCGCCTCGATTCAGTCAGAGGCAATACGTTTAAGGCCGAGGAGGTACGATGATGCCATGGAAGCTGCTCGCGTTTACGGCCGTGATCGCCCTAGTGCTCGTTTTCGTAGGGTTCAACCTTGATAACCGATGCGATATCTCGATCGCGCTCTTCACCTTCAGCGACGTCCCCGTCGTCATTACGATTCTCGCGGCGTACCTTTTAGGGCTCTTGTCCGCGTTCTTCCTGGCCGTAGGCAAGCGGGCGAGGACGGGGCCTCGCGTATCCGCGGCCCCGGCGCCGAGGGTTATGCCCGCCGAGCCGGAACGCGGCCTCGAGCCGCCGTCTCAACCATCGTCGCAACCGCTATCGCAGGCTGCGGCCCGTAAGAAGAAACGTAGCTGAGTCGAGGCTCGCAATACAATGCCGCGAACGCGTCTGGGCCGCCTAGCGCCGATCGTAATCCTAGTCGTCTCCGCGTCCGCGCCCCTCGCCGTATGCGCCCAGGGCGCCGACGCGAAGGCCGCGTATCAGCTCTTGCGGCCGAAGGCGGGTAGCGACGGCTTCCTGCCATCCTTTTCCGCCGAGTCCGCGAGGCTTCCTTCGATAGACGACGCGGCCTGGCTGGCGGGCGCGCTCGCGGCCGATGCTAAGGACGCCTCTCAGCGAAAGTTCCTGCTGGCCGAGCGAGGGTCGCTGCTCGAGCTGCTCGGGCGGTATTCTGACGCCGCGGCGGCTTGGGAATCCGCGGCTACGGCGGTTCCCGGCGTCGCCGACGCGCCGTGCCTCCTCTCGGCGGCGGCGTGCCGGCTCGTAGCCGGAGAGGCCGAGGCCGCGGCTGGCCTGGCAACGGCCGTAGCCTTCTCGTCGCCCGATCCGTACACAGCGAAGCTCGCCGCCCTCGTCTCCGGCTGGGCCTCCTTGGCCCGCGGCGATAGGGACGCGGCGTCTCTGGCCGCCAAGGCGGCCGCCTCGGATCCCGATCCGCGCGTATCCGTGCCGGCGCTGCTCCTCGGTCGGGCGTCGTCGCGGGACGACGAGCTGGCCGGCTACGAGAAGCGGCTAGAAGCGCTTCGTTCCAGGCCGGAGGCGACGAGCTCCGTCCCTCTCCTCCTCGTGATAGGATCGACGGCTCGCGGAGCCCAAGTCGAGGACGTCCCGTCGCCGCCGGCCGCCGCGAGCGCGGCCCCGGTTTCTCCGCCGGCCCCTGGGCAGGGCGGGGACGCTGGCTATTATCAAGTCGGCGCGTTCAAGGACGAGGAGAACGCCGCCGCGCTCGTGAAGAAGCTGGAGAGCCTCGGCCTGAGGGTCCTATCGAAGCGCAGGGGCGCCTCCGGCCTATTCGTGGTGTACGTCGAGGCGGGCCCCGACGCCGCCAAGACGGTCCTCGTCCTCAAGGACGCGGGGTACGAGGCCTGGGCGATAGACGGAAAGCCGTGAGGCCCGGGAACCTAGCGCTCGGAATAGGAGATGGGCGGGTTCTGGATCGGTTCCGGCCCGAGGATGCCTATCTTGGCTTCCTGGAGCGTAAGCGTCCTCACTACCTTTCCGTCGGCTTTCTTCTTGGTTCCGACGGTCACTATCCATGATCGCCTGGTAGGAGCCTGCCCGTCAGGCGCTTCCTTCCTCATGTCCAGCACCGTGCTTCCGGAAAGCTCGTAGACGGCGTAGGCCCCTCGCTCGGCGCCGCTCGCCGATTCGATCCTGTAGGCGGTCCCGTCCAACGAGAGGCTAGAGCCGTCGTCCGACTCGAATTCTCCTATGAAGTCGAACGCGGCCGGCGCGGCCATGGCCGGCGATCGTTTGAAGGCCTTGGCCATCTCCGGGCTAAGGCGACGGTACCGCCCGTCCCATCTGCCGGATATATCGGCCTTGATCCTATAATCCTGGAAGACCCTGACGTTAACCGCGTCGGCCGCGGCCAGCTCGATGTCCATGAGACGCCTTAGGTTCCGCACCGACTGATTGCGAGAGGCTATATAGAGTCCGTACCTCGTCGGGTTGGAGTTCTCCCACCCGTATACCTCGATCAGCCCGTCGCCGGAGAAGAGCACCGATTCGTCCCTGGACTGGAACGTGATGAACAGGGCGCCGGGCGATAGCGGGTCGATGGACTCCTTGTACCAAGTACCGGCGAGGAAGGCCTTGAACGTCTCGGCACTGCCGTCGAGTATAGACTCGGCCATCTTGCGAGCTATGCTCGCGCCGGGAATCCGCTCGGTCGAGGCGAGGACGTAGGCCCGGTCGGCGAAGCTCCATCGCCATAGCTCCCTGAGCTGGTCGAGGTAGTTGCCCGATTCGGCGTCAGCCTTCCAGACCGAGACGGGCCAGCTCTCGCCGTTGGACTGCCCTAGCTTGTAGCTGTCGGGCCTCTCCGTCCCCTCTATGAGCACCGCCGAGCCGGCCTGCTCGAAGACCTTGGCGAAGCTAGTCGTCGGGCGTTGGTCTATGTCCTGGGTCTTCCAGTATATAGTCATCGTCTGCTCGTTCGCGTCGTTCATGCCCGTGCAGACTATATTGAGGTTATGGTCGCCTATGAGGTCGTTGACGCTAACCTGGAAAGTCTTATTCTTAGTTACCAGGGTCGAGCCCTTCCAGGCGCGGGTCCAGCGCTTGGAGAACGGGGAGTAATCCGCGAGGACCACTCGAACCAGCCCGTCCGCATCGTCGGACTCGCGTATGACGAGGATCTGCTCTTCTTCCTCGTCGAAATCCAGGTTGAACGAGTATAGGTCCAGGAGCGTCTCGTTAGGCTCGAGAGGAATGGCGCTCGTGGCCTTGTCCTTCGCCGCCGCTTCTCCCGGGACCCGCGTCGCGTCCGGCGCGGAACCGGCCTCGACGAGCCTCGATCGTACCGGCTGGTCGGATATGCGGGAGCTACGGGCTTGGATGAAGAAATACGCCGTGACGACGAGCGAGGCGGCGACCGCCACGGCGAATAGTGTCTGAGTGATACGTTTCATAGCGTTGGTACGTTCCTTGCGGTTTATGTCCGGAGTTCTGGCAGGGCCGAGATGACGCGTTCCAGCACCTTGGCCTTGATCGTCTCGAGCGGATACGGGGACTTGAAGCCGGCGGCGCTCTTGTGCCCGCCGCCGCCGAACGATTGGGCGATCTGGGCGACGTTGATCGTTCCTTTCGACCGCAGCGAGCACCTCAAGGTGCCTTCCTCGTTTTCCTTGAAGAAAATGGACGCCTCGATCCTCGCGGCCTGGAGCGGGACGTTAATTAGGCCTTCCGCGTCCTGCGACGATGATCCCGTCTCCTCCAGGATAGCCTGGGTGAGGGTCTGCGCGGCTACCCGATTGTCGGCGAACAGCTCGAGCGTGGAGAGCACGGCCTTGCGCAGCAGGAGGACCCCGATCGCGGACGACTCGTACAGGGCGCCGTGGATCCTCGTAGGGTCCGCGCCCCGTCGAACGAGGTCGAGAGCCGCCGCGAAGGTGTCGGCGCTGGTCTTCGAGTAGGCGAAGGACCCGGTGTCGTATACCATGCCGGCGAAGAGGGCCGAGGCTACGTCCCGCCCTATATCGTATCCCATCTCCAGTATGATCCTATAGGCGATCTCGCAGGTCGATGACGAGCCGGGGTGGGAGCATAGAGCCGCGGCCGATCTCGACTTCACCTCGTGATGGTCGATGATTATCACGTCGCGCGCCTTGGCGATTATCTTGTCGGCGACCTCGCCCGTGTACATCATGTCGTTGGTATCGACGAGGATGGCGGTGCATCGCCCGATGGCCTCGTCGCTGAGAGCGGCGTCTTTGAGCGATAGTATGATGTTCGTCGGGTCGATGAAGGCGTACGCGGGAGAATACCGTTCGGCGTTGACGACCGTGGCGCGCTTCCCAAGGGACGCGAGGGCCGTCGCTATGGCGAATTCCGCCCCTAAGCCGTCGGCGTCCGGCGACTCGTGGGACGTGACGATGAAATCATCCCTTCGGGCCAGGTACGAGGCGGCTTCGCTAATGGTCATGGGCTTGGCTCCGTGGGCGATTGCCTGTCGTCCTCGTTTTTCCGTCGCCTGCGCCTAGCGACGAGGACCGCTACGACGACGCCGAGCGCCCCTGCGGCCGCGAGGCCCGCGGCTAGGGGAGCGCCGGAGAATCCTCGAGCCTGTTTCGTTCCCGGCGCGGCCGCGGCGCCGCCCGAGCCGGAATCCGCGACCGCCTCCTGGGTGGACGCCTCCGTAGAACCGTCTGCCCCCTGCGCCGAGCCTAGCGCCGAATCCTGCGCCGAGCCTAGCGCCGAGTCCTGCGCGCCCGCTCCGTCACGCGAAGCGCCTGAGCCGCCGGCGAGCGGGGCGTCCGTCCTGGCCGGAGGCTCCGTAAGGGTCGTCATGAGCGACCTGGCCTCGAGCTCGACTCTCGCGGATAGGCCGTAGCCTATAGTGATGACGCGGAAGCGCCCCATGTCGACTTTCTTGACGTATTCGAGCAGCGGATGGCGCGCCTCGTAGGTAGGGGAATAGTAGCTACTGCCCTTAGGGGCCTCTTGGCGCTCGTCCGTAAGGAGGAGTATGTACTTAGGTCGATCGGGATGGCCTCTGTCGGCGATGAGCTTATCCATATCGTCGAGGGCGGAGCCGATGTCGGTAAAGCGGCCGTCGGCCTTAAGCTCGTTGAGGCTACGTACAATAGCCGCGATATCGGGCTCGCCGGATATCCCGCCTTGCCAGACTAGCTCCGTCTTGCCGTAGAAGCGCAGGATAGCGACCCAGTCGCCCGGTACGACGAGCCTGCCGATTATATCGCTCGCGGCGTAGCTCTTGGCGGCCTCGATAGCATCGGCCATGGAGAGCGAGGTGTCGATGAGCACGACGAAATCGATGCTCTCCGAGCGCGTCTCGGCAATAACACCGCAAAGCGCAATTACGAGTAGGATTACTAGTGTCGCGCGTCTATTCATACTGCCTTCTATTGTTATTTTATTGCCAGGAACAGCATTGCCTATTTTCTACCTATTTGCAAGTCGAAAATAGGAACGAATCGATATCTTCCATATAATACGAAATATTGGCTTCATAAAAAATACTTCGCGCACTTTACTTTTTTCAGTTACGGAGTACTATAGCGAAGGTACAGATCCAGATAAGCAAGGAGAACCAGTATGGGCGCTATAGATCTTCCGAAAAGTCCGAACGTCTACCACCCCGAGAAGCCGAGCGCGGTTGGCTCGCGCAACTCTCTCGCGCAGGAGAACCGCGACCAGCAGAAGGAAGTGGACCAGCTTCTCCATGAGGAGACTAACAAGGTCATCCACCACATCAACTCCCGGTTGCCCAAGGAGGTGCTAGAGCGCCTCGACGTGATGGGCGGCCTCAAGGAGAAGGTGTATAACTACTTCAACCAGAACTACCAGAATATGTTCAACCGCTATATCGTCACGACCGAGGACGAGATGGTGAAGAAGGTCAGGAACTTCATCGACAAGGAAGAGATGAAGACCCTGGCCCGCTATACCCCCAAGGAGATAGCGACCCTGCTCGACGAGGTCGGCGGCGCTGATAAGTTCAACACCGGCGAGATCGAGAAGTCGATGGTCAACATGTTCGGCCATCTGCAGGGGCATATCCAGCGCGGCGTCAACGAGCTGGAGAACCTTACCAACTCGCTCCTTCGCCAGAAGACCGACGTAGGCGCGTTCATCCGCGGAGAGAACGCCTACTCAGTCGTCAAGTGCGCGTTCAAGGACAACACCTACAAGCCCAAGTCGGTCGCCGACGTGAAGCTCTCTGTGAATATCCTCGATTCCGAGCTCATCAGCCCGATTTTCCACTATCAGGTAACCGTCGAGTACTTGATCAAGGACCTCATCTCCAAGCACATCATCGATACGATCGACAAGGATATCGAGCTGCTCAAGGACCAGCTGGTCGACGAGGGCAAGGAAGAGCTCAACGATACCGAGATCATCTTCGAGCGCATGAAGAAGGTCCGCGACCATACCGACGACGACGCCGAGAACGTCAAGTCCAAGCGGTACTCGATAGTGGCCAAGGATCTGATGGACAGGATCAATAATCTCCGCGCCGAGATCGACCCCACCACCTTCGACCAGCTCAATATCCGCGAGAACCTCAAGAAGATAATCGATATCGAGAACATCCGTAACCGCGGCTTCAACACCGCCGTCAACTCGATCACCTCGATCCTCGATACCTCCAAGATGGGGTACCAGTACATAGAGAACCTCAAGAACGCGCGCCTGCTCTACATCCGCGAGTACGAGGATACCGATACCGCCCATCTCCCCGACGAGCGCTACCAGATCCGGCTTCAGTACTACGATAACGCGCAGCTCATCGAGGAGCGCAAGGCCTACGACGTCCAGATCACCAGCTTCGAGACCGAGGTCCAGCACCTTTGGGACGTGCTGGAGATGATGTACGAGGATTCCAAGTTCCTCAAGCGCATCACGGACTTCAACGACCTCGCTAAGATCATGAAGAGCAAGATACGCAAGAGGATCAAGGAGCGCTCAGGCGAGCCGCTCTACGAGGACATCGCTAAGGTTTGGGACGAGATTTCATTCGTGAAGCCCGCCGAGACCGACGTAGAGAGCCTCAACTGCACCTATATCTACGAGAAGGACAAGGTAAAGAACCGCCTTATCCTGATGCGGGACAAGCTCAAGAGCATGTACTCGTACCAGTATCCGATCCAGCGCCGCGTCGTCGAGGACAGGCTCTCCTTCCTCGAGAAGGAATTCCAGCGCTTCGACTACATGATCAACCCGTACCATATCCAGCCGGGCCTCCTCCTGGACGTGGATATCTGCTCGATCAAGCGCAAGAAGGCCACCCTCGACGGCATGGCCAACGTACTCAACGAGTTCCTCCACGGCGTGTCCAAGGGCTTCCAGGACGCCGCGTTCGCCTCGTTCAGCAGGAGGCGCTCGACCGTCCGCGAGGATATCGCCCAGAGCTTCGCTCCCCCGACCATGGAGGATTCGGCCGAGCCCGCGTCCGCCGGTTACCTGGCGATGCTCAACGCCGAGCCCTCGGCGCCGGCCTTGCCGGAGGCTACCGCGGAACCCGCTCCTCGAAAGAGGGGCGGCAGGCCGAAGGGAGTCGTCGACGCGGCCCCGAAGAAGTCCGGAAAGCGCGGGCCTAAGCCGCGATCCAAGGATGAGGGCGGCATCCGCGAACTCTAAGAGAGAATAGCGATTGCGCCCCCCGATCATCGGGGGGCGTTTTTTAATTAAGGAAGGGGAGAGCATGATTGCCTCGAGCTGTAAATACGAATCCTTGGCCTCCAAGGAAACGTTCAACGCTTCCGTCCGTCACGTTAAGGCGACTGTCGCCCTCGCTGGGCGGGTCTCCGAAGGCGTGAACCTCGCAGACGCCATCAACGAGATGATAGACGAGAAGACCGTCGTCGGCGACGAAGTCCAACCGTTCGTCTCTATGCTACTGATCGATAAGTTCGGGTACAGGGCCGCCTCGAAGAACATGGAATCCACCATATCCGATCTCTCGGCGGTCTATGATACGGTCAAGTCGTGGAACGCTTTCGATATAGTCGTGCTCTATAACCATCCCGATCTCGGCGTGATAGCCGTGAACCCCAAGAATCCGGCACATGCCTCCATGATCGATAGGATCAATAAGTCCGAGCTGCTCGTGGCCTACCTCGGGTGCTTCGGGAAGCCGTTCGACGTCGCCCTGTCGGCGAAGGCGGCCGACGCGCTCCTAGCCCTGTACGGCGGGGAGCGCCCGAAGGAGAACGCCGCCTTCCTGAAGGGTCCGTGCGCGTACAAGGCCCCCGCCGCGCCGAAGGCGGCGCCGGAGAAGGCCTCGAAGTCGAGGGCGAAGCCCGCGGCGAAGCCGAAAGCGAGCGCGAAGGCCGCGGGTGTCGCCTCCGCCCCGGCTCCCGCGGCCGAGCCTGCTCCCGCGGCCAAGGCTCAGGCCGCCGCGGCCTCGGGTCCGAAGCCCGGTTCCAGGATGACGCCGATGTACGGCGTCCTCGTGACGAACGAACTATTCCATAACGGCAACGTCGAGGCTTGGAAGCGGATAATAGACAGTTTCAAGGTAAAGCACCCGGACCTGGACGTCCTCGTCTATTACGACGGAGAGCGGATAGTCAATCTCAACGCCCTATTCAAGTGGGGCAAGGTGAAGCATGGTAGCGTCATCCAGTTCGCCGTCGCCGGCGAGAATATATGCGATGTCGCCAAGCTCCAGCGCTACCTAGCGCAAGGCGCCAGCTCGATGTTCGAAGCCTTCCTCCGCGGGCCAGTCAACGGCGTCCTGTCGCTCTTTTGAGTAAGGAGTTAATACCATGAAATCAAACGTCCACTTCTTCAGCCAGAAGGACTCCATCGCCAAGGGCGTAGATCTCGAGACGCTCGGCCAGCGAGGCCGCCAGGCCAACGAGTTCTCCGAGCTAGGGTTCCCGATACTGCCAGGATTCATCATCGATTCGGTCGTGGCCGCCAAGCTAGCCGACCTCGACGTCATAGGCGCGATCAAGCCGCAGCTCAAGAAAGTCTCGGCCATCGTCAAGAAGAGCTACGGTGACGACAAGGAACCGCTGCTCCTCAAGATAGTCATCTCGCCGAACCTGACCATCTCCAACTACCCGACGCTGCATAACTTCGGGCTCGTGCGGTCTACGGTCAAGGGATTCGACGAAAACGTGGGCGAGAATTTCGGCGCCCACGAGGTCGCCTTCCTCGCTCGCGGAATGCTCAAGATTGAGGAGCGCATCGCCGAGCTGGAGGGCCGGGAGAAGGACGTCGCCAAGATCAAGGAGCGTATCGTGCTGGCCAGCCATACGCTCGACACCGACAAGCCCGGAGCGAAGGCCGAGGCCTTGATGAGCGCCTACGAGGACGTCCTCCCCGAAGGATTCTTCGACGACGCGTGGAAGCAGCTGGAGATAGCCGTGAAGCGCATCTCGAGGCTCCTCGACCTCGACGAGCAGGACGACGGCGACACGGCCATCCTCGTCCAGCCCATGGTGTACGGCAACTACGGCAAGGGTTCTTGCTCCGGCTCCTTCTTTACCCGCAACGTCGTGAACGGGCAGAAGACGCTGCAGGGTGAATTCTTCGAGGAGCATTTCGACGAGATCGGCGCCTCGGGCAACGATATAAACAAGATAGCGCCCGCCCATCTCAAGGAGCTCAAGCGGATCGCCGCCTCCCTCGAGGATCACCACAAGGAGATCAGGCAGATACGGTTCACGATCGAGAAGAATACGCTGTGGCTCATAGAGCAGCGCCAGGTGATGGCCAAGAGCACCCAGGCCGACCTCAAGCTATACCTCGACCTGAACGAGCGCAAGGTAGTCGACGACGCCTTCGTCATTAACTCGATACAGCCGGGAAGGCTCAACGAGATCCTCCATCCCATCGTGGACCTCGGCACGGTCAAGAAGCTCCCCTCGACGAGCGGCGGCATAACGGGAGCTCCTGGCGCGGCTATAGGCAGGGTATACTTCACGACCGAGAGCCTCCTCGAGGCTCACCGCATCGCCCAGCAGAAGGGCGAGGATAAGCGCTCCATACTCGTGATGCCGTCGACCTTCGCCGAGGACGTAAAGGCCATCGAGGTGGCTTCCGGCGTGCTGTCGTGCGAGGGAGGGTACTCGGCCCACGCGTCGGTCGTGGCCCGGCAGTACGGCAAGGTATCTCTCGTAAAGCCGGAGATGCGTATCCGCGGCAAGAAGGCGACCATAGGCGACCTGACCGTCTCCGAGGGCGATTACATCACCATGAACGTCCCTTACTACGGCGAGCCGAAGATATGGCTGGGCAAGGCTTCGCTCATAGAGCCGGACCCCGCCGAATCGGGGCTGTTCGAGTTCATCGCCATCGTCAAGAAGCACATGAAGCATTTCCACGTGCGGGCGAACGCCGATAGCCCGAGGGACGCGGCCCTCGCCCTGTCCTTCGGCGCCGGGGGCATAGGACTGTGCCGCACGGAGCATATGTTCTTCAACGAGAAGCGCATTAACGTCTTCAGGGAGATGATACTGGCCGATTCCATGGCGACTCGGGAGAAGGCCCTGGCGAAGCTCGAGGTGATGCAGCGCGACGACTTCTACGGCCTCTTCAAGACGATGGCCGGAAAGGAAGTCACGATCAGGCTCCTCGACGCGCCCCTGCACGAATTCATGCCCCATAACGACGCGGAATTCAACGGCTTCATGGATTACCTGGGGTCGGGCAAGAAGTCCGCCAAGGCCCCGTCCAAGGCGGAGATCCGGGCCCGGATAGAGACGCTGGCGGAATTCAACCCGATGCTAGGGCACCGCGGCTGCCGTATCGCCGTTAGCTATCCGGAGATCTACGCCATGCAGACGCGCGCGGTCTTCCAGGCGGCCTATAAGCTTCAGGCGGAGAAGATCGACGTCAGGCCCGAGATAATGATACCGATAGTCATGAACGCGGCCGAGCTAAAGCTCATCACCTACGGCAAGAAGATAGAGGGAAAGTCCTACAAGGGCATAATCGAGATCGAGGAAGAGGTCCGCAAGGAGCTTAAGGTCAAGGCCTTGCCGTACCATGTCGGTACCATGATAGAGCTGCCGGCGGCGGCCCTCGTAGCCGGCGAGATAGCCAAGTACAGCGAGTTCTTCAGCTTCGGCACGAACGACCTTACGCAGACGACCCACGGCATCAGCCGCGACGACTTCAACGGCTTCATGCCCGATTACTCGCAGTTCGACCTTATCGAGGGGAATCCCTTCTCCACCTTGACGACTCCGGTAAAGGAACTGGTCGCGATGGCGACGAGGCGCGGCCGGATGACGAGGCCGACCCTCCACGTCGGCCTGTGCGGTGAGCACGGCGCGAATCCCGACAACGTCAGGTTCTGCATGGACGCGGGGCTCGACTACGTCTCGTGCTCGCCGTACTCGGTGCCGATAGCGTGCCTGGCCGTAGCGCAGGCCGAGCTAGAGCGAGATAAATGACGGGGGACCGGTAGCTAGCTCGAGCCGAGACGATGAGGGCGGCCCCTAGGGGCCGCCCTTCCTTTCGCCTTGGGCCGAGTATCCGCCTAGCTGGAGTATTCCCAGGCCATGGTCTTCTGGATCTTGGCGCCAAGGGCCTTCGCCACCTTCTTCGCGTCGACCATGGGGACGCCGGCTTCCTTATTGAACGTCTTCTCGAAGAAGAGCGTCATGCTATCGTACACGTCGGGCAGCATATAGAAGATGAACGAGAAGTTCACGCCCATCGGCTTCATGATAGTGAACGAGGTATACGACATGACCGCGTCCTTGCCGGTATATATCTTCGTCTGGTTCTTGCAGGTGTGGAGGTCGAGCTCCGAGAACCGATGGGGGATCTGCTCCTGGCTCGAGCGTACGTAGGGTTCCTCGCCCTTCTTTGGATAGTTAGCCGGCTCTATGAGTATATGGAGCTTCTTGCCGTCAGTCTGGAAGGTGAGACCGTTGTCGGCGGGGTAGATAGACTTCACGTTATTATACGAGACAATCTCGTATCGCGAATAAGCGGAATGCGCGCTGAAGAACGAGGAGACGATGAATCCCTGGTCGCTGGGAAGCACGCTCTTCGTATACGCGTCGAATAGATCCATGGCTTTAATAGGCATTGATTCCTCCTCGGTGATCGCTCGTAAGGATACGCTATAAACGCGTTCGCCTCAACCGTTTTTAATTCTTTTGGATCGTCTGCCGTCAGGATCGAGCGCTAGCGCGCGTTCCTCGAAGTGCCTGGCGGTATCGGGTACGCCGGCCTTATCGTATAGCTTGGCTAGGTTGCGCAGGGGCCTCGGATCCGCGGGCGCGAGCTCCGAGGCCCTGAGGAACGCCGCGGCCGCCTTCTCCGCCTCTCCTTGCCTCGAGCGGAGCACCCCTAGCGCTAGATAGGGTTCCGCGTTCTTGCCGATATACGCCGCGCCTCGCTCGAGCAGGTCGACGGCTATGGACTTCGCGCCCGATTTATAGAGCGAATACGACAAGCCGAGCAGAAGCTCCGGGTTCTTGGGATCGGCTCGCAGGAGGCCGCGGTAGAGCGCGGCGGCTTCCCTGTAGCGACCTGAATTGCGAAGGCAAACGGCCAGGACGCCGTCGTAGCCGCGCGATCCGGAATAGGCGTATCCGTCCTCTATAGCCGCGGCCGCTGCTTCCCACGATTCGGATCGGACCAGGAGGTCGACGTAATCCTTGCGGATCGCGGAGTTGTCCGGGAAGACGGCGAGGTACTCGGAACAGCGGTCGCGCGCCTCTTCCTCCCGCCCCAGGGATTCCGCCACCGATATCCTATAGAGCAGGGCGAGGTCGTCATCGGGCCATAGCCGGAGCACGTCGGAGAACCAGGCGTCCGCGAGGTCGGGCCGGCCCGTCCTGTAGAGGCACTCTCCGAGCGCCATCATCAGCCGGGGCTCTCCCGGGCGCGACTTGAGGAGGGCCTGTACCTTAGGTAGCAGGGCCGCCGCGTCGGCGCCGGCTTTGAGGTCGCATAGCAGCTCGATGTATTGGCAGTCCTCCCGCTTCGCCCCTCGCGAGGAGGCCGCCTTCGCGGCGCTCCTGGCTCCAACGTAATCTCCCAGTTCCCAAAGGGACTGGGCGAGCCCTATGCGTAGCTCCGGCGAGGCCGGGTCCGCCTCCACGGCCCGTTTAAAGTGGGCGGCCGCTCGGTCGAATCGGCCGAGCTCGTAGTTAGCCTGAGCCGCGACCGCCCTGATAGCCGCGTCGGACTCGCCGTTCCTGATCCTGTCCAAGGCCGCCTTCAGGGCGGTCCTGTGGTCGCCCGCCTGCAACGCGACGAGGACCCGGTAGCGATCGATCGCGTCGGCGGTCCAAGGAGAGCCTTCGCGGGACTCCGCAGGGACGCCTGAGCGTTCTATCTCCGACATCGCTCCCTGGGCGTCCCCCGCCGCGAATCGAAGCGTAGCCGCGTGCAGCCTGAGCGACGCGTCGTCAGGCGAGTAGCGGATGGCCTCCTCGATATCCTCTATCGCTTCCTTGAGGCGCCCCTGGGATCGTAGCGCCCTCGCCTTGTAGAGGCGCTGGGCAGAACCGTCGAGGCCGTTAGCGATGACGAAGGCGAGCATGCCGATCGCCGAGGCGGGGTCTCCCCTCGACATGGTCCTGATCGCGTGTACGTAGAGCGCGTTAAGGTAGGCTCTGAAGATCCTCGCGTCGCTAGGGGCTAGGCCTACCGCCCGCTCTAGGGCTTCCACGGCCTTAGCCGAGCGCTTGAGCCTTAGTTCAGCGAAGCCGAGGAGCGCCCACGGCTCAGCCCCCGCGCGGCCCTTATCGATACACGAACGGAGGCACGTAGCCGCCTCCCGCGCCCTTCCTATGCTCAGGTAGGACCTGCCCGTGTAGAACCAGCCGGAGCCGTCGTCTGGCCGGTACTCGAGGAACGACGAGAACGACGAGAGCGCCCTCTCGTAGTCGCCGAGCGCGTGCCTCGCCCGGCCGAGGTATAGCCACGCCTCCGGGACGGTATCAGTCTCGGAGACTATCCTCATCAGGATGGATTCCGCCTCCGAGTAGTCCCTGCGAGCGCCGGCCTCCTGGGCCTTCACGAGTAATGCCGAATACGAGGGCTTTCCCATGCCTGCTACTGTACAAGACCATGTGCCGGGCTACAAGAGGCGGCCTTGCCGGAGGCGCGCCGCGAGCGTAGAATAGCCCTATGTCAGACTCATCGAGGAAACGCCTAGGAAGGGCCATCGTGCCGATAGGGGCCGGCGCCCTCGTACTAGCCCTAGCCGGCTCGGTTTGGGCCCTGACCCTACGCGAGAGGGCAAACAAGCGACTCTTCCTGGAATACGAGGTCTATAAGTCGGCCAGCGCGCTAACCGACCTAGTCAGGCTCCGATCCCTAAGCGCGGACGACCTTCGCGACGTCATAGCGTTCGGCCTGTATAAGCCCGACGGTAGCGCGCTGTCGCTCTTCGGCGACGCGCCGACCTCGATGGAGCCTCTCGGTCCCATGACGCCGACTTCGCGCTTCACTGTAGGCGATTCGTCGGTGGTCCTTATAAGGACGCTAGGGGCCGACCTGCCCGGGCGGCGGATGATGTCGGGAATGGAGCGCGGCTGGCGCATGCGCGGCGGCCAGGGCGGTACCCAAGGCGCCGGCCAGGGCGCGGGGCAACGTCCCGGCCCCTCGGGCGCGGGCGCGATCCCGCCGCCGCTACCTGATATCGCCGATAGCGCTATCCAGAACCCGGCCTTATCATATGTCGAGGTGTCTACCGTAGGATTCAAGGCCGAGGAGGCGGTCCTCCTCGCTATTGCGGCCGTGGCCACTATAGCGCTCGGCGGGCTCTATGCGGTCATAGTCGCGATGAATCGCCGCTACGCGGCCTCGATGGATAGGGAAGCCAGGGATAGGGAACTCGTCGAGCTGGGTCAGGCCGCCAGGACCATAGCCCACGAGATAAAGAACCCGCTAGGGGTGATACGGATACAATGCGGTATCCTGAGGAAAGGGGCTACGGAAGCCGCGGCGGCGGGGCTGTCAATAATCGACGACGAGGCGATGCGCCTCGCCGAGCTGGCCGACAGGATCCGGCGCTTCCTCAAGTCGGGCGAGGAGTCCGCTAGCCGGGTGAGCGCTAGCCGCTTCATCGGCGATTTCGTAGGGCGATACTCCGGCGCCGTAGACTCGGATATCGCCATCCCGGAGTCGGAGTACGTGACCATCGACGAGGCTCGCATGATAGAGGCTCTCGATAACGTGGTAGCGAACGCCATCGAAGCCAGCGCGGGAGTCGAGGAGAGACCTCGCGTCGAGGCTCGCGCCCGGCACGGCAGGCTCGTCGTGAGCGTGCTCGATAGGGGGCCGGGAATGCCTCCCTCGTCTGTGGGGCGCGCCTTCGAGCCGTTCTTCACGACTAAGGAAAAAGGATCCGGTCTCGGCCTGGCGCTCGCCAGGAAGAACGTGGAGTCGTTCGGAGGGTCGGTCTCCTACGCCGATCGTCCGGGCGGCGGGGCCGCGTTTACCGTCTCGCTGCCGCTAGCCTAGGTAGCGCCGCGGCGCTTGGCCCTCGACGGCGGCGAGAAGCTCTATCTGAGGCTTGACCGGGCTCATGTTTACTTTCTGCAGGAGGACTTCCTCTACCTGGAAGAATCCGACCGACTCGCGCATGGCGATGGAGATGCGGATCGGCCTGTGCTCGCCTGGCCCTATATCGACCTTCGTTATCGCCGCCGCCGAGTACTGATGTATGTCTCCTACCCGCGGCTCTATCGAGAGCATCATGGGAATCCTCGACCTGCCCTTCTCCATATCGCAGCCGTCGGCCACGAGTATCAGCCCGGCCTCGATGGAATGGATGCGCTGGGTAGCCATGTGGCCCTCTATGCCTTCTATGGCCAGGCACTTGATGGCCGTGCGCCTCATTACGTCCCGCGGGTACAGGTCCGCGAGCAGGCGGGAAATAATGGGCTCGGACAGGATGGCGCTGTTCGTCTCGTGGTGCTGGCGTCCTACGGACATCCCGACGTCGTGGAGGAAGGCCGCGAGGAGCACGGCGACCCTGCTATCCTCCACGGTTCCCGCTCCGTCGGTCTCCAGGCTCGTCTTCACGCCGCCCGCCGCCAAGAGGTCGAGCATGAGCATGGCGTTGAGGGCAACCTTGCGCATATGGACGGGGCCGTGGTCGTTATAGTTGAGCCTGCGTATCGAAACGACGTTCGCGTATTCCTGGAGGGCCTGCACCTCCTCGTCCGCTATGAGCGCTTCCGCCGCTCGCCTGGCTTCGCCGCTGACCGAGTCCAGTAGTTTCTTGTCCAGCGACGTCTCTTTAGGGCTTCTCATACGAATAGTATACCATTTTTCCGGACGTCCGGGGTATGGCGTACGGTTCGGGGCCCATGATCTACGCTCCCGGATCGGAGCCCCTGCTGCGGGCGGAAGGATTCCCGCCCGTAGCAGGGTATAAGGATCAGGCGATCTTCTCGAAAACGCCCTTGATGAGGGCTATCGCCTCGCGCAGTTCCTGCTCGTCGATGACGAGCGGAGGAGCGAATCGGATGATGTTCCCATGGGTCTGCTTGGCCAGGAGCCCCGCGTCCCTGAGCGCCAGGCATACGTTCCAGGCCTCGAAGCCCTTCTCGAAGACGACCGCGTTGAGCAGTCCCATGCCGCGGACGGCGACGATCCTGGGGCACGATATCTTGGTAAGCTCGTCCCGGAAAATCTTGCCCAGCCTCTCGGCGTTCTGGTCGAGCCTCTCGTCCTCGAGCACCTCGAGCGCGGCGACGGCGACGGCGCTGGAAAGAGGGTTTCCCCCGAAGGTGGAGCCGTGCGTACCGGGCGTGAATACCTTCATGACCGCGTGGTCGGCGACGATGGCTGAGACGGGAAGGACGCCTCCCCCGAGCGCCTTGCCGAGGCACATGACGTCCGGCCTGGCTCCCTCGTGCTGCCAGGCGAAACGCTTGCCGGTCCTACAGAAGCCGGTCTGCACCTCGTCGGCGATGAACAGGGCCTTATTCTTGTCGCAGAGCTCCCTGATGGCCTTGAGGTAGCCGCGGGGCGGCACGACGACTCCCGCCTCGCCCTGGATAGGCTCAACGAGGACGGCGACGGTGTTAGGGGTGAAGGCCTTGGCTATGGCCTCCGCGTCGCCGTAAGGAACGCGCACGAAACCGGGTACGTACGGCCCATAATTGACGGTAGAGTCGGGATCGCTGGACATCGATATGGCGGCGATCGTCCTGCCGTGGAAATTTTCGTCGGCGCAGATGATCTCCTGCTTGCCGTTCTTGACTCCCTTGACCTCGACGCCCCATCGGCGAGCGGCCTTGAGCGCCGTCTCGACGGCCTCCGCGCCGGTGTTCATGGGTAGGGCGTTCTCGTATCCGGTATAATCGCATAGCTTCTTTAGGAAGGCCCCCATGCGGTCGTTGTGGAAGGCGCGGCTCGTCAAGGTACACTGATTGGCCTGATCGACGAGAGCCTTGATTATCTTAGGATGGCGATGGCCCTGGTTGACCGCCGAATAGGCGGAAAGGAAGTCGAAGTATTCCTTTCCGTCAGGGTCCTTGACCTTGGTCCCGAGCGCCCACGATATCACTACCGGGAGCGGATGGTAGTTGTGCGCTCCGTATCGCTCGTCGAGAGCGATGTAATCGCTGCTTTTCATCGTTTCCTCCTGCGAGGGGCGGCCGCTCTCAGCGGCCGCCCCGTCCCAATGTATACTATTCATAGAAACAATTCTAGCTAGAGGCCCACGGCGGCATCAGTTCCTATCGTATCGTAGCGATGACCGAGCCTTCTTGCGCTCCAGCGCGAGGGAGAGCAGCTCGTCCAATAGCGCCGAGTAGGAGAGGCCTCCCGCCTCGCACATCTTCGGGTACATGGATATCGCCGTGAACCCGGGGATGGTGTTCGCCTCGTTGAGGTAGACAGCGCCGTCCTTCTTGTCGATGAAGAAATCGACCCTGGCCATCCCGTGGAGGCCGGCCGCCTTGAAAGCCGTTATTGCGATCTCGCGTATACGGTTCGCGACGCCGTCGTCGAGCCTCGCGGGGATTATGAGGGTAGCGCCGTCCGGGTCGACGTATTTCGCGTCGTAGTCGTAGAATTCATGGGAGGGCACGAGCTCGCCGGGCGGGAAGGCTCGGGGATCGTCGCCGCCAAGCACGGAGCACTCGATCTCGCGGGCGGCGATGAACGGCTCGATGACGGCCTTGGTGTCGTAGGCGAGGGCTCCCTCGAGGGCGCTCCTCAGGTCGGCGCCGCCCTTGACCTTGGACGCCCCGACGCTCGAGCCGCATCGGACGGGCTTCGCGAAGGCTGGCCATCCGAGGCGCGCCTCTATCTCCCCCGACAGCCCCTCGAGACGGTCGAGGTCGGCGCGAACGGCCGTGATGGACGGCAGGATGGGAAGGCCGGCCTGCCTCCACAGCGACTTGGCGATCTCCTTGTCCATGCAGAGGGAGCTGCCGAGGACGTCCGCGCCGACGTAGGCTACGTTGGAGCATTCCAGGAGGCCTTGGACCGTGCCGTCCTCCCCGAAACTGCCGTGCAAGACCGGGAAGACGACGTCGAGCGGCAGGTCGGCCGATCCCCTGGCGCCGTAGACGCGGAGGCCGGTCCCGGGTACGGCGAGTACGGCCGGCCCGTCGGACCGTAGCCCGAGCGGGCCCTCGTCCTCTAGGCAGGAGGCAAGGACGCTGTCGGGCTGCAGGTGCCACGCTCCGGCCTTGGTGATCCCTATGAGGTGGATCTTATGGGACTTGTCGATATGGCGTATCACGCTCGCGGCCGAAAGGAGCGATACTTCGTGCTCCCCCGACTTCCCGCCGTATAGTATAGCTACTCTCATCGTTCTACCTCGCCGCGCCGTCGTTGTTCGATCGCGAGTATCCGGCGGCGCGGAGCGCGGACTCGGCCTCGGCCGACTCGTTCCACGGTACGGCCCCGCTCGCGTAGTCTATGGTGCTCTCGTGGCCCTTGCCCAGTAGGAGAACCGCGTCGCCCGGGCGCGCAAGCCTTATCGCCTTCTCTATGGCGGCCCGCCTGTCCGGGATGAGGAACAGCGACTCATCCCTCGCGAGCCCCTCGCAACCCGCCGCTATATCCTCGAGCAGGGCCATAGGGTCTTCCCCGCGCGGGTCCTCGTCCGCGAGTATCACTACCCCGCAGTAGCGCGAGGCTATGCGGCCCTGCGCCGGCCTCTTCTGCACGTCGCGCTCCCCGCCGGAGCCGAAGACGCATATGAGGCGTCCGCCCACGCGCTCGGCGAGCGAAGGCAGGATGGCCTCGAACGACGACGGGGTATGCGCGTAGTCGACGATCGTCTCGAACGGCTGGCCCATGTCGATGCGGGTCATCCGGCCCAGCACGGGCTCTAGCCTCGGGAGGAGCGGCACCAGATCGGGGATAGGGATAGCCGCGAGCCTCGAGACGACGAGGAGCGCGGCGAGGGCGTTCTCTATATTGAACGCTCCCGGCAGCTCTATCCGCGCGGGATAGGCCGCCGCGCCTTCCCTCACGGTGAAGGAGGCGCCTCGCTCGTCGATGCGCGCGTCCGTCGCGAAGAGGTCGGCGTCCCGGCGGCCGGCCGAGTAGGTGTACACGGGCCGCTTCGTGGCCGCGGCGAAATAGGGGGCGCTAGGGTCGTCCGCGCAGGCGACGCCGAAGCTAGGCACCTCGATGGAGCGGCCCCCTACCGGCTTGAGGTGGCAATCGGCGTCGAGGGCGCGGAACAGGTTGGCCTTGTCGTCGCGGTAGCGTTCCCAGGTACCGTGGAACTCGAGGTGCTCGTGCCGGACGTTTGTCATGACGCCGACGTCGAAGGCGATGTCGGCCAGCCTCCCCGTCCTCGGGGATAGGCCGTGAGACGACGACTCGACGACGGCGTACTCGAAGCCCGAGGCGGCCATGCGCGCGAGATGATCGTGGACGGTAGTGGCCTCGGGCGTCGTCTGGTGCTTGGGGTTGGCCTCGACCCTTTCGCCGACTCGGTACTCTACAGTAGAGAAGAATCCCGCGCGCTTGCCCGCCAGGTCCAGGAGCCGGTACACGAGCCAAACGACGGTGCTCTTGCCCTCTGTGCCCGTTACGCCGACGACCGCGAGGCGCCTGGAAGGATGGCCGTAGAAGGCCGCGGAGATGGGGGACATGGCCGCGCGGGCGTCCGGGACCCGAAGGTACGCGACCCCGGGAGCCCGGTTCGCGACGG
>Ga0180008_1000530_pt1 | contig 31229 bp, 34 predicted proteins | sample MM_PW_MetaG_FD_121121 | JGI IMG/M metagenome (GOLD analysis project Ga0180008, IMG submission 121121) | Groundwater microbial communities from the Aspo Hard Rock Laboratory (HRL) deep subsurface site, Sweden - MM_PW_MetaG | ecosystem: Environmental > Aquatic > Deep subsurface > Groundwater... | reverse complement strand
TTCATAATACCCATTTAAAAATTAGCATTGCTGATTTAAATCTATTCTTAAAACAAAGCTTTGTAAACCGTTAAGTTGACAACATGGAAAGAAAAGACCACACCCCAAAAGGGTGTGGTTGTAGTTACCTAAGGATATACTTATCAAGGATCATAAACCACATCGACTTCCCTTGCTTCCAGTTCAGGAATATAAACATTTTTAGATGCATCACTGAGCGGATTGCCCTTCAAGTAAATTGTATCGTTTATACCTAAACCACCATTCATAACGAGTGGGTTAATATCTTTAATTTGGTTATATGATAACATAACTACATTTAACATAGGAAGAAACTGAAGAGAATAAATATTCTCAACTTTATTATCTTGCAAATCAAGAAAAACCAAACTATGAAGATTTTGTAATGCGGTTATATCAACAATCTGATTAGACATTAATTGAAGTCGAGTGAGATTAACAAGGTTCTCAAGCGGGCTTATATCAACAATCTGATTACCATGTAAATAAAGCTCTTTTAAGCCTGCAAGTCCACTAAGTGAGCTGAGATTACTGATTCGATTATCTCCTAAAGCAATGAAAAGTAAATTATTAAGGTTCTCAAGCGGGCTTATATCAACAACATTATTAACATTCATATAAAGATTTTTAAGATCTGTACAGTATTGTAAACCCTCTAAGTTTGTAATATTTAAACCTTCAGCACTCAGTACAGTTAATCCTGTAAGATCGTTTTTTACTATATCTCCACTTGGTTTACCAATAGCATCTCGAATGGCTTGCTCTAGATTTGAATCAAGAAAGTTTACAATATCGTCTCCCACACCAACACTCGGCGTTGCTGACAAAATAACTGTGTTTGTGTCAACATTTGGTGGTGAAGCACTGTCACGACACCGTACACCAAACCAATACGTTTGTCCGTTAACAAGGCCCTGAAAACTATCATAGTATTCATGACCTGGATTGCACCATGAACATACTACTGATTCCTGATCCCATGGATTGTTATCCGTATCGATATAAATCAGATATTCTACTGGTGAACTTTTCTCATCGGTTGCGCATCCCCACGAAATGATTAAATTCTCATTTGATTCTAAAACATCATAAATTCCAACATGATTATCCCAAACAGGAGGAGTTGTATCTTGACTTGGAATTACAACAGTTGGTTTTAAACTGAAATGTTCAACAGCGTTGGAATTAACATAAGCACTTACAGTCAGGCTTACATCAAGCGCCTTTAATGCGATGCCTAGAACTTTTAGAGGAAGCAGAACGTTTTCGAGTACGCTTACTGCGGCATTGGACCCGATATATTTTACAAGTATGCTGTTGGGTCCGTTAGTAACAACATCATCTACGAGTACATTCACGGATTTGAACATGAGTGACACAGCAACACCGAAATAATCCTCGTTGCCTATTTTCATCAAAAGTCCTCCAATGAAACCTTTATCCGACATTATCATTTCAACAAGATTTTCGGCTACACCAAAATTATCGATACCGGATATGCCAAATATCAGATTAACAGATGGAAGAATAGCATCAAAAATTAATGATCTGATTGTTGGCGCTAAGAAGCGATCGAAATCAGCTGAACCAATTTCAGGTATGTTTCCTATGCCTGGTCCATAAGCAACTATTTCAAAATCGCTAGTTTCTGTTAAAGATATTTGCTTATGAACAGGCTGATACAGACCGCTTAGACCTATTGATGTAACTGAGGCAACGATAGAATAGCCGCTAATTTTTTTGTACGCATCAACATGGCGTTTATAATAATTGACAAATTCCAGCTTTCCTGCTCCAATGTCAAGTACCTCAAAACCGCTGGATTTGTTGGGGTTTATTTCCCAGCTATACCCCTGCCTGGATACTTCGCTGCCAACAGCTTCAACAGCGTTTTTAAATGCTTGTTGAAAAGTAGCATCATCTGGGTCAACAAACCCTTTGCTGGATATGCTGTTCTTAACTGCATTTTCAAGCAGATACACTTCTGGCGTTGATTTTATTATGTTCATTACAGCAGTGTCTCTGTCCATCGTTCCCTGTGCGGAAAAAGGAACCAAAAGCAACAATGATTCAGCAGTAGAGCGCGGAGTCATATTAACATTGGTTTCATTTGATGTATTCAAAATAGTTGAAAGACCGACCAAATTTCCGTTATGAATGCATGGAATGACTTGAGTCCGGTTGGGCTTCGTTTTTAAGCTAAAATTGTTATTGGAAACAATTCCAGTTTCCAGTCCAGCAAACACGGAAGCTCCTTCAATATTCGTAGGCAAATTTACCTGTCCGTTTAAATCACCATTCCCACCAGGTGGCGGCGTAACAACTCCTCCACCCCCACCACAACCGATGAGAAAAAAGAAAAGCATCGAAAGAAATAGTAGATTCTTCATGAGAACCTCCCAAAAAGATGTTTAAATAAAATGTTTGCTTATTTGAAAACTTGCACGGTTTTAGCTGTGCAAATTGATAGGGGAAAATTTATACATTCAAATATCACCACCAGTAAAAATTGTTTTGATAAACACTGCAAATTGTTGTGTTTCCCCTTATGATGTAGACAGTTTGTTTAGATGTTCGCGCTCCTGTATATGGCTGTTCGAACCACATACAATATCGGTTACAAGCTATGTACAGGGAGACATAATCGTAAGGATACACGCTTCCAAGGTAGTATCCATCCACACAAATATTAATTATATGCATTGTGTGGTTCTCAACTACAAGGTTGCTGTAATATGTTGGCGGAGGACCATAATAGTAATCATCATAAGAATGATAACCGCCAATAGGGTCGTTGCGGCATCCTGAAAGGGAAAATAACGCAACGATGAAAAATATGAAAATAAAATTAATTGAAGCTTTCATTTTATGAGCCTCCGAAGAGTGAAATAATTAATTTTATGTAAAGTTCACGCTAATGCGCGAACAGATAAACAAAAACAAAACCGCGCCGAGACATAGACGCGGTTTTGCTATAGGCATAACAAGACCAGTTACACTTTAACAGTCTTTCTTGTATTTTCGCTCCTTTTAACAGTAGGTTTTTCCTTCTTGATTTTGGACTTCACAACCGTAATGCGGTTGATTTTCTTCACGAAACTGTTTGATTCTTGAAAAAGTTCTGGAAATTTCTTTTCCAACATAATCAGATAAGGATCCTTGATAGAATTCCAGTACTTCTTGAAAGAACCATCGCCATTGTTGTGCTTTAATATCCACAACAATAATACAAGTTCAGCAAACTCTTTATCCAAATTCAAATCACCCATTCTCTCTTTTAAATGTTCAAACCCTTTTTCTTGTGCCTTATCCCGATCGAATTTATGCTTCGCTTTCAGATGGATGTTTTCTACCAAGCTGTCCCCCCCTGATATTAGGCTCCAAACAGCTTCGATAAAAAGCTGTCTGTTCAGTTCAAAATAATCTAGCACATCATCTGAGATGTGCAAAGAATTAACAATATCAATCAGCTTGGATAAAAATCCGCTTTCAGGTTTCCAATTGTCAATAAGAAAATTAAGTTTCTTTATGGTCTCTTTTTCGTAGAGACCAACGATGTTATGCCTTTTGTAGACTATCCCAAAACAACTCATTTCTCACCTCCATGTATTGCCTTGCAACGTTATAGTTTGAAGAGATTCATATAGAAGAATTAGCTTTCAGCTTCTCTTTGAATCAAGCGAAACTATTGCATTGCGCTTAAATTAATAATGTGTAATCATAAACAATTGCTTAGTAATGATTAAATGTTGTTTACTTAAAAAGTTAACATTTGTGCTTATATTCCTACAAGATGATGTATGGGAAGAAAAAACCCGCCGAAACGGCAGGTTATGATTTATCTATAATAAAAATCTCGTCTAAGCTGCTATAGACGAGGTGCTCTCCGTTGATGCCGAAGCTGTTTGGCATACTCTCCGTAAAGATGGTTTTCACCCTTTCCATTTTATTAATACCCATGCCTGTTACATCAAGGCGAAAATAATCGATGTATCCTCCACCACCATCGACTGCACTTGATGTGTAAATAATATCCTCATCTCTTTTCACCTTTCCCATCCGAGCATCTGGGACATAATAACCCGTTCTAAACTCGGGCGGATTATTCCATCCACGTGAAAAAACAAGAAGGGATGTTTTTCCATTTTTCTCCCCGATGAGGATAATAGAATCATCAAACGACTCTATTTCCATTACGTCTTCAATATGCAAACCCATATCAAAACCAACGTTCATCGGCCAATTGTTTCCTGTTTGCATATCATAAACTTCGATCGTGGCGACATCGTCATATTTTCCGCCAATAAAAACATAGCGTCCGCAGACACTTATGCAATTAAATGTATCCATGAGAATACAGAATTCCCTTGTACCTATTGCGTCCAAAACTTTCAGGCAACCGATTCCCCCAGAATAACCGAGAACGAATACAGAGGATTCTGATATTTCTATATCGTTGACTCTTTCAAAATCAAGGCTTGTTTTCTGAGCAAGCCTAGGTTTGTTTGGGTTTTTTGTGTTGATTACGTAAAGGAAATTTCCGTTATCCGTTTCAGTAATCGCACAACAAACACTATTCTCACAAGCGATTAGCGATGCCCTGCCATCGATTATGAGCTGGCTGATTTTTGACGCTTTCGCCAAATCGACGACGCAGAATTCGCTTTTATCGGTGAAGTTGATATCGCTGATGACGAAAGCGTAATTGCCTTCCACAACGAAATCTTTAACAAAACCACCGGTCTTTACAATTCTTTCATCTTTTGCAGATGCTGATGACGAAAGAAGATGCAAAAGAAAAATAACAACTAGCAATATTATTACTAGAATAAATGTTTTTTTCATTTTTTTCTCCATAGAATTTAGTAATTATTAATGAAATCCAGGAATTCTATTTTAACGAACGCAAAAGAATGCGTTAGTTGTAATTAAATAATTTTTGAACATGAGATGAATGGACATATCGATATGTAGAAGCCTTTCCTTCTTTATAAGCCTTTATCTCTGCCTGTTGACTATATATTCAGCAAAGTTTTCTAGAAGTTGTCTCAATTCGTCTGGCATATCAGAAATAACATCTTTTGATTCTTGCATATATTTGTTAGCTTGCTCTTGTGAATAGCTCATAGAACCGGTTTTTTCAAAAAGATTTTTCACAGAGAGAACATCCTCTTTTGTTGTTTCGTTCCTTGGCTTATTGAGAATATCAAATAATTGGTTCTTTTCTTCTGGCGAGCAATTATTTGCACAATGAACTACCATCATGCTGCGCTTTCCTTCACGAATGTCAGAACCTATGTCCTCTCGACCTTTTCCTGTTGTTAGGTCAAGAAGATCATCTGAAATTTGGAAAGCTGGGCCAATCTTCATTCCAAATTCGCGTATTTTATCTATTGTTTCCTGTGTTGCATTAGCAACAACAACTGCACCAACCATAGGTGCAGTAAGATAATGAGCTGTTTTATGAACTACCATTCTTATGTATTCTTCTTCAGTTGGCTTGTTGTTTTTTCTTAGTTCAAACTCCATTGCCTGGCCTTCTGCTGTTCTTAGTGAGGTTTTTACAATTTCATCCAGAAGCTTTATTGTGGTCTTTTCATCAACCCCCCTTTCAAGACTCTTTAGAATAAGTTCGTAAACCTTTTCAGACATGAAGTCACCTACGTTTATGCCATGATCCAAACCATACTTTTTCCACACAGCAGGCTGTCCTCTTCTGACTTCGTCACCATCCTGGATATCGTCATGAACAAGAAGCCAGTTATGCAGAACTTCGCACGCAGCTGCAAAAGGAAGTATTTTTTCAACATCGCACCCAAGTGCTTTGCCAGTCATTATTGCCAGAACAGGTCTCAATCTTTTTCCGCCAGTGCCTATATGATACCATACAACATCGTTTATTCCAGGAACACCTTTTTTTGGTATAGAATTCTCTATTTCCTTTTCTATTTGCGGTCCCCACTCTTTTAGAATATTTTCTATTTCTTCAAGCATATAACACCATTTATTTTAAATAACTATAAAAACCCATATATACACCAACTAAATATAAATAATATATAAATTAAAAAAGATCTTATGTCAATAAAAGAAACCATAAAGCACTATATAAGGGTAATGCGTATAGCGAGAAAGCCAAGCAAAGAAGAATTCGTGAACACAGGCAAAGTATGCGCTTTGGGCATAGGCATAATAGGAGTTATAGGATTTGCAATATTCATTGCTTTTGTGCTCTTATTGCCATGGTTATAAATTAATGATTAAAGAGGTTCTAGTATGGCTATATACACTATAAGAACAACATCAGGCAGAGAGGACATTGTAATAGACCTGTTAATAAAGAAATTAGAGAACACGGAGATCGATATAAAATCAATTTTTCACCCAGCAGAGATAAAGGGCTATATTTTTGTGGAGGCAGCTCCAGGCAATGTTCACAAAATTATGCAAGGACTCATGCATATTAGAGGAATGATAGAAAAACCAGTAAAACTTGAAGAAATACAACATTTCCTTGAATCAAAGAAAACAAGAATAGCTGTTTCCATGGGGGATGTAGTAGAGATTATTGGAGGTCCTTTCAAGGGAGAAAAGGGTAAAATAACAAGAATAGACAAAGTTAAGGAAGAAATTACTATAGAACTACTTGAAGCTTCAATACCAATACCAGTAACAGTATCAGTAGAATTCGTAAAGATTATAAAGAAGAGTGCACAAAAAGAAGAGGAAAGCGAACAAAAAGAGGAAGAATTCAAATCAACAGGAGCTTTCGAGAACATAGGATCTAGTGATACAGAAAAGGATTCAGAAGAAAAACAATAAACTATTTTATTTTTTTATAAACTATTTTTCTTTTAGTTTTCCTGATAATTTTAACTTTTCCTTCCATCCTTTCTAACCATAAAAGATGCCTTTGAGCTGTTTTCCATGTCATTCCAGATTCTTCTGCAATTTTTGTTATTGATTTTGGTCCAGTTTCGAGATTTTTTAGAATATCTTGTCTTATTTTCAAGAAAGCTCTCTTCATACTATCTATAATAGGCAGTAACCTTTAAATGTTTTTACTACCTATAATAAATAGTAAGTGATATAATGGACTGGCAGATTCTAATAATTGGACTTAGAAAGGAACTAAATTTGAGCCATGAAAAATTAGCTAATAAAATAGGTGTTGGAAGAAAAACTACAGAACTAGGAGAAATTTTAAACATAAATTCCAGGAGTGTAAGAAAGTGGAGAGAGGGTAGAAGACTTCCAAGTCACCGATTTGTAACAAAACTATTTAAATTAGCAAAAGAAAATGGATTAGATACCAACGATTATGAGGTAAGAAACAATGGGAAAACAAGTGATTGAAAGTTTGGTTGATGGCGGAAAAGCATCTGCTGGACCACCGCTTGGCCCCGCTTTCTCTGTTTAGAGAAATCTATTCTAGTTGCGATAGGGCCAATGAAAGTGAACATAAAAGCAGTAATTGATGCTATCAACGAGAAGACTAAGGATATGGCAGGGATGAAAGTTCCAGTCAAAGTTATAATTGATACTGATTCTAAAGAATTTGAAATAGAGGTTGGCACACCTCCTGTTGCAGCTCTAATAAAAAAAGAGATTGGAATACAAAAAGGTTCTGGTGAAGCAGGCACTGCGAGAGTTGGTGATTTGACAGAAGAGCAGGCCAAAAAAATAGCAAGAGTTAAATTCGGTTCTGATGACACTTCTTTCGTAAATCGAATTAAAGGAACATGTAGAAGCATGGGCATAACAATCGGTGAAGGTAAAGTAACAGAAGAAGAAATAAAGGCGCAAAAAGAAGCTCGTGCAACAAAAGAAGCTGAAGCAGCTGCAGTTGCAGCTGAAAAAACTGCTGCAAAGGGCGAAGCTCCTGAAAGCAAAGCGAAAGAAACCGAAGAAAAGCCAAAAGAAGATAAGAAAAAAGAAAAATAAGCTTAAATTATTTATTTTCTTTACTGTTAGTATGAAAGATTCATACAGTACATGGAATCAGCTCTTTTGGGTGTTGTTTATCGGTTTAGGTATTATTCTGATACTTGTTAGCAGATTTAATACACTTCTAATGGGATCCTTTATAGGACTTGTTATAATAGTTCTTGGAATACAAAAAATAGCTGAAGACAGGAATTTCAGATACATATATTTCAAGCAAAAGAAAATCGATAGCAAATTGAATGAGATATCATCGTTTATAGACAAAACGTATGAAAAAGTAGATGTTTTAGAAGAAGAACCAGAGCAACCTTTAGAAACGGTTGCACCCAAAAATGAAGAAGAAGCAGTTCTGGAAAAGTCTTTTGAAAAAACAAAAGAAGAGATCTATTATACAATAGACAGATTAGCTAAGAAAATGCTAGAAATTGAAAACAAAGTTAATCAGATTTCAAAAGGAATTGTTGAAAACTGGGGAAGACTTCAAGAAGAACAGTTAATAGAGACATCAAAACCAAAAGCAGCAACAAAATCAACCGGAAGAATATTAAAATCCAACAGCGAGCTCAAAGAGAAGCTGAAAAAGGCCATGGGTGGGTAAAACAAAGTATTTAAATGATATTGTTCATAAACTCATAATATTGATTACCGACTAACATAAATTGAATATAGTCGGTTCATAAGTTCATGTCCGTATACTACTTAGGTAGGAGGATAAGATGGCAGAGAAAGAAGAGAGAAAAGAGAAGGTTGTAAAAACATTAAAAGGCCAAATTCTTGAGAAGATAAAAGAAGCTAGAGAGAGCTCTAAAGAAAGAAAATTCACTCAGACATGGGATGTTTCTGTTGCATTGAAGGGATTAGACCTGAAAAAACCTGAAAACAGGTTTAATGTTGAACTCAATCTTCCTGCTGGAAAGGATAAAAAACCAAAAATGGTTTTGATTGCTGATGCTCTTGCAAAAGAGGGCAAGAATTATGTTGATTTTGTTCTAACAAAAGCTGAGCTTGAAAAGCTTGCTGGCAACAAGAAGAAATTGAAAAGTTTGGCAAACGAATATGATTTATTTTTAGGTGAAATTTCTTTAATGCCTTTAATAGGTAAGCATCTTGGTGCAGTTCTTGGACCAAGAGGAAAATCACCAAAACCAATACCACCAAACGTTAAGCTAGAACCGTTTATTGAGGCATCTAAGAAAAATGTCAGAGTAACGTTGAGAGACAATCCGGTTGTTTATGTTTCAGTTGGTAGTGAAAAGATGGAGGATGAAAAGATTGCAACAAACACAGAAGCTGTTATAAACTTGGTAAAGAGCAAGCTTCCGAAAGGAGTTTACAACATAAAAGCTGTTTATATCAAGCTTACAATGGGAAAACCGGCTAAAATAATTGTTCAATAGAGGGATACTATGGTTTCGATAAAAAAGAAAGAGATGTTGAAAAAGATTGTAGAAACACTTGGAGAATATCCAGTTATAGGAATCCTGAACATGCACAAACTTCCTGCAAAACAGCTGTGTGAAATCAGAAGCAAGCTTCATGATGAAGCTGTTATAAGAATGGTTAAGAAACGCATTATACTTCTTGCTCTTAAAGAAAAGAAAATGACAGCTCTTGAAGAGTTTATCAAAGATGAGCCAGCGCTATTGTTTACAAAATCAGATCCATTTAAACTGGCTAAGGTTATAGCTAAATCAAAAACAAAAGCACCTGCAAAAGGTGGTGATATAGCACCTTCTGATATTCTTATAAAAGCTGGGCCAACAAGCCTTCCACCAGGGCCTGTTATAGGTGAATTGCAGAGACTCAAGATACCAGCAATGGTTGATGGTGAAAAGATAGCAGTTAAAAAAGACACTGTTGTTGTTAAAGAAGGTGAGAAAATAAGCGTAGGTCTGGCAGACGTGCTAACAAAACTTGGCATAGAACCAATGGAAATTGGCCTAAACCTTTCTGCAGTTTGGGAGGATGGTATTGTTTACGAGAAAGATGTGCTGTTTGTGCCAACTGAAAAATACCTGGAAGACATCCTAAAAGCGCATTCACAAGCATTTAATCTTTCAATAAATATTGGTTATGTTACAAAAGAGAACGTTCCCTTCTTGCTTTCAAAAGCATACAGGGAAGCACTTGCCTTGGCTGAAACAGCTGGCATACCGACAAAAGAAACCATCGGCAAACTGTTAAAGAAAGGTCAGGATCAAGCTAAAATCTTAGAACCTAAGATAAAAACAGAGCAACCAAAGCAAAAGAAAGAAAAACAAAAAGAAGAGAAACCTAAAGATGATTCAAAAAAGAAAAAGGAGGGATAATATGGAACTTATCTATGCGGCTTTGCTACTAAATTCAGTAGGAAAGAAAGTCGACGAAGCTGGTGTAAAGAAAATAATGGAAGCAGCTGGTGAGAAAGCTGACGCTGGCCAGGTAAAGGCACTTGTCAGCTCTTTGGCAGATGTCAACATAGAGGAAGCAATAGCACAGGCAGCAGTTGTATCAGCAGCTCCTGTAGCCGCAGCTGGCGAAGCAGCAGAAGCAAAGGAAGAGAAAGACGAAAAGAAGGAAGAAGCAAAGGCTGAAGAAGCAGCAGCAGGATTAAGCAGCTTATTCGGATAGTAAACCTTTAGAAAAGGTTTAATCCAAAAACCCGACTATCCGGATATTCCTACTTCTGAGAATAGAGCAAACTTAAATAAAATCAAAAATAATAAACCCAGCCCAGGTAGAGGATGTAGTTCAGGCTCTTGTAGATTCCGACAGGGTAATCGAGTATTGTCCATATTATCTCATAATTGGCGCTTGATCCACTACCCTGCCCGTATCCTATTATGAAGCTTTCAAGCACGTAGCAGTTTGTCTGGTTTATTGTTATGTTGCCTCTCGCATGGAAGTTTATTATTCCCTGTTGTGTGGACATCATGGATTTGCACATTCCTGTTGAGCTTCTTACAACATATTTCTCATCCGGCTTCAGCCCTGTTACTATGTGATGAGATTCTGTGTCATCACCCAATGCAGAAATGTTGTAGTACAGCGCAATTATGTTCACTGTTCCGTTCTTGCTGAACATGACTAGGTCTGTACCAACCAGAGAGCCGTACATGAGATAGTCATGGTCTTCTATTAAATAACTGTCATCTATTGTTTCAGCAGATGAGCTGACATACAGGGCATTGAGGAAGTACTCCCTTGATTTTGAGCCGTTGGCTGTTATCTCCACGCGCCAGGTGCCTGGTTCATTGGGTGGTTCTTGTGGTGGTGTATCCGTATATATAATTGCCTTCAGAATCATAACATAAAGGATAATCTTTATTTCTTATCAAAAATCTATTATCAGAATCACCAACACTCGCCATAGTCTTGTTGGTCGGCAACAATGTCTTAATTGTTATTTTCGACTGGTTGTAAACACTTGTTGTTATATTGTTTATTGGATCTATTGTCGGCTCGTTTATTGTGTGCATTACCCACGTCTTCTCAAAGCTTGTGTTTGTAACATTAACTATATCAAATACAACAAACAATGAAGGCGTCATCTACTACAGCAGCGTATACAACAAGCCATGCTACTGCGACGGTTCGGAGTATAAGGGGTTTGATGGTGGAAGCTGTTAAACTAACTTAGAAGTGATAATTGAAAAAATCTATCAAAATTTATTTGTTATCAAACTTAAATCTAAATCGACTAATTATATCTATGTTCACTAAGGAATCGCTTAAGAAGAAGTTTTCTGACGATTTCGAAACCTTTATATATGTTCAAATCTAACTATAAACAGGTGTTTATAATATGAGAAAAGAGCCTGTAAAACCAGAATTAATTGAGAAAATTTTAAATGAAATAAAGAAAAACCCAGATGGAATCTGGATAAGAAAACTTTCTAGAAAACTCAATGAACCGCTGGCAACTGTGTACAAATATGTGTTAAGAGAAGATTATTGTGGAAAATATATAACTACAGAAAAATCCCCACAAGAACTTGGTGGACACTTAATGGTTAAGATTAAGGGTGAAAATTTTGAAAAAATGTCATGAGATGAAAGAAGTTGGTTTATGGGATTTGCCTGAAGATAAGGTGTATGTGAAGATAAAACGCTCATATAGAATTGCTTTTTTTAATTATGCTATTAAAACAGTTGGAGGTGTGACAAAATTAGCTAATACCCTTAACATTAAAAGCGTTAGAAACTTGTATAGTTATAAAAATGCTGAACTGTTCACACCTCTTAGAATTATTAAAAAAATGTTATCCTTATTTTCAAAACACAAAAAATCATATTTTATAAAGAACATTGAGAAAAATATAGAAAAAATAAAAACAAAAAACGGTTCCAAACCAATTAAAAATCCTAAACTACCAATAAAAAACTCACCAATGTTGTGTGGAATAACTGGACATATTATAGGTGATGGTGGTATATACAATCTTAATGGCACCTTTATCGTACATTATTCAAACAACTCTCAATTTCTTGTGAACCAATTTAAAAAATATATATTAGATGTTTTTGGAGATATTGAAATATACGAATTTTATAACAAAAGAAAAAAAGCATATAGAATTACAGTCCCATCTATCATAGGCCTCATATTATCAATATTCTTAAGAAATCAAAATGGAGATTCAAAACATATACCAGAAATGGTTTTGCATTCTAATAAAACATATAAAGCTTTCTTTTTAAGGGCGTTATTTGATGATGAAGGAGGTATGAATGGCCGAGCAATTAATATAGGAATGAGTAATAGGAATGTTATAAGAAAAACTAAAAAAATGTTAGAGGAATTTAGAATTAAGCCTGGAAAAACAAACAAAAGAAAGCTTAATAAAAATTTCTATAATTTTAATATTACTGGAAGACACGATTTAGAGCGTTTTGCTAGAGGAATAGGTTTCAATCACCCCGAAAAGAAAGAAAAGTTAACAGTTCTACTTAAAAATTATAAAATAGATAGATACAAAAAAGGGGAAATGGAAAAAGTTATATTGGGTTTATTATCAAAAAATATACAAATGGATATTTATGAAATATCCAAAAAAATAAAAAGAAAGCCACAACATAGAATAAGAAAAAAATTAATAACAATGGAAAAAAAGAATATGATAAAATCAAAAACAGGAAAATTCTATAAAAAGATATATCATCTAAATTGATTAGGTTGTGAATATGTTAAGAAAAGAGGAATTAAAAAAGAAATTTTCTGCAAACACGAATAAGTATTACAATGTAGGACTTTTTAAAGAAAAAGGATTTGTTCGCAAGAAATGTTCTTGCGGAAAACATTTCTGGACTCTGGATAATGATAGAAAGACATGTGAGGATTCTTCTTGTGAAAATTATAGTTTCATAGGTAAACCTGTTACAAAAGGAAAATGGAATTATGTTGAGATGTGGAACCTTTTTGAGAAGTTTTTCAAAAAAAATGGTCATGCTTCGATAAAGAGATATCCGGTAATCGATAGATGGCGTCCTGATCTGTTCTTTACTATAGCATCAATACAAAATTTTCAACGCATAGATAAAGGTAAAATGGTGATGGAATATCCTTCTGATCCATTAATAGTACCTCAAGTTTGTTTAAGGTTTTCAGATATAGTTAATGTTGGTGTGACAGGAAGGCATCACACTTCGTTTATGATGCCTGGACAACACTCTTTTGGCAACTATTGGAAGGACAGATGCATAGAACTAAATTTTGAATTTCTAACAAAATCAATGGGAATTCCTGAGAAAGAATTAACTTACATAGAAGATGTGTGGTCAATGCCCGACTTCTCGCAATTTGGGCCATCTCTTGAAACAATGCATCGTGGACTTGAATTAGTAAATTCTGTGTTTTCTCAATTCACAAAAAAAGGAAATTCTTATAAAGAACTTTCTCAGAAAGTCGTGGATGTTGGCTGGGGTCATGAGAGATTATTATGGATTTCACACGGAACATCAACAGGATATGATGCTGTTTTCGGTCCTGTTATAGAATGGATGAAAAAACAGACAGGTTTTCATGATGATGATCTATTCAAACGGTATTCTCTGATTGCAGGTAATCTGAATTACGACGAGGTCTCAAACATAAAAAAAGCCAAGGAACAGATAGCAGAAAAATTAGGCGTTTCTACAAAAGAACTTGCAAACGTTGTTGAACCAATACAAGCTTTGTATGCAGTAGCCGATCATACAAAGAGCCTATTGTTTGCTGTTTCAGACGGTGGTATACCATCTAATGTGGGTGGTGGTTACAATCTTAGAGTTATTTTAAGAAGAGCACTTTCATTCTTAGATCAATATTCATTTGATTTTGATCTCGGAGATGTATCATCAAAGCATGTCAAACACCTGAAAAAAATGTTCCCAGAACTAGGCGAGGGACTAGAACCACTTATGAAAATACTGGATATTGAAAAGGAAAAATATTCCAGCACAATGAACAGAGCGCATTCAATGATACAAAAAGAATTGGAAAGCGGAAAGAAATTAGATAGGGATTATCTTACACAACTATACGTTTCAAATGGCATAACACCAGAGCTTGTGGAAAAAGTTGCAAAGGAAAAAAACATAGATTTCCAAACACCTGAAGATTTCTACGTTTCAATAACATCGAAGCATATGAAAGAGGAAAAGGAAGAACAATTCAAATTCGATGTAAGCATGATCAAACCAACAGAACCGCTTTATTATCAAGATTCTTACAAAAGGGAATTTGATGCAAAGGTTCTGAAAATTTTTAGTGACAAAGAGCATCGCTGGGCAGTTTTGGATAAAACGCTTTTCTATGCAGAGGGCGGAGGACAGCCTGGTGATAAGGGTATTCTAGAAATTGGCGATAAGAAGATAGAAATTTTGGATACTCAGAAAAAGGAAGGTGTAATTTTACACAAAACCAATTCCAAGGACGTTAAAGAAGGACAGAAAGTTCATGGAATTATTGATTGGAATCATCGTTATCAGCTAATGAAAATGCACACAACAACACACCTGGTCGCAGGTGCTGTGCGTAGCGTTATTGGTCCACATATATGGCAAGCCGGTGCAAAAAAAGACATTAAAAAATCCAGAATAGATCTAACACATTATCTTCCTTTTACACAAAAAGAAATAGAGTTGATAGAAAGAAAGGTGAATGATGCAATAAAAGATAAAATGAAAGTTAATGTGCAGACACTTCCTCGAGGCATGGCTGAACAAAAATATGGTTTTGTTTTATATCAAGGAGGAGCTTCTCCTGGTAAAGAGATAAGAGTAGTTAAGGTTGGTGACAACGGTTTTGATGTTGAAGCATGTAGTGGAACACATGTAAAAAACGCAGAAGAGATTGAAAAAATAAAAATAATTCGTCATGAAAGAGTGCAGGACGGTGTTAACCGTTTAGAGTACACCTGCGGTGAAGAAGCTAAAAAATTCATAAAAGAACAGGAAAATCTGATGGATAAGGTTTTAGGAACAATATCCAGCATATCCATTTTCAAACCATCTATACACGCAATTAAAGGATCCCTGGAAAAAGATCCTGGCAAAACTTCAATAGAAATCCAAGAAGCATCAAAAGTCTTTTCAGTAGAATCGCAACAATTGGAAAAAACTATTGAAAGGTTTATTGATGAAATAATGAAATCTCATGAAATATTGAACAACACAAGACAGCAATTAAGCAAGAGAACAAAGGAGATAGATGAGGAACAGTTCTTCAGAGAAGTGTTTAAGAAAAAACCAGAAACATTACAAGAGCTCTGTGGATTAATTTTTGTTTTATGGAAAGAACAGAAAAAATACCAAGAAAATATAATCAGGAGCATGGCAGAAGATAAGGCAGAAGCTTTGATGAAAAAGGCAAGGGATGGCAACATTTTTGAGATAGTTTCTGGAAACAGAGAAGAACTAATAGAGATAGTTAATAAGGTTATTAATAAAAACCCTTCATCCACAATAGTTCTTTCAAACCAGCTTGGCGACATAGTTGCAATGAGCAAAACAAAGGATGCTGGTAAAATACTTCAAGACATCTGTAATAGAGCAAGTGGACATGGTGGTGGAACAAAAGAGTTCGCTCAGGGCAAGGCAAAACTTGCAAAACTTCTAAAAGTTTTGCCTGAATACAAAATTTAATTACAAATAACATTCCTTTGGTTTGACGTAAGCTCTTTCGCACAATTCTATGAATAGATTTTCTTCAGTTATTTCGCCTTCAAAATCTATGATTTTTCCTTCTCCATTAACCACGCCAACTATTTCTAATTTTGTTGTGTTTGATTCGATTTCATTTAAGACAACAAAATCCTTCACTTTATTCGCAAAGATTTCTAGTGTTATTTTTTCATCTAGATTATTTTGACTTGTTGAATCGTAATAGTATCTAAATATTGTTCTACCGTTTTGCAAAAGAAAAACAATATCACTGCCTGACATTTCACCGTTGTAAATATGCGGTATTTCTGGTGTAGTTGGCTGGTCAGGTATTACACTAACAAGTGCAAAACCAACAACAGAAAACAACATTATGAGTCCAATGAAAATTGCACCAATTCTTTCCTTCATCATAATCGATTACCTTCCATATTTGTTAACTGTTTGAAGATGGCTATAAACAATCAATATAAGCCATCTAACTATGTAATACATTAATTTACGTTGAATATTAATAAACAATAATTAAAAATCTATGTAAGGATGATAGCATGATTGTCAATAAGGATGATAGTATGATTGTCAAAAAATGGGAGAAATATAAGGAATACCTTGAGAATGGACTTTGGCATGTTCATACTAATTATACTGATGGAAAAAATACAGTTTTTGAAATGTGTCAAAAAGCACAAGAAAAGGGATTTCCAGCAATAATTTTCGCAGAGCATGTAAGAAAGACTTTAAATTATAATTTTGATGATTTCTTATCAGATATTGCTAAAGCAAGCGATAAATTGGATATAAAAGTCATACCAGGATGCGAAACATCTATAATGGATTCACAAGGAAACCTTGACATTTCCGAGGAAGTAGCAAAGAAAAGTGAAGTTGTGTTTGCATCCTTTCATAGACCGGTTCAAAATTATGCAGATTACCTGCTTTCTGTAGTGAACATGTTAAAAAATCCCATAGTTGATGTATGGGCACACCCAAATATTATACCAAAAGGACTTTCATCTACGGGAGTGATGATTCCATTAGAACCGGGAATGACTGTAGAAGAATTGCAAACAATTATGACGCTAGCGGCAAAAAACAAAATTCTTATAGAAAATAACATTCGTTATAAAACACCGAAAGATTTCATTGACATTGCAAAAATTCAAGGAGTAAGAGTCATAACTGCTTATGATGCTCATAGAGTAGGAGATTTAGATAATTTGGATGAATATAAAGGTAGTTATATTCCTAAAAACCAGTTCTCATTACCATTGGTATAAACCTCTTCCCAGAAGCGCTTCATTGTTGTGCCCCATTCTACGACAGGCTTTTTTACTTCTTCGCCTAAGGCGATCTTTGCTGAGAGCCATGGCATGTTTGCGCCTGCACCAACACAGGCAATGATTGTGCCTGAGAGGCGTGGATTGATTTCTATAAGTTTTGGTTTGCCGTCTTCGGAGAATTTGAACTGCATGTTTATACTGTAATTCAAATTAAGTTTTTTTGCAATCTTTTCTGCAGCTTCTATAAGTTCTTGATTCTGTTCAACATAAGCGATATATGATATACCTTGTCTTGTTTTTACTCTAACACGTGGTATTGCCACAACAGGCTCACCATTATTCATGAGAATATCTAGGCTATATTCTTTATCTTCAAGACCACTCAGATATTCCATAACTAACATGTTTGGTAATCGGTAATCCTTTAGTATTTCCTTTGTTTCCTCAAGTGTTGTGAAAACACTCATTGGTTTTTCATTAAATAGAATGTCTGCTCTGTTAACACCAGGTTTCATTATCCTAAAACCACGCATACCGTGTGCTACTGCTGGTTTATAACAAACAGGCTTTTCTGGATAGCCAAGTTCTAATGCAGCTCTTTCTATAGCTTCAAGACTATCTACAAATTTGAATTTTGGAGCATAACCAAATTCAGTTATAGCTTCATAACATTTTCCCTTATTTTGAGCTATCTTTAATGCTTCTGCATCAGAGAGAACAACTTTTACTCCTAGGGCTTCAAATTTGTCTCTATTTTCTGCAATAGGAACCAGCTCCGGTGTTACCCAGGAATATAACAGGTGCGGTTTTTCCTTTTCACATATTTCAAGAAGTTTTGAAATGAATTCTGGCGATTTACCAGAAGGAATTATATAATGCTTGTCAGCTAGATGAAACCCATAAGCATCTTTATCCATGTCAGAAGTTACTATTTCTAGTTCTCTGTTTTCTTCTCTAGCTCCTATCCTGAAGCTTTTGAATATGCCGCGTGCTCCAGGAGCACCCCCACCAGTGGTGAAAATTTTCAATTTTTCCATAAAATCACTGTTAATACAATCAATTTTAATAGTTTTGGATTAAACCTTTTATAAAAAGGTTTATAAAGCACTTAAATTAACCATTTATATCTTTACCATTAGAGGTTGATTATGAATATATTATTTGTTGGTGCGCATCCTGATGATGTAGAAATGGGAGCATCTGGTTTACTGGTAAAAATGTCAGAAAAAGCTGAATGCAGAGTACTTGTATTCTCAGATTGCGAAGAACAGCCAGGAAATCAGGGCATATCACAGGAATTTCAGAACGCAATGTCAATATTAGGCGTAAAGGAATCAAAGCTGCTTAATTTTCCAAATACCCGTTTACCTGAAAAAAACAATGAAATAAGACAGGTTTTAGAGGAAACTAAGAAAGAATTCAATCCGGATATTGTTGTTATTCATGATATTGATACTCTTCACCAGGATCATAGAACTGTTTCAGAGGAATGTCTTAGAGTTTTTAGAAACAGTTCAGTTCTCATGTATGAAGATATGAAGAGTGTAGAAAATTTCAAACCGAATTTGATAGTTTCATTAACACCCGAACAGTTCAATAAAAAATTACAGGCTTTAGATTGTTACAAGACGCAGGAAAGAAGATACTATTATGATCTAGAAACCATAAAATCTTTGGCAAGAGTTCGTGGCAAGCAGATGAATGCTGAGATCGGTGAAGCTTATAAAATTCATAGGTTCATCTACAGATAATAAATACAAGGAGGGTTTAGCGACTTATAATGTTTGCATGTAGTAGTTTAGCATGAATATGTTAAAAACAGCTGTTATTGGAGTAGGGAATATGGGAAAGCATCATGCTAGGGTTTACACTGAACTAGATTCCGAATTGGTTGCTGTTTCTGATCCAGACGAAAAGCGCGGAAAAGAAATTGCAGAAAAGTTTTCCTGTAAATACTATAGTGATTACAAGGAAATGCTAGAGAAGGAAAAAATAGATGCTGTTTCAGTTGCTGTACCAACAAAATTTCATAAAGATGTCTGTCTTTATTGCATAGAAAATGGAAAACACGTTCTTGTTGAAAAACCTATAGCAGATAAGATTGAAGATGCCAGAGCCATAATAGATGCAGCAAAAAGCAAGGGAATTAAATTGCTAGTTGGACACGTCGAAAGGTTCAATCCTGCTGTTCAAAAACTAAAGGAAATAATAGATAAAAGGGAGATAGGAGACATAACAAGCATAATAGCAAGAAGAGTAGGTGTCTTTCCTCCACAGGTTTTAGACGCTAATGTTATAATTGATTTAGCTGTTCATGATATAGATATAGTTAATTACATACTGGGAAAACAGCCTACTGCTATTTATGCTAGTGGTGGAAAAGCACTCATTGATAAAAGAGAGGATTATGCTGACATATTCATGAAGTTTGGCAAAACAAATGTTCTGATTCAGGCCAATTGGATAACGCCTGTAAAGATAAGAAACATTTCTGTTACAGGAACAAACGGTTATGCTGAAGTAAATTACATCACACAGGAATTGAAAATATACAAGACAAAACTAAAGAAGAACTTTGACACATTCAATGACGTTGTAGAATTCGCTAAACCTGCTGTTATGACAATAACAATGGAGGGCGAAGAACCGCTTAAACTGGAAATAGAAAACTTTTTGGAATCTATTCGCGAAAACAAGGAACCGCTTGTTACAGGCGAAGACGGATTAAATGCTATTGACATAGCATTGAAAGCAACAAAAATGTGCAATGATAAACAAGCTGATGATATGGTGAAATAATGACAGAAATACATCCTACAGCAATAGTAGAATCGAAAGATGTAGGCGAAGGAACAAAGATATGGCATCATGCTCACGTCAGAGAAGGTGCAAAAATTGGATCCAACTGTATGATAGGAAAAAACGCCTATATTGATTTTGATGTTGTAATTGGTTCTAATGTGAAAATACAAAACAATGTCTGCGTTTACAACGCTACAATAGAAGACGATGTACAGCTTGGTCCTGGTGTTATTGTAACAAACGATCCCTATCCAAGGGCGTTTATCTGGAACGAAGAAAAAAAGGGGAAAAGAACCCACATAAAGAAAGGGGCATCTGTTGGTGCAAACTCAACACTTATTCCAGGAATAACAATCGGAGAATATGCTATGATTGGAGCATCGTCTGTTGTTACAAAAGACGTTCCATCGCACGCCTTGGTTTACGGTAATCCGGCAACAATTAGGGGTTATGTTTGCAAATGTGGAAACAAAACAAATAATGAAGATAGAGTTTGTGACGGTTGCAAAAATTAATTTTCCAAATAGTTTTTAACTTCTTCTGCAATTCTTTCAATATCCTCTTTTTTCAGATGAGGATGTATTGGCAATGAAAGAACCTCTTTGCAAGCTCTTTCAGCTTCTGGACAGCTCTCTGATCCAGGCTGGTAAATTGTTTGTGGATAATAAATCATTGATTGTATACCCTTTTCATTTAGTTGTTCTTTCAGGGCATCTCTCTTTCCATCCAAAACGTGGATTGTGTATTGATGAAAAACATGCTTTGTTTCAGGTGCGACAGAAGGCAGAACAATCCCATCAATACCTGATAAGAGTTCTGCTAAAGTTTTTGCATTCTCTATTCTTTTGTTGTTTAAATCTTCAATTTTTTTCATCTGTTCAATTCCTATTGCAGCTTGAATGTCTGTCATCCTATAATTATAACCGAGAATTTCATATTCGTAAATCATTCTTTGACCATGCTGTCTTCTGATTCTAGTTTTGTCAGCCCATACATCATTGTTTGTGAGAAGCATTCCCCCTTCACCTGTTGTGATGTTTTTTGTTGCATAAAACGAAAGAGCAGAGACATCGCCAAAAGTTCCAATCTTTTGCCCTTTGTATTCCGCGCCAATTGCTTGTGCAGAATCCTCGATGAGTTTTAGGTTATGTTTTTTACAGACACCCATTATCTTATCCATTTCACATGGCTGTCCGTACAGGTGAACAACGAGAACCGCTTTTGTTTTATCTGTGATTTTTTCTTCGATTTTTTCAGGATCAATATTGAATGTTTTTGGATCAATATCAACAAAAACTGGTTTAGCTCCATTATATAAAATGCAGTTGGAACTTGCTATAAACGTGAATGGTGTTGTTATAACTTCATCCCCCGGCTTGATGCCGAGAGATTCAATTGCCAGGTGCAATGCAGTTGTACCAGAAGATGTTGCAATAGCATGCTTGATGCCAAGAAATCCTGAGACAGCTTCCTCAAACTCTTTAACTTTTACGCCCTGTACAAGATTTCCAGACAAGAGTACATTTCTGACTGCTTCTATTTCCTCTTCTCCCATAAAGGGTTTTGATATGTTTATTCGGTTCATTTACCTCAATATTGGATAATAACTTTAAAAACCATTTAAACCAATCGTCGAACTCCGTTTTGAAGATATAAAAGGTTTACTGCTGTATAGAGTGTATTAATTGTATAATTATCCGTAAGGATGGTAATTAAAATGGTAATTGGAATAGTTGGTTATGGTGCATATGTTCCCAAGTACAGGATAACTATAGATGAAATAGCAAAGGTGTGGGGACAGGACGCTCAGGCACTAAGAAAAGGTCTGCTCGTAGAGGAGAAGAGCGTGCCTGCTATGGATGAGGATACTATAACAATTAGCGTAGAGGCTGCGCGCAACGCCTTATTACGCGCAGGTATCGATCCGATCAAGATTGGTGCATTATATATAGGTTCTGAGAGCCATCCTTATGCTGTAAAGTCCAGTGGAACTATAGTTGCACAAGCTTTAGGATTGTCAACGAATCTTATGGTAGCTGATTTCGAGTTTGCATGTAAAGCAGGAACTGCTGCAATGCAGTGTTGTTATGGTCTTGTTAAAGCAGGCGAAATAGAATACGGTCTTGCAATAGGGGCTGATACATCTCAAGGAAGACCTGGGGATGCGTTGGAATATACAGCTGGTGCTGGTGGTGCAGCATATATTATAGGAAAAGATCCTTTAGCAGAACTTGAAGGTACATTTTCTTACACTACTGACACTACAGATTTTTGGAGAAGAGATGGAGAAAAGTATCCAAGCCATGGTGCAAGGTTTAGTGGACAGCCAGGCTATTTCACTCATGTTTTATCTGCATCAAAAGGATTAATGGAAAAACTTTCATTGAAAGTAGAAGATTTTGATTATGTTGTTTTACATATGCCTAACGGCAAATTCCCAACAAATGCTTGCAAATTATTAGGATTTCCTTTAGAGAAATTAGAAACTTCTCTTGTTGTAAAAAGAATGGGTAACTGTTATTCTGGTTCAAGTCCGGTTGGATTATCAGCTGTTCTTGATGTAGCAAAACCAGGCAATAGAATTTTGATGACATCATATGGTTCTGGTGCAGGTTCGGATTCATTTTCATTTTTAGTAACTGATAAAATATTGGAGCGCCAAAACAAAGCCCCAACAACTGAAAACTATATTAGTAAAAAAGAAAATATTGACTATGGAAATTATGTAAAGTTTAGAGGAAAATTGAAATTATAAAGAGGTAATATGAGAAGAGTAGCGGTTATTGGTGCAGGGTATACAAAATTTGGAGAGCATTGGAACAAATCATTGAGACAGCTTTCAACAGAAGCTGGTGCATTGGCTTTGGAAGATGCAAAACTAGAAGGTAAGGATATTCAAGCTCTGTATATTGGAAACATGTCTTCCGGTCATTTCATAGGGCAAGAGCATGTTGCAGCTCTGGCTGCAGATCAATCAGGCTTGACGCCTATACCAGCAACAAGGGTTGAGGCTGCATGCGCTTCAAGTGCTCTAGCTTTTAGACAGGCTGTTCTCTCGATAATGAGCGGAAAGCATGATATTGTTATAGCTGCAGGCGCAGAAAAAATGACTGACATAACTGGCGCATCAGCACTTTCAACCTTGATGGGTGCTGGTGATCAGGAATGGGAATCAAGTATTGGTCTAACTTTTGCGGGTCTGTATGCTCTGATGGCTCAAAGGCACATGAAAGATTACGGAACAACAAGAGAGCAGATGGCTATGGTGAGTGTAAATAATCATAAAAACGGTTCTCTCAACCCATTAGCACAGCATCCTTTTGAAATAACAGTTGAAAAAGTTCTTAATTCATCTTTAATCGCTGATCCTTTAAGACTTCTGGATTGTTCGCCAATAACAGATGGTGCAGCTGCTGTTGTACTTGTATCAGAAGAGCTTGCAAAAAGATTTGAAAATCCGATATGGGTTCTTGGTTCAGGACAGGCTTCAGATACATTGGCTCTGCATAACAGAAACAGTATGACAGAAATGCTTTCAACAAAGGTTGCCGCTAAGATAGCCTATGGTGAAGCAAAACTAAAACCAGAAAACATTGACGTAGTAGAAGTTCATGATTGCTTTTCAATAAATGAAATCATTGCAATAGAAGATCTCGGTTTCTGTGAAAAAGGGCAAGGCGGAAAATTCGTAGAAGATAATAAAATAGCAAGAGACGGCGAAAGACCAGTTAACACAACAGGCGGTTTAAAATCAATAGGACATCCTGTTGGTGCTACTGGCATAAGACAGATAATAGACATAGTAAAACAGCTTAGAGGAACTTATGGTTCTTTGCAAATAAACGGTGCAAAAACAGGCCTAGCCCTGAATATAGGAGGAAGTGGAGCAACAGCTGCTGTTCACATCCTCGGAAGGGAGTATTGAGTATGCCATACAAGTCGTCAGTGCCTCTGTTTTGGAGATTGAAGGATGCAAAGTACAGTTTAGTTGGTACTAAATGCATTACTTGTAATCAGGTATTTTTTCCACCAGCTGATTTCTGTCCTCAATGTAGGCGTAAAGGTAAAATAGAGAAGTTCCAGTTCAGCGGTAATGGAGAAGTTGTTTCTTACACTGTTATACGTGTTGCTCCAGAGGGTTTTGAAAAATACGTACCGTATGTTGTTGCAATAATACAATTAGATGAAGGAACTAGAATATCAGGACAGATAATAGGTGACATAAATAAAGTAGAGATTGAAAAGCGCGTTAAGTCGGTATTCAGGCGCATTACAGAAGATAATGATCAGGGGCTTATACACTACGGCATCAAGTTTGAGATTGTTGATTAGATTTCTATATTCAATAGTTCACTAAGATTTTCAAGAATATGTTCTCGATCATTTTTTGTGTTGTTATTGTATGTAAATGCATGAACACTTCCAAAACCATCTTCGAAATCCTGAGCATCTTCCCAGTTTTCATATAACCAATCATTGTATTGATCGCTTTTTTCACCAGTTCTTCCACGCTTTTTATTCCTTTTTTCTAATTCATCCTTATCCACTTTCAAATCTATTAAATATCTTACAAGTTCTTGTCCTGTTTCAGTAAGATATTTTAGTAGTTCTGGAGATGTGTGTAAAGTTATTCTCCTTAGACATTCATTATAAGAACAATTATCAGAAACAACATTATTTCCTTTTAAATTCTGTAGATACTTTCTGAGATTAGCTTCAGAATAGAGAATATACCATTCATATTTTTCGAGTTCGAAAGGTGATCTTCCATTAAAAATATCACGTCTAACCTTATCGTTAGATATATGTTCATACCCAACATTCTCGAGTTTTTCAGCTATTGTTGTTTTTCCTGAAGACGGAAGTCCTGTTATTGCCACATTGTATATTTTATTATTTGAAATCGATATCATACGACCACAAAATATAGTTGTTTTTATATTTAAAGTTATATGCTAGATTTCAAATGCATCTAGCAACGGAAAATCCATGTCCAAGTTATTCATCGATGCCTTATTTGCCATTTCAAAAAATGTGTCTATATCCTTTTCATTGCAATCTTTATAGAATTCTCTAAACATCAATCCTACTGTTATATTCTTACCGATTGCATTTTTCCATTGATCTTCATAAGTTTTTAGGAATTCTTCTGAGAAGTTATTTTCTTTAAGAGCATCTTTAATTACATTAACTGCTATTTTTGCGCATGTTAAGCCATAAACCACTCCACCACCACTCCATGGCTTGACTTGCGCAGCTGCGTCGCCGATTAATAGGGCGCGATTAGAATATGTTTTCGAAGGTCCTATAGGAATCATAGAAGCTTTTTTGTTTCCTAATGATTTCAATTTAAAGAATTTCTTCAATTCTTCAAATTTTGCACCAGAGGACATCATGCCGTATTCTGTTGTTTTTCCACGCGGAATTTTCCACAAAAAACCGTCTTTTGCTACTTTCTTATCAAACCATAATTCAACAATATCTTTGTTGTCCTTTTCATCAATTATTGAAATTATACCGTTAACCAATTCATTTGGCTTTGAACCAATACTCTTTGCAACAATTGAATTGAATCCATCACAGCCAATAATCATCTTTGCTTTGTATTTTTCCTTTTTAGTTTTCACTTCAACAAAATCATCCTTTATGCTGATTTTCTCTACACATTCATTGAATACAATATTCTTCTCTAATCCTTTAGAAAGCGATCTATCAAACTTTGCACGGTTTATAACATAAGCAGCTGTTTTGTTTTTTGTTAGCGGTATGTTTTTACCGCTTCCAGAACGTATTACAGCACCTTTAATTTCATGTTCTAACCAGGAGCTATCTATCTTTACAAAATCCTCTACATTTGTTGATATAAGACCTGAACAATGGTCTGGCTCTCCTATAATTCCATGCTCTTCTAAAATAATTACATTGATACCACAGTTTTTACATAATTTTGCTGTATAAAGGCCAACAGGCCCTGCTCCCACTATAATTACGTCATACATAGAGAGAAATAAGCAAGTGTATTTAAATCATTTATACACTCTTGTTATAATATTGTATAACTATATGAGAAGGCGATAGATGATGAATATATTCTTCAAAAATTATAAACCCTTCATTGCAATACCGATAATATTGTTAATCGTATCTTTAGGCATACTAGTAAATAATTATGCTCAAAACGGTGAATGGTTTGCCAGATCTATTGAATTGAGAGGGGGAACACTCATAACAATTGCTCTGGAAAATCCTGTTGATATAGCATCAGTGCAGTCTGAGCTCTCTCCAGAATTCGGTACCTTGGTAATCAGAGAGCTTAGAGGTTTTTCCGGCTACAAGCTTCTAATTGAAGCTGATGAGAACATAGATTCAGATTCTCTAATAAAAAAAATTGAAGAAGGATATCCAGTAACAGGGTTTTCTGTTGAAACAATGGGTCCTGCTCTTGGAGAGGCCTTCTGGTATCAAACACAGCTTGCAATAATATTAGCATTCATTATGATGGGAGTGATAGTTTTTGCAATATTCAGAACATTGGTGCCTTCTGCAGCAGTCATACTTGCTGCCATGTCTGACATATTGGTGACGCTTGCATTGATGCAGGTTTTTGGCATAGAACTGTCATTGGCAGGAATGGCTGCCCTGCTCATGCTTATAGGATATTCTGTTGACACAGACATAATGCTAACATCAAAACTTCTCAGAACATCAGGAGACATTGTTGACAAACTAAAGAATGCCATAAAAACCGGTTTAACTATGACACTCACAACTATAGGCGTATTGGTTGTGTTAATAATATTCAATATATCAGCAGTTCTAACAGAGATAGCAGTTGTACTGTTCATAGGTCTTGTTATAGACATAATAAACACATGGCTGCAGAACAGCGTACTGCTAAGATGGCATTGTGAAAGAAAAGGAATTCAATAAAGGAAAGAAATATGATAAAATATTGGCGTTTGATGATATTGATTGTATGCCTTCTTGGTTCTATCTTAGCAATAGGATTCAAGATATATCCTTACGGAAGAGAAGGTGTTGAGATAACATATATCTCATTAGAATCTCCTGCTAGAAATATGCTGGAACAGGGCATGATAATAACGCATATCAATGGACAGCAAGTAATCAATGTAGAAGAATGGCAAAGACTATCAGGAGATCTTTCCGGAACTATTGAGATAACAGCTAATGCGAAGCCGTATACCTTTAGCATAAATGATACTATTGGAATAGACGTAATGGATATAGAAAGAACTAACATGGAATTTGGTCTTGACATAAGAGGCGGTACGCGAATAATTCTTAAACCAACTGAAAACGCAACAGCGGAAGTAATAGATGAAGTCATATCAACCCTGCAAACAAGAGCCAACATATACGGTTTAAGAGAGATGAGATTTTATAGCATAAGAGGACTCGATGGGAATTATTATCTGCAGATAGAAGCAGCTGGTGTCAGCAAGGATATAGTAGATGAGCTTCTTTCTAGGCAGGGAAGCTTTGAAGCAAAGGTATCTAAACCAGTCATATTAGAAGGCGACCAAGGCACTATAGTTCTTGGCGATAAGTCCTATTCTGTTTCACTCTCTTCAGATGATTCTATACAAATAGAAACAGTTGATGATAAAATAGAACTTTCCGATACATTCATACTAAAAGGCATAGATTTTCAGTACCTTAATGCAACAGAAGATGGGATCATGTTGTTAGCAACCACTTACACCGGCAAGGATATAGAACTTGTTTATTCTGATCCTCAGAGGTCTGGCATAAGACCTTTTGGAGAAGGCTATAGTTTTTATTTTGCTATTCTTGTATCGAATGATGGTGCGCAGAGATTTGCTGATGTGACATCAGGCATACCAAAACATATAGATCTTGTATCAGGTGAAGAGTACATTGATTCGCAGATATTTTTATTCATTGATGGGAGCTTAGTATCTCAATTGAACATAGGATCTAGTCTAGGCGGCCATGTTTATAATTCACCACAAATACAGGGATCAAGAGAAACTTTAGAAGAAGCCACAGAAGAGAAGTTTAGAATGCAGACAATACTGAGATCTGGTGCGCTTCCAACAACTTTAGAAACATCATCTATTGATATTATATCACCAACACTTGGAGCAGGCTTTTTCCAATCAGCTGCTATAGCAGCATTATTTGGTGGAGCAGTTATTGTTATTATAACATTCATCAGGTACAGAAAAATCAAGGTATCAGTACCTCTAGTTTTGATAGGACTCTCAGAGGTTGTCATAATAATGGGTATTGCTGCAACAAATGATATGTATATCTGGGGAATAGTAATGCTAGTAAATCTAGCAATAATACTGACAGCTTGGTGGAAAAAAGAACCAATAGATTTTTTTGCATGGGCAGGTGCGCTGTTAATACCTATTCTCGGTATGATGTCTTGGACAATCGATCTACCCGCAATAGGTGGTATAATAGCAGCAATAGGTACTGGTGTAGACCATCAAATAATTATAGCAGATGAAACAATAGCAGGCAGGAAAAAGGAAGATGAGAATCAGGCAATCTTTGATGTAAAAGATAGGATAAAGAAAGCATTCTTCATAATATTCGGTGCAGCTGCAACAACTATAGCAGCAATGGTACCGTTGATGAGCCTTGGTATTGGCCTAGTAAGGGGTTTCGCAATAACAACTGTTGTGGGTGTCCTTGTTGGTATACTCATAACACGTCCAGCATATGCAAAGATAATAGAAAGAGTTGTTAAGAGGTAGTGAATGCCATCAAAAGATCAGTTTTATGTACCGCAAAAGGCTGTAATAATGAATGGTGACAAATATCTTATTCTCAAAAGATCAACAGATTCGGTAACATATCCAGATCATTGGGACTTCCCTGGCGGAAAGATTGAACACGGTGAAGAAGTAGAAGAATCTTTAATAAGAGAAGTAAAGGAAGAAACTGATTTAGATGTCAAAGTTATCAGACCGATATTTGCTTTTCAAAAAAGTCTAAATAGACCCAATATTTTTATTGTATATCTATGTGAAAAGGTCTCAGGAAAGATAGAACTAAGTCATGAACATACAGAATATAAGTGGGCTACTAGAGAAGAAATTCTAAAAGAGGAAAAAATAGAGGATTTTCTAAGAGCTTTCTTAGAGAATCAAAAATAAATTATTCATCATCTCGCTTTTTCTTTTTTTGACTGATGAATTCATACGGTCCTATTTTTGAAGAACTTCTAATCTTACTCATTTTACTAATTAAAGATGATTTGAATCCGCTTGGTGGTGAGAATTTGTAATCAGTTGGTAGTGCCTTTTCATAACCAGCCACATATCTTACCTCTTTCTTCTTTTTAGTTTTATCATCTTTCTTCTTGCTAGTTATTAATATAGCTTTCTTGCCTGGAAATATATTTGTTAGCTTGCTCTTCAAAGTCCTTAATTTTATAATAAAGTTCTCTTTCTTTGGCGGCTTGTATCCGTATTTTATGCTGTAGCCTTCTGGAGGCATTAGCATGTATATCAAGAAGCCTACTCCGCCAGCAACTATCAATCCTATAACTATCCACATCCATAGTGGGGCAAATGCTCCGCTTCCTCCCTGTCCGCCTGCTTCAAAATCATCCATATAGTTGCGTATTCTGTCTATGTTTACATTTACAGAATTCAACAAGGAATTGGCTGCCAAATAATCATCTGCAGCTATTGCAGTTGCTGCAGCATCCAGATCACTCTTTACCTGTGTCAGCAAGCTTTCTACCATAGTTTTGTTATCATTTGATACCTTTCCTTCGTTAACAAGATTATAAAATTCTGAATAAATTTCATTATAGTTATTAGTGTATTCAACATGCAGAGCATTTATTTCCTGTTTAGTTGCTTCTGTCGGTGTAACAGTCAATATGAAGCTCTTTGTATCATAAATATTGCTGTCAGTTGATACGTATGCCTTAAAGTTGGTTGAATGCTCTCCTATTTCAAAGTCATCTGGTATTGTTATATCAACAGTAAAGGTTTTGCCCTTTCCAGAAGATATTGTTGTTTCAGTTGGCACTATATCGGTTTGTATTCCAGCCAACTCAATTTCCAGTTTAACTTTAGCAGCCTTTGTGCCTGTATTGTTAGCCATTACTGTAGTTGAATTACTCTCGCCTTGCATTATTTCCATTGCAGATGGAGAGGTTGTTATCAAAAGGTCCGCTACCAGTACAACATCATCATCACCACCCGTACCTTCATCATCTCCGCTACTGCTACCGGTTCCTGAAAATACACCCACAACATAATATTCTTGTGTACCGTTGTAGTCAACACCATACTGGTCCTTTGCGCCAATGCTGCTCGTTGATACATTGTAATCTCCAACAGCTGTTGGAGTCAATGTTATTATACATAAAGTTGTATTTAATTCTCCAGCAGTTATGTTCAATGTAAGGTTGCTCTCTGTCATATTACAAACAACCTTAGACATAGTCAAACCGCTGGTGGCATTTATTCCTAGCAAAACAGACATATTGTACAATGTTTCAGTGCCGTTGTTACCGAACCTTACAGTTAATGTTGCGTTCTCAACTGACGACAAGTTCAATTGATTGTCGCTTACAGAGAATGTTGCATAAGGTTCAGGAGCGCTTAAGTTATAGCTTGTAGTGCCGTTTCCAACATTGCTATATCCATCATTTACCTGAATCTTAAGGTTGTGGATATCGAATTCAGCTCTGCCACTGCTCATTGCTGGAGTGCTTATGTTCATGGCGTATACGCCAAAAGCGCTGCTAGCAGAATCGAAGCTTGAAACATTTCCATAACTGTATCCTTTCCAATCGCCTGTATAATCATCGAAAATTGTCATGTTTGTTGCATCAAGATTTGCCATATATGATCCGTCAGCATATTTTGCAGTGAAGTTTATCGTTATGTTCACACCGGCTCTTGTTATGACAGGAGCTGTTAATGAACTGCTGTTGGCATACGTGTAAGCTGTTATACTATTCGCTGTTATGTCTAGGTTGTGTGTTACATTTATCCTCAATGTCAGGTTTGCGTCTGTAAACGGCTGGCCGTTATC